>Ga0082335_1001846_pt1 | contig 42408 bp, 33 predicted proteins | sample Subgrocontami58m_FD_72375 | JGI IMG/M metagenome (GOLD analysis project Ga0082335, IMG submission 72375) | Subsurface groundwater microbial communities from S. Glens Falls, New York, USA - GMW37 contaminated, 5.8 m (SPADES assembly) (version 2) ...
TCGCAGGGACCAGGTCCGCTTCCTCCCCCGGTCCGAGGACGAGCGGGAGCCGGCGACGTATTTCAGCCGCCCGTCGACCCTGCCGGGCCAGAGCTTCACGGTGCCCTACAAGAACGGCCAGAAGAGCTTCCTCGCGCGCGTGGACGACCAGTTGTCGAGCGCGAGCCGGCTGTCGATCCGCGGATCGCGGTGGAACTGGAGCAATCCCTTCGTCCTTGGCGTGAACGGCCATCCGTCGAACGCCTCGGTGCAGACCAAGGCCGCGACCAACGTCCTGGGCAGCTGGTCGCACGTCGGTCAGGGCGGCAACAGGGTTCACGAGATCAGGGTCGGCTACAACAACTTCGACTGGACGAACGCGCCGCAGCCGTCGATGGTCGGCACGCCGCAGTACGATTTCCCGGGGCTCACGCTCGGTGCGCCGTACAACTTCCCGCAGCACCCGCGACAGAACAACGTCGAGAGCCGGTACGACCTGAACTGGCACAAGGACAAGCACGACATCAAGATCGGCGCCGAGTACATCTACGTACGGCACACCGGCGACTGGTACATCCAGTCGATCGGCCGCTACACGATGAACGCCGTGCCGACGAATCTCGGAACGCTCGTTCCGGCCGACGTCGCACAGGACCCGACCCGGTGGAACCTTGCGGGTCTCAGCTCCTTCGTGTCGCGCTTCGACCGGAACTATTCGTACAGCGGCTTCGACAACATCATCGATTCGCCGCGTCCCACCTACGCGGTCTGGTTCGGCGACACGTGGCGCGTCAGCAACCAGCTCACCGTCAACTACGGCATCCGCTGGGACGCCGATCCGAACACGGCGTCAGCGCCGAACGTCAAGACCAACTCGATTCTGATCGACACGCGCGTCACGACGGCCTACGGCGCGTACGCGCCCGGCACGATCGATTACGGCTACAAGACCGGCATCCGCGACTGGAAGGACGTCGCGCCGCGCGCCGGCTTCACCTATAACGTCGGCGGCCGGAACGACCTCGTGATCCGGGGCGGCAGCGGCCTCTACTATGCGTCGCCGGTGTCCAACGTCACGTTCAGTCCCGGGGTGTACAGCAACCTGATTACGGCGACGTTCCCGAACGACGGCCGCGCGAACTTCATCTCGAATCCGACCAACAGTGTGCCGGATCAGGCGTTCCTGGACGGCACGGCGCCGCTGCCGGCGCAGTCGCCGCGCGTCATCGTCGACACCTTCAGGAACCCGTACACGTGGCAGAGCAGCATCGGGTTCCAGAAGCAGATCAACGACGTGACCGGGATCGAAGCGGACCTCACGCACTACGACGAGTACCGCGACACCCGGAGCATCGACGCCAACCTCTTCTACAACCCGGCCACGGGGTACAACGCCCTCGTGTCGGCTGGACGGCCCAACAAGGCCTACGGCCAGGTGCTGGCGTTCACGACTGACGGCCGGAAGGACCAGACGCAGATCTCCACCGGGCTGACCCGTCGCCTGCGGAACAAGCTCCAGGCCGGCGTCACCTACACGCTGATGCTCGCGATGCACGACAACGGGACCCTCGGGTACGTGTCGCCGAGCGCGAACAACCCGTTCGACTACCTGAACGGCGAGTACGCCACGTCGGGTGATTTCCAGCGCAACACCGTCCGCGTGTGGACCCTGTACCAGTTGCCGTGGGGGTTCTCGACGAGCGTGTCGTACTTCTACGGCTCAGGCAACCGGTTCAGCGCCAGCATCGCGGCGACGCCGTACGGCAAGACCGGCACCAACCGCCTCAACCTGACGAACACCGGCGGCGCGGCTGCGACCATCACGATTCCCGCGGGAGTCGCGGATCGCTTCGACGGCCCGACCACCATCACGCCGGGGATGGTCATCCCGCGCAACGCGTTCCGAGGGCTGCCGCTGCACAAGGTGGATTTACGGATCACGAAGGACTTCCGGCTGGTCGGCTCGGCGAAAGCGTCGCTCATCGCCGAGGTCTTCAACCTGTTCGACCACGCCAATTACGGCAGCTACAACACCACGCTCAGCGCGACGAACGCGGCAACGACCGCGCTCTTCGGCACGCCGGCACAGAACGCCGGCAACGCCTACGTGCCGCGCGAAGCGCAGCTCGCGTTCAGGATCGGGTTCTAGCGATGTGACCGCGGAGACCGCGGAGCTCGCAGAGCAGGCCTTCGCGGCGATCTCTGCGTCCTCCGCGGTTTGTTCGTCGCGCAGGTCTTCAGGCCTGCCTTCAGTGCGCGACGTTCGACAGGCCGGGCGTCCGCGCCATCAGGATCTTCATCTCGAGCAGCTCCACGAGCGACTCGGCGCGCGAGCGCAGGCACGGTTGTTCGAGCAGCGCCTGCTTCTCGAGCGGCTCGAGATCGAGATACTGCGCGAGCGCGTTCACGAGATCCTCATCCGCCATCGCCGACGGAATCGTCGGGTCGCCGCCCGCGCGCTCCGCGGGCGCGAGCATCGACTCCAGCTTCGATCGGCAGTTGCGGATCACCTGCCGCGCGTCGGCGGTCGGCGGCGGCTCCACCAGCGGCTCGACGATCGCGCGGCGGTAGGCGCCGGTGTGGTCTTCTTCGACGATGCGGAAGCGCTCGAGCCCGCGAAGCACCATGTTGTAGCGGCCGTCGGCGAGCCGCTCGACGTGGGTCATCACGCCGCTGCAGCCGATGGAAAAGACCGGCGGCCGACCTTCGTCGCTCCCGTCCCAACCCGGACGCAGCAGCACCATCCCGATCATCCGGTCGCTCGCCTCCGCGTCCGCCACCATCTCGCGATAGCGGGGCTCGACGATGTGCAGCGGCAGAAACACGTTCGGGAAGAGGACGACGTTCGGGAGCGGAAAGATGGGGAGCAGATCAGCCATGGTGCGAACGGTGCGATGTGCGATGGTGCGAGGTGCGCGTGCCGGCGCCGGTGCGCCGTCGCACCCGGCACATCCGTACTCCGCACTAGTGGATCGTCTTCGTCTTCTTGTCCATGTAGTCCATGAGCACGTACTGGCCGAGCGTGTAGGGCGTCGTGAAGTACGCCTTGCCCTTGCAGATGCCGGCCACGCGCCGGACAAAGCTCACCAGATCGTAATCGCGCGCCAGCATGAACGTGTTGATCATGATCCCGCTCTTGCGGCACGCGGCGACTTCGGCGCACGTCTCGGCGACGATGAAGGGGTCGAGGCCGAAGGCGTTCTTGTAGATCCGGCCGTCCGGCTGCGTCAGCGCCGACGGTTTGCCGTCGGTGATCATGATGATCTGCCGCATGTCCTTGCCCTGCCGGTCGAGAATGCGCCGCGCCAGGCGCAGACCTTCGCGCGTATTCGTGTAGTACGGCCCCACGCGGACGCGGCCGAGTTCGGCGAGCGGGATTTCCTCCGCCGAATCGTGGAAGAGGACCACCTTCAGCGCGTCGCCCGGATACTGGGTCTTGATGAGCTGCGCGAGCGCCAGCGCCACGCGCTTGGCGGGCGTGAATCGGTCCTCGCCGTACAGGATCATGCTGTGGCTGCAGTCGAGCATCAGCACCGTCGCGCACGAGCTCTGATATTCGCCCTGCGCCACCATCAGGTCCTCGTGCGTCACGTGGAGGCGCGAGGTGCTCTCGCCGCGCTCGTGCTGGCGCTGCGCCGCGTTGACCAGCGTGGCGGCCGCGTCCAGGTTCATGGTGTCGCCGAACTCGTACGGCTTGGGCGCGCCGGTGGTCTCGACGCCCGTCGCCTGCTCGCGCGTGTCGTGACGTCCGAAGCTGCTCTTGCCGACCGATCCGAGCAGATCCCGCAGCGCGCGGTAGCCCAGAAAATCGAGCGCCTTGTCGGTGACCTCGAAGGTCACCGGCCTCTGATCGGGTGCGCGCCCGCCGCCGCCGCCCTGGCGGCGCTCCCGCTCGGCGTCGAGGTCGGGCGGCGCCGTGATGTAGCCTTCGTCGGTCATCCGCTCGATGATCTGCTGAATCAGTTCCTCGAGCTGCGATCGCGCGTCGCCCTGGTCGGCATCGGCCGGATCGCCGAGCAGATGCTCGATCGTCTCCTCCGGCAGCACGCCGCCGGTGAACAGCGCGTCCAGAATCGCGTCGTGCAGCGCCTGCATTGTCCGCTCGTCGTCGTCGGTGGCGTAGGGGTTCCCGAAGCCGCTCGAGAGCAGCAGGTCGGAGAGCTTCGAGACGAGATCTTCGAGATCCAGGCCGTCGAGCGCGTCGCCGGTGAACTTCGTGTAGCGGTACTTCAAGCCCCTCGCCTCTAGCCTCTAGTTGTAATACTTCTTCTTCCCCGTCGGCATCCGGATCGCTTCGTCGAGCGAGATTTCTTCGCGGCGGGGGCCGCGGCGGGGCGCGGCTTCCGCCGCCGAGTAGCCGCGATCCTCGCTGCGGCTGATCTTGTTCTGCGCGTAGAGTCCTTCGAGGACGAAATCGATCGCCGACGCCACCGCTGGCGCCGCCGCGCGGCCGGGCACGCCGGCGCGCTCGGCGAGCTCGCGGATGCCCTGCATGCCGCGCGTCTGCCTGATCACCTCGTCGGCCGACGAGGTGTCGCTGAGCGGCAGCGATCCGCCGAGGTCGAACCATTCGACGACCGTCCGCGTGTCCACGCCGTCGAACATGCCGGTGAACACCGACCCAACCGCGGACCGGATGAGATCGCGTGCGATCTGCTCGGCGCCGCGCAGCTCGCCTTCGTACTCGAGCTCGAACTTGCCGGTGATCGAGGGCAGCGCGGCGTAGAGATCCGTGACGCGCGGCACGACGAGCGTTTCGCCGTTCGCCAGCGCGCGGCGTTCCGCGTTGGACACGACGAGCTCGAGCGTCGTAATCGGCAGGCGCTGGCTGACGCCGGATCGCTTGTCGATCTTGCGGTCCGTGCGCGCCTGAAATGCCAGCTCCTCGACGACCTCACGAACGTAGTCCGGGATCTCGGTCTTCAGCGCGCCGGCGCGCTCGGTCCACGCTTCCTGCTTCGTGATCGCCATCGCGTCGTGGCGCGTGGCCGGGTAATGCGTGCGGATTTCCGACCCGATGCGATCCTTGAGCGGCGTGATGATCTTCCCGCGCGCCGTGTAGTCCTCGGGGTTCGCGGTGAAGACCAGCATGACGTCGAGCTTCAGCCGGATCGGGTACCCCTTGATCTGGACGTCGCCCTCCTGCAGGATGTTGAACAACCCGACCTGGATCTTGCCGGCGAGATCGGGCAGCTCGTTGATCGCGAAGACGCCGCGGTTCGCCCGCGGCAGCAGCCCGTAGTGCATCGTCAGCTCGTCGGAGAGGTTCAGCCCGCCCTGCGCCGCTTTGATCGGATCGATGTCGCCGACCATGTCGGCAATCGTCACGTCCGGCGTCGCGAGCTTTTCGACGTAGCGCGCCTCGCGCTTCAGCCAGCCGATCGGCATGCGGTCGCCCTCGTTCGCGATGCGCGCGCGGCACGCGGCGCAGATTGGCGCCAGCGGGTCGTCGTGGATGTCGCAGCCGGGCACGACCGGGATCTGCGCGTCGAGCAGGTCGACGAGGCCGCGCAGGATGCGGCTCTTCGCCTGACCGCGCAGGCCGAGCAGGATGAAATTGTGACGCGAGAGGATGGCGTTGACCAGTTGCGGGATGACCGTCTCGTCGTAGCCGATGATGCCGGGGAAGAGCGTCGCGCCGGCCTGCAGCTTCGACACGAGGTTGTCGCGAATCTCCTGCTTGACCGGCCGCGAGCGGTAGCCCGACTGCCGCAGTGCTCCGAGCGTCTGAATGGGCGCCATGAAGCGATTCTAACCGAACTACACTAACGACTGCCGACTGCACCATGCGCCACCCGTTCTTCTCATCCCCCCGTCCTCTGGTCTTCGCGCATCGTGGAGGCAGCGCGCTGGCGCCGGAGAACACGATCGCCGCCTTCGACAAGGGACTGGCGCTCGGCGCCGACGGGATCGAGCTCGACGTGCGCCGCTCGCGCGACGGTGTGGTCGTCGTGCACCACGATGCCACGCTCGATCGCACCACGATCCTGCGCGGGCCGATCGCGGACCGGTCTGCAGATGAGCTGCGGCGCGCGGGCGTGCCCACGCTGGCCGAAGTTCTGGCGCGCTATCGCGATCGGCCGATCATCATCGAGCTGAAGCTGAACGAGCCCGCGTTCGGCGCCGCCACGGTTGACGTCATTCGCGCCGCCGACGCGGTGGACCGGGTCTGCCTCGGATCGTTCGGGTCGCGCGTGCTCGGCGCCGTGCGGGCGCTCGAGCCGGCCGTCGCGACGAGCGCCGCGCGCGAGGAGGTGCGGTGGGCGCTGTATCGATCGTGGTGCCGCTGGCCCGTGTCGCGCGTGACGTACGGCGGCTACCAGGTGCCAGAGCTCGCGGGACGCACGCGCGTCGTGTCGCCGCGCTTCATCGCGTCGGCGCACGGCGCCGGCCTCGCCGTGCAGGTGTGGGCCGTCGATACGGAAGAGGATGCGCGGCGTCTGCTCGGCTGGGGCGTGGACGCGCTGATCACCGACCGGCCCGATTCGATCGTGTCCATCGTGGGGGGCTATTCATGCAACCGCCAGTGCTGAAAGACGTCTACACGGCGCGCGAACGCATGGCCCGGGTCGTTCGGCCGACGCCGCTGATGCGCCATCCGCTGCTCGCTGCCGAAACGGGCCTCGACATTCTCGTCAAGCACGAGAACCACAACCCGACGGGCGCCTTCAAGATCCGCGGTGGTGTGAACCTCGTCGGCAGCTTTACGCCCGACGAGCGGTGCGGCGTCGTCACCGCCACCACCGGCAATCACGGGCAATCGATCGCGCTCGCCTGCCAGCGGGAAGGCGTGCCGTGCACGATCGTCGTTCCGCTCGGCAACAACCCGGAGAAGAACGCGGCGATGCGCGCCTACGGCGCCGACCTCGTCGAGTTCGGCCGCGACTTCGACGAGGCGCGCGAACAAGCGGAGGAGATGGCGCACGAGCGCCCCTCGACGGGCGCGGGACGGCCTGAGCCGGTCGAGGGCCGGGGACTCCGCTACGTGCACTCGGCCAACGAGCCGCTGCTCATCGCCGGCGTGGCCACGTACGCGCTCGAGATCTTCGAAGAGCAGCCGGACGCCGACGTCATCCTCGTGCCGATTGGCGGCGGCAGCGGCGCGTGCGGCTGCACGGTGGTGCGCACGGGCCTCGGCAGCGCCGCGAAGATCATCGGCGTTCAGGCCGAGCGGGCGGATGCGTTCACGCGATCCTGGCGTGCCGCGCGTGACGCTCGTGGCGCCACGAGCGAGTCGAGGGGCGGCGGCTCGCGCATCGTCGGCGAGAAGGCCGACACGTTCGCCGAAGGGATGGCGACGCGCGTCACCTTCGACCTGACGTTCGGCATCCTGGAGCAGGAGCTAGACGACATCGTCACGCTCACCGAAGACGAGCTGGCCGAAGGCGTGCGGCTCGCGCTGCGCGCGACGCACAACCTCGCGGAGGGCGCGGGCGCGGCGCCGCTGATGGCGGCGATGAAACTGCGCGATCGGCTTCAGGGCAAGAAGGTCGTGTGCGTCATGAGCGGGGGGAACATCGATCGCGCGACGCTGACGCGCATTCTCAATTCAGGGTTCTAGGTTCAGGGTTCAGGGTTCAGGGTTGGTTCGCGAAGTGCCGGAACCAGATTTCGACCGCTTCCATTCGGCGGCGGATCTCGTAGGCCGTTCCCGCGAGCTGCTGCTGTGACGCCTCGTCGTCGCCGCCCGATTCGATGCGGCGTTCGACCGCCTCAACCGTTTTCTCCGCCAGTTCCCGCAGCCGGATTAGATGGTCCTGCGTGAAGTGCAGCGGTGACGACTCCGGAATCGCGCCAAGAGTGCTCACGATGTGCGCCAGTTTGTGCGTGAACGCGCTGTGGTGCGGCTCCTGCCGCAGTTCCCGCACGGTCGTGGCTCGACGTCAGCCTGGCAGCGGTCGTGACCATCGTGATCCTGACGGTGCTTTCGTTCCACCGCTACTATTTCGAGGTGTCGAGTCAGTTCGTCATCCCGCTGCCATCGGTGCCGCTCGAGCGCGCGCTCGTGTTTCCCATGGCGGTCGTGCCAAACATGTGGGGCCTTTGGAACATGCTGCACAGTGGGATTCCTGAACGAAGAAATGGGCATCGTCTGACCGTCAAGGACTACGAGCGAAGCGCAGCCCGCGCAATCCTGAACACGTCGTCCATCATGCGCGCGGTGAGCTTGCCGGTGTTCGTGTTCTGGCGGCTCGGGTGATAGCAGCCGATGAGCGTCTGTCCGTTGGGCAGCGTGTGCGCTAGCCCATGGCCGAACGCCGGGCGCGGCCGGATGGCCACGCCTCGGCGTTTCAGCAGTTGCAGGTACGCGTCGAACCCGATCCTGCCGAGCGCGATCACCACGCGCACGCGGGGGAGCGCGGCAATCTCGGCGTCGAGGTGCACGAGGCAGTTGGCGATCTCGTTGGTCGTCGGCTTGTTGTCGGGTGGCGCGCACCGCACGGCGGCCGCGATGAACGCATCCGCGAGCCTCAGGCCGTCATCGGGATGACGGGACGTTGGGATGTTCGCGAACCGCGCGCGGTGCAGCGCCGCCATCAGGAAGTCGCCGGAGCCGCCGGGGCCGTCGCCGGTGAAGACGCGGCCCGTGCGGTTGGCGCCGTGCGCCGCCGGCGCGAGCGCGACGAGCAGCAGCCGCGCGCGCGGGTCGCCGAAGCCTGGTACCGGCTTGCCCCAATAGGGCTCGTCGCGATATGCCCGCCGCTTCGTGCGCGCGATCTCGGCGCAGTACGTGCGCAGCCGCGGACACCGTTCGCACGCAACGATGTTCGCGTGGACGGTCGCCAGCGCGGTCCGGCTGAAGCCGGACACCACCGACGACCCTCCAGCCCGTCCAGCGCTCCCGCTCCTGCCCTTGATCACCACACCCGGCAGGCGTTGGGGCGCACCATCGAGGCGCCGGCCTTGCACGAGAACGCTTTCTGAAATTCAGGCATGTTCGACATCGGTCCGTTGACGCGGTACTTGTTCGACGAGTGCGGATTGGTGGCCGCCTTCAGCCGCTCCGCTTCGGGCCGGGTGTTTTCGCACCACACCTGCGCCCAGCCGAGAAAGACGCGCTGTTCGGGCGTGAAGCCGTCCGCCTTGCCCGACGCCTTCGCGCCCGGACCGGCGAGATACGCCATGAGCGCGAGGCGGATGCCGCCGTTGTCGGCGGTGTTCTCGCCGAGCGTCAGCCGGCCGTTCACGTGTGTGTCGCCGGCCACCGTGTAGCCGGCGTACTGATCGGCGACGCAGCTCGCGCGCTGCTCGTACGCCGTGCCGTCCTCCGCCGTCCACCAGTCGCGCAGGTTGCCCCGGGCGTCGAACTTGCGTCCCTGATCGTCGAAGCCGTGCGTGAGCTCGTGACCGATGACGCCGCCCGCGCCGCCGTAGTTCACCGCCGCGTCGCGACCCGGTGTGTAGAAGGGCGGCTGCAGGATGCCGGCGGGGAAGTTGATGGTGTTGCGATCGGGGCTGTAGTACGCGTTCACGGTGGGCGGCGTCATGCTCCACTCGCCACGGTCGACCCGCTGACCGATCTTCTGGAGCGTGCGCTGTCGATCGAACGCCATCGCCCGCGCCAGGTTGCCCAGCGCATCGTCGCGCGTCACGCGGATGCGGGAGTAGTCGCGCCACGTGTCCGGGTAGCCGATGCGATCGACGACCGCCGCCAGCTTCACCATCGCCGCCTTCTTCGTTTCGCCGCTCATCCACGGCGCAAGGTCGATGTCCTCGCGCATGGCGCCTTTGATGTCCTGCACCATCTGCAGCATGTCGGCCTTGGCCTGCGGGCCGAACGCCTCCTCGACGAACGCCTTACCGAGCGCCTCGCCCAGCCGCTCATCGGTCCGGGTCACGCAGCGCCGCCAGCGCGGCTGCTGTTCCTGCTGGCCGGCGAGCGTGCGGCTGAAGAAATCGAAGTCGGCCTCCGCGAAGGCCTTCGGCAGCAGCTCGGCCGACTGGTGGAGCAGGTGCCAGCGCAGGTACGCCTTGAGATCGCCGGTCGGCGTGGAGGCGATCAGGCGATCGAGCGCCCTCAGGTAGTCGGGAACCGAGACGTTGATCGTCGGGAGCGGCGGGGCAAGGGCGGCGGTCGCGTATTTCCGCCAGTTGAAGGTCGGCGTGAGCGCCTGGAGCTCCGTGATGGTCATGCGATGCTGTGTCATCGCGGGATCGCGCCGTTTCACGCGATCGAGCGACGCGGTGGCCATCGCGGTCTCGATGCCCATCACCGTCGTCGCGTCAGCCGTCGCCTGGTCGGCCGGCTCGCCGGCGAGACCGAAGATCTTCGCGATGTGGTCGACATACTTCGTGCGGATTTCCTCGGACCGACTGTCGGTCTTCAGGTAGTAGTCACGATCCGGCAAGCCGAGGCCGCCCTGGTCGACGTTCGCGATCATGGTCGTCGCCTCGTTCAGGTCGGTCTGCGCGCCGAACCGGAACAGCGCGGGCACGCCGTAGCCGTGCAGGTGCGCGACGAGCACCGGCAGATCGTCGGGGTTGGTGAGCGCGTCGATCGTCGCCAGATCGGGTCCGAGCGGCGTGAGGCCGCTCGACTCGATGCGCGACTCATCCATGCACGCGGCGTAGTAGTCCGCCGCCTTCTTCCGGTCGCCCTCGCCGCCCGGCGTCTCGAGGATGCGTCGCAGGATCGTGAAATTGCGATCCTGCACTTCCTGGAAGCGGCCAAACGATCGCCGATCCGGCGGCAGCGGGTGTTTTGCGATCCACCCCCCGCACGCGAACTGGTAGAAATCGGTGCAGGGATCCACGCGGCGATCGAGCGCGTCCAATTCAACGCCGGATGATGCCGAGGCAGGCCTGAAGGCCTGCACGACATCAGATGTAGTGCGGACGTTCAGGTCTGCCGTCCCGGCACCAGATGTAGTGCGGACCCTTAGGTCTGCCGTCCCGGCACCAGATGTAGTGCGGACCTTCAGGTCTGCCGTGCTTGCTGTCCCCGCCGCAAGCGCCACGGCCATCGGTAGCGCGACAAACGTCAGGGCGACGATCTGGCGACGCATGGTTTCCCTTCCTTCGCAGCCAAGGTACAATTGGTGGTTGGCCTGCAGCCGGACGGCTCAAGAGCCGACAGTTCGACTTGAGCGTACTTCAGACGAGCTGAGAGGATCCCGCTTCCGTGAGATACATCGCCCCCAACGACGCGGCTGAGCTCGACGCCGCCGAGGCCAGAGAGTGGCTCGACTCGCTCGATTATGTGCTGCAAAGCGGCGGCCCCGCAAAGGTCGCCCGGCTCCTTCGCGAGTTGACCATTCACGCCCGGCAGAGCGGGGTCAAGCTTCCGTTCACCGCGAACACGCCGTACATCAACACGATCTCCGCCGACGAACAGGCGCTCATGCCGGGCAGCCCGGATCTCGAGCGCCGGATCAAGAGCCTCGTCCGCTGGAACGCCGCCGCGATGGTGGTGCGCGCGAACAAAGCCGAGGAAGGCATCGGCGGGCACATCTCGACCTTCGCGTCGGCGGCGACGCTGTACGAGGTCGGTTTCAACCATTTCTTCCGCGGCCGCGGTGAAGGCGGCGCCGGCAACGACGGCGACGTGATCTTCTTCCAGGGCCACGCGGCGCCCGGCATCTACGCCCGCGCGTACCTCGAAGGCCGTCTCGACGAAACGCACCTCGAGAACTTCCGCCGCGAGACGAAAGCGGGCCGCGGCCTCTCGTCGTACCCGCACCCATGGCTGATGCCCGACTTCTGGGAATATCCCACGGTGTCGATGGGCCTCGGCCCGCTGATGGCGATCTACCAGGCGCGCTTCATGCGCTATCTCGAAGACCGCGGGCTGAAGCCGGCGTCGCACGCCAAAGTCTGGGCGTTCCTCGGCGATGGGGAGACCGACGAGCCGGAAGCGCTCGGCGCGATTACGCTGCCGGCGCGCGAGAGGCTCGACAACCTGATCTTCGTCGTCAACTGCAACCTCCAAAGGCTCGACGGTCCGGTGCGCGGCAACGGCCAGATCATCCAGGAGCTCGAAGCGGCCTTCCGCGGCGCGGGCTGGAACGTCATCAAGGTGATCTGGGGCCGCGAGTGGGACTCCCTGCTCGCGAAGGACCGCGACGGTCTGCTCGTCACACGGATGGGCGAGATCGTCGACGGCCAGTACCAGAAGTACGCCGTCGAATCGGGCGCCTACGTCCGCGAGCACTTCTGGGGCGTCGATCCGCGGCTGCTCGACATGGTCAAGCACCTCTCGGACGACCAGCTCAAGAAGATGACGCTGGGCGGGCACGATCCGGTCAAGGTCTACAACGCCTACAAAGCCGCCATCGAGCACACGGGCGGCCCCTCGGTGATCCTCGCGCGGACGATCAAAGGCTACGGCCTCGGCGAAGCGGGCGAGGGCAAGAACATCACGCACCAGCAGAAGAAGATGAACGAAGACGAGCTGCGGGCGTTCCGCACGCGCTTCGGGATTCCGATCTCCGACGCGGAAGTCGTCAAGACCCCCTTCTACCGGCCCGCCGAGGACAGCCTCGAAATCCGCTACATGCGAGAGCGGCGCAAGGCGCTGGGCGGCTGGGTCCCGAGCCGCAAGGTCCGCAGCGAACCGCTCGCGCCGGTGTCGAGCGAGCTCTTCGAGGAATTCCACAAAGGCACCGAAGGCCGCAAGGCATCGACGACGATGGTGTTCGTGCGGCTGCTGTCGAAGATGCTGCGGGACAAGGATATCGGCCGTCTGGTCGTGCCGATCGTGCCCGACGAGGCGCGCACCTTCGGGATGGAGGCGCTGTTCCGGCAGGTCGGCATCTACTCCCACGCCGGCCAGGTGTACGAGCCGGTCGACATGGACACGCTCCTCTACTACAAGGAAGCGTCCGACGGCCAGATTCTCGAGGAAGGCATCAACGAAGCCGGATCGATGTCGTCGTTCATTGCCGCCGGCACCGCCTACGCCACGTACGGCGTGAACACGATTCCGTTCTTCATCTACTACTCGATGTTCGGGTTCCAGCGGATCGGCGATCTGATCTGGGCCGCCGGCGACGCGCGCGCGCGCGGCTTCCTGCTCGGCGGCACCGCCGGACGCACGACGCTGGCCGGCGAGGGGCTGCAGCATCAGGACGGCAACAGCCAGCTCTTCGCGCTGGCCTACCCCACCGTCGTCAGCTACGACCCGTCGTTCGCGTACGAGATTGCGGTCATCATCCAGGACGGCATCCGGCGGATGTACGTCAATCAGGAGAGCATCTTCTACTACCTGACGGTGATGAACGAGCAGTACGCGATGCCGGAGATGCCGAAGGACGTCCACGACGGCATCCTGAAGGGCCTGTACAAATATCGCGCGGCATCCAATCCCGACGCGCCGCTGCGCGCGCAGCTGTTCGGCAGCGGCGCCATCCTGCCGGAAGTCATCAAGGCGCAGGAGATTCTCGAGTCCAAGTACAACGTGTCGGCGGATGTCTGGAGCGTGACGAGCTACACCGAGCTCTATCGCGAGGGGCACGCGGCCGAGCGCTGGAACATGCTGCATCCGGGCGAGCCGCCGCGCGTGCCGTACGTGACCGAGTGCCTGAAGGACGCGAAGGGCGTGCTCGTCGCGGCGTCCGATTACGTGAAGGCGATGCCCGACTCGATCGACCGCTGGCTGCCGCGCCCGCTGACCTCGCTCGGCACCGATGGCTTCGGGCGCAGCGAGACCCGCGCGGCGCTCCGCGAGTTCTTCGAAGTCGACTACCGCTACGTCATCGTCGCCACGCTCGCGGCGCTGGCGCGCGACGGCACGCTCGAGGCGTCGATCGTCGACCAGGCGATCGAGGCGCACAACATCAATCCCGAGAAGGCGAACCCGGCGGTGTCGTAAATGGCGACAGACCTCACACTCCAAGAGCTCGGCGAGAACATCTCGGCGGGCGACGTCCTCCGCGTGCTGGTGAAGCCGGGCGATGCGCTCGCGAAGGATCAGGCGATCCTCGAGCTCGAAACCGACAAGGCGACGATCGAAGTGCCTTCGTCGGTCAGCGGCACGGTGAAAGAGATCAAGGTGAAGGCCGGCGACAAGGTGAAAGTCGGCCAGGCGATCCTCAGCTACGAGGAAGGCAGCGGCGCAAGCGCCGCACCCGCCGCGCCGCACCCCGCCGACGAAAGAGCGCCGGCCATGCAGCCCGACGTCCAGGTGCGGGACCGTTCCGCCAGGCCGGACAACGCGGGCGTCAAGGACACGAGCGTCGGGCCGCAAGCCGTCGCCGAGGCGGGCCAGGGCCAGGACGCGCCCGCGCGCGGCACCAACGTCGTGGACATCAGCCGCGGCGCGCACCCGGCCAGCGAACCGGCGGCGCCAGACATGCCCCCCGCGCCGGCGGCGCCTTCAGTACGCCGCCTGGCGCGCGAGCTCGGCGTCGAGATCGGCGACGTGCCCGGCAGCGGGCCGGGCGGACGGATTTCGGTCGAAGACGTCAAGGCGTACGCGAAGCGGCTGGTGACGGGCGCCGGCAAGAGCGGTGGCGCGCCGGCGCAGCCGCTGCCCGATTTCACGCGCTGGGGCGCCGTCGAGCGCCAGCCGATGCGCGCGGTCCGGCGCAAGACGGCCGAGCACCTCAGCGCCGCGTGGGCGACGATTCCGCATGTCACGCAGGGCGATCTCGCGGATGTCACCCTGCTCGAGGAGCTGCGCAGGAAGTACGCGAAGCAGGCCGAAGCGGCGGGCGGGAGCCTCACCGTCACCGCCATTGCCGTGAAGATCGTCGCGGCGGCGCTCAAGGTGTTCCCGAAGCTCAACGCCTCGATCGACCTCGCCGCGGACGAGATCATCGTCAAGCAGTACGTGAACATCGGCGTGGCCGTGGACACCGACCGCGGGCTGCTCGTCCCGGTCATCCGCAACGCCGATCAGAAGAACATCATGCAGCTGGCCGTGGAGCTGGCGCAGCTCTCCGAGAAGGCGCGGACGCGCAAGATCGCGCTCGAGGAGATGCAGGGCGGCTGCTTCAGCATCTCGAACCTTGGCGGCATCGGCGGCACGTATTTCACGCCGATCGTCAACGCGCCGGAAGTCGCGATTCTCGGTATCTCGCGCGCGCGCATGGAGCCGGTCTACAAGGACGGCGGCTTCGTGCCGCGCCTGATGCTGCCCCTGTCGCTGTCCTACGACCACCGGGTGGTTGACGGCGCCGACGGCACCCGCTTCCTGCGCTGGATCGCCGAAGCGTTCGAACAACCGTTCCTGCTGGCTTTACAGGGGTAGATCCCAGCGGCCGTGATGATTCCAACGCCTCCGGCCACGAAGACACGAAGACACGAGAAAGAAAAGCGCTTCTTCGTGCGTTCTTCGTGCCTTCGTGCCTTCGTGGTTGCATTTGGCTTGAGATGACCTCTGTTCAACTCGTTGTCGTGGGCGGCGGGCCGGGAGGCTATGCCGCCGCGTTTCTCGCCGCCGATCTCGGTCTCAGCGTCGCGCTCGTCGATCCGGAAGTGAATCCGGGCGGCGTGTGCGTCTACCGCGGCTGCATCCCTTCCAAGGCCCTGCTACACGTCGCGAAGCTGCTCGATGAATCGCGTCACGCGAAGGCGTGGGGCATCGAGTTTGGCGAGCCGACGATCGACCTCGCGAAGCTGCGCGAGTTCAAGAACAACGTGGTCAAGCGGCTGACGAGCGGCACCGGCCAGCTCGTGAGGCACCGTAAGGTGCAGTACATCCAGGGTTACGCGGAGATCGTCGACGCGCACAACCTGCGCGTGAAGCTCACGTCGGGGAGCGACGAGCAGGTGCGGTTCGAGCACGCGATGCTCGCCACCGGCTCGCTGCCCGCGATTCCCCCGGCGCTGAACGTGGACGATCCACGCGTGATGGATTCGACCGCGGCACTCGATTTGCCGGACATTCCGACATCGCTCCTCGTGGTCGGCGGCGGGTACATCGGCCTCGAGCTCGGCTCCGTGTACGCCGCCCTCGGCAGCGCCGTCACCGTTGTCGAGATGACGCCGGGCCTGCTCCCCGGGGCCGATCGCGATCTCGTGGACATCCTCGCCAAACGCATCAATCAGACGATGAAGAGCGTGCTGCTGGAGACGCAGGTGGTGCGGATGAAGGCGGAGGCGAAGGGCATCCGCGTCACCTTCGACGGCAAGGCCGATCCGAAGGCGCAGCTGTTTGATCGCGTGCTGGTGGCCGTCGGCCGCCGGCCGAACTCGCAGATCCCGGGTCTCGAGCGCACGCACGTGCAGGTCGATCAGCGCGGCTTCATCATGGTGGACGAACAGCGCCGCACGCACGAGCCTTCCATCTTCGCGGTCGGCGACCTCGTCGGCGAGCCGATGCTCGCGCACAAGGCGTCGCACGAAGGACGCGTCGCGGTGGAGGTGATGGCGGGCGAAAACGTCGCGTTCGCGCCGCGGGCGATTCCGGCGGTCGTCTTCACGGATCCCGAGCTCGCCTGGTGCGGCCTCACCGAAGCACAGGCGGTGAAGGAGAACCGGAAGATCACGATCGCGAAGTTTCCATGGGGCGCGTCCGGCCGGGCGATCACGCTCGATCGCACCGACGGCCTGACGAAGCTGATTCTGGATCCGGGGACCGAGCGGCTGCTCGGGGTCGGCCTGGTTGGCCCGGGCGCGGGCGAGTTGATTGCGGAAGGCGTCCTCGCCATCGAGATGGGCGCCAACGCCACCGACCTGAAGCTCACGATCCACCCGCATCCGACGCTCACCGAGACGGTGATGGAGTCGGCCGAGGTGTTTTTCGGCCAGGCGACTCACGTGTACCGGCCGAAACGGGGATAACGTTAGCTCTCTGCGCGGATCACCGCGCCGGTCGCTGTCCAGCGGAGGTAGGCCGCCGCGACCAGCGACTCGATCACCTGACGGCAGGTGTCGTGTTCCAGCCCCCAGAGCCGCGTGGCCTGCGCCGGCGTCAGCCGCAGCCCTGGCATTTCCCTGAACTCCTCGCGAACCCGGTGGACGAGCGCTTCAAATTCCATGGCTGTTCCTCGTGCGTGACGTGAGCAAGTCGCGCCTCAACCCATGTTCGGCGCCCCGGCAGGCCTGAAGAGCCTGTGGGAAAAATGCCACGTTTGAACGCAGAGCTCGCAGAGCACGCTGAGAAATCCCTGGGCATTTCTTCTCTGCGGGCTCCGCGGTCTCTGCGTTCAAGTTGATTTGTTCACAAGCTCTGAAGGCCTGCGCTACTCCCGTGGTCTCGTGCTACTTCCATGGTCTGGTGCTATTTCCGTGGTCGGGCGCGCTTCGGGCGCGCATGCCCGAAGTGTCGAGCAAGATGCAGTCCAGGATGCCAATCGCGGCGACTGTGTGAAATCAGGCCTGTCTTCGACGATGCGCCTGGCGCGTCCGAATTGAATCAGACATCGATGTCGGAATCAGATGCCAGTCAGACATGAATGTAGCTTTCGACCCGTCGTCGCGGCGCCGCCCCCGTCTGGACCCAGACACAAATGTCTGATCGACGCGTCGAGTTGACAGGAATGTAGGATGATGAACACCATGACCATCCGGGCGCATTCCGCCACTGCCCCACCCGATGTGGACGCGCCCACGAGGGAGGTCCGCCGCCTCTCGACCCTGCTCGACGTGAGCCAGGCGCTCTCCGGCACGCTGAACGTCAAGGCGTCGCTGCACCGCGTGCTCGAAATCCTGGCGCATCACCACGGCGCCGTCCGCGGCATCGTGTCGGTGCTCCACGCCGACGGCGACCTCCGCGTGGAAGCGTCGGACGGTCTGGGTGAGCCTTCGCGCGTCGTCAGCTACCGCGTCGGCGAGGGCATCACCGGCCGCGTCGTGCAGAGCGGCAAGCCGATCGTCGTGCCCCGGGTGAGCCGCGAGCCGGCGTTCCTGCACCGCGCGGCGCGCCGCCCGGAGCTCTCGCACCAGGAGCTCAGCTTCGTCTGCGTGCCGATCCTGTTGAACCGCCGCGCGGTCGGCGCGCTCGCGATCGATCTCAAGTTCAAGCCGGAGCGCAACTTCGAGCGCAGCACGAAGTTCCTCGGCGTCGTCGCCTCGATGATCGCGCAGGCGCTGAAGATCCATCGTCTGATCGAGGAGGACAAGCGCCGCCTGGTGGACGAGAACACGCATCTGCGGCAGGAGCTCCGCGAGCGGTACGATTTCTCGAACCTGGTCGGCAGCAGCGGGCCGATGCGGCAGATCTACGAGCAGGTCACGCAGGTGTCCGGCACGAATACCACCGTGCTGATTCGCGGCGAGTCGGGGACCGGCAAGGAGCTGATCGCCCACGCCATCCACTACAGCTCGCTGCGCGCGAAGAAGCCGTTCGTGAAGGTGAGCTGTGCGGCGTTGCCCGAGAGCCTGATCGAGTCGGAGCTGTTCGGCTACGAGAAGGGCGCGTTCACCGGCGCCGAGGCGCGCAAGAAAGGGCGGTTCGAGCTCGCGGACGGCGGCACGCTGTTTCTCGACGAGATCGGCGACGTGAATCCGGCGACGCAGGTGAAGCTGCTGCGCGTGCTGCAGGAGCGCGAGTTCGAGCGGGTCGGCGGCACCGAGACGATCAAGGCCAACGTGCGCCTCGTGGCGGCCACCAACAAGGACCTCGAGCGCGCCATCAACACCGGCGCCTTCCGCGAGGATCTCTACTACCGCCTCAACGTGTTCACCATCTTCATCCCGCCGCTGCGCGAGCGGAAGGCCGACCTGCTCCTGCTGGTCGATCACTTCCTCGAGAAGTTCGCGCGCGAGCACAAGCGCAGCATCAAGCGCATCTCGACGCCCGCCATCGACATGCTCGCCAGCTACCACTGGCCGGGCAACGTGCGGGAGCTCGAGAACACGCTCGAACGCGCCGTGCTGATGTGCGATGGGGAAGTCGTGCACGGACACCATCTGCCGCCGTCGCTGCAGACCGCGGAGGCCTCCGGCACGGTGACGCGCGTGGCGCTCGGCGTCGCCGTCTCGGCGTACGAGAAGGATCTGATTCAGGATGCGCTGAAAACGACGAGGGGGAACCGGGCGAAGGCGGCCCGTTTGCTCGACACGACCGAGCGGATCATCAACTACAAGGTGCGCCAGTACGGGATTGACGCGAAGCGGTTCCGTTCCTGAAGGGTCGGATCGGTCGGGTGGGTCAGGTAGGCGGCAAGCCTCCCTTGACACCCTCCCGTTTTTCACCGAGCATGGGCGGCCCACGTCCACGCGGGAGGTTCTTGTGCCCATTCCTGTCCGGCTCCGAGTCAACAACACACCACGCGAACACACCATCGAGGCGCGCGTGCTGCTCGTGCACTACCTGCGCGATGTCTGCCACCTGACCGGCACGCACGTCGGCTGCGAAACCGGCATCTGCGGCGCCTGCACGGTGCTCGTCGACGGCCAGGCCGTCAAGTCGTGCACGATGTTCGCCGTCCAGGCCGACGGCTCCGACGTCACGACCATCGAAGGCATCGCGACCAACGGCCAGCTGCATCCCGTGCAGCAGGGCTTCTGGGATTGCCACGGCCTGCAATGCGGCTTCTGCACGCCGGGCATGATCTTGGCGTCCGTGCACCTCCTCGCGCAGAACGCGTCGCCCAGCCGGGACGAGATCGCGGCGGGGTTGCGCGGCAACTTGTGCCGCTGCACCGGCTACTCGCACATCATCGACGCGGTGACGCAAGCCTCGAAGTCTCCTGTGGCGTCCGGCTTCAGCCGGACCGGATCGGAGGCCGCCCGTGGCTGACACGACCACGACGCCCTACGTTGGCCGCGCGATGAGGCGCGTCGAGGACCCACGGCTCGTCAAAGGCATCGGCACGTACGTTGACGACATGCGGCTGCCGGGTCTCCTGCACGCCGTCATTCTCCGCAGTCCTCACGCCCACGCGCGCATCACCCGCATCGAGGTGGCCGCCGCGCGCGCCATGCCCGGCGTCGTCGCTGTCCTGACCGGCGCGGACGTGAACGCGGCGTGCGGCCTGGTGCCGTGCGCGGCCGCGATTCCCGATCTGAAAGCGCCGAAGCACACCGTGCTTGCGGGCGATCGGGTGTATTTCGTCGGCCACGCCGTGGCCGTCGTCGTCGCGACCGATCCCTACATCGCGCGCGACGCCATCGACGCGATCGACGTGGACTACGATCCGCTGCCGGTCGTGGTCAACGCCGAAGAGGCGGTCAAGAGCGGGACGCCCCTCACGCATCCCGATCTCGGATCCAACATCGCCTACACGCAGACCGTCGCCGGCGGGGGCGACATCGACGATGCGTTCAGGCGCGCCGATCGGATTGTGAAGCACCGTCTCTACCACCAGCGGTTGACGCCGATGCCGATCGAGCCGCGCGGCGTGGTCGCGTCGTATCATCCAGGCGAGGGCACGCTCACGCTGTGGACCTCGACGCAGATCCCGCATCTCATCCGCACGCTCCTGCCGGGCATGCTCGGCGTGGCGGAGAACAAGCTCCGGATCGTCGCGCCGGAAGTCGGCGGCGGATTCGGCGCCAAGCTGAACGTCTACGCCGAGGAGGCGCTGTGCGGGCATCTGGCGATGCGGCTCAACGCGCCGGTGAAGTGGATCGAATCGCGCCGTGAGAACGCGGCGTCGACGACGCACGGCCGCGATCAGATCGGCGAGTACGAAGTGGCGGTGAAGAACGACGGCACGATCCTCGGGATCAAAGCGCGGACGATCGCGGATCTCGGATCGTACTTGCAGCTGCTCACGCCCGTCGTGCCCACGTTGACCGGCCTCGTGCTCACGGGCTGCTACCGCATCCCGGCGGTCACGATTGAGGTCGTCGGCGTCTACACCCACAAGATGGCGACCGACGCCTATCGAGGCGCCGGGCGTCCCGAAGCGACGTACTTGATCGAGCGCCTGATGGACGTCGTGGCGAACGAGCTCGGCATCGACCGGATCGATCTCCGGCTGAAGCACTTCCCGTCGCCGTCGGAGTTCCCGTTCACCACCTCGTGCGGCCTGACCTACGACAGCGGCAATTATCAGGGCGCGCTGACCAAGGCCAAGCAGCTCGTGAACTGGGACGAGCTCGTCAAGGACCGCGCTTCGGCGCGCGCCGCCGGAAAACTGTCCGGTATCGGCGTCTCGACCTACGTCGAGATTTGCGCGATGGGACCGTCGAAGGCGATGCCCGCCGGCGGCTGGGAGTGGGGCTGCGTGCGCATGGAGATCTCGGCGAAGGTCACCGTGATCACGGGTGTCTCCCCGCACGGGCAGGGTCAGGAGACGACCTTCGCGCAGATCGTCGCGGACCGGGTCGGCGTGCCGATCGAGGACATCGTCGTGCTGCACGGCGACACGAACGTGGCGCACTACGGGCGCGATACGTACGGCAGCCGCGGCACCGCCGTCGGCGGAACGGCGATCGTGATGTGCATCGACAAGATCGTCGCGAAGGCGAAGACGCTCGCGGCGCATCTGTTCGAGACCCTCGAGGACCACGTCGTGTTCGAGAACGGCACGTTCACGGCGCCGGGCGTCTCCACTCGCGTCATCGGCTGGCCCGAGCTCGCCGGCGAGGCGTACGTGGCGAAGAACCTGCCGGCCGGCCTCGAGCCGGGCCTCGAAGCCTCGAGCTTCTACGAGCCGCAGAACTTCACGTTCCCCTTCGGCACGCACATCGTCGCCGTGGACGTGGATCGCGAGACGGGACAGATCACGATCACGAAATACGCGGCGGTGGACGACTGCGGGCCGCTGATCAATCCGCTGATCGTCGAGGGACAGGTGCAGGGAGGCATCGCGCACTCGATCGGTCAGGTGCTCTTCGAGCAGACCATCTACGACGAGAACGGGCAGCTGCTCACCGGCGAGTTCATGGACTACGCGCTGCCGCGCGCGGAGGACATTCCCGACTATATCCTCGGCCACACGGTGACGCCGTCGCCGGTGAACCCGCTCGGCATCAAGGGCGTGGGGGAGGCGGGAACGATCGGCGCGACGCCGGCCATCGCCAACGCCGTGTTTGACGCGCTTGCGCCGCTCGGCATCACGCATCTCGATCTGCCGATGACGCCGGAGCGCGTGTGGCAGGCGATCAAGGGTTCGGCGTTCAAGGTGCAGGGTGCAGCGTTCGTTCGAACGAACGCTGAACCCTGAACGTCTGAACCCAGCACGGAGACGATATGTACCCAGCGAATTTCGACTACCAGCGTCCGTCAACGGTCGACGAAGCGATTGCGCTCCTCTCGAAACATGGAGACGATGCCAAGCTGCTGGCGGGTGGGCACAGTCTGATTCCGACCATGAAGCTGCGGCTCGCACGGCCGCAAGTGGTCGTCGACATCGGTCGCATCGCGAACCTGAGCTACATCCGCGAAACGGGCGGCGCGATCGCGATCGGGGCCATGACGACCCACCACGAGATCGAGGCGTCGCCGCTCCTGCGCGAGCGCAGCCCGCTGCTGGCCGAGACCGCCTCGCACATCGGCGACGTCCAGGTCCGGAACAAGGGAACGATTGGCGGCAGCCTGGCGCACGCCGATCCGGCGGCCGACTATCCGGCGGCGATCCTGGCGCTCGAGGCCGAGCTCGATCTCGTGAGCCCGCGCGGCCGCCGCACCGTGACGGCCGACACGTTTTTCGTCGATCTGCTGCAGACGACCCTGGCGGCCGATGAAATCCTGGTCGAAGTGCGCGTGCCCCTCACAGCGCGGACGGTGGCGTACGTCAAGACCGAACAGAAGGCCAGCGGCTTTGCGCTCGCCGGCGCGGCCGTCGTGATCGGACCGGCCCACACGCGTGTCGGCATCACCGGCGTGGCCGCGAAGGCCTACCGGGCCGTGGCCGTCGAACACATCCTCGGGGGCCAGCATCCGCTGACGCAGGAGGCCATTGCGCTGGCATCCACGCACGCGGCCGACGGCGTCGATCCGCTCGGCGACATCCACGCGTCGCCAGAGTTCCGCGCGCATCTCGCGCAGGTCAACACGCGGCGGGCGATCGAGCGGGCGCTCGCGCGCGCGTGACGGGATTCGGGATTCGGGATTTGGGATTCGGGATTCGGGATTTGGAACTCGCATCTGAATCCCGACGCCCGTCGAATCCCAAATCCCAAATCCCAAATCCCAAATCCCAAATCCCAAATCCCAACTCCCAACGCCGGTGCCCCATGAAGCTCGCGATTTCCAGTCTCGTCCCGGCGCCGTGTGAGCGAGTGTTCGCCGCGCTCGTCGATCCCGAGATCCTGCGGCGCTCGATTCCCGGCTGCGAGTCGCTGAGCACCGCCGGTCCGGATGCCTACGAAGCCGTCCTCAAGATTGGCGTCGCCGGACTCAAAGGCACCTACGCCGGGAAGGCGGCGATCCACGATCAGCGGCCGCCCGACTCGCTCACGCTGACGTTCGAAGGCAAAGGCGGACCCGGATTCCTCCGCGGTTCCGCCGCGATCGCGCTGTCGGCCGAAGGCGAGACGACGCGGATCGCCTGCGACGCGGACGTCCAGGTCGGCGGTCTGATTGCGGCGGTCGGCTCGCGCCTGGTCGATGCGGCCGCGAAGAAGCTCGCCGGCGATTTTTTCAGGCAGCTGTCGCGGGAGCTGGGTGGGCAGGCCTGAAGGCCTGCACTACAAGAGACGCGCACGAGCGGTGCAGGCCTTTGGGCCTGTTTGTCGCCTGCAGGCTGCTTGTCGCACGTAGCGCAGGCCTTCAGTAGGCTGCTTGTCGCCTGCAGGCTGCTTGTCGCACGTAGCGCAGGCCTTCAGGCCTGCTTACTGCGCGGCGGCGTAGGCGTCGGCGGTTGCGTGTGCGTGGTAGGAGCTGCGCACCAGAGGACCGGACTCGACGCGGACGAAGCCCAGGTCGAGGGCGACGTCTTTCAGATCCTGGAACTCGTCCGGATGGTAGTAGCGGACCATCGGCGCGTGCTCGCTTGAAGGCCGCAGGTACTGGCCGATCGTCAGAATCTCGCACCCGACGCTGCGCAGATCCTTCAGCGTGGCGATCATTTCGTCGCGCTCCTCGCCGAGGCCCACCATCAATCCGGTTTTCGTCGGGATGTCCGGCGCATGGCGTCGGGACCGATCGAGCAGCTCCAGCGTGCGCGCGTAGCGCCCGCCCGAGCGCGCCATCCGGTACAGTCGCGGTACGGTTTCGGTGTTGTGGTTCAGGACGTCGGGCCGCGCGTCGAGCACCGCGTGCAGCGCAGCTGCGTTCCCCTGGAAATCGGGAATCAGCACTTCAAGACGGCACTGCGGCAGCCGCGCGCGGGTCTCGCGGATCGTCTCCGCGAAGATCGACGCGCCGCCGTCCTTCAGATCGTCGCGATCGACCGAGGTGATGACGACATAGGTGAGGTCGAGCGTGCGGATGGCGTCGGCGACGCGGACCGGCTCGGCCGTGTCCACCTCTGCCGGCCGCCCGTGCGACACCGCGCAGTACGCGCACGCGCGCGTGCAGACGTCGCCGAGGATCATGAAGGTCGCGGTGCCATGGTTCCAGCACTCGCCGATGTTCGGGCACTGCGCTTCCTCGCACACCGTGTGCAGGTTCAGCTCCCGTATCAGCCCCTTGAGGCGCGTATAGCTGGGCGATCCGGGCGCGCGCACCTTCAGCCACTCCGGCTTGGGCAGGCGGGGCTGGACGGGCGCGAGCGGAATGATGTGGGCCACTTCACTTATTATATCGGTGCGTGCCGCTCTTCCATCACATCGACCTCCGCGTCCTCTGGGCCGACACCGACCCCGCAGGCATCGTCTGGTTCGGCGTCTTCTTTCGCTACTTCGAACAGGCGGAAGAAGAGCTGTATCGGCGGCTGGGCGGCGATCGGACGGCGCTGCTGCGCGCGCTGAACGTGTTCATGCCACGGACGTCGCTGCAGGCGCAGTTCCGATCGCCCGCGAAGCTCGGTGACGAGATCGCGGTCGGCGTCGGCGTGGCCGAGTTGACCGACCGGCGGATCGGCTTCGCGTTCGACATCCACGAGCGCGGGACCGGCCGATTGATCTGCGAGGCCTCGTACCGCGTGGCGTGCGTGGACGCGAAGCTGTTCACGCCGCGGCCGCTTCCCGGCGAAATCGTGTCGCTGCTCGTGCCCGCGCACCGGGGATCCGAGGACCCGCGATGAGCGCGATCTCGGCGGAATCGCTCGGTCTTCCGAAGACCTTCAACGTCGCCACGCATTTCGTGGACCGCAACGTCGCCGGCGGACGCGGCGCGCACGTGGCGATCGAGTGCGGTGACGCGCGCATCACCTACGACGAGGTGCTGCGCGACGTGAACCGGACCGGGCAGGCGCTTCGCGCCCTGGGCGTGCGGCCGGAGGAACGGATCCTGCTGCTCCTGCTCGACGGTCCGGAGCTCGTCTACAGCTTCTTCGGCGCGATCAAGATTGGCGCGGTGCCGATTCCGCTGAACACGCTGTGGAAGCCCGTGGACTATCAGCACGTGATTCGCGACTCGCGCGCCGGCGTGCTGATCGTCCACGCGGACCTGCTGCCGCAGATCGAGAAGATTCCGGCCTTCGAACGGCCATCGATCCGGCACATCGTCGTGGTCGGCGCGACGACAGCGTCCGCAGAGCCGGCCTGCATCGGCTTTGACGCGCTGATCGCGGAGGCGTCGCCCAGCCTCGAGGCGGAGCCGACGAGCTGCGATGCGCCGGCCTTCTGGCTCTATTCCTCCGGCAGCACGGGCGCGCCGAAGGGCTGCGTGCACCTGCACCACGACATGGTCGTTTGCGCGGAGCTGTTCGGCAAAGGCGTGCTCGACATCCGTCCGACCGACCGGTGCTTCAGCGTCGCCAAACTGTTCTTCGCCTACGGCCTCGGGAACGCGCTGTACTTTCCGTTCGCCGTTGGCGCGACGACGATCCTCTGGCCTGGCGCGCCGACGCCGCAGAACGTCTACGGCGTCATCGAACGGCACAAGCCGACGTTGTTCTTCTCGGTGCCGACCGGCTACGGGATGTTATTGGCGCACCAGCCCGGCAGGCCTGAAGGCCTGCGCTACGACAATGGTCGCGCGGACAGGAGTCGTGCGGACGGTCGTCGTGCGGACCTTCAGGTCCGCGACTTCGATCTCTCCAGCGTGCGCCTCGCGGTGTCGGCGGGCGAGGCGCTCCCGGCGGCGCTGTACGATCGCTTCAAGCAGCGCTTTGGCGTCGACATCATCGACGGCATCGGGTCGACCGAAACGCTGCACATGTTCATCTCGAATCGTCCCGACGCGATTCGGCCCGGCTCGAGCGGGCTGCTCGTCCGCGGCTACGAGGCGCGGCTGCTCGACGACGGCGGCGTGCCGGTGCCGGCGAAGGCGATCGGCAACCTCTGGATCAAGGGCGACTCGGTCTGCGCCGGCTACTGGAACCAGCACGAGAAGACGAAGCACACGATCGAAGGTCACTGGATTCGCACGGGCGACAAGTACACGCAGGACGAAGACGGCTTCTACTGGTACGCCGGCCGGTCGGACGACATGCTGAAGGTCGGCGGTCTGTGGGTGAGCCCGATCGAGGTCGAAAACGCGCTCGTCGCGCACCCTTCAGTGCTCGAATGCGGCGTCGTCGGGCGCGAGGATCACGACGGGCTGGTGAAGCCCATGGCGTTCGTCATCCTCAGGGCCGGCGCCAGCGCGACACCGGAACTGGCCAGTGAGCTCCAGCAGTTCGTGCGCGAGCACCTGGCGGAGTACAAGCGGCCGCGCTGGGTCGAGTTCCTGCCAGAGTTGCCGAAGACCGCGACCGGCAAGACCCAGCGATTCAGGCTGCGCGAGCTGGCTCGCCCCTGATTCCGCCGATCATTCCGTCGGGTGCGCCGTCGCACTAGTCCTCGACGTGGCCGCTCCCGTGCGGAATCCGGCGATGAAGAAGTCGGCAAAGAGGTCGCCGATCGCCTGAGAGTTCGCCGGACCATCCGGGCTGAACCACCGCGGAATCCAGTTCACCGCGCCAAACATCGCGAACGCCAGCAGCTTGGGATCGCCCGGCGCGAACACGCCGCTCGACATCCCGTCTTCGAGCACGAGGCGGACGCCACGATCGAACGTGTCGCGCCGCGCGATCACGGTTTTCAGATGCGCGGTCGAGAGCGCCTCGAGCTCCAGGAACAGCGCCGTGCCGTGCAGCTCGTCGAGAATCGTGTGCACGAACGCGACAATCAGCCGCCGGAGCTTCTCGTCGGCCGGCACGCCGCTCCGCTCGACCTCGTCGAGCAGCTGCGTCAGCCGATCGAGCGAGTACTGGTGGCACGCGAAGAGGATCTCTTCCTTGTTCTTGAAGTAGTAGTAGAGATTTCCCTTCTTCATGTGCAGCGCCGCGGCGATCTGTTCGACCGTGGCGCCGTGATAGCCGAGCCGGCGGAAGGCCTTGGCGGCGCTCTTGAGGATGTCCACGCGCGTCGAGGCGTGCGGGTTCGCGTTTCGTGGTCGTTTCGCCCGGCGGCGCGAGCGCTTCACGCTCTGCGGGCGCGCCGTTGGTGTTGACTCGCTGGTTGCCACAGCTCTAAAGTAGTTTGAACGAGCGTTCAATTTCAATGATCACGTTCGACACACGCCCCGACGCCTACAAGCACTGGAAGCTCACCTTCGACGGACCCGTCGCCACGCTGGCGATGGACGTCCGCGAGGACGCGGGGCTGTCGCCGGACTACACCCTGAAGCTGAATTCGTACGATCTCGGCGTGGACATCGAGCTCGCCGACGCTGTCCAGCGCCTGCGCTTCGAGCATCCCGACGTCCGCACGGTGATCGTCGCGTCGCTCAAGGAGCGGATCTTCTGCGCCGGCGCCAACATCATGATGCTGCGCGGGTCCACGCACGGCGCGAAGGTGAACTTCTGCAAGTTCACCAACGAGACGCGCCTCGCGATTGAGGACGCCAGCCGGCACTCCGGGCTCAGGTTTCTGGCCGCGCTGAACGGCATCTGCGCGGGCGGCGGCTACGAGCTCGCGCTCGCCTGCGACGAGATTCTCCTCGTGGACGACGGGCATTCGGCGGTCAGCCTGCCCGAGGCGCCGCTGCTGGGCGTGCTCCCCGGCACCGGCGGCCTCACGCGCATCGTCGACAAACGCCACGTGCGTCGCGACCTGGCCGACTTCTTCAGCACGCTCGTGGAAGGCGTGAAGGGCAAACGCGCGGTCGAGTGGCGCCTGGTCGACGCGGTGCATCCGACCAGTCAGTTCAAGGATGCCGTGCAGAAGCGGGCGCGCGAGCTGGCGGCCACCTCGGATCGCCCGGGGAGCGGCCCGGGGATCACGCTGAACGCGCTGAACCCGACGGTCACCGAGTCGGGGCTCACGTATTCGGCGGTGACGCTCGCGGTCCATCGGGACAAGCGCACCGCCGATCTCACGGTGCACGCGCCGAGTGGCCCGCAGCCGTCGACGCCCGACGAGATCCTGAAGGCGGGCGACCAGTTCTGGCCGCTGCGCGCGTTCCGCGAGCTGGACGACGCGCTGTTGCGGCTGCGCGTGAACGAGCTCGAAATCGGCACCGTGGTGATCCGGACGGAAGGCGACGGCGAGGCCGTCCTCGCGATCGATCGGACGCTCGCCGCCCATCAGTCGCACTGGCTCGTGCGCGAGATCATCCATTTCATGAAGCGGACGCTGAAGCGGCTGGACCTCACCGCCCGCAGCTTCTTCGCGTTCATCGAACCCGGTTCGGCGTTTGCGGGTTCGCTCTTCGAGCTGGCGCTGGCTGCCGATCGTTCCTACATGTTCCACGACGGCACCGAGGCGAACCTCGTCGCGCTCTCGCCGATGAACGGCGGCTTCCTGATCATGAGCAACGGCCTGACGCGGCTGCAGACGCGCTTTCTTGGGGACGAGGCCAGAGTGGCGGCGCTCCTCGCGCACGACGGACCGTTCAACGCCGCGGAGGCCGACGAAGCCGGGATCGTCACGTTCGCGCCGGACGAAATCGACTGGGACGACGAGGTGCGGGTGGCCGTCGAGGCGCGCGCCGCATTCTCACCAGACGCGCTGACCGGTCTGGAAGCCAACCTGCGATTCGCCGGGCCGGAGACGATGGAGACGAAGATCTTCGGTCGGCTGACGGCGTGGCAGAACTGGATCTTCCAGCGGCCCAACGCGGTCGGCGAAAAAGGCGCGCTGAGAGCGTACGGACAGCAGGGACGGCCGGAGTTCGACTGGAAACGCACGTAGCTGCTTCGAACGATGATTCACCACAATGGACACCAAGGACACAGAGGTAAGACGGGCTTTCTCTTTGTGTCCTTTGTGTCCGCTGTGGTGAATCAGCGAGGGTATTGAGGATGATCTCCGCCGACAAGATCCCGAACAACGTCAACCTGTCGAGCAACAAGCGGCTGCAGCGCGCGCTCGAGCACTGGCAGCCGAAGTACATCCAGTGGTGGCGCGACATGGGGCCGCAGGGGTTCCAGGATTACCACCAGGTCTACGTCCGGACCGCCATCAGCGTCGACCCCGACGGGTGGGCGCATTTCGAGTACGTGAAGCTCCCCGACTACCGGTGGGGCATCTTCCTCGCCGACCCCGTGCACGAGCGCAAGATCGGGTTCGGGGATTTTTTCGGCCAGCCGGTCTGGCAGGAAGTGCCGGGTGAGTTTCGCAATCAGCTGCGGCGGCTGATCGTCACGCAGGGCGACACTGAGCCCGCGAGCGTCGAGCAGCAGCGCCTGCTCGGCCAGCGCTGCCCGAGCATGTACGATCTGCGGAACCTCTTTCAGGTGAACGTCGAAGAAGGCCGTCATCTGTGGGCGATGGTCTACCTGCTGCACTCCTACTTCGGCCGCGACGGCCGAGACGAAGCGGAAGAGCTGCTCGAACGGCAGAGCGGGAATCGCGACAAGCCGCGCATCCTCGAGGCGTTCAACGAGCCGATCGACAACTGGCTCGATTTCTTCATGTTCACGATGTTCACCGACCGCGACGGCAAGTCGCAGCTGATGTCGCTGTCGGAGAGCTCGCTCGATCCGCTGTCGCGCACGACGCGCTTCATGCTCACCGAGGAAGCGCACCACATGTTCGTCGGCGAGACCGGCATCGCGCGCATTCTCGAGCGCACGTGTCAGCTCATGCAGCGGGCCGGGTTCTCGGAGGACGTGCGGAAGGTCGGCGGCATCGACATCCCGACGATTCAGAAGCACCTGAATCAGTGGTTCAGCCTCAGCCTCGACCTGCACGGCAGCGAGGTGTCGAGCAACGCCGCGGCCTACTTCGCCAACGGTCTCAAAGGTCGCGCGAAGGAAGACACCTTCGACGAGCACGTCGTGAAGAACGCGTACTACAACATGGAGTTCTTCGAGGGCGGCAAGCCGGTGGCGAAGGAAGTGCTGATGCGCAACGCGATGAACGAGGTGCTGCGCGACTGGTACGTCGGCGACTGCGGCGCGGGCGTCGCGCGTTGGAACCGGATTCTGGAGCAGCACGGCATGTCGGATCGGCTGAGGCTGCCGGACCGCAAGTTCCACCGTGGCATCGGGATGTATGCGGGCTTCCATTTCGACCCGAACGGCGTGCCGCTGCCGGCGGAGCAGTGGGAGAAGCGGAAGTACGACTGGCTGCCGTCCTCCGCCGACACCGAGTACCTGCTGAGCATCATGGACAAGCCGGTCTACGAGCCCGGCAGGTTCGCGAATTACATCGCCCCTCCGCGCCGCGGCATCAACCAGCAACCGATCGATTTCGAGTACGTGCGCACGGAACAGTAGGTCGGGTAGGTCGGGTAGGTCGGGTAGGGCGAGCAGGGAAAGCAGGCGTCTTGACCCACCAGCCCCACCTGGCCCACGCCGAAAGGAGACGCATATGACCACGACAAGCGGCGCCCTTAGGATCACGTGGCTCGGTCATGCAGCGTTCCTGCTCCAGTCACCCGGGGGCAGGCGGATCCTCTTCGATCCCTGGGTGACCGGCAACCCGGCATCGCCGGAGTCGGCGAAGAAGCTCGGCGCGCTCGATCTGATCCTGGTCACGCACGGGCACAGCGATCACGTCGGCGACGCGGTGGCGATCGGCCGCTCCAGCGGCGCGCAGGTCGTTGCGCCGTATGAAGTGTCGGTGTGGCTGCAGCGGAAGGGGCTGCAGAACGTGACCGGCATGAATCCGGGCGGCACGTTGAAGGCGCTCGGGCTGTCGATCACGATGGTTCCGGCGGTGCACAGCAGCTCGGTCGAGGAAGACGGCACGATCGTCTACCTTGGCGTCGCCACCGGCTACGTTGTCGCGTTCGAGAACGGTGTGACGATCTATTTCGCCGGCGACACGTCGATCTTCGGCGACATGCGGCTCATCGGTGAAATGTACCAGCCGCAGATTGCGTTCTTGCCAATCGGCGATCTCTACACGATGGGCCCCGAGCAGGCGGCAAAAGCCTGCGAGCTGCTCGGCGTGAAACAGGTGGTGCCGATGCATTACGGCACATTCCCCGCGCTCACCGGCACGCCCGCCCGGCTGCGGGAGCTCGTCGAGCCGCGCGGCGTGCAGGTGCTCGAATTGAAACCGGGCGAGACCGCGTCATAACGGAGACCACGAAGACACGAAAGCACGAAGACGACACGAAGAAGATCTATTCTTCTTCGTGTACGCTTCGTGTCTTCGTGTCTTCGTGGTTGCATTTGTTCTTTTGAGGTCCCGATGACGACGACAGCAGTGATGCGGCAGCAGCTCTACATCAACGGCGAGTGGCGCGACGCGGCGGGCGGCAAGACGCTCGAGGTCGTGAACCCGGCGACCGAGGACGTGATCGCGGAAGTCGCGTCCGCGGAGCAGGCGGACGTGGACGCGGCGGTGGCGGCGGCGCGCGCGGCGCTCGACGGACCGTGGGGCAGGATGTCCGCCCGCGATCGCGGAAGGCTCGTGTGCAAGATCGGCGAGCGGCTGCTCGAGCGAGCCGACGAGGTCGCGCGCCTCGAGACGCTGCACAACGGCAAGCCGATCTTCGAGTCGCGCCAGATCGAAGTGCCGGCGGCCGCGGAGTGCTTTCAGTACTACGCCGGCTGGGCCGACAAGATTCACGGCGAGACCGTGCCGGTCAAAGGCAACTTCCTCACCTACACGCTGCGCGAGCCGGTCGGCGTGGTGGCCGCGATCGTGCCCTGGAATTTCCCGCTGCTGCTCACGGCGTGGAAGGTGGCGCCCACCCTCGCATGCGGCAACACCGTGATCATCAAGCCCGCGAGCCAGACGCCGCTGACCGCCCTCGCGCTCGCCGAGATCGCGCAGGACGTCGGCCTGCCACCGGGCGTGCTGAACGTCGTCACCGGGCCGGGATCGCAAGTCGGGCAGATGATCGTGGACCACGCGGGCATCGACAAGATCGCGTTCACCGGCGACACGTCGACCGGCAAGCAGATCATGCGGGGCTCGGCCGAGACGCTCAAGCGCATCACGCTCGAGCTCGGCGGCAAGTCGCCGAACATCGTGTTCCCCGACGCCGACCTCGATGCGGCGATCCGCGGCGCGACAACCGGCATCTTCTACGGCAAGGGCGAAGTGTGCGCCGCCGGATCGCGGCTGCTCGTCGACAAGTCGATCAAGAGCGAGTTCATCGACAAAGTCGCCGCGCGCGCGAAGAAGATGGCGCCGGGCGATCCGATGGACCCGAAAACGCGCCTTGGCGCGATTTCATCCAGGAAGCAGCTCGAAAACGACCTGCGCTACATCGAGATCGCGAAACAGGAAGGCGCGACGCTTCTTGCCGGCGGCGGGCGCGCCGACATCGGCACGGGGAAGGGCTACTTCCTTCAGCCGACGGTCTTCGACGGCGTCACGCCGGACATGACCATCGCGCGCGAGGAGATCTTCGGGCCCGTGCTCGCGACGATCGAGTTCGCCGACGTGGACGAAGCGATCGCGCGCGCCAACGACTCGCACTACGGCCTGGCCGCCGCCGTCTGGACGAAGGACATCAAGAAGGCGCACTACGTGGCTCGCAAGCTCCAGGCCGGCACGGTGTGGATCAACACCTACAACGTGTACGACACCGCGGCCCCGTTCGGCGGCTACAAACAGAGCGGCTTCGGCCGCGAGATGAGCATGCACGCGCTCGAACACTACACGCAGATCAAGAGTGTCTGGGTGGACCTGAACCAGTAGGGGCTGAGCGGTCGTGTCCGGCTTCAGTCAGCGCTGCGTAATCACCATCGCGAGCGTCAGCACGATCATCACCACCACCGTCGTCCAGGCGACGACGTTGAACGCGCGCGTGTTGATGTGAGGGCCCATCAGCTCGCGATCGTTCACCAGCATGAGCACGAAGATGAGCACGAACGGGAGCAGCACACCGTTCACTACTTGCGACAGCACCATGATGTGCGCCAGCGGGGCCCGCGGCAGGAGCAGCACGCCGGCGCCGACCACGATGATGAGCGTGTACAACCAGTAGAAGACCGGCGCCTCGTGAAACTTCTTGTCGAGGCCCGATTCGAAGCCCAACCCCTCGCAGACCACATAGGCGGTCGAGATCGGCAGAATCGATGCGGCAAACAGTGACGCGTTGAAGAGCCCCGCGGCAAACAGCAGGTACGCGTACTCGCCGGCCAGCGGGCGCAGCGCCTGCGCCGCGTCGGCGGCGCTGGCGATCTCCATGCGTCCGGCGGAATGCAGCGTGGCCGCGCACGCGACGATGATGAACCACGCGACGACCGCCGCGAAGATACAGCCGATGATGACGTCCCACCGTGACGCGCGGTACTGCCGCATCGTGACGCCCTTTTCGACGATGGACGCCTGCAGGTAGAACTGCATCCAGGGCGCGATCGTGGTGCCGACCAGGCCGATCACCATGTACAGGTAGCCGTAGTTGCGGATGCCCACGGTCGGCGGGTGCGTGACCGTCGCGAACGCGGCGGCGCGCCAGTCCGGATGCGCCATGACCCCCGCGATGATGTAGCAGACATAGAACGCCGACGCGACGAGGAAGATCTTCTCGACGCTGCGGTACGTTCCCCGGACGACCAGCAGCCAGACGATCGCCGCGGCGGCCGGCACGGTGATGTACTTCGAGATGCCGAACAGCTCGAGGCTGCTCGCGACGCCGGCGAATTCCGCCATCACGTTGCCGAAATTCGTGATGACGAGCGCGAGCATGAGGAAGAACGTGACGCGGAAGCCGAATTCTTCCCGGATGAGATCGCTCAACCCCTTGCCGGTGGCGGCGCCCATCCGCGACGCCATCTCCTGGACGACGACCAGCGCGATCGTGGTCGGGATCATGACCCACAGCAGCGAGTAGCCGAATTGCGCGCCCGCGACGGAGTACGTCCAGATGCCGCCCGCGTCGTTGTCCACGTTCGCCGTGATGAAGCCCGGACCGACCACCGCCAGAAACAGCACGACCCGTACCCGCCAGCTCTTGAGGAACGTCATGGACAGCGTCAGTCCCTGTGGCGCAGCATCGTGATCACGTCGTCGGCCGTGATGATGCCCGCGATCCGCCCGTGCTCGTCCACGACGGCGAGGGTGATGAGGTTGTATTTGTCGAAGAGCGCCGCGACTTCGTCCTGCGGCGTGTCAGGCGCGCAGGCGATGTAGGGCTCGCTGAGCTCCGAGAGCTGGACGGCTGGCGACGAGACGGCGATCTTCACGAGCGGCACCGCGCCGACCAGCTTCCGCGCCGCACCGATCAGGTAAATCGTCGCGAGCGCTTCGCGGCTGCCTTCGAACGACTTCAGCGCCTCGATCGCATCGTCCACCACCGCCGTCTCGGCGACGGCGATGAGCTCGGTCGTCATGCGGCCGGCCGCCGTGTGCTCGCCGAATTCGAGGAGCTGCGTGACCTCCTGCCGCTCCTCGGGCTCCATTTCCCGGAGAATCTCGCCCGAGCGCGCTTCCGTCAGGTCGCCGAGCAGGTCGGCCGCCGCGTCGGGATCCATCTCCTCGACGATGTCGGCCGCGCGATCCTTGTCGAGCGACTCGACGATCGACACCTGGATGTCCGGATCGAGCTCTTCGAGCGTCTCGGCGGCCACTTCCTCGTCGATCGTTTCGAACACCGCTTCGCGCTCGGCGGGCGCGAGGTCCTCGACGATGTCGGCGATGTCCGCCGGGTGCAGCTGTGCCAGTCCCGTGTAGGCGATCTTCAGCTTGACGCGTCGTGCCGGGTCGGTCTCCAGCAGATCGACGAACTGCCAGGGAATGACCCGTGGCGGAATGCGCTCGAGCAGCGCGCGCAACGTGAACGAGGGGACGAGGCCCTTCGACAGCCGCCGGATGGCGCCGCGGGCCCCCACGTCCACCGCGACGACGCTCAGGAGCAGGTGACTGTCGACCGGCGTCGATTCCAGCTCCACGTCGTTGACGCGGACGACCTTATGGCCGTGCACGTCGATGATTTGCTGATCGAGCAGATCGCGCTTCAGCAGCAGCAGGCCGTCGGAGGGCGAGAAGCGCTCCCACGCCGACAGGTCGGTGGCGGCGCGCACGGTGGCACCGGCGGACCTGATGGCGTCGGGGGCGAGCACGCGCTCGCCATCCGAGGTCTTGACGATTAGAAATGCGATGCGGGTGGGATGTTCCTGCGGCGCGATCGCGACCTCGCGCACCCGTCCGCGCACGGTGCCGTTGGCATCGCGCACGGTGGCGCCGAGCAGTTCGGACAACGCGACGAGCGACATGAACCTGAGTCTCCGACGGGGGCCATCTATATTCGATCAAGCATAACAGCATTTCTCGTGAACAGGGATGCACGCCCAGCCCTCGTCTCGTCCTCTATGGCTCCATCAATTCGCCGGTGACGCCGGCGACGACCGTCTGGGAACGGATCAGCCACGGCTTTCAGCTGAGCAGCATGCTGCAGTCGTACTCGGTGTTGCCACTCACGTCCGGCGTCACCACCGTGCAGGGCACCGCGGGCAGGCCGATCGTGAACCGCGCGTTCATCGAACGGAATGAGGGCGAGGGTCCCGACCGTTTCAGCGTGAGCCTGCGCGTCAGCCGGGCGTTCGCGGTCGGCAGGGGCGTGCGGGTGCGTACCCGACGAATCCCTCGGCCACATTCGGTCAGGTGACGGCGGTCGGCGAGCCGCGATCCGTTCAGTTCGGCTTGCGGTTCCGATTCTGAACGGCGGTGATAGACTGCCGCGATCGACAAGGCCGTGAAGCTCGCGACATCCGCGGAAGACATGGCGGCCAAGCTCGAGGAGCTCGGCACACCGACTCGATAGACCCGAGGTGTCAGACCGTGGCTGAATTACCACGGTGTCTGACACCCTCGCGATCTTGAGGGATGGATGCATCAGCATCACTGGCGCGTCTGGCTTCTGGCGCTGTCCTGCAGCGCCGTGTGTGCGCTCCTGCCGTCGCGCCTGCTGGCCCAAACCAATACCGGTGAGGTCGAAGGCCTTGTCATCGACGCGCAGGGCGGCGTGCTTCCAGGCGCCGTGGTGACCGCGGTCCAGACCGACAGCGGGTTTCGCATCGAGCGCACGGCCGACGGCGCGGGTCGATTCTTTCTGGCGCCCCTCCCCATCGGTCGCTTCGACCTCTCGGTTGTGCTGGCCGGTTTCAGGCCGACCCTGCAGCGTGATCTCATCGTCCGGGCCGGTGACCGGATCGTCCTCTCGTTGACGCTGCAGATCGGCCAGCTGGCCGACGTCGTCACGGTGTCGGGAGTGACGCCGTTTCTGCGAACCGCCAACGCGGAGGTCAGCGACACCATCGACAACCGCCAGGTGGCGCAGCTGCCGCTGAACGGCCGTCAGTTCCTGCAACTCGCCCAATTGGGCGACGGCGTCGTCGTGCCACCGGGCGGCACGCGTGGCGCCGCGCTGCAACAGGCGGGCAGCCTGCCCGCGGTCGATGGGCAACGCAGCGGGCACAACATCTACCTGCTCGACGGCGTCAAGGTGACCGACGAGTACTTCAACAATCTGGCGGTCAGCCCTTCGATCGACGCGATTCAGGAGTTCAAGATTCAGAAGACGATGTACCCACCGGAATTTGGCGGGAAGGCCTCCGCGCTCATCAACGTCGTCACCAAGTCTGGCACGAACGCGTACCGCGGCGGCGGGCTCGAATTCCTCCGCCACGACCGGTTCGATGCGCGCCACTACTTCGACGATCCGAACGCAACCATCCCGCCGCTGCGCCAACACCAGTTCGGCGCGAGCGCGGGCGGACCGGTCCGTTTCGGATCGCTCTACGACGGGAGAAACAGCACATTCTTTTTCGCGAACTACGAAGGGCAGCGGATCCGCCGGTCGCTGACCCAGACGTTTTCGGTGCCCTCAGACGCGCTTCGCCACGGGGACTTTTCCGGGATGCCGGCGATCTGCGACCCGGCAACGCGCACGTCGGCGGGGACGTGCACGCCGTTTTCCGGCAACCTGATTCCCGCCGCACGTCTGGACCCCATTGCCATCGCGCTGTTGGCAAAGGTGCCGGTGCCGACGTCGAGCGGCCAGGTCCAGAACCTGCGGGCGGTCGAGCCCGAGACGAACGACATGGATCAGTTCACCGTGCGGGTCGATCGTCGCGTGGGCGGCGCGGGCGCTCTCTTCGGCCGTTTCATCGCGTACGACGTCAGCGACGCGCAGCCGTTTGGCACGAGCCAGCTCAACGAAGCCCTGGTGCCCGGCTTCGGGCGTATCGTCACCACCAGGACCAGGAGTCTGGCGGTCGGCGCGACGCAGACCTTCGGGACGTCAGTACTGCACGAGGTGCGGTTCGGCTATCTCGACGTCAGCGGCGGACAGGCGAGCCGGAATCAGGGCGTCGACTTCGCGGCGGCCACCGGTTTGCGTGGCGTCACCACCGACCCGCGCGACGTGGGCTATCCGCAGGTCTCGTTCGGTGGTCAGTACAGCACGATCGGCGATCCGACGACGTTCGTCTCCCGCCGGAATCGCAGCGTCGAGGTGTACGACAACTTGCTCATCGATCGTGGCGCCCATCGCTTCAAAGTCGGCGGCTATCTGTTCCGGCTGGCGTTCAACCCGGAGAATCCGCAGGCGGCCCGCGGTTCGTTCACCTACTCCGGTCAGTGGAGCGGCAACGCGCTCGCCGATTTTCTGCTCGGTTACCCGAGCGCCGCGCAGGCGGGCATCGGTCGGGCCGACGAGCACGGGCGAACCACCTGGTGGCACCTCTACGGCCAGGACGACTGGCGAGTGAACGCCAACCTGACGATCAACTACGGACTGCGGTACGAGATCAACGGCCAGATGAACGATGTCGACAACCGCTTGTCGGCGATCGACGTCGGCGTGCCCGGCGGGCGGTTCGTGATCGCGAGCGACGAGCAGGGCCGGATCTCGCCGGCCGCCCAACCGCTGCTGGCGCAGATTCCGACGGCGTATGTGACGTCGCGCGACGCAGGGTGGACGCCCGCGCTGCTCGGTCCGAGCTATCGTCGAATCGCGCCGCGCGTGGGGATGGCCTGGTCGATCCCCAATCATCCCAAGACGGTGATCACCGCTGGTTTCGGCGTCTTTCTGAACCAGTGGGCCTACAGCGTGCAGCAGGCGCTCGCGCAGACGCTGCCGTTCTTCTTCTCGAAAACCGTGAACGCGCCGTCGGACGCCGTTCAACCGGTCTATCAGACCGGCACCATGCTGCTGGCGAACGCCAGCGGGGTGGTCGGCGGCAACACGATGAACCACGACTACCGGACCGAGTACGCCAGGAACTGGACGGTCGCTCTTCAGCGCCAGGCCGGTGCGAACACGCTGCTCGAGGTGTCGTATCTGCGATCTGACGTGGTGGGCGCCGACAGCTCGACGGTGCTCAACGTGCCGGAGCCCGGCCCGGGACCGATTGCGCCGCGCCGCCCGATTCCGGCGCTGAGCAACATCACGGCCATCCGCTGGGACGGCTATTCCATTTACGACGCGCTGACGTTCAAGGTCACCAGGCGCCTTTCGCACGGCCTCACGTTCTCGGCGAACTACACGCTGTCGCAGTCGGTCGACGATGCGTCGGATCCTGGCGCGACCACGAGCGAGACGAACCTGCCGCAGGATGTCAGGAACATGGACGCGGAACGGGCGCGGTCGAGCTTCGATCATCCTCATCGGTTCGCTGGCAGCTTCACGTATGCGTTGCCGGCCAACTGGCAGGTGAGCGGGGTCGTGACGCTGCAGTCCGGGGCGCCATTCACCGTGATCATCGGGACCGACCGCGCCAACGTTGGATCGGGCCCGGCGCAGCGGCCCAACGTGACGGGCGATCCGAACGCGGCCGCGGCTCGGACGGCCGACGCCTGGTTCGACACCAGCGTCTTCTCGTTGCAACCGGCGTACACATTCGGCAACTCGGGCCGGAACACGGTGCTCGCGCCGGGATACGCGGAGGTCGATGTGGGCCTCCAGAAGTACATCCCGCTGGCGAACAGCGCGGGCATCCAGTTTCGGTGGGAAGTGTTCAACCTCCTCAACCGGACCAATTTCGACGTGCCCAATCGCATCGCGTTCACGCCGAACTTCGGTCGCATCTTCAGCGCGCAACCGGCGCGGCAGATGCAGCTCGGCGTGAAAGTCATGTTCTGATGCGCGCGGGTGTCCTTCGGAGCTGATACGCGGCATCGGCGGTTCCGAACGCCAGCGACACGGCGACGGTGCGCTCGGTGTTCATCATCGGTCCCGACAACAAGCTGAAGCTGACGCGCACGCTCTCGAGCGCGGTGGCGATGCTGCCGTAGCCGGCCAGCACCACGACGTTCGTCGTGGCGTCGAGCCGCTTCAGCTCCCGCACCAGATCGAGTCCCGAGCCGCCTGGCAGCCGGAGATCCACCAGGACGAGCTCGGGACTTTCGGTTTCTGCGCTTGTGATCGCCGCCGCCGCCGAGCGCTCATCCGCGGCCGTTCAGCGACAGCTTCGACGACCGTCGGGTGCAGCGCTTGTTGGGCCGCCGTCGAGGATTCCCGCCGCCTACAGCTTTGCGGCCCCGTCCACCTTGCTGAGATCCCGGTCGAAGGTGCCAAGCGGCAGATGTCCCGCTTTTCGCGCAAGTTCGACGAGAAGGCAATCGGAAAACCCCCGTGTGGGTCGCCTCCGAAACGTCTCAAGTGCCGCGGCCACCGCCTCCGGTTCCTGGAGCGTGAGGTGTTGATGGTTCAGGAGCATCTCGACCGCCCGAGCGACCTGAGCCGCGTCGCGCTCGTACACGGCCGCCAGCACCCACATGGCTTCCGCGAGCGCCAGGACCGACACCCAGGCGCCATGTTGCACGAACGCATCGGCGACCGCCACCTGCTTCGGCTCGTCCCGCGTGAGCAACCTCACGAGGCCATTCGTATCAACCGCGCGCATGGCGTGCCCGGACGTGCCGCCGGATGCCCTCCTTCAGTTCGCTCAGCCCTCGTGGCGCGGGGCTCTCGTGCCCGAAGAGCGCGCGGTGAATCTCGACGGAACTGTACCGCCCAGACCGCCGGACCGTGACCGCGTTCCCCTCTTCGTTCCATTCCAACAGGGAACCCGGCCCGACGCCGAGTTTCCGGCGAACCTCGGCGGGCACCGATACCTGACCTTGAGCCGTCACCCGTGATCGTGCGATTGGCATGGCGAGTACATTACCACGGTAATGGCCCGGTGGCAAGCTACCCTTCCCGCCCGGTGTCGCTTGTCGGCCCAACGATCGCGTTTCAGCCGCGGCGGCTCATGATCGCATCAGCCGCCGACGGCTGCAAGCGCTTGTTGGGCGGCCAGTCCGAGCGTAAGATCGAGGCATGACCAAGGGCGTTGAAGCCGTTCTCGCCGATGCCTTGCGTCTCGATCTCGAAGCCCGTGCCCAAGTTGCAACCGAACTTCTGGCCAGCCTTGATGGCCCGGCGGACCCCAATGCTGAGGCTGCGTGGGCTTTTGAGATTGAACGGCGCGTTGCCGCCATCGAGGCCGGAACCGTGAAGCTGGAGCCTTGGGAGGACGTGAAGCGTCGGGTCGCAAGAGAGATTCTCGGCCGGTGACGGGGCGGATCCGCACCAGTGAGCCGGCCTCCGATGAATTCACCGAGGCGGTGCGATGGTACGAAGCCCGGCGCCCGGGTCTGGGCGCTGAGTTCTTCGACGCGGTTGCTGCGACGGTCTCGCTCATCGAAACCAACCCGGACATCGGAACGAGGATCTCCACCGACGGCCACACGCGCCGCGCGTTGGTGGCCAGATTTCCGTACCAAGTCGTATACAGGCTCAGGCCAACCGAGATCGTGATTGCGGCAATCGCTCATCTGAAACGGCGTCCGGGATACTGGAAGAGCCGCGCCTGATCATCGACTACCGCTACCTCCAAACGGCGATCATCGCCGTAGCGGCGCTGAGGACCGATGCAATGGCTGAAATCACCGCGAGAGCCCAGAGCCGCGACTCTCGAATTCCTCGCTCCGCCTCCAACACGCGGCGCTGAAGCTCGTAGTCTGACGCACGCGGAGCGCGACCGGACGAACTGTTCACACGCTGAGAGATCCCCTCATAAAATGCTGGTAATTCTGCGACATGGAGATCATCGTCGTCGGCATGAACCGAAACGTGATCACTGTCACACGCGCCGGCCGCCTGATCGACTGGATGGCCGGCGAGCGTCTGCAGGCCAAGCGGGTCCAGTCGGTGACGAACGCCGTGGTCGGCGTGGTCAACGCCGTCTCGCTGTCCATTCACGCGATTGGCGCGGGCCTGGCCCAGACAAGCGGGCTGAACGCCAAGCACGCCATCAAGCACGTGGACCGGCTCTTGAGCAACCCCGGGTTCAACGTCTGGGAACTGTTCGCGCATGGGGTCCCGTATGTCCTGGCCGCGAGCCAGGAGATCGTTGTCGCGCTGGATTGGACCGATTTCGACGCCGACGGGCACGCCACGATTGCCCTGTCTCTGGTGACGGCCCACGGACGGGCGACGCCGTTGGTGTGGATGAGCGTCAAGAAGGCGCGGCTCAAGGGCCGGCGGAACCGCTACGAAGACACCGTGCTGATCCGGCTGCACGAAGTCCTGCCCCCCGGGGTGAAGGTCACGATCCTGGCGGACCGTGGGTTTGGCGATCAGCACCTGTATGCGCACCTCACCGACCTGGGCTTCGCCTTCATCATCCGCTTTCGTGGGGTGGTCATGGTGCAGAGTCGCGACGGCGAGGTGCGGCCGGCCCACGAGTGGGTGCCGCCCAACGGCAAAACCCGGCAGTTGAAGGACGCGCGGGTCACGACCGACCGCTCCCCGGTCGACTCGGTGGTGTGCGTCAAGGCGCGCGGCATGAAGGACGCGTGGTGCCTCGCGGTGGGCGGGGGCACCCGCACGGGCGCGACGGCCGTGCAGCTCTACGCCCGCCGCTTCACCATCGAGGAGAGCTTCCGTGACACCAAAGACCCGCGCGACGGCCTGGGGTTGTCGGCGACGCACGTGCACGACGCCCGACGCCGCGACCGCCTGCTCCTGCTCTGCGCGATGGCGATGACGTTGCTCACCGTCCTCGGCGCCGCCGGCGAGAGCCTGGGCATGGACCGGATGCTCAAGGCCAACACCGTGAAGAAACGCACCCACTCGCTCTTCCGCCAAGGCTGCCACTACGATGCGGCGATCCCGGCGATGAAGCAGGAACGGCTCGAGCCGCTTGTGCAGCGATTCGGTGAATACGTGCTCGGGCAATCGGTGTATGTCCATGCGTTCGGTCTGAAATGAGGGGATGGCTCAGC
>Ga0082335_1001848_pt1 | contig 42353 bp, 32 predicted proteins | sample Subgrocontami58m_FD_72375 | JGI IMG/M metagenome (GOLD analysis project Ga0082335, IMG submission 72375) | Subsurface groundwater microbial communities from S. Glens Falls, New York, USA - GMW37 contaminated, 5.8 m (SPADES assembly) (version 2) ...
AGCACGCGCCGTGCGAAGGTCATCAAGCGCGGGCGGATGAAATCGTCGAAGCTCAACCAGACACCGTTGCGCCCTTCGCCGCTTCGCCGCCATAGGTAGAAGGCCTCGGCACCCTGAACGAACCACTTCGAGCTTGCAGTCGGCATGGCCATCGTCTCCTTCGTGGGGGCTCTGTCGTTCCTCTCCGGATCATTCATGCGACCTCACAGGCCGCGAACGATTGGTGTCAAAAGCAACTCGCGGGCCACCGCACAGAACGCTTCGATTGGACACAAGTGCCTATGAAGCGGCATTTTGCAAAGCGTTCATGATTGACAATTCCCAGCCCCTACCGCGTTTCAAAAAGTAACACTGTGGAGAATCGTAATTCTGCTTGGGTGCTCCGGCGGGGGCTGCGCCGTGTTCGTCGCGCGAGCGCCACCGGGCACCGGGCGCTTCGGCGACGCGGCGACCAAGATCCCAGTGCGCTCGCGGGATCTCCGGAGCTCGTCGATTTACGCCGCGCCGAGTTTCGACGCGGGCTTGGGCTGCTCCCGATTCAGATTCATCCTCACCGTCTACACGGCATGGGGAGGGTCTCTACCTCGAGTCGCCGCGCGTCGAGAGCGAGCGCGGGGCTCGCGCGTTTGACCGGTCGCACTGCAAGGAGGGCGGGTGGTCCTCCTCTCGTCGGGCCGCCCTCCACTCCATGGGGGACCGGGACTCTCCCCATGAGACCAGCTCCCGGACACGGGAGTGTGCGGCACTTCTCCCTTCGTACAGGTCCAGATACTTCGGGGGACTCGGCAGTTCCCGAATGAACCAGCCCCTGCAGGTCCTGAGATGTGCGGTTCTCCGATCGTGGAGGGGCAGGTACCCTCGGAGGGTGAACGCATCCGGGATGGACCAGGCCACGGAAGCCCGGGAAATGGCCACTCCCCGGTCGTGCGACTCCGGGCACACTTCCGCCAGCGGCACTCCCCGAATCGAACAGCCTCGGCAAATCCGTGGAGTGGTTACTTCCCGATCCGGCGGGTCCGGCCACATTCGGGCAGCCGGCACTTGTTGAACCGCCTGCTCCTGCAAATCTCGGAGAGTGCCACGTCCCGATCCTTCTGGTCCGAGCCCATGGTAGAGACCGGCACCCCCCGCATGGACCGGCCCCTGCAAGATGCCGAGAGTACCGCCCCCGCCACCTCAACAGGCTCGGCAAGTGGAAGCAGCAGGGCACATTGCGCGAGGCAGCCGGCCGCGCGCAAGAGGCTGCGCGGCCTGCGAACCGGCGCTGAGCGTGGCGGAGGCGCAGGGTCCGGGGGCGTCCGACGCCGAGCTGCTGCGCGAGCTGCGCGTCGCCCGCGACCGAGCGCGGCAAGGGGCGGGAAGCAGCGGGCCGGTGTCAAGGCTCGCGCTCGCGGGATTCCACGAGGACCCAGGCGCGCAAATGAACGTGAGAAACGCGGGGGTGGTCAGGGGAGGCAGGGGAGGGCCCACCCCGGCAGGGTTCAGGCGTTGCCGCGCCCACCCTGCAGCCGCTCGAACTCCGAGCCCAGTTGCAGGGCTTCCCACTCGGCGAGATCCGCCCGCTCTAATCGACCCCGGTCGACGCACCGGCAGGCCCCGGGCCGCCGGTAGCGGCCGGCCCCGGCACGGGCGCAGGCGGCGGCCACCCCGCGCCCCCGAGGAACCACGCCGCGGTCCCCAGCATGGTCGCGCTGCAGAGCCAGGCCCAGTGGCGGCTCCCGTCCGCGATCGGGAGATTGGTGAAGTAGGGCGTCGACCAGAAGAGCGGGGTGGGCAGCACGAAGCTGAGCGTGTGGTGGATCCCGCGCAGGGCGCATACCACGGCGAGCAGTCGGGTCAGCCAGCGGGCCCCGTAGTGCACCCAGAAGGCGAGCAGGGCGATCACGGCGAGGCTGGGCAGGACCAAGACCTTCGCGCCTTCCTCGGGTGGCGCGATCACCGTCCCGACCAACACGGTCGCGCCGCAGTTGAGCACGCCGTAGACCAGCGCCGCGTGGGCGAACCGTCGCTTTTGCTGCTGCTCCAGGAGTGTCATGTCATCCCCTCGCTGGGACCAGCGACATCGCGCGTTCGGCGAGCGCGGTGATCGTGAGCGACGGGTTCACCCCCGGATTGGCGGAGATCGTCGACCCGTCGACCGCCCACAGGCCGTCGTATCCGAAGACGCGGTTGCGGTGGTCGATCACTCCCTCTTGGGCCGAAGCCCCCATGCAGCAGCCGCCGAGGATGTGCGCCGTCGACGGCACCCCGAGCACCGTCTCCGGCAGCAGCGACATCGGCATCCCGTTGATCCGCCGCGCCACCCGCTCGGCCAGGTCGGTCGCCTCCGGCATGAACGCGCTCGGGGGCGCGCCCTCCTCCAACGCCGAGATCATGCTGCGCCGGAACCCGGTATAGATGTCGCGCCCGAGCCGGAACGAGAGCGTGCCCTCGACCGTGCGCATGTAGAGCAGGATCATCGTCTGCTGCGCCCACGACGGCACCAGCGCCGATCGCAGCAGCCGCCCCGGCTGCGAAAGGCAGGTCCAGAGCAGGCGCGCGAGCCGCGTCGCCGTCCGGTCGCCCGTGACGTGCGGCGCGGCCATCATGCGGAAGAAATCCGATCCCGCGGGATAGCGGCACGGCTCGATGTGCGAGTGCGCGTCGGTGTGCAGGATCGAGGTGATCGCGATCCCCTGGGAAAAGTCGCGCTCCCGGTCGCGGCTCACCACGCCGAACAGGGCCTCGGAGTTGGTGCGGACCCGACTCCCGAGCCGCGGGGAAAGCCGGGGCAAGCCGTTCTCGCTCTCGCGCAGGCGGAGCAGAAGCGGGACCGTGCCGAGCACCCCTCCTGCGAACACGACGTTGGTCGCGGTGACCGTCCGGCGCGCGCGCGCCCCGCCGGCCGCGCCCACCAGGACTTCGACCGCGTATCCGCCCCCCGGCAGCGGGCGGATCCAGTCGACCTCGGTGTCGGCGCGCACCTGCGCGCCTTTCTTCTCCGCGAGATACAGGTAGTTCTGGTCGAGCGTGTTCTTGGCGCCGTGCCGGCAGCCGATCATGCAGCCCCCGCACGCGATGCAGCCGGTGCGCGGCGGGCCCTCGCCGCCGAAGTACGGGTCGGGCACGGTCACTCCCGGCTTTCCGAAGTACACCCCCACGTCGGTCGGATGGTGCTGGTCCTCGCGGCCGAGCTCGCGCGCGAGTTCCCGCATCACCCGGTCCGACGCGGTGTCGATCGGGTTCGAGGTCGCGCCCAGCATGCGCCGGGCGGTCGCGTAGTGGGGCGCCAGCTCGGTCTTCCAGTCCGCCAGCCCGGCCCAGCTCGGTGCGCGGAAGAACTCGTCGCGCGGCACCGGCAGCGTGTTCGCATACACCAGTGACCCGCCGCCCACCCCGACCCCGGACAGCACCGTCACGTGGCGGAAGAAGGACATCTGGAAGATCCCGCGCATGCGCAGCGCGGGCAGCCACATCCAGCGGCGCAGGTCCCAGTTGGTGCGCGGGAAATCCTCCGGGCCGAAGCGCCGCCCCTTCTCCGCCACCTGGACCCGGTATCCCCGCTCGGCCAGCCGGAGCGCGCTCACGCTGCCGCCGAAGCCCGAGCCGACGACGAGAAAATCGCAGGAATCACGGTCCATACGCGGCAGCCTATCACCGCCTCCGCGAGAAAGCTCCCCTTCTTGACGGCCCGCCCGCCCGCCGCATATCCTGCCCCCATGCGCCAATGGGTCGAAGAGCTCAAGGTCTACGTCCGCGCCCGCTACCCCGTGCTCTACCTCGTCTCCTGGGAGGAGGAACGGGTCCGCCGCCAGATCGGCGAGATGGCGCGCGAGATGAAAAAGAAGGTCATCTCCTGGACCGCGACCGAGGGCTTCCACGAGGAGTCCGACCCCGGCTCGGCCCCGGCGGCCGGCGGCGTCGCCCCGCTCGACTTCGGAGCCGGCGCCGCCGCGGACAAGCAGGGCACCCCGCTCGCCGCCCTCGACGCCGTCGCCCACTCCGCCGATCGCGCCCTCTTCCTGCTCCAGGACTTCCACCCCTACCTCGACGAGCCCAAGGTCGTCCGCCGCCTGCGCGACCTGATCGTCCAGCTCAAGCAGAGCTACAAGACCCTGGTCTTCCTCTCGCCGGTGCTCACCCTGCCCCGCGAGCTCGACAAGGACGTCACCGTCCTCGACGTCCCGCTGCCCGACCTGGCCGAGATCAGCGAGCTGCTCCGCCGCTTCCTCGACTCGGTCCGGCGCGACGAGCGCTTCCAGGTCGACATGGATCCGGATCTGCTCGAGCGCGTCGCCAAGGCCTCGCTCGGCCTCACGGAGTCGCAGGCGCAAAACGTGTACGCCAAGGCGGTGGTGATCGACCGCCGCTTCTCCGAGGAGGACCTCGCGGTCATCAACGCGGAGAAAAAGCAGGAGATCCGCAAGACCGGCATCCTCGAGTATTTCGAGCACAGCGAGTCGCTGCGCCAGGTGGGCGGCCTGGACCGGCTCAAGCGCTGGCTGCTCGAGCGCAAGGCCTCGTTCAGCGAGCGGGCGCGGGAGTACGGCCTGCCTCCCCCCAAGGGGCTGCTCCTGCTCGGCGTCCAGGGCTGCGGCAAGAGCCTCTCCGCGAAGGCGATCGCCGCCACCTGGCGCCTGCCCCTGCTCCGGCTCGATGTCGGCAGCATCTTCAGCTCCTACATCGGCTCGAGCGAGGAGAACATGCGCAAGGCGATCAAGATCGCCGAGTCGGTGTCGCCGGTGGTGCTCTGGCTCGACGAGATCGAGAAGGGCTTCGGCGGGGTGAAGGCGGGGGGGAGCGCGGATGCCGGCGCCTCGACGCGGGTGTTCGCCACGTTTCTCACCTGGTTGCAGGAGAAGACCAAGCCGGTGTTCGTGGTCGCGACCGCGAATTCGATCAAGGACCTGCCGCCCGAGCTCATGCGCAAAGGCCGGTTCGACGAGATCTTCTTCATCGACCTGCCGAGCGAGACGGACCGGCGGGAGATCCTGCGCATCCATCTGCGGAAGCGCAACCGCGACCCGGGCAAATTCGGCATCGAGGAGATCGCCGCGGCGGCCGAGGGCTTCAACGGGGCCGAGCTCGAGGAGGGGATCATCAGCGCGATGTACGCCGGCTTCGCGCAGGGGCGCGAGCTCACCACCGAGGACGTCCTGCGCGTGGTCGGCGAGACCGTGCCGCTCTCGCGCACGATGCGGGAAGAGATCGACGCCCTGCGCGAATGGGCTGCGGAGCGCGCGCGCATGGCCTCGGAAGCGTAGCGCGGCTGCCGCCGCAACCGACGGGACTACGGATTATACGGATTGTCCGGATTGCACGGATTGTCCAACGGCAGAAGGTGTGATTCCTCGCAAGCACGGATGCTCGCAGAATCTTGCTGCGCGGCGAAGAATCTCACGGATAGTAGCATAGCGTCTCGCGCCTCGGCGGCGGCCATCCTGACCCGACCAAAGCTCGACGGATTTTCATCTCAGGACACCAGGGTCGCGAGGTACAAGGTTGCAGGCGTCGGATTCGGCCCGCGGCCTCGTCTGCGGCCGACACCAGTCGGGACCATGCGTGCGTACGATCGACTCAGGACACTAGACCGTGCTCCTCCTGATCCTCCCCATCGGTGACGAGAACCCCCGCGAGGGCAAGCCGTACGGGACCTGGGGCCTGATCTTCCTCCTCACCTGCTTCGGCCTGCTGCTGTTGCGCCAGGCTGCGCCGGCCCCTGAGGGCGTCGGGGCTTTCCTGTTCGGGCCCTTCTGCCCGTCCACCTTCGTCGACTGGGGTATCGGCGTCCTCTTCCTCTGGGTCTTCGCCGACAACGTCGAGGACCGGTTCGGCACGGCCGTGTTTCTGCCGCTCTACCTGCTCTGGGGCTGGATCGGCCTCGGGGCCGCGCGCCTGGCGTTGCCGGAGGGGTCCGGGGCCTGCGGCGCGCTCTACGCCGTCTCCGCGGTCGTGGGCGCGTACGTGACCCTGTTCCCGCGCCACTACGTGCTGTTTCTCAACCTGTTCCCCCTGCTGTTCAGCGTCGGCCGGAGCCGGGTGTGGGACGCAGTCCTCGGGATCGAGCGGCCGGAGGCGAACACGCACTACGTGCGCGCGTACTGGGCGGCGCTGCTGTGGATTGCGTTCGCGGCCGGGTTGGTCGCGTTCGACCCGCGGCTGAGCTTCGCCGGGGCGCTGGTCGCGGGGCTCGCCGGGGCGGCCTCGGCGTGGCTGGCGCGGGTCGCCTTCGGAGTCCGCGTGTCCGAGCCGACCACGCCGGACGCGCTCCTGCCCACTCCGTTGCCCGCGCGCTCGCGGGTGCGGGACGCGGCGGGGACCGCGCCGGCGGGCAGCACGGCGGTGCGGGCGGCCGGAAAGGCCGTGGCGCCGGAGCCGGCTCACGCGCCCGGACCGCGTCCCGCGCCGCAGGATGGGGAGAGCTTCCTGGAAGTGGCCGAGGAGCGGGCCGAGCCCGCGCCGGCGCCGGAATCGCCTGCGGACGGCCGGACCGGGTTCGCCGTGATCCGGCTGACCGAGGAACTCGCCGACGTGAGCGTGCTCGGCCGCATCGTGGCGCAAAACACCGGCGAGTATTTCGCCGACGTCACCCGGCGCGTGCGGGTGACCCGCGGGTTGTTGGCGCGCCAGGTGCCGGCGGAGACCGCGCAGAAGATCGTGGAGGAGATGCAGGGGCAGGGACTGGCGGCCGCCGCGGTGGACCTCGGGAAGACGCCGGCGCTGCCCGAAGTGCAGCTGATTGCGGGCGCCGGAGTCTCTCCGCAGGGGTGCGAGTTCCAGCTCCGCGAAGGGGGGGCGCGCGTTTCGGTCCCCTGGAACCGGATCGGCCTGGTCGCCGCAGGGCAGATCGAGAGCCGGCGCTCGGCGCCGGCCCCGTACGTGCCCGACGGCCCGGGCTCGATTTCGGTGCCGACCGAGTCCGTCGAGCGTCAGCAGGTGGACACGCTGATCGACTTCGTGCTGCGCAATCCGCGGGCGCGGTTGCGGCTGTATCGCGAGGATGCCAACTTCACGCTGATGACGCCGGAGGAGAATTCGGCGGGCGAGCTCGGCTTCAAGAGGTTCGTCCGCGGCCTGGTCCAGCACCGCGGCGCGACTCCGGTGAACACGGGGGTGAAGGTGCTCGACCGCGGCGGCAAATGGGGCTACCTGCGGTTCCGCGCGGAACGGGACTTCGACGACTATTGCTGGTGGCTTTCCCAACTGCTCGCCTGGCGCAAAACGCAGGCGGACCAGGGGACGTCGTTCCTGGAGTGACCCCAGCGCGGCCTCCGCCGCAATGGACCGAACTACGGATTTCACGGATTTTACGGATTGCCTCCAGAGAGATCGTCGCAAACGCGACGATGATGCCGGTGTGCAATACGGATTGTCCAACGGCAGAAGGTGTGATGCCTCGCCAGATCGTCGAAGGTGCGACGATGTTGCCGGTGTGTAGCGCATCGCGGCCGAGGGCCGCAACCAACCTCGCGCAATCGTCGCTTTTCGCGACGCTTTGCGCGAGGGCTACGCTCCGCCGAAGTTCTTCGCGTGCTGCAAAGAAATTGACGGTTCGTAGCACAGAGCGGTGAGATGATCGCGATCGACACCGGCGGCACGTTCACCGACTTCGTGCGGTTGGGACGCGAGGGGATCCGCGTGCACAAGGAGCCGTCGACGCCCGACGATCCCGCGCGCTCGATCTTGCGCGGCCTCGCGGCGATCGATCCTGATGCCCGCGAGCCGGTGGTGGTGTACGGGACCACGCTCGCGACCAACGCGCTGCTCGAGCGGAAGGGGGCTCCGACCGCGGTTCTGACCACCGCCGGGCTCGAAGACCTGCTGGAGATCGGCCGGCAGGCCCGCCCGGGGCTGTACGACCTGCATCCGCGCAAGCCCGCGTCTCTGGTGCCCGTGCGCCTCCGGCTCGGGGTGCGCGAGCGCATCACCGCCGACGGGCGGGTGGCGGTGCCGCTCCGGCCGGCGGAGGTGGCGCGGGCTCTGCGCCTCGCCCGCGCGCGCGGGGCCCGCTCGATCGCGGTCTGCTTCGTGAACGCCTTCGCCGAGCCGCGGCACGAGCGCCTGGCGCTGCGGCTGGCCGTGCGGGCGGGATTCGCGGCGTGCGCGTCGCACCAGGTCGGCAACGAATTCCGCGAGTACGAGCGCTTCACCGCGACCGCGATCAATGCGATGACGTCGCCGCTGCTCGACGGCTTCCTGCGCCGGCTCCAGCGGGAGCTGCGCGGCCGCAGGCTGTGGGTGATCCAGTCGGACGGGGGGATGATCCCGCCCGCGCTGGCGGGCAAGCTCGCCGTGCGCACGATCCTCTCGGGCCCCGCGGGAGGGGTCACCGGGCTCGTGCGCGCGGGCCGGAGGGCCGGGCGCCCGCGGCTGATCGGTCTGGACATCGGCGGGACTAGCACCGACGTCGCGCTCTCGACCGGGGCGATCCCGCTCATGAGGGGGGGGACCTTCGACGGATTCCCGGTGCGGCTGCCCATGGTCGACGTGCGCAGCGTGGGTGCGGGGGGCGGGTCGATCGCGCGCATGGGTCAAGACGGCCGGCTGCGGGTCGGCCCCGAATCGGCGGGAGCGGATCCCGGCCCGGTCTGCTGTGGCCGCGGCCGCGAACTCACGGTCACCGACGCCAACCTGTTCCTCGGGCGCATCGATCCCCGCGGATGGCTCGGTGGCGAGCGCCCGCTCGACCTCGAGCGGACGCGCACGGCGATGCGGGCGTTCGCGCGCCGGCTTCGCCTTTCCCCGGAGGCGGCGGCGGAGGGCATCGTACGCCTGGCGAACGCGCACATGGAGTCGGCGATCCGCGCGGTCTCGATCGAATGCGGGCACGACCCGCGCGGCTTCGCGCTGCTGGCGTTCGGCGGCGGCGGCGGACTGCACGCCTGCGCCCTCGCCGAGGCGCTGGGGATCGGGACCGTGCTCGTCCCGCCCCATCCCGGCGTCTTTTCCGCGTATGGGATGCTCTTCGCGCCGGTCTCGCGTACGCATGCCGCCACCGTGCTTCGGCCCTGGTCCGCGGATCTCCCGCGCGCCTGCGAGGGCCGATTCCGCGCGCTGGAAGGGGCGGCGCGGCGGGAGCTCGGGCCCGGCCTGCGCTGCGAGCGGACCGCCGACCTGCGCTACGTCGGGCAGGCCTTCGAGCTGACCGTTCCCTTCGGACCGGGGGCGGAGCGCGCCTTTCAGCGGGCGCACCGGCTGGCCTATGGCTATGCCGACCCGGCCCGGCCGGTGGAGGTGGTCACATTGCGCCTTCGCGCCTCGCGTCCTGTGTCGCAGCGGTCAACGGGGCGCGGACTGGCCCGGGCGGGGGACCACGCCGCGGAGCGCGGCCGTCTCTTCGAACGGGGGCGCTGGCGGCACGCGGTCCGGATGGCCCGCGAGTGCGTCGGGCGCCGGGGCGCGGTGGCCGGCCCCGCGATCCTCCTCGAGTACGGCGCGACCACGTACCTGCCGGCGGGCTGGAGGGCGACGCGGGACCGCCTCGGCAACCTCCTGCTCTCGCGCGGAACGCGACAAAGGCCGGCCCGCGCGCGGGTCTGAAACGAAGACGATCCCCGATTCCGAGGTGGCCATGAACGCGCCGGAAGACTACGTGCTCGGTCTGCTGTTGGTGCACTTCCGCAAGGCCGCGGGTGACCGGGTGAAGGAGGCGCGCAAGGCCGCACGGGCCCGCGGCGTCGCGCTCGCCACCCTGGCGGTGGATCAGGGCCTGGCTTCAGCCTCCGAGGTGGCGGGGCTGCTCGAGGCGGCGCGCTTCGTGATTTCCGGCGACGCGCTGCGCGCCTGCGCCGCGTGCAGCATGCAAGTGATCGCGCCCACGGGGACCGTGGTCCGCTGCCCGCGCTGCTCGCAGGGGGTGATGCGCGGCGTGCTGCCGTCGCCCGCGGAGTGCCGGATCGACCCGGCGCTCGAGCGGCGCCTCCGCGGGCTTGCCGAGCAGGCGACGGCCCGCAAGCGCACCGGCGAGCAGGTTACCGAGGTCCACCGCCTGGCCGTCGAGGGACGGGTCGGCCGGAGGCCGGAGGCGCACCTGGCGCCGCGCGACCAGGCGTATTCGGGTGCCACCCTGGGCCCCTACCGGCTGGAGCAGCTCGTGGGGCGCGGCGGGTCGAGCTACGTCTATCGGGCGACCGACACCCGTGACGGCCGGACGGTGGCCCTGAAAGTCCTGTGCTTCGGCCAGGGCGAGACCGCCGAAGGGATGGGGGAGAAGCTGGCGCGTTTCCGGCGCGAGGCCGAGCTGGCGAGCGCGCTGGAGCACCCCAACATCGTCGACGTGGGTCCGCTCGAGCAGGCCGGGCCGTGGTACGCCATCCCGATGACGTTCGTGGGAGGTCCGAGCCTCGCCCAGATCCTCGATGCGCGCAAGACCGGGCAAGGGGCGGCCGGCATGCCGGCGAGCGCGCTGGCTCACGCGCTCGCGGACGTGGCGCGCGCGCTCCACTACGCGCACAGCCGTGGCGTCGTCCATCGGGATGTCAGTCCGCGCAACATCCTCTTCTCCGAGACCGGGCAGCCCCACCTGAGCGACTTCGGATCGGCGCGCTCGCTCGGTCTGGAATCGTCGCTCACCGGGCAGGGGGTCGTGCTGGGGGGCTCGGAATACGCGGCGCCGGAGCGGTTCGATTCGGAGAAGAACGCGGACGCGCGCAGCGACGTGTTCGGACTGGGGGTGATCCTGTACGAGATCCTCGCCGGTCGCCGCCCGTTCGAGGGTTCGAACCCGGCGGAGCTCATGACGCGGATCTTGAAATCGGACCCGGTTCCACCGCGCAGCGTGAATGCGGAGGTCACGCCGGCGCTCGAGGCCGTGGCGCTGCAGGCGCTGGCGAAAGACCCCGCCCGGCGCCACGCGACGGCGCAGGAGTTCGCCGAGGAGCTCGCCGCCGCCCTGGCCGGCGAGGCGGCCGGGGCCGAGTCCGCGCCGCCCGGGGCCCTGGCCCTGAACCGGGCGACGCTGCTGGCCCTGGCGGTCGCGTTCCTCCTCGGCACCGCCGTGCTCGCGCCCTTCGCGCGTCGAGGCGGGCCGGACGCCGAAGGGCTCCTGGGCGCGGCCTCGGCCGCGCTTGCGAGGCTGGAGCGCTCGAAGACCGCAAAGGAGCACCTGGCGCTCGAGCGGGAGTGCCGCGGGGCGGTGGCGGCCGCCGCGCAGTTGCTTCCCGAAGGGCACCCCGACCTGCTCTTCTGCAAAGGTCGGTTGGCCCTGGCCCAGGGCGACCTTCGTCAGGCCGGACGGGAGCTCGAGCGCGCCGCGGCGTTCCCCGGGGACGACGCCCGTTTGCTCCATGGAGTCGTGCAGTACTTTCTGGCAGAGAGGTATGGGACCTCGTCCCTCGCCGTGAGCTATCAGGCCGCCGCACGCGGCGCCTTCCTCGACCTGTCCGCGTGCGTCCCGGAGACGTGGCAGGGCAGGGTCGCCCGGGCGATGGCCGCGGCGATCGAGGGGCGGTCTCCGGCGGCGGTCGAGGACCTGAAGGGGCTCGCCGGTTCGGACGGGCAGCGTCCCGAGGTGCGCCTGCTCCACGCCTGGTTACTCCTGCGCCAGGCCGATTCCGCGCACGCTGCGGCGATCCTCCACCCGCTCGCCGAGCAGCGGCCCGCGGATCCGCTGGTGCGGATGGCCCGGGCGATCGCCTACCTCGAGCAGAAGCGGACCGGCGAGGCCAAGGAGGAAGCGGCGGCGATGCTCGAGCGCTGGCCGTGCTTCGTCGAAGGCCTGATCGTCGAGGCCCGGGCCCAGCTGGCTGCGGGCGCCTTCTCGCGGGCGCTGGACGCGTTGAAGCGGCTGCACCTGCTGGATCCGGGCTTGCCCGAGGGGTACCGGCTGCGGGCGCGGGCGCACGTCGGTCTCGGCAGCGTCCACGAGGTGGTGGCCGACCTGACGCTACTCCTCGAGGTGGACCCGGGCGCCGCGCAGGCCCTGCTCGACCGGGCCCAGGCTTTCCTGAAGCTCGGCGACAAAGTTCGCGCGCTGGCCGACGCGAAGGCGTGCGTCCAGGCGTTCCCCTACGGGGATTGCGTGGGGGAAGCCAAGGCGCTGCTGGCGCAGTTGGAGCGTTGAGTCTTGGATTGGAGGCTGGACGATATGAGACGGCGAACCCGCAACACGCACGGCAGGACCGCCATGGCGATCACCGAGTGGATCCTCGTCGTGTGCGCCGTCGGAATCGCACTGCTCACCGCCGTGACCCTGTTCGGGAACAAGGACGCGCAGCTGTACCGGACCGCGACCGGTCGTCTGGACGGGAGCGCCGGGACCTCCACCAGGACCGACACCACCCCTTCCGACGAGGACCTCTCCAAAGGGCGGGAAGACCGCAAGACGGACGGCGGAATGCCCTCCGGCAGCAGCGGCGGCGGTAGCAGTGGCGGGGGCGGCAAGAGCTCCGGCGGCCCTTCGGGCTCCGAGGCGGTGGACGGCGGCCGGTCGCCCATCCAGGGCGGCCGCGAGGGTGTCTGGCCGACCATCAACCCGTTCCTCCCGGATACGAAGACCGGCAACTACGAGTACGAAGTGATCGACTCGGATCAGGACGGGACGTACGACAAAGTGACCGGGGGCGCCAGCCTCGAGAAAAACGAAGGCAAGGAGGACGAGGGCTGGTTGGGGTACGACTACGACTGGAAACGGGGATACCTGGAGGGCGAAGGAGAGCAGCACTGGGGCCTGCCCTGGCCCGTGGTGGGCCAACGCGACGGCGTGAGCGGGGAGGGCGGGGCCGGAGAATTCGACGGCGGGATCAACCTCGGGCCCGACCAGGACAATCCCTGGGTTCGCATCGAGCTCAATGTGGGAGCGATGCGCGGCTCCGGAGAAGCGCATTCCACGATCGGGTACGACGGCCGGCGGATCGGAGTCGATGTCGGCGCGAGCGAGGGCTTTGACGTGGTCGGCGGCCGGCTCGGCGTCGAGCTGAATATTCCGCTCCCCTTCACCGACGGGACGGTTCGCACCGAGGCCGGGGTCTCGACCGGGATCGGCGAAGGCGCTGGGGGCGGGCTGCATTCCTACTATGACACGGTGGACGGGCGCTATCGCCATGGCGGAGAGGCGGGAGTGGAGCTGGGACCCGGAATCGGCATCGACACCGACATGAGCGTGGGCCGGCCGCGCGCGGAGGGAGAGGGGGCGGCGGACTAAGCAATTCAGTCCCGGGAATTGTCGCGGCGCGCGAGGATTGTCGCCGTTCCCGTTCCCGTTCCCGCGCACCCGACCATCGGGAACGGGAACGGGTTTGGTTGCGGCCGTCCAGGCCGCGCTATTAGGCTACCCCGACCAAGTTTGTTTCTTCCCAGGACATCTTGCGCGAGGCCGATTCGTGCTCGTACTCGGTATCGTCCTCGAGTACGAGTACGATGACGATTTCGAGCACGAGCACGAGCACGAGCACCCGGGCGAGCGCAAGGGCGGGTCGGTTTGCGACGGGGCCGTGCTGCGGGCGACGGGGAATTCGGAGGGCGAGGGATGACGCATCGACGGGTGTGGGTGAAGCTCTTGGGGCCGGCGGTCCTCGCGGTGTGGTCTTCGGTAGCGGCAGCGGACGGCCCCGCGGCGCCGGCGGGCGGCGACCCGCGCCCGTTCCGCGAAGCGCGCTCGTTCAGCCCCGAGGAGATTCTCGCGCGCGGCTCGGCGGCCGTGCGCACGTTCGAAGATCCCGTACTCTCGTTCAAGATGGCGATCCCGACCTCGTGGGTGCGGCTGGACGTGCCCGCGGACCTGTACCAGGCGGACGAACGGCAGACGCTGGGTCTCTACCGGACCCCGGCCGGCTCCGCACCGGAAGCCGAGATCGAGGTCGAGACCCTGCTCCTCGAGCGCGAGGTCGCTCCCGCGGACTGGCTGCGGCTTCAGGTCGAGCGCTCCGGTTGGCGCGTGCTTCGGGAAGGCGAGTTGCGTGTGTCCGAGGGGGCCTGCCCCGACTGGTTGGTGGAAGCGGCGGGTCCGTCCGGCGCGTATGTGTTCCGCCTCTCGGCGCGCAAGAATGGACGGCGCCTGTTCCTCCTCAGCGCGCGAACCACCGTGACGGGCTACGCGTCGGTGGCCGACGACTTCGGGATCGCGATCGGGACCTGGATGCAGCTCCATCCCGGCGAACGGCGCTACGCGGAGCGATTGCTCGAGGTCGACGTCAACGACCCGATCCGCGCGCGGATCCGCCACCTGGCGACCTGGACGCCCTACACCCCCGAAGGCGTCGGTCCGGGCGCAGGTGGAATCGGCTTCCGTTGGAGCAACGGCAAGGAGACGGGCGGCTCCATCGCCGTGAAGCTCTACGCCAAGGCCGGGCACGAGTCGGAGCGGCTCGAGGACTACGTGCGCATGTTCTCCCAGGACATGAAGACGCTCGGGATCGCGCTGGGACCGCAGGCCCGGGCCGAGCCCGCGCTGTTTCCGCGCTTCCCGCGCGCCGGGGTGCTGCTCGTCTCGCTCGGCCAGCGCGGGGACCGCGAGGTCGAGGTCGCTGGCCTGATTCTGCAATCGAACGAAGCGTGGGTCGTGCTCGAAGGGATCAGCCCGACCCGGGCGGCCAACCCCGAAGCCTGGATGGTGAACAAGCGGGCGCTCGAGGTGATGGCGATGCAGCTGAATCCGCGGCGGGAGTGAGCGGGAGCCGGTATGGACAAGATCGACTTCGAGATCCTGCACCGGCAGTTCGCCTCGGTGGCCGAGGATATGGGGCGGGCGCTCCAGCGCAGCGCCTTCTCGCCGAACATCAAGGAGCGGTGCGACTTTTCCTGCGCGGTCTTCGCCGCCAATGGCGAAATGCTCGCCCAGGCCGAGCACATCCCGGTGCATCTGGGCTCCATGCCGGCTTCCGTGCGGGCGGCGATCGAGTCTGGCCCGCTCCGGCCGGGGGACGCGGTGCTGCTCAACGATCCCTACCGGGGCGGGACGCACCTGCCCGACCTGACCCTGGTGATGCCGGTGTTCGCCGGTGGGCGAGTGCGATGGTACGTCGCGAATCGGGCGCACCATGCCGACGTCGGAGGGATGGCGCCGGGGTCGATGCCGCTATCGACCGAGCTGTTCCAGGAAGGGATGCGGCTGCCGCCGGTGCGGCTGTTCCGCGCGGGACGGTTGCAGGAGGACGTGCTCGAGCTGTTCCTCGCCAACGTGCGCACGCGCGGCGAGCGCGAAGGGGACTTGCGGGCGCAGGTCGCGGCCAACCGGCTCGGAGCGGCGCGGCTGAGGGAGCTGCTCGGCCGTTGGGGGCCGCGCCGGCTCGCGGAGTACGAAAAGGCGCTGGCCCGGCTGTGCGAGTCCTCGATGCGGCGCGTGATCCGCGCGATCCCGCGCGGGACTTGGCGGTTCGAGGACGCGCTCGACGGGGACGGCGTGGACCCGGGTCCGCTGCCGGTGCGGGTGCGGATCCAGGCGCGGGGAGACCGGGTCGAGATCGATTTCGCGGGCACCGCGCGCGAGTCGCGGGGGTGTGTGAATGCTCCGGCGCCGGTGACGCTTTCGGCGGTGTTCTACGTCTTCCGCTGCCTGGCGGAGGAGCGGCTGCCGATGAACCGGTGGTCGATGAAGCCGATCCGGATCGCGCTTCCCGAGGGCTCGATCGTCAACCCGCGCTTTCCCGCGGCGGTGTGCGGCGGGAACGTGGAGACGTCGCAGCGCGTGGTGGACGCGCTGTTCGGCGCGCTCGCGAAGGCGCTGCCGGGCCGGATCCCCGCGGCCTCCTGCGGGTCGATGAACAACGTGGTGATCGGCGGCCGGGAGTTCAGCTACTACGAGACGATCGGCGGCGGAGCCGGGGGCGGGCCGGAGGGGGCGGGCGCGGACGGGATCCAGGTGCACATGACCAACACGCGCAACACGCCGGTGGAGGCGCTCGAGCACGCCTATCCGCTGGAGATCGTGCGCTACGCGATCCGGCGCGGCACGGGCGGGCGCGGGCGGCACCGGGGCGGCGACGGCATCGTGCGGGCGTACCGGGTGCTGCAGGACGTGCGGGTGTCGCTGCTCACGGAGCGGCGCGACCGCGGGCCGTGGGGGCTGTGCGGGGGCGGGCCCGGGGCGCGCGGGCGGAACCTGCGGGTGCGGGGCGGCCGGGTGGAGGTGCTGCCGGCGAAAGCGAACCTGGAACTGCGCAAGGGCGACGTGCTGGTGATCGAGACACCGGGCGGAGGGGGGTGGGGGAAGCCGGTGAGCTGAGGTCTGCATCGCCACCTTCTCGGCGGGGCTCATCGCGAGATCGAAGGTGTAGCCGGCCTGCGCATCCAGCGCGGCGGCGGCGTGCTTGGAACCGGCCTCCATCAGCTTGGAGTGGGGAAAGGCAAGCAAATCGTTGTCCGCTTCTTGATGGCGGAGTAGACTCTGCCGGCATCGCTGGAAACGAGATCTCCTTCGCTGGCACTCGCTACGTTCCTACCGGGGGATCACGCGTGCATGCCAACATGCAGAAAGAGCAGTTCAGCGGTGCCTACCTTCGTGCCGTCTGCGCCGTCGCAGGCTTCTCCCTCGCCGAGCCCGAAGTGGACGACGATAGCGTCGATTTCTTGGTTGCCGCGGCCGGCGGGGGACGGACGACTCGGCGCCCGCGTGTCGAGTTGCAGCTCAAGTCCACCGCGCGTAACCTGATGCGCGCCGATGGCGTGCATTACCCCCTGAAGTCCAAGAACTACGAAGATCTCCGCACCCCCGACGTTCTGGTTCCGCGCATTCTCGTGGTCGTAGTCCTTCCCGAGGCGGTCGACCAGTGGATCTCACAGAGCGAGGAGGAACTCGCCCTGCGGCACTGCGGCTACTGGCTCGCGCTTCGCGGGATGCCCGCCGAGCCCGGGCAGACGACCTTCACGGTTCTTCTGCCCCGGACCCAGATCCTGACTCCGGACGCTCTCCAGTCGATGATGCTGCGGATCGATGCGGGAGGCTTGCCATGAAGGTGTCGGGCCGCGACGCGGAATGGCTCGCCACACTCGAGCCGCACCAGGTGGAAGCCTACCTCCGCAGCCGGGGATGGCACCGTTCGGCGCAGCTCGACCGGAAGGGCGAGGTATGGACGGTGTCGACCGAGGGCGAAGAGTTCGAACTGCTTCTCGCACTCGACCGAACGCTCCGCGACTATCGTACGAGAATTGCCGAGGCGTTCAGCACGTTACAGGCGGTGGAAGATCGCCCCCTCCTGGAAATCGCGATGGACGTTCGGCGCACGATGGCGGATGCGATGCGCTTCTGCGCGGAGGGGCCCAGCATCGCCTCGGGGTCCATGCCCGTGGATGCCGCCTCGGCCCTGGTGGCGGGGTGCCGTGATGTCGTTCTGGCGGCTGCTTGCGCGGCATTGGACAAGCGGCCGGTCTTTCCGAACCGGAAGCCCGTCAAGGCCCTCGAATACATGGAAAGGGTGATCCTCGAGGCGCCCCGCGCGGGCAGCTTCCAGTTGACACTCCTGTCTCCGGTTCCGCCGGCGCTCGTGCCCGGAACGTTTCCCGAGGACGATGCGGATCCTTTCGAGCGCAAGGTGGTTCACACGCTTCACGCGTCACTCTCCGGCCTCCGGACGGCGATCCAGCATGCCTCGTCGACCGGTGATGCCGCCGCCTTCTTCCAAGGCGTTTGCCTGGGCGTGCATGCGAATCTGCTCGAAGCCGCGGCTAACCTGTTGGAGGGATCGGATGCCGCGCGCGTTTCCGTGGACATTCAGTGGTCGCCTACCCGGCCGGTGAAGCAACCCGGCCCCACGCGCATCGATTTGGACGCCGCAGCTGCGCCCATCCTCCGCGAGGCGTCCAAGCTGTTCCGCGAGCGAGAGCCTACCCCGGACTTCGAGCTCGAGGGCACGGTCATCACGGTGCACGGCACCGACTCCATGCTCGGCGGGCGGATTACGATTGCGGCAATCGTCGCCAACGCGCTGCGTCACGTTGACGTCGAGCTGCCGCTTGACACCTACCGTCTCGCCATCGACGCGCACAAGCTCATGCACCAGGTACGCGTTGCCGGGGAGCTTGTGCGATCCGGTCGTGCGCACGTGCTGAAGGATCCACGGTATTTCCGCGTGATCGACGAAGACTAGTCGGCCGGCATCCCCCCAAGCCGTGCTCGCTCATCTAGCAGGATGGCGTGGACCGCGGGAGGAGCCACGTCTGCGAAGCGCTCCGGGTTGAGGTGGCTCAGGACCGTGCTCCGCTCGTCGGCCGCCAGGGTGCGGTCGGGCGCCGGCCTCGGCCGAGAAGTCGGCTTGGGCTTCTGCCGGCGATACCAGGTCGCGCGGGGAAGCCGAAGGGCCTGGCGACTCGGATGCTTCCGCTGTCGATGACCGGACCCTATAGCCACTGCTTGAGCTTGGTCCGCAGCCGGTCGAGGATGCCCGGGTCGCCGAGGTCGGCGAGCTCGCCGCCGTCCAGCCAGCGGCCGTGGCACACCATGCAGCCGTCGAACGTGACCTTGGGATGTCCCGGGGCCTTGATCCGGCACATGCGCGCGCCGGCTCCGCAGGCCGGGCACTCGAGGGCGGATTCGACGCGTGACGTCCCCACCGGCCGCGAGATCATGCGCCGCGTGTAGTCGTGGGTTTCCTTGATCAGCGGTTCGAGCGTCCCGACCTCGAGCCAAAGCCCCTGGCACTGGTCGCACTTGTCGACCTCGAGGCCGCCGACTGTCTGCCGGACGAGTTCACGGTCCGTGCACCGCGGGCACTTCATCGAGTCATCCTCCCTGCACCGGGCGGCCGCGCCAGCCGCACGCCCGGGAATTTACCCGACCAGCCGCGGGAACGCAAGCCTGCGGCGCCTCGTGGCCTCGTGTTCGTTGGTCGTCATCGTCCTCGTGATCCAGCGCGCCCGGCGGTGCGATCGGGCACGAGATCGCGAACGACAACGAGCACGGCGGCCGCTCCGGTCGCGGTCACAGTCCCTTCGCGAACCTCAGGAAGTCCTTCTCCAACTGCGCCAGGTCGGGGAAGAACTCCGCCGGCGGCCGGTCGGTCCCGGCATCGATCGCCTCGCGGTACCGGCGGAACGACTCGACGTGTTTCGCCTCGCTGGTGTGGCAGAGGTAGTACACCAGCGCCCAACATTCCGCATAGAAGGTGAGCGCGCGCGAGGGATCGGCGTTGATCAGCGCGAGCGCGTCGCCGCGGAACAGGTCCGCGAGCGGAAAGTGCTTCTTGGCGTCGACCGCCTGGCGGATGAACGGGACCCGCGACGAGCTCAGCCGGTCGAAGGCGTACTCCTTGCCGTCCCATTGGAACCCCTCGAGCTGCGTGGCCAACCCCTCGGCGTACCAGCTCGGCGGCCGCGCCGAGGGCGCGATCCGGAAATAATAGAGGTGCGCCGCCTCGTGCGACATGGTCTGGAGAAACTGCTGCCGGTTGTCGGTCTTGTCCCAGCCCGCGACCACGTTGGAGTCCGAAGACGCGAAGCCCGCCGCTTGCAGCTGGGCTTCGTGCTTGGTCTCGGTGCAGTGCCTGCGGTAGTCCTCGTAGGTGCCGAAGGCGTAGAGGGTCATCCGCTCCTTGCCCGGCAACGTGGGCTCCTTGCCTCCGTAGAGCTCCTTGCACTCGGCATAGGTCTTTTCGATCAGTCGGGCCAGCTCCTTGGCGAAGGCCTCGCTCTCGTTGGTGCGGATGTCGTAGTGCTCCGTCTGCTCCTGAAAGGCGGAGTCCCAGCGGCTGTGGAGGACCTCCCACTCCTCGCGCGCGACCCAGCGGTCCTGGTACTTTCGGAAGCCCCGGTGCATCAGGTCCGCCTCTTCGGGGGTGATCCAGGCGTCGCCTTCCTTCACCAGGCCCCGTTCGAGCTTCGCCCGGTCGGCGGGGGTGACCCAGTCGTTGCGGAAGCGCACCAGCCCCTGCTCGAGGTTCTGCTTGTCACCCGGAGTGACGTAGCGTCCCTTGAAGGCGACGAAGCCGCCTTCGGGGATGGGGATGCCGTGAACGCGCGAAAGGAAGCCATCCAGGCGGGGCGCGAGGGATGCGTCGGCTCCCGCGGCCTGGAGCAGCTCCTGGGCGCGTTCTGGCAGCCCGTTCTCCCACGCCAGCACTCCCAGGGAGAAGCGCTCGCCCGGGGTCGGCGACGCCTTCAGCAGGAAGTCGATCATGGTGCCGATGCCGAGGCCGGGCCACAGGCCCTTGCCGGAGCCTTTGGGGAAGCGGTACTCGAACTTCTCGCCGTCGACCGCCTTGGTGAGCGTGATCTTGATCCCCTGGACGTCGATCGAGAGGTCCTCGAGGCGGCCGGCATTCAGGCCTTCGGCGAGCCGCTCGAAGCTCGTGGCCATGCCGTCCACTTCGGCCAGCCGCGATTCGATCTCGCGCCGGCGAAAGGGGGAACGGGTGGTGTCGAGCCAGCGGCGGTACTCCTGAGCGGCGCGGCGGAATTGGAAGCGCCGGACCAGGGTCTCGATTTCGGCGAGCGCCATTCCCGCGATTTCCCGTTCCGCTCCGAGGGCGGCGCGGTCGGGGGACTTGGCATCGGCCTCGACGTCGCGGTCGAAGCCGGACCGGAAGGCGGCGAGGCCGGGAACGCGCTGGGCGTGGCGGGAGAGGTAGGGATTGAGGCGCTGGGCATCCGCGAGGACGCGCCGCGCCTCGCGCAGGTTGCCGAGGCGGAAGTGGGCGGCGCCGAGGAGGAACAGGGTGTCGAAGCTGGTGAGGCGTCCGTGCGCCTCGAGCTCGTCGACCGCCTCGTGGAACCGGCCGGACCGGAAGTGGGCGCGGGCGACGGCGTTGATCGCGATCGCCTGCTGCTGCGCCCGGGAGCGCGTGCCGGAGCGGATGGCGGCCAGGGCGCGGGGGTAGTCGTAGAGGTCGCGCGCCGCGGGATCGCCGTGCAGGTAGCCGCGGCAGAGGAAGCTCTCGACGTACTTCGGGAACCGGCGCTCCGACTCCTCCGTGGCGCGCCGCGCGTTCTCGTGGTCCCCCAGCTCCATGTACCCGACGACCTGGAAGAAGAGCGCATGGGAGCCGACTTCGCGGTTGGACGCGAGAAAGCGCTTGCCCTCCTCGACCAATTCCTTCCAGTCGGCCTTGAAGTAATAGCCGTCGAAGCGGTCGATGGTGGAAGCCTCCGGGCGCAGGCGGAAGGCCTCGTCCATCTCGGCGAGACCCGCGTCGACCTCCCCGAGGTTGATCCGGGCGTGCCCGCGCAGGGAAAGCAGGGCGGGCGCCTTGAATCGAGGCCAGGCTTCGTCGGCGATGTCGAAGGCAGCGCGCCAGCGGTCGAGCGACATGTAGCACTTGCAGAGCTGCCAGGGCCACCAGAGATTCTCGGGATCGAGCTTCGACGCGCGCGACAGATCGTCGATCGCCATCAGAAATCGCCCCTCGAGGGAGCGCACGTATCCGCGTGCGCCGAGCGCCGGGCCGCACTCGGGGTCGAGACGCAGGGCCTCCTCCGCACGCTGCACGGCGCCTTTCATGTCGCCGCGGGAGATCAGCTCGACCGCCTGGCGGCCGAGATCGGCGGCGCGCGCCGGGTCCTGCGCGAAGGCGGACTGCAGGGCGCCGGCAAGAAGGAAGGCAGCGAGTGCCGCGTTGCGCATGGAGTGGCCTCGGGAAGAGGTTGCGCGCACCCGAGAGTCGGCGATGCGAAGAATGATACGCCGGTGCCGGTGGGCCGTCAATCAGGCCGCGCGAGGCGGCGCGGCGGCAAGAGCAGAGTGGGGGATCACGGGTCCCGCACCGCGGGATCGAGGAGACGGGCGAGCGTGCGGACCTCGTCGCGGAATTCCTCCTCGGAGGAGACGGTGGCACGGATCTCGTCCCGGAGGAGCCGCGCGACCCGGTCCCGGGCGCGGGCCACGACCGCGCGCCGATCCGCGTCTTCGGCGGCGAGGGCCTGCGAACTCTCCGCGGGCGGGCGATCGATGCCGAGAAAGGCGCGTAGGGCGCTGTGCTCCGCCGGATTGCGCTCCGCCAGCCGCAGCAGCGACGACCCGGTGAGCGCGGCAAGCCACGCACGAGCGAATTCCCCCTCCGAGGGGGTCGGACGGGGGGCGAGAGCGGCGCGGGCCTCGTGGTACACGACCGACCGCAGGGTCCCGTGCGGAGACGCGGCCGGGTTTCGACCGGTGTCGAACACCCGCTCCAGCACCGTCCCGGCGAGGCCGGCGGCTTCCGCTTCGGGATGACCCGCCGCCCGCGCAAATTCCGCAACCGCGGCCTGGTAGCGGTGAACGGCGGTTTCGATCACGATCGCGCGGTCTTCGCCGGCGTCGCGGATCACCTGCCAGATCGTGCTGCCGTACTCTTCGTCCATGCTCTTTTCCTGCCCTGAAGTACCATTCTCTCCATTTCATCGCGGCGCGCGACGAAACCCGGGACTGAGCCATTCCCAGAGGCGTCGCCAGGCGCCCCAGGCGCCTCGTGACGCGCGGGTCTCGGTTGCCGATCCTACTCCCTCTCGCCAACGGCGGAGATCCTGGGAAAGGGCGAGGGCGGTGGGATGGCGCCGCGCGGGGTCCTTCTCCAATGCTCGGGCCACGATTTCTTCGAGCGCCGGTGGCACGCCGGGATTGAGGTCACGGAGGGGGACCGGCTGTGCCTGGCAGACCGCGCACAGGGTCTCCAGCGTGCCTCGCCCGAGGAAAGGCGGACGACCCGCGAGCGCGCGGTAGAGGACCGAACCCAACGAGAAGACGTCGCTGCGCGCGTCCACTTCCCGGCTCCGTCCCTCGGCCTGTTCCGGCGACAGGTACTGCGGGGTGCCGATGGCCCGGCCCGCGCTGGTCACCTGGGCGTCGTCGGCCAGCTCTTTGGCGAGGCCGAAGTCGACCACCCGCGGATGTCCGTCCACGCCGAGCAGGATGTTCGAAGGCTTGAGGTCCCGGTGCACCACCCCGTGGAGGTGCGCGAAATGCGCGATGCGGGCGACCTTTTCCACCAGACGGACGCGATCGAAGAGCGACAGCGCGCCCGCATCCAGGAGCTTCTCGAAGGATGGACCTTCCACGTACTCCATGACCGCGATCCCGCAGTCGCCGGAATAGCCGGCGTCGTACACCTTGGGAATCCCCGGGTGATGGAGGCGCAGGAGCGATTCCAGCTCGCGCCGGAAACGCGCCCGCAGCTCTTCGGGCGGGATCTTCCGGCCGGAGGTCAGGCGGACCCGCTTGAGCGCCACGATGCGGCGATTGACCGAGTCGAGGGCCCGGAAGACCTCGCCGCTCGCCCCGGTTCCGAGTCGATCGAGGATCTCGTACCGCTCGAGGATGTCCGGGTCGACCGGGTCCGGCTCGGAGGCGGCCCGGAGCAGGTCCCCGGGGCCGAGGAGGCCGCTGCGGAGGAGCCGGCGGGCGAGTTCGTGCGGGTTCACGCCGGGCAGGGTACCGCCGGCGGATGGGGCGCGTCAACGGCGGGCTCCGCCTCCGACGCATCGGTTCCCGCCTGTGCCTGTCTGGGTGTCTGACGGTGTCTGGGTGATTGTTGCGGTCGCCGGCGCCGATCGGGTACAAGAGGGCGCTCTGGCTTCGGCAGTTTTTGGAACGGAACCGACATGCACAAGGTGTTGCTCCTCGGCGCCGGGAAGATCGGGACGGCGGTAGCGCGATTCCTCGCCCACACCGGCGAATTCGACGTGAAAATCTGCGACGTCGACGAGGCCGCGCTGGTGCGCATGCAGGGGGTGAGGAACGTCTCGGGGGCGAAGCTCGACAGCTCGGACACGGCGGCCCTGGAGCGCGCGATGGAGGGTCGCCAGAGCGTGCTCTCTGCGCTCAGCTTCGCGCTCAACCCCGGCGTGGCACGCGCCGCCCTCAGGGGCGGGCTCAGCTACTTCGACCTCACCGAGGACGTGGAGACCACGCGCGCGGTGAAGGACGTGGCGCGGAGCGCGCAGCCGGGACAGATCTTCATGCCCCAGTGCGGACTGGCTCCGGGCTTCGTGTCGATCGCCGCCAACGACCTGACGAGCGGCTTCGAGAAGCTGGACGAGGTGAGAATGCGGGTCGGCGCCCTGCCGCTGTTCCCGAGCAACCAGCTCAAGTACAACCTCACCTGGTCGACCGACGGCCTCATCAACGAGTACGGCAACCCGTGCGAGGCCATTCACGAGGGCCGGTTGCGCGAGGTCCTGCCGCTGGAGGGACTCGAGCATTTCTCGCTCGACGGGATCGACTACGAGGCGTTCAACACCTCGGGCGGCGTGGGCACGCTCTGCGAGTCGCTCGATGGCAAGCTGCGCACGCTGAACTACAAGACGATCCGCTATAGCGGCCACCGGCAGTTGATCATGTTCCTGATGAACGAACTGCGCATGAACGACCGGCGGGCGCTGCTCAAGGAGATCCTCGAAAACGCGGTGCCGATCACGCCGCAGGACGTGGTGCTGATCTTCTGCACCGTGACGGGATGGAAGGAGGGGCACCTCACGCAGGTCACCGATGCCCGCAAGATTTACCACGGCGAGTTCATGGGCGAGCGCTGCAGCGCGATTCAGATCACCACCGCCGCCAGCATGTGCGCGGTGCTCGACCTGCACGTGCACGGCAAGCTGCCCAAGCAGGGCTTCGTCCGGCAGGAGCAGGTGAAACTGAGCGAGTTCCTCGACAACCGGTTCGGCCGATGCTACGAGCCGTCCCCGCGGAACCTGCCGCCGCGGGTTGCCACCCAGGTGACCGAGGACGTCACGGCGTGAGGAGTCGGCGGGCGCGGTTCGTGGCCGGGCCCGCCGAAGGCCGCCGCGTAGGACCCGGCACCGGGGCAGCCGGACGGCGATCCGGAGGATCCGCTCCCGAGCGGGTCGCAGGTCGGACGACAATCCGGAGGATGCGCAACCTCAGTACCGGCCGCAGATGACTGGCCCACCTGCTTGGCACTATTGGCCGCCGGCTTCGTTGCTCCTCAGCAGCGATGCCGCTGGGCATCGCGTTGTGGTCGCGCCTCGCCGGCGGCCACAATCGCCTTCGGATATCCATCTCCCGGGACCGGCGCTCAGCGGGACCTCGGCGACTGGACATTACCGACCGCGGTGGCGGTCTGACCGCGGCCGCGGGCGTTGCGCTACCTGCTACTACTTCCCCTTGCCCTTCTTCTCTTTCTTTTCTTTCTTCTCTTTCTCTTCCTTCTCCTTCTTCGCCTCGTCCCCGTCGGCCTCGTCGTCGTCCTCGCCCTCGCCGACCTCACCCTCGCCCTTGCCCTTGCCCTTGCCCTTGCCGTGGCCATCCCGACCCTCGCCCTGGCCGTGGTCGCGCACGCCCTCGCCGTGCCCCTTGCCCTTGGCCTTCTTGCTCTTCTTCCACGAGTCCTTCAACTTGGCCTGCTCATCCGCATTGAGCGAGCCGTCGTGGTCGACGTCATACTTGGAAAGAAGCTCCGCCTTGCACTTGGCCTTGCGGGTGCGATGCGCATCGATCGAGGTGCGCAGGTTCGTCTCTTCCGCCTCGCTGAGTTCCCCGTCGCCGTCGGCGTCCGCAGACTTCATGATCTCGGCCTCGCCGTCCTTGTCGAGTTCCTGCTTCAGTCTCTCGCCCAGGCCCGCGCGCTCCGCGTCGCTGATGCTTCCGTCGCCGTCGGCGTCCGCCTTGGCAAAGACCTTCTTGCACACCCCCGCGCCGGGCACGTCGTCGGCCAGCTTGGCCGGGTCAGGCACCTTGAGCAGGTCCTCGGTAACCAGGTCCGCGACCGAATTCTCCAGCGCTTTGGTGTCCGCTCCGACGGCGTTGGCAAACGCGCCGAGCGGGTCCTCCTCCTCTGCGAAAGCAAACGCGGCCCCAGCAAGCACGAGCAGACTGGCGACGATCGGGTATCTCATGGCTCTTCCTCCTATGCGAACGACGGGAGCATACCATGCGAGCAGGGTGGAATCCACTCGGCGCGGTCGCGCGGTCTGAGAACCCCTCCCGTCCACGGAGGGGCGCCGCGGGCGAATCCGCCTCGTTGCGACTCCTCTACTCTACTATCCGTGAGATTCTTCGCGGCGCAGCAAGATTCTGCGAGCGTCGTGCTTACGAGGAATCACACCTTCTGCCGTTGGACAATCCGTGCAATCCGTATAATCCGTAGTTCCGTCGGTTGCGGCGGCAGCCGCGCTACGATACTCTCCGCTGATTCGCCTCGTCGCCGCGCCTCGCGGTGGACTCTATTCCGAAGGATATACCTGGGACAGCCTACCGGGGAGGCCAGACGTGTCGCCGCGCGACGGTGCGCTGCATGATCGCCGTGACGGCGGCGCGCCGATCCGGGAAGGCCGCGCGCCCGACTGCATACCATCGCAGCCAGCGCAGCCGGTCGGAACGGGTCAGCGCTCCGGGCGTGGCCGCGTTCAACTGCGCCAGGTTCACCATGCGGGCCTCGGCCGGCATCGCGGAGGCGAACGAGACCCGGTCGAGGTCGACCAGCTCGAATTCGCAGCCTCCCTCCGGCTCGCGGACGAGGACGTTGTTCGCCTTCAAGTCGTGATGGTGGACCCCGGCGAGGTGCAGGCGGCGGACCTGGTCGGCGAGGCGCCGCAGGAAGTCGTCGCGCCCGGCGCGCCCGCGACCCGCGGAGGAGCCGAACCGCGTCTCCACGTACCGGTCCAGCGGCAGCGCCGTCGGCCGCGCCACGACCACGAGGTAGCTGCTGCGCGCGCCCGCGGCGGACAGCGGCTCCACAAAGGCCAGGGCTTCGGGCGTGGGCAGCCCGCGCACCCGCATGCCGTGGGCCGCCACCCAGGCCCGCTTGCCCGGGTCCGAGCCGAGGGCGCGCTTGAGCCGCAGGCGCAGTCCGGCGACGCGGAACGCCTTCACCAGGACCGCACGCTCCCCGTCCGGAGTGGCCAGCGACTCCCGGGTGAGCTTGATTCGCGCGGTCTCCTTGACCACGCCCGCGGGCGGCGGGGCGGGACGGTCCGCGGGAGGGCGCGAGTCGTGCTCGCCGATGACGCGCAGGACCGCGTCCGGATCGATGCCGCGAACGATGCATAGCCGCCAGCCGGCGCGCTCCTCGACGTGGAAGGCCGATCCCTCCCGCAGGCAGCGCCGGGTGCGGCGGCGGTGGTGGTCCGTGCGCAGGCGATCGATGCGGGCGGCGACGAAGCGGGCGCTGCGGCGGGGGTCGGCGACGCGGTGTCCGGAAGCGAACCGCGCCAGGTACTCGCGCAGGAGCCGGCGCCACGCCGTGCGGGGAAGCACCGTGGTGAGGGAGTAGCCCAGGAGGGCCAGGTTGGCCAGGCGGTCGCGGAGCGAAAGCCGGGTCGCGACCGACCCGCGGTGGACGTCGATCAGCCGGAAGACGCCGTCGGCGCCGACCAGGAGGTTGCCGACGTGCAGGTCGGCATGGAGGAATCCGCTCTCGTGGGCCTGGTACACCGCGTTCGCGGCCGCGCGGATCCCCGCGCCGGCGTGCCGGGACGCGTCCGGCTCGAGCAGCAGTTCCTTCCACGGGCGCGCGCCCGGGATCTCCACCGTCACGAGGCCGGATTCCCCGGACGGCGCCTCCCACATCGCCGCCGCGCGCGGCACCGGAACGCCCCGCTCCTGCAGCCACTGGAGGCGTTGCCATTCGCCGGCCGCCGCGGTGCCGAGCAGGTGCTCCTTCCAGCGGGCGGCGCCCTGCGCCCGCTTGAACCGCTTGACCACGAACGCGGCCCCCGGGTCGCCGAAGCGGTAGACCGAGCGCGCGTTGTTCTCCTTGATGCTGCGATACCCGGGAAGTCGCGACAGGTCGGCCGAATGCGGCGAGAACGCGGCGTGCAAGGTCGCTGCGAATTCCGGATCGAAGGTCCACCGCATCCCTAGGCCCCTCCGGCGACCGGCGCGCGCGCGCCGCGGGCTTCCTCGTACACCTCGAGCGTGGCTTCAATGTTGCGGTCGATCGTGAAAAGAAGCGACTTGGCGCGCGCCGCCGCGCCCATCGACGCGCGCAATCCGGCGTCGGCCAACCGCGCGAGCCGGTCCGCGATCTCCGCCTCGCTCCCCGGTCCGGCGACGACAAACGAGTCGCTTCCGTCTTCGATCGCCTCGGCGCACCCGGCGATGCGGGTGGTGACCACCGGCACTCCCGAAGCCATGGCCTCCAGGGCGACGGTGCCGAACGGCTCGAAGAGAGTGGGAAAGACCAGGGCGTCGGCCGCGCCGTAGAAGCGGTGCGCGTCGCGCCGCGCGCCGAGGAAGACCACCCGGTCCGCGATTCCGAGTCGCACGGCGTGGGCCCGGTAACGCCCGATCCGGCCGTTTCCCACCACGACCAGGCGCCAGGGTAGGCCCCGGGGCAGGAGCGCGCAGGCGCGCAAGGCGTGGAGCAGGCCTTTGCGCTCGAATCCGGAGCCGACGAAGAGCACGACGAAGGCGTCCTCGGCCAGGGCGCACTCGCGCCGGACGGCTTCCCGGTGCCGCTCGCGCAGCTCCGGGGAGTACGCGGCGACGTCGACCCCGTTGTGGATCACCCGCATCTCGTCGAGCGCGATGCCGTAGTGGGCCTGGACCTGGCGGGCGACTTCGCGGGAGATGCAGGTGAGCCGGCGGAACCGACGCTCGCCGAACAGGCGCCGCTCGAGGGCCAGGGCGACGCGGTGGCGCGGATTGAGGAGGAGGCACGCGCGGCCGAACGGGTGTCGCATGGCGGGCTCGACCGCGCGCAGGTACTCGAGGTGGCAGCCTCCGCCGCACCGGTAGACGTCCTGCTCGAGGGTGCGGCCGAAGCCGTGGACGACGTCCCAACGCGCGCGGTCCCGGCGCACCGCTTCGGCGGCGTTGCGGGCGAAGGTCCAGGTCCGCAGGGCCGAGTGGAAGCGGGTGCACGGGACCGGGTGGAAGACGATCTCCGGCCGCGCGCCGGGGTCGATCTCGCCGGCATAGACGTGGACCTCGTGGCCGCGCGCGAGCAGGCCGTTGCTCAGGTCGAAGACGTAGCGCTCGACGCCGCCGGCGGTGGCCGAGAAGCGGTAGTTGACCAGGGCCACCTTCATGCCCGGGCGCCCCCGACTTCCTCGGGCTCGGCCGGGACCGGTGCCGCGGGGCCCGCGTCGGTCGAGGGTACCTTGCGGGTCCGCTCCCACAGTTTCACGTACTTGACGAACATGTAGAACGCGGTCGACGCGGCGATCACGAGGCCGGGCAGCCCGTCGAGGAAGCCGCGCTTCCAGACGTAGCACTCGAGGAACTTGAACGGCGGGCGGAGGAGCAGGCGGCCGAGCGACCAGCGGTGGCCCTGCTTCTCCCAGTCCGCGGCGGCGGTGTCGGAGAAGCTGTTGATGGTCCGCAGCTGATGGGCGAAATCGCGGTAGGTGTAATGTCGGATCTCGCCGGTCAGCCGCCCCGGGGGCGATTCGGTGACGAAGTGGTCGTGCGGGTCGTGGCCGGCGTAGCGGCCGCAGTCTTTGCGCAGCAGGCGCAGCTTCAAATCGGGATACCAGCCTCCGTGGTCGATCCAGCGTCCGAGGTAGAAGGTGTGGCGCGGGATCCGGTAGCCGTCGCGCTCGGGCCGGCCCGCGAGGAGGCCGAGGAGCTCGTCGCGCAGCTCGGGCGTGACGCGCTCGTCGGCGTCGAGCGCGAGCACCCACTCGGTGTGCACCTGCCCCAGGGCCCATTGGCGCTGCTCGTTGATGCCGTTCCACTTCCTCTGGAGCACGCGCGCTCCGCGGGCGCGCGCCAGGTCGCAGGTGCGGTCGCTGCTGAAGGAGTCGACCACGAGCACGTCGTCGCACCAGCGCACGCTCTCGAGGCAGGCCTCGATGTTGCGCTCCTCATCGAGCGTGATGATACAGGCGGTGATGGGGAGGCGGGGTGCGGTCACGACGGCCTCCGGGCGCCCACTGCGAGCGAGCTCTCGACCTCGCGGAAGACCTCGTCGACCTCGATCCGGGTCATGCAGCGGTGGTCGATCGGGCACTCGCGCAGGAAGCAGGGGCTGCACGGCACGGGCTTGCGCACGATCACGTGGTTGGCGCCCCAGGGAGGGGTATTGACCGGGTCGGTGGGTCCGAAGAGCGCGACGATCCGCGTCCCGACCGCCTGGGCGACGTGCATCGGGCCGGTGTCGTTGGTGACCAGCACGTGGCAGCGCGCGAGGACCGCTGCGAGCCGCCGGATGCTGGTGCGGCCGGAGAGGGAGAGGGTGGAGCTGGTGGGGAGCTCGCGCGCCAGGAAATCGCCGAGGTCGATCTCGGCGGGGCCGCCCACGACCACGATGGCGGCTCCGGCCTCCGCGACCAGGCGCCGGCCGAGGGCGGCGTAGCGCTCCCGCGGCCAGCGCTTGGCGTCGCCGTACGTGGCGCCCGGGTTGAATCCGACGAGCGGGCGCTGCGCGGGATCGAATCCGGCGGCGCGCAGGTTCTCGTCGGCCCAGGCCAGATCCTCCGGGGCGGGGGTGAGGGCGGGGGCGAAGTTCTCGGGCGTGTGGCCGTCGAAGCCGACGAGCGAGAGGTAGTCGACGACCCGGTGGACGTTGCGCGACCGGGGCCGGCGCGACACTGGGTCGGTCAGCATCCAGCCGCGCAGCTCCTTGCGGTAGCCCACGCGGCGCGGCACGCCCGCGCACCAGACGGTGAGGGCGCTGTGGAACGAATCGGGCAGGAGGACGGCGAGGTCGAACCGGGCTTCGCGGATCCTTTTCACCCGGTCGAGCCACGCCGCGATGCCGGCCAGGCCGCGTCCCTTCTGGTAGGGGAGGACCTCGTCCACCGAGGGACGGCCCGCGTAGACGTCGGCCAGCCCGGCGAGGGTGAGCACGCTGATGCGCGCGGCCGGGAAGCGCGCGCGCAGGGCGTCGAGCGCGGGCAGGGACATCACCGCGTCCCCCAGCCAGTTGGTCCCCTTGACCAGGATCCGGCGCGGAGCGAGGACCCCGCGGCGCTCGACCCGGGCGGTCCGGGCTTCGCCGGTGAGCCGCCACCAGACCCGATGCCACGCCGCGTTGCGCCGGCAGCGGACGACGATCGCACGCAGCGCCGCGCGGCCGGGGTGGTCCTTGCCGAAGTAGACGCGAAGGAATCGGATCCGGTCGCGCACCGGGACCGTATCGCGGAGGCGGGAGAGCTTCTCGACCGAGCGGTTGAGTCGGACGAAGTTGCGCACCCGGGCGTCGTAGGGGAGCAGGCCGTCGACCGTGGACTTCTCCAGGTCGATCCAGGTGAGGTCGAGGCCGGGTCCGGAGAGGAGGATGTTGCGCGCGTGCAGGTCGGCGTGCCAGCAGCCCGCGTCATGGAGGGCGCGCAGGTCCCGCGCCACGCGGTCGAGCAGGGCGCGGCGGGCGGCGGCGCCGAGCGGCGGACCGCCGTCCCCGGCGAGCACGTGGTAGAGCGTGCGCGCCCCGGGGATTTCGCGGAAGGCGATCTCCCCCCGGTAGAGTCCGGGCAGGACGCGCTCCAGGGTGAAGCCGAGGATCTCCGGGACCGGGATGCCCTTGGCGCGCAGGGCCTCGGTCACCCGGATCTCCTCGACCGGTCGCGAGGTCCCGAGCATGAGCTCGCCGAGCAGGCCGCCGAGGACGCCGCCGCGGCTGTAGCGCTTGAGCACGACCCGGTCGCCGGACTCCGGACCGGGCCGAAGCAGGGCGCAGGTGCCGCGGCCGGGAAGCGGCTCGCCGTGGCCGGCCTCGATCGCGCGGCGGGCGCCGAGCGCGAGCGACTCCACGAGGGCCGCGCGGTCCCGACGCACGGCGACGAGAAGGCGACCGCGGACATGGAGCGCGAAGGGCTCGGGGAGGACGAGTGAGGACATCGGCGATCCTTCTTGCCGGTACGTTGGAACCCTGCAAGCTATCCCGGAACGGCCGGAAGGTCAAAGACATTCTCGGCTGATCACCCCGGGTGGACTCGAGGTTGGCCGGAAGCGCAGGAAGCCCGAGCGCTTGACCCCGTTCCGTCGTCGTGAAAGAATCTTCGGGATGCAGGACCGACCCCGGCGCGTGCTGATCGTGCGGCTGAGCGCGATCGGGGACGTGATCAACACCCTGCCCGCGTTTTTCGCGCTGCGCAGGGCCTGGCCCGACGCCTTCCTGGGCTGGGCGGTGGACGATCGCGCCGCGGGCATCCTCGAAGACCTGCCGGGGCTCGACCGGCTCCACCGGTTCCCGCGAACGGGCTGGTCGCGACGCTGGCGGGCCGAGCTGCTCACGGTGGCGGGCGAGGCCTTGACCTACGCGGAGGAGATCCGTGCGCAGCGGTATGACACGGTGGTCGACTTCCAGGGCAATGCCAAGAGCGCGCTTCACGTGGTGCTCTCGCGCGCGCCGGTGCGCTGGGGGTTCGTCCCCGGGCACAGCCGCGAGTGGAGCCACCTCGCCACGAATCGGCGGGTGCGGCCGGGGCAGGAGGTCCTGAACCGCGTCGTGAAGAACTTCGCCCTGGTCGCGGCGCTCGGGGTGTCGATTCCGGAGCGTCCGGATCCCCTGGCCATTTCCGAGACGGTGAGGGCAGCGGCGGACGGGTTGCTGCGGGGGGCGGGGGTGGCGGGCGACTTCGCGGTGCTCCACCCCGGCACGAGCCGGTTCGGCGCGTTCAAGCGCTGGCCGCTGCCGCGGTACGCCGAAGCCGGCCGCAGCTTCCATCGGCGCACCGGGCTGCCGCTGCTGATCACGTGGGGGCCCGGGGAACGCTGGATGGCACGTGCCATTGTCGCCGGAATCGGGATCGGGGCGATCGAGTGCCCGCCCCTGCCCGGCTTGAAGCACCTTGCGGGTGTCCTCGCGCGGGCGCGCGTCGTGGTGGGAAGCGACTCCGCGGCGCTCCATCTCGCCGCGCGGGTGGGGGTGCCCACCGTGGGGCTGTTCGGTCCGAAGGACCCGCGGGTGTACGGGCCGTACGGGAACCGGCTGGAGATCCTGCGCGGGGAGGTACCGTGCAGCCCGTGCCCGCTGCGGACTTGCGCCTATCCGGAATGCATGGGCCGCATCGACGCGGAGTCGGTCGCGGCGAAAATGTCCGCGTTGACAGGATTCCTGGAAAACGTCTGAACCCGCCGCGCCGACTCGGTGTCAGACGCTCAGCGCGAGAATCGCAGGGGGAATCCACATGAATTCCGCAGGGTCCCGACATCGGCCTGGACGCCCGTCGCGCGGGAGGACGCCGGAGTAGCGCCTCGCGCCGAAGCATCGTCCGGGCCCCGAGCGGAATCGGGGCCCGGTTGGTTTTCGGAAAGTCTCGGCAACGCGGTCGTCCGCCAACGCGGCCGCGATGCGGGAAGGATGCCGGGGCGGCCGGCGAAATGGCGGTCGTCGGACCGCCGTCGCAGGCTGCGAAACCGCGTTCTCCGCCCACGGGGCGCGACACTTCGGGTCGCGCGCTGGGCGTGGGTATCCTGCTGCAACTGTCCTGCAGGGCCGGTTGCAGCCGGACGATTGCCAACGGCGCAGTCGTTCGTGAATCGTCCGGGCGATCGCTCGTCCCCCGGAGGCCCGTTGATCGATTCGTTCTTCGGGTGCTCCACCCCCGTTCCATTGTCTCGTTGGCCGCCTCCGGGGGACGATGGCCGCACGATTCTCCGTGGCCCGCACCTGCCCCGCCTGCTATCCTGGGCTCCGTACGAGGATCTCTCCCGACGTCGGGCGGGGGAGCGCGGGCTCATGCGGGACACCAGGCAGGAGGCGCCCATGCCGATTCACCCCTTTCGCGGGAAGCACCCACGGATCCATCCCACGGTTTTTCTGGCCGACGGCGTGCAGGTCATCGGCGACGTCGAGATCGGGGAAGACTCCAGCGTCTGGTTCAATTCGGTGATTCGCGGCGACGTGTACCACATCCGGATCGGCAAGCGCACCAACGTCCAGGACGGGTCGGTGATCCACGTCACGCGCGACCGGTTCGCCTCGACGATCGGCGACGACGTGACCTTGGGGCACGGATCGCGGGTGCACGGTGCGACGATCCACGACCGATGCCTGATCGGGATCGGGTCGATCCTGCTCGACCGGAGCGTGATCGGCCACGACTGCATCGTGGCCGCGGGCTCGCTCGTGACCGAGGGCTTCGAGGCGCCGCCGCGTTCGCTGATCATGGGCCTGCCCGCTCAGGTCAACCGTCCCTTGACGGACCAGGAGGTCGCGCGGATCGCGCATACGGCGAAGAACTACGTCTCCTACGTCGCCCAGTATCGGGAGAAGGAATGATGGGCCTGCGGGCGCGGCGGTTCGTCTCCCGCGGGTGCGATCGATTCTGGGCTTCCCTTCTGGTCCTCCGCGCATTCTCGACCCCCGTCGGGGTGTGGGCGCAGGACGACCTGGCGCGGCTCGCACAGCGGTTGCGCGACGAAGACGCAAACGTGCGCGCGACGGCGGCCCGTCAGATCGTGACGACCGGTCACTCGATCTCCTTTTCGCGGGCCACGTCGTCGAGCAGTTGCAGGAACGTGGCCCGCAATGGGGCGGCGAGCTTGCGCGCGAACGCACGGGTCAAGCGATTGGCCTTGATCAGTTGGAACACGTCGCCCAGATCCTGGGGCCGGTGGCCCCACACGCCGGAGCCGATCTTGAACGTGATCAGGAGCGACAGCGTCGGTACGTTCCGGCCGTAGACGAGCTTGAAGGCTTTTCCCGAGGGATGCGGATAGATCACCGGGCTTTCCTGCGAACCCGCATGTTCTCCCGTCGTGATCACGTCGACGTCGACCTTGTGCTTGGTCTCGCGCAACTTCTTGCGCAGGCCACGCGCGCGCGGCAGCATTCCCCTCCCCACGAATTGCTCGTGAATCGCGTCCAGGCCCTCCGGAGTCGTCAGCAGGTCGATGTCCTCGGTATGGCGCACATAGCCGTGGTGGCGCATCGCGAGCGCGCCGATGAGAGCGAAGGGGATGCCCGCCTCGTTCAGCCGGCGGGTCAACCGGTCGAGAACGGTGGCGATGTCCTTCGTGTGCATGCGATCCCTCCGCAGCATCTCGACCGTCGAATCGCAGAACAGCTTTTCGGCCATGGCTTCCTCCACCGAGGCACCGGTCGTCATCGTACCTTCGCTCACGCCGGGACGGAAGCGTCAACGAACCCCTTCCCCGTCCTTCGCGCATCCGCCCGCATTCGCGTCGTAGGCCTGCGGGACGATCCTCGGCGCGGCCATGTTGCGGCGTGGCCGGCGGGGTCCGCGGCGTCGCCACCGGCAACGACGAGCGGACGAGAACCGCGGGCAGTTTTTCCTGGCTGCGACGGAGGCCGTGGAGGATGCTCTCAGTTCCTCGCAGTGCCCGAGGGTGTTCCGCCCGCCCGCCAGTCCAGGGAGGCCGCTATGGAAATCCGCTGCAAGAACTGCGGGACGCCGATCCCCGCCGAGGACATCAACCTCGCGAACGCGCTCGCCAAGTGCCGCCAATGCCACGCGGTGTTCAGCTTCGCCGGGGCCGTCGGACTCCCCGCCAGCGCGCCCACTGCGCCGGTCAAGCGCGAAAAAGTCCCGCTGCCCCCCGCGATCCAGGTCGAGGAAGGGATGAGCAAGCTCACCCTCACGCGCCGGTGGTTTTCGCCGGTGTACATCTTCCTCGCCTTCTTCTGCGTCATGTGGGACGGCTTCCTGGTGTTCTGGTACGGCGCCGCGATGTTCGGCATGGGGGCGGAGGCGGGGGGCCCCGCGACCATCTGCGCCCTCCTCTTCCCCCTCGGCCACGTCGCCGTCGGACTCGGGCTGACCTACACCACGATCGCCGGCTTCTTCAACCGCACCCTCATCGAGGTCACTCGCGGATCCCTCAAGATCAGCCACGGACCCATCCCCTGGTGGGGGAATCAGGATCTGCGCACCGCCGATCTCAAGCAGCTCTTCTGCGAGGAACAGGTTCATCGTGGCAAACACGGCTCCAGAAACTACACCTACGACGTCCACGCCGTGCTCCAGGACGGAAGGAAGCACAAGTTGCTTTCCGGTCTGCCTTCGACCGACCAGGCCCTGTACATCGAGCAGGCGATCGAGACCCATCTGGAGATCGAGGACCGGCACGTGCCCGGCGAGGTCCCGAAGTAGCGGCGGGCGAGGCCGCGACTCGGCTGCAAGCCCATGCCGCCGCCGCAGGTGCCCGGCGGGATCTCGAAGCGGCTGTGAGCGGGGCGCGGTGCCGACTCGCACCCCGTGCTCCGCAATCGCCCACTGCCCCGCTCCGGCGCAATCTGCGACCCCGGCCGCCGCCGCAACACGATCACGCAACCTGTCATTTCACAAGCGCTTGCCGCGGATTCTGCGCACCTCCCCCGTCCGGCATCCGAGTTGCTTTACCCACCTCCGTCCTTAGTACCGCGCCCCGGAGAATTGTGCCCAGTCTGCTCGGATACCGGGCACCCTTCTCCGGGGCGCGATACTTAGTTTCGAGTTGGAGGTGTAGTCATGACGCTCGGAAAGTTGGTTGCCATCGGCGTGCTCTTCGGCGTCGGCCTCTTGGGCTACAACATGGTCTCGTGGCGCTGGGAGGTGCCGGCGCGGTTCGAAGAATGGATGCTCGAACCCGAAGCCCTTCGGTACCAGCCCGGCGAAGGCTCGGTGGCCGAGGGAGAGCGGCCGTACCGCACCGGGAAGGTGTTCGTGATGAAGCCGCAGCAGGGGGACCGGATGACCATGGGCAGCGGCGGGTTCCGGCCGCCGGTGGTGGACCAGTCCTACTTCTCGCTGTCGGGAAGCCTCCAGGCGCGCTACCCCCAGGACGTCGAGACGTTGATCGTCGCGCAGAGGGGCGCGGACGTCGACCAGCACCGGAGCGGCGACTGGATCATCCAGACCCGGCTTCCTGGGGCGAACATCCGCGTCTACGATCTGAAGAAGAAGATCCTGGTCGGCTGCGCCTTCGTCCCGATCGACTCCGACAACAGTTACGCGACGAACCTGGCGAAGTACATCGAATCGATGCCGGAGCGGTCCTGAAAACCCTAGCGACCGTTGCCGGACGGCGGGATCGCCCTCGGGCGGGCCCTGCGGTCGGCGACGGTGGCACATCGAAACCCAGCGCGGCCTCCGCCGCAACCGACCGAACTACGGATTATACGGATTGTCCGGATTGCACGGATTGTCCAACGGCAAAGCGTGGGATTCCTCGCCAGATCGTCGAAGATGCGACGATGTTGCCGGTGTGTAACGCAGCGCGCAGGGCCACGATGTTCGCGCAGCCCAACACTCATTCAACCGCCCACGGCGACCGAAGGGAGTGGAGCCATCCTCCCGCCTTCGCCCTTTGCGTTTCGGCGCATGCGCCCCGGCGTCGGCCCGCGATCGCCTTCGCAGTGCCCCAGCGTCCGCGCGTCCCCGCCCCGGAGACCGACCCGCGATCCCTTGCGCTTTGCGTCCGTCGTCCGGCTCGCCCCGCCCGCCCGCGGATTGTTTGATTTCGCGTGCCGGCTCGTCCACAATGCCGGGGACGATTTCCCTGCGACGAGGCGAAGAATGCTGCGCGCGCTGGTGTTCGACTTCAACGGGGTGGTGGTGAACGACGAGCCGCTCCACTGCCGCGCCTTCCGGACGGTATTCGAAGAGGAAGGCATCCCGCTTTCGGAGGAGACCTACTACGCCCGCTACCTGCCGATGGACGACCACTCGCTGGTGAAGGCGTTCTACGTCGATCGGGAGCGCCCGCTGCCGGCCTCGGAGCTGGGGCGCATCGTCCACCGCAAGGAGGAAGTGTATCGCGCGGAGATGCGCCGGGGCCTGCCGCTGTTTGCCGGCGTCCCGGAATTCCTCCGGCGCGCCGCCGAATTGTGGCCGATCGGAATGGCGAGCGGGGCGGCGCGCGACGAGATCGAGTTCATCCTGGATGGCGCGGGACTGCGCAGCCTGTTCCGGACCATCGTCGCAGCCGAGGACGTGACCCGGGGCAAGCCCGACCCCGAATGCTTCGTGAAGGCTCTGGGCCAGCTCAATCGTGCGCTCGGCCGCACCCAGCCGGAAGTCCGGCCCGAAGAGACCCTGGTCTTCGAAGACTCCCCGGCCGGAGTCCGCGCCGCCCGCGCCGCAGGCATGCGCTGCATCGGGATCACCAACTCGGTCTCTGCCGACCGCCTCAAGGAGGCCGACCGCGTGGTCACCAGCCTGGCCGGCCTCGACCCGCGCTCGCTCGAGTGGTGAACCGATCGCTTCCGGAAGATCACTCCGTCCGCCGATGGACCATCTGTTTCACCCGCCGCCAAGATCTTCGCCCTCGCGACGATGTCGGCGGAATCGCACCCTCAACCGTTGGACCATCCGTATGATCCGCAGTTCCGTCGGTTGCGGCGGAAGCCGCGCTCACCGCGCGATCTTCATCCGCTTCTGCAATCGCGCGAGCAGCGCGTCGCGCCGGTCATACAGCCGCTTGTGCCGGCGCGGCTTCCGCTTGGCGAGCGCGTAGGCGGTGAGGATGGGCAACGCCACGGTCGAGTCCAGGTAGCAGACCACGGTGTCGGGCAGTCGGTCGGGATCGACCTTGCCCCAGCTCACCGCCTCGCTCGGAGTCGCGCCTGAGAGGCCGCCGGTGTCGGCGCGCGCGTCGGTCACCTGCAGGAAATAGTCGTGCCCCTTCTCCTTGATGCCGAGCACCTCCTGGATCTGGGGCTCGGTCTGGAGCACGAAGTTCTTCGGCGACCCGCCGCCGAGGATCCACACCGCGCTCTTCCCGCCCGAGGACTTGGCGCCATAAACCAGCGCGGCCGTTTCGTTGACGTCGCGCGCGACGTCGAAGCGTAACAAGTTCCCTTCGAGCGCGCACCCGGCGACGTTCATCCCGATCGAGCTGTCGCCCGGCGCCGAGGTGTAGATCGGCACGCCGTAGCGGTAGGCCGCGGCGAGCAGCGAGCGCTCCTTGATCCCGAGCTTCCGCTGGGTGGCGTCGATGTACTTCCCCGCCAGGTGGTGGAATTCGGCCGTGCCCATCTCGCGCTGGAATTCCGCACCGCGGATCATCTCGCGAAAGAACCGGTCGGTGTCGAGCAGCACCGAGTAGTGAAAGAAAATGTCGTAGATGCGCACGATCCCCTGCCGGTGCAGCACCACGTCGTCGGCCGTGTGGTCGCCCCGGTGCATCGACAGGCCGATCCCGAAGTGGGTGTCATGGTAGAGATTCGCGCCGGTGCTCACGATCCAGTCGACGAAGCCGGCCTGGATCAGGGGGATCAGCGCGGCCATCCCCAGCCCGGCCGGGGTGAGCGCGCCGGAGAGGCTGAGCCCGACCGTCACGTCCTCCTTCAGCATCCGCTCGACCAGCAGCCGGCAGCCTTCGCGCAGGCGCGCCGCGTTGTAGGCCAGGAACGTCTCGTCGACCAGGCGGTCGACCGTCATCTTCCCCCGGATCGGGCCCGGTTCGATCGCCGGGCGGCCCAACCGCGAGCCTTTGCGCGCCATACGTCCCTCCTGTGCTGCGAACCGTCAGATTCTTCGCGCCCAGCGAAGATAAGCAATTCAGTCCCGGGAATTGTCGCGGCGCGCGAGGATTTTCGCCGTTCCCGTTCCCGTTCCCGTTCCCGCACCCGACCATCGGGAACGGGAACGGGAGCGGGAACGGGCTTGGTTGCGGCCGTCCAGGCCGCGCTGTTCTACTATCCGTGAGATTCTTCGCGCCCAGCGAAGATTCTCAGTCGCAAATCCGACGCTGTCGGGGGAGGCGCCTCCCATGCCTCGCCGCGCTCCATCGCGGGGTTGGGCATTGGGGCTTGGGCATTGGGATTTGCGCGGACAGCCGCCCCGCGCCCGGTTTGCGGTGGAACCGCGCCCCCGCAGAAAACTGGCCCATCGGCTCGGCGCCTTCCGTCTTCGGCTTCGTTGCTCCGCATCGGCGGGATCACGCCCCGCGCCGATAGAACGGCAGCGTGACCACCTCGGCGGGTGCGGCCTCGCCGCCCCCCGCGGGGCGCACGCCGAGCGCGGTGCCCGGCGCCTTGAAGTCCTTGCGCACGATCGCGAGCGCGATCACCCGCCCGAGCGTCGGGGAACGGACCGCGGAGGTGACTTTCCCCGCCTCCTGGCCATCCTTCACCACCGGGTCGTCGCGCCGCGGCACCCGGTCGCCGCTCACGCTCAGCCCGACCAGGGCGCGGCTCGCCTCTCCCAGCGTCGAGACGCGGGCGATCACCTCCTGGCCGAGGTAGCAGCCCTTGGTGTACGAGACGGTCGCGTCGAGCCCGGTCTCGAGCGGCATATACTGCTCGGTCGCGTCCTGGCCGAAAAACGGCTCGCCGGCCTCGATGCGCAGGGACTGGAGCGCGGCCCAGCCCGCCGGCGCGACTCCGAGCGACTGGCCGAACTGGGTGAGCATCCCCAAGGCGGGGCCGACCGCCATCGCCGGCAGGAAGACCGTGAAGCCGACCTCCCCGGTCACCTCGCGGCGCTGCACCCGCACGGGCATGCCGACCACATGCTTCTCGGCGAAGTGGTAGTCCGGCGCGTCGGGCACGTCCTGGCCGCCGATCATCGCGAGCAGGCGCATCGCCGCGGGTCCGTGGATGCCGAGGATCCCGAAGTCGCGCGTGCGGTCCGCGAGCTCCACCTTCTCGATGATGTGATACTTCTCGAGGTGCTCGAGCGCAGCGGGAACGCGGTCGGCGTTCAGCTCGAGCCACAGGTCCTGCTCCGCGACCGAAAGGACCGCGTCGGTCACCAGCTTCCCGAGCCGCGTGACGATGCAGGTGCGGTTGCCCTGCCCCGGCTTCAGGTCCGCGACCTCGTTGGTGCATTGCCCGCGGAACCACGGGATCCGGTCGGGGCCGGAGACCTGGATCAGCCCGCGATGGGAGAAGTCGAAGATGCCTCCCGCCGCGCGGACCTTGCGGTGCTCCTCGGCGGGGTCGCCGAAGGCTTCGGGCACCTCCACCCCGCAGACCTCGGTCATCCGGGCCCCGAGCGCGGCGAGTTGCGCGGCGAGCGGCGACGGTCGGCTCATGCGCGCCCCCGGCGGCGCGCGGCGAGATCGCGGGAGTAGCGCGAGTATTCCTTGATGTGCATGAGCGACTTCATGTCCTTCATCCGGTCGAGAAAGAGGATGCCGTGCAGGTGGTCGACCTCGTGCTGGATCACGCGCGCGTGGAACTTCGCGGCCTTGAAGGCGAGACTCTTGCCATTGCGCCCGAGCGCCTTCACCTGGATCTTCGCATGACGCGGCACCAGGCCGCGCAGGTCGTCGACCGAAAGACAGCCTTCCCAATCCTCGATGATCTCGTCCCCGATCGGGGCGACTTCGGGATTGATCAGGATGGCGAAGGCGAACTCGGGCTCGCCCTCTTCTTTGTCCGCGACGCGCGACTCGATGACGCAGACCTGGCGGGAAACGAAGACCTGCGGGGCGGCCAGCCCGGCGCCGGCGTTTTCGCGCAGGGTCGCGACCAGGTCGTCGAGGAAGTCCTGGAACGCCGGGCGCAGGATCTCTTCCGGCGGCACCGGTTCGCACGGGCGTCGCAGGGCGGGGTGACCGAGCCGGCAGATCTGAAGCAGTCGCATGGCGGCGGGGATTATAGCAACCGGGTGGCGGGGAGCCACGGAAAGCGCTGCGCGGCTGCGCGGGCCGCCGGACGAGCCCAGCGCGGCCTCCGCCGCAACCGACGGAACTACGGATTATACGGATTGGACGGATTGGCACGGATTGTCCAACGGCTGAGGGTGTGATTCCTCGCAAGATCGTCGAAAGTGCGACGAGGTTGCCGGTGTGTAATGCAGGTCAGTGGCGATCTTCGAGAGTGGGCAAGGCGCCCACCATCGCGGTCCAGCGCGGGTCCTCGCGCAGCTTCGCGAAGTCGGCGTCGCGCACGACCATCTCCCGGTAGAGCTGGCCGCGGCGGGCCAGGTCCTCGAGGTCGGCGAACGCGCGGTTGACCAGCCCGAGCGCGGCGAAGCTCTTGGCGCGGAAGAGCAGGATCGGCATCGGGCTGTGCGCCCGCTGCAGGAGTACGAGGAACTCGAGTTCGAGCGGGTCCATCTCGCCGAGACGGGCGCGCATCCAGAGCAGCTTGGCCCCGAGGTAGGGGTCGTCGCCGACGAATGCCGCGAACGGCTCGAGCAGCTTGCGCGCCTCGGGGAAATCGCCGCGCTTGATCGCGTGGTGGGCCAGGGCGTAGTGCGCGGCGTGCTGCGCCGGGGGATGGTCGAGCAGGGCCTGCCAGAGCTCCGGCGCCGGGCCCTGCCTGGCGAAAGCCTGGGCGAGGAAGACCTTCCAGGAGAGCAGGAACCGGTCGCCGGGCCGGCTCGCGATCGCCCCTTCGAGGGACGCGAGCGCGGCCTCGATCTTGGCCTCGCGCATGGCGAGGAAGACCGGCGCCTCGGGCAGGGCGAGCAAGCCCGCGCGGACGCGCTTCTCGGGCGGCTCGAGGGCGACCATGGCGGCCCACGCGCCGGCGACGATCCCCACCCAGGCGAGCAAGGCGGCGCAGTAGACCAGCGCACGCGGGCCGGAGATCCGCCGCGCGCCCCAGAACAGGGCGACCAGCAGGGCCGCGGCGCCCACCGCCGCTTCGATCCGGGAGCCGCCGTCCTTCGGCTCCCCCCCCCCCCCCCGGGTGGGGGGAACCCCCACCGTGCCCCCCGCGCGGGCGGGGGGGGGGGCGGGGCGCCGGCCGCGGCGCCACGAACAGACCGCCCCCACCCCCCGCGCCCGC
>Ga0082335_1001850_pt1 | contig 42326 bp, 23 predicted proteins | sample Subgrocontami58m_FD_72375 | JGI IMG/M metagenome (GOLD analysis project Ga0082335, IMG submission 72375) | Subsurface groundwater microbial communities from S. Glens Falls, New York, USA - GMW37 contaminated, 5.8 m (SPADES assembly) (version 2) ...
GTACCGGATCGCGCCGCCGACGAAGCTGCCCTTCAGCCGCTCGCTGAAAAGTCCCTCACCCAGTTTGTAGCGCGTCGTGAGCGTCGCCTTGTGCGGAATCGAGCCGAAGCCCTGCTCCTGCGCCACCGCGCGGCCGTCGAGTTCGTTCTGCTGGATCGCGGTGATGTTGGTCTCGACCGTGCTCGCCAGCGTGGGATTGCTGGCCGCGGCCGCGCGCCACTCCGTGAAACGCTCGGCAAACCAGGCGTAGCCTTCCGCGAAGAAGTTTTCGCGATCGCGCAGCGAGTGCGAGTAGTTCGCGCGCACGGTCCAGTTGCGAGTCGGGTTCGCGATCAGCTCCGCCTCCCAGCCCTTGCTCGTCGTGTCGATGATCGCGGCGTTCCAGTTGAACGTCTCCGCGTCCGCCTGCGCCTGCGTCATCCGGCCCGCCTGCACGAGCGCCGCGGTGATCGCCTTCGTCTGCGATCGGCCAAGCGCCGCCGCGTCCGCGACGGCGCCGCTGGGCGAAACCGCCGCGTCGCCAATCTGCGCCGTCTCGAAATAGGTGAAACGCGCGAAGAATCGATCGTCGCCGAGAAAATCGACCATGATGCCGCCGTCCTTGCTGTTGCCCTTCGGCGGCGGCGGAATCCGGCCGTCCGGCAGAATCCGCCGGTCAAACCGTGGCGCACCGTGGTTGGTCGACGTGTTGCCGAAGACCGAGAAGCGGTTGGTGAGGTGAAACACGCCGCCGGCCGTCAGAGTGTCCGCGGTGAACGTGTTCCGCGTCGTCGTCGGCGACGCCGTCACCTCGTTGAGCAGTTTCTCACCCGAAACGACGCGCGGATCCGTCGTGGTCGTACGGGAGGGCGACGTATCGAGATAAACGATATCGTCGCGCCGGTAGCCCAGCGTCGAGGTCAGCTTCCCGTTCCACCACGAACTCTGCGCCGCGAGCATGTAGCTCTTCACGTCCTTCACCGAAAAAATTTCGCCGCTGACGATTTCGCGGGTGTACAGGGTGGAACCATTCGTGACGAACGGCGGCACCGGCGTGAAGAGCCCGAGCAGCGCATACGTGTCGTGGCTGCCCTCGGTGACATACGTGCGGCGCCAGAGCAGGTTCTGGCCGTTTTCCGGCGTGGCATTGGCGACGGGCCGGCGGTTCACGTCGACGAGAATTTCCCGCGTGGACCAGTTGTGCCGGTTCTGCACCGCCTTCTCGTACATGCCGGCGAGCCGGTGATGGCCGAACCACTTCCCGAGCTTCAGCTCGTAGTACAGCATGAGCCGCTTGATCTCGTTGTTCGTGACGGTCGAGTCGGTCTGGTGATTCGCTTCCAGGTAGAGCTGGCCGGCGTGCGGATTCGGAATCGTGCCGGTGCCGGTCGGCGACGGCAGGGTCGGGTTCGGATCGCCGAAGAAGTCCATCGTGTTGCCACCGGTCGTGTTGTAGACGAACGAGCGCGAACGCGCGTCGTTGGAATTACGAAAATAGGACGCCTGCGCGATGAGCGACTCGGTGAAGTGATGCTCGAGCGAGAACTGCGAGTTGTGGAAGTTGCGCCACAGCCGCGCTGACGGGCCGGCCCAGTTCACGTCGTACGGGAAAACCGACGGCGGCAGCAGCGTGTCGGTGACCGACGGCGCGATGTTACTGCGGTTCGTGTTCCGCAGGTTCGTGACGATCCCATCCTGCGGAATGAAGGTGTAGCGCTGATTCGCGCCGAAGTTCGCCGTGGCCGTCGCGGCGTTGGTCGCAGTCGCGCTGGTCAGCGGCCGGCCGAGCGCGAGCCAGCGCGTGACCTGGTCGGTCGTGTTCCACTTCAGGCCGACGCTGTTTCGAATCAGGCCCTTCTCGAAATTGGCGGAAAACGTGGTGCGCTGAAACGGCTTGTAGGTGGCGCCGAGCATCGCGCGCTGCGGATCGTTGTACTCGTAGCGACGCCAGGTCTGCGCGTTGCCGTAGAGCGCGTTGAGCCGGACGGCGAGGGTCTTGGGGATGAGCACGCGGTTGAGGTCGGTCGTGTAGCGCTGGTAGTGCCACGAGCCGAACTGCGCCTGCGCGGTGTACTTGTGGCGCGCGACGTTGGCCTTCTTGCTCGAGAGTGAGACGAGGCCGCCGGCATCGCCCGAGCCGAAGAGGATCGAGTTCGCGCCGCTCGCGACCTCGGCGCGCTCGATGTTGTAGAGATCCTGCGGCGTCGCGTTCTCGACGTAGTCGGTCGACACGCCGCCGGGAATGCCGCGGATCCGGAATGGTTCGCCGCCGGCCGAGCTGAAGTCGCGCGGGTTGTTGAACCCGGAACCTTCCGAGTCACCCGCGTTAAGCTCGGCGTTCGCGGCGTAATTGAGCATCTCGCTCACGTTGGTCGCCGCGATGTCGGACAGGAACTCGGCGGTGAACGGGGAAATCGACGCCGCGGTGTCCTTCAGGTTGGTGGAGAGGCGGCTGCCGGAGGTGGTGTTGATCGCCTGGTAGCCGATATCCTCGTCGGGCCGGACTTCGAAGGGCGACAGCGTGATGGTCTCGTCTTTGGCCGCAGCCGCGGCGGACGTGCTGCCGGGGACTGTTTGGGCGGATAGACTGCCGGCGAGAGCCGTGGCTAGTAACACGCGAAGAGGGTTTTTCATAACGTGAATCGAAGAGTCAGACGCTTACTCCAGCGAAAAGAGAGCGCAGAATTGAACAAAACAGGGCGACGGGCACACGGCGGTCGGCGCGCGACGGATTGATGTAGGGCGGGGTCTCCTGACCCCGCCGCGTTTGTGACGAAATGCCCACGGCGGGGGCGGGAGACCCCGCCCTACATCAATCTAACCTTCGAACTCGATCGTCCGCGCCGCCTCCCGCTTCGTCGCGACTTCGCGAACGACGGCGGTGACGGTATGCTTGCCGCGCGCCGCCTCGGCCGAGAGCGCAAAATGGTGCGCGTGCTCGGCGAGCAGATTGTTCTGGGCTTTCCGCGACACCAGCGTCGGCTGCACCTCGTGGCCGTCGACCGTCAGTTTCACGAGTTCGGAAATCGGCGACTTCAGCAGCCCCTGCGGCGTGTTTTCCCACGCGCAGCGGACGCGGATGTTGACGCCGGTTTCCGGTTTCCCCGCCTCGAGTTCATCCTGCGGCCGCACCGGAACAATGGACACCATCGGCCGCGCCACCTTCGGGTTGTCCCACCAGCGCCACTGCGCCTCGCGCGACTTCACGAAATCGACCACGGCATCGGAACCGCCGTGCATCCACGTCTTGCCCTTGGTCCAGACATCGCGGCGGACGGCGACGACCCAGTTCTGCTTGAGCGCATTGAGCCACTCGGCCCAGGTGGGTGCCGTCGCGAGGAACAGCGTGCGGAACCCGCTCGTCTGATCGCTGAACCACCACGGCTCGGGCCCGTGCGCATCCTGGAGCCCGATGAACGGCAGCCGGCCGCGCCAACGATTGAGGAACGGCTCGGTGTTCATGAAGTCGGGGTTGCCGAAGTGATACGTGCTGATCACGGCGAACCCGCCGCGCTCCACCGAGTCGTCGAGGAACATCCGCACGAGTTCCTCGTTCTCGCCGAATTGCCAGATGAGCCGGCCCTGGCCGCGATGCAGCGCCTCGAGCCGGCGCTGGCGAAAGTCCTCCCACGAAACCGCGGGCGACGCCTCGGCGCGCGTGCCGAGCGGCGGTCCAATGTCGGTGTTGCCCGGCGCGATCAGATCGCTCGTGTGGCTGTAGGTGCCGAGTCCCGGCACGTGCACCCACGTGCCATACTCCTCGTTCGCGGTGAAGAACTGCACCGGCACGTGCTGGGCCTGCGCGATCGCCCGCGCGCGCTCGACCCAGCCCGGCCGCGCGTTCTTCGTACCCCACAGGTCGATCTTCAGGCTGCGCGCGAGCTCGACCGCGTCGGCCGGGCTGCCGTTGCCGTGCGACTCGATCTGAATCGAATAGATTTTCAGCCGCTGATCCGGCATTCCCACGTTCGGCCCCGGTGTGCCGCGCCGGCGAATCGTGCCGAGGGTGTCGAGCGCATCGAGCGCGTCCAAGGCATCGAGCGCGTAGAAGGTCGCGGTCGCGTTGCTCGCCCAGCCGGGCCGGTCGCCGAAGCCGCCATCGGCGTTCGCCAGCGAATGCAGGTAGTGGATACATGCCATCCGGTCCGTCGGCGCGGCGCCGAGCAGTTTCAAGGCACGCACGGCGGCTCGCGTGTACACCACGTCATCGACGCCGCCAAACTCGGGCTGCGGTGCGAAGGTGTAGCCGCCGCCGCCCAGCATGCCGGCGCCCGCGAGCTGGCATTTCCGAATCCACGCCACGAGTTCGTCGCGATTCCGGACCTCGTGGCCGAGGACGGCATTCGCCTGCAGGCCCCAGAGGGTGTTCATCACGTGGCCGTCGCCGCCGTCCTTCGCCGGCGTGTTGTTGAAACTGCCGTTCGGCCGCCGGCGTTCGTCGATGTACCGGCCGAAGGCGTCGGTGATACCCGCGGTCGGCAGAGCCAGCAACGCATGCGACAGCACGACGCCCGTCTCCGACTGGAAAATCGGGTATCCGTTGCGCTCGTACGCCTTCATGTAGCCCATCGGCTTCGTGAAGCCGGCGATGCGCGACTGGAAGTCGCTGACGTCGGCGCCGAGCCACACCAGCGCCTGGATTTGCTGCCATTCGAAGATCCGCCGCTCCTGCTCGAGCTTCTTCAACTCGCGCGGATGGTGCGTGCGGACGTATTGGATCAACGCGTCCTTGTTCGGCGGCGTCTGCTTCAACGCGCGGTAGGCGCCGATCACGTGAAACGTCGGCGTGAGGTGCGACAGCTCCTGATCGCCCCACGCATAGCCGCCGTCGGGCCGCGCGAGCGTCTGCAGGAATCCCGTGATCGCACGGGCCGTGAGCGGCGCGGACGTCGGCGCCTGGCCGAACAGCCGCAGCGGGCAGGTCGACGCCGCGCCGGCAACCGCGAGGGTTTTCAGCATCGTGCGGCGGGGGAGAGGAGAGGCGGAGTGCATGGCGGCAAGATCGGAGGCCAACGGGCGATGAATGGGTGTAGTCGCCTGCAAGCAGACTCCTACAAGTCGGTTTTCGGAAGTTTATTAGGGCCGGCTCGGGCGCGGCCGCGCATCGGAGAGCAAAGACGAAACGAACGGGTGAAGGGTTCGATGAGCAAGGGAGTCGAGCCGTTCGATCCGTGGCCAACGCTTCACCCGGGCAGCGTCATTTTTGAGAGCCCGCTTCCATGCGGGCCGCGGACCACACGGCCGCCTACGCCAAGGCTTCGGCGCGCCACCTGCCTCTCGCCGCGCCGTAGCCCGCAGGGCGAAGACGGGAGGTCGCCCCTGCAGAATTCGCAAGAACGACAACGCCCCACTCTTCCCGGCGCGCAGGAGCAGGCTTGCTCGGAGCCGCCAATCGCGGGCAAGCTCGCCCTCCTCCTCTTCTTACCGCCATGAAATTCGGTCTCGGTTCATTGCTTCTCGCCCTGGGGTCGCTCGTAGTCTCGGCCCGCGCCGCCGACCAGCCCCGGCCCAACATCCTCTGGGTCGTGACCGAGGACAATTCGGCCACGTTCGTCACCGGCTACGGCGACCCGCTCGCCCGCACGCCGAACTTCGAGCGGATCGCCAAGGCAGGCGTTCTCTTCGAGCGCGCCTACTCCACGTCGGCGGTCTGCGCCCCGACGCGCGCCAGCATCATCACGGGCATGTTCGCCCCGTCGCTCGGCACGCAGCACATGCGCAGCAATGTGCCGATGCCGCCCTGGATGAAGTATTTCCCGGCGTACCTGCGCGAAGCCGGCTACTTCACGAGCAACCACGCGAAGACCGACTACAACGCCGCCATCCTGCCGGGCACGTGGGACGAGAACAGCGCCCAGGCGCACTGGAAGCATCGCCAGCCCGGCCAGCCGTTCTTCAGCATCTTCAACTTCAACGCGAGCCACGAGAGCTCGCTCCACCGGCGAAAGCAGCTGACGACCGATCCAGCGAAAGTCCGCGTGCCCGCCTACCTGCCGGACACGCCGGAAGTCCGCGCCGATCTCGCACAGTACTACGACAACGTGAGCGAGGCCGATCGGCAGATCGGAGAACTGTTCGCCGAGTTGGAGCAGGATGGGCTGTGGGACGACACGATCATTTTCTACTATGCCGACCACGGCGGTGCGCTGACGCGGGGCAAACGCTACATGTTCGAAAACGGCACGCATCCGCCGCTCGCCGTGCGCTTCCCGCAGAAATTCCAGCGGCTGGCACCCGCCGCGCCCGGTTCGCGTTCGACCGAACTCGTCAACTTCGTCGATCTCGCGCCGACCGTGCTGAGCATTGCGGGCGTGAAGCTGCCGGAATATTTCCAAGGCCGCGCCTTCGCCGGCCCGGCGCGAAAGCCCGGCCCGGAGTTTACCTACAACTTCCGCGATCGGATGGACGAGCGCTACGACCTCTGCCGCGCGGTGACCGACGGACACTACCGCTACATCCGGAACTACCGGCCGGAACTCCGGACCCTGCAGCACCTGAATTACCTGTGGATGATGGCGACGACCCGCGAATGCGAACGCGTGTGGAAGGAAGGCAAGGCCGGCCCCAACGTCCGCGCGCTGTTCGAACCGAAACCGGCGGAGCAGCTCTTCGACTGCAAGAGCGATCCGGACAACGTGAAGAATCTCGCCGCCGATCCCGGCTATCGGAAAACGCTGGAGCGGCTGCGCGCCGCCAATCGCGCGCACCTGCTGCGAATCCGCGACACCGGTTTCATGCCGGAGGCCATCCTGCGGGATCTTTCCGCCCAGGGTTCACCCTACGATGTCGGCCACGACGACCAGGCGTACCCGCTGGCGCGGATCCTCGATTTGATCGACCGTGTCCAGCTTCCCACTACGCCAGCCGAGGCCGATCTGCGCGCGGCGCTGAAGGATCCGCTGCCGATGGTGCGCTACTGGGGCGTCATGGGCGCCCTGCGGGCGCCGGAATACACCCAAAGCCTCCTGCCGCCGCTGCTGCAGGATCCGGTCGCCTCGGTGCGCATTGCCGCCGCCGCGGCGATCGCCCGCCACGGCGACGCGACGAAAGCCTGGCCCGTCTTCGCCGAGGCGCTGACCGGCCAACATCGCAGCGAGGTTCGGCTCGAGGCGCTCAACTTCCTGACTTACCTGCCACAGCGACCGACGACGCTGCGGCCGTTGATCGAGGCCTTGACCAGGGACGATGCGCCGCGCGCGAAGGGGAAGAACAAGGGCGCCGGCGGTGAATCGCGCGGTGAAAACTACGTTGCGAGCGCGGCGAAGTACCTGGTGGGGCCGTGACGCCGTAGCATCGAAATGCGGATTGACCGGTGGGGCCGGCTCTCCGAGCCGGCCTGAGTTCCAGGTCCCGCTGCGCAGGACGCCAGATGATAGCGCAACCCAGGCCGGCTCGGAGAGCCGGCCCCACCCTCGCTCACCGCGGCTTCGCCACGACCTCGCCCATCTGATCGGTTGACGGCTCGAGCAATCGCCGGCCGCCGGCCCTGAGCAGCGGCGCGAGTTCGCGCTCGGCGTTGGCCAGATCGGCCCGGCACTTCGCGGCGCGCGCCCCCTGCCGCTCGCGGAAACCCTCGAGAAAATGCCGCGAATCCACGTCCCCGGGTTTCGTGATCAGCTCCGCGTTCACCTTCACGGCGTTCTCGAGCGCGGCGAGTTCCTCCTTCAACCGGATCACCCGCAGTTCACAGCCGAGTTGCAGCACCGTCCGCAGAGATTGGTCGTGAACCCGGCGGCACATGGCTTCCTCGATGTCGTCCATGCTCGGCCGAACCGCCTGCCCGAGCCAGCGATCGACGGCGCGACCGGCCGCGACGTTCAGCCGGATTTCCTGCAGCGCCTCGTTCAGCCGGCGGCAGTTCTCCGCGCCCATCGCGGAATCGACGGTCATCCGCCACGAGAACAGCGCGCGCGGGTTCGGCGCGCGCACCTTCCATTCCAGCGGATCGCCGCGCAGGCAGCCCGCTAACGCCAGCACCCCGGGGAGGGCCAGCGCGAGGAGCGAACGCGGCGCGTGCATGTCATGACTACGCTTTCGCCTTCCTTTTCTTATCCGCTTTCTTCTCTTTCTTCGAGGTCTCGGCCTTGCCGCCGGTGATGTGGACGGGCCAGTTCTTCTTCACGAGCGCTTTCAGCTCCGTCATCGTCGCGACATACTGCGGATCGCCCGCGAGGTTTTTCATTTCGCCGGGATCCTTTTCCTCGTCGTAAAGCTCCGCGCCCTGCTTGCCGTCGTCCCACTCGGTGTAGCGCCAGCGCGGCGTCCGCACCGTGTGCCCGGGAAATCCGCCGCGCTCCACCTGGGTGAAGGCCGGCCGATCCCATGGCGCGTTGGGATTGTTCAGCAACGGCCGCAGCGAAACGCCGGCGAGATTCTTCGGCGCCGTCAGGCCGGCCAGGTCGGCCAGCGTCGGGTAGACGTCGACGAACTCGACGATCCGCGGCGAAACGACGCCGCCCTTGATCCCCGGGCCCGCGATGATCATCGGCACCCGCGTCGCGTCCTCGAAGCAGTTCTGCTTCATCCACAGTCCGTGCGTCCCGAGTGAATACCCGTGGTCGCTCCAAAAGATGATCACCGTGTTCTGGGCTAGACCGAGCCGATCGAGCGCGTCGACCACGCGGCCAATCTGCGCGTCGACGAACGAAATCGCGGCATAGTAGGCGCGCTTGCTCAGCCGCGCCTGTTCGTGCGTCACCCCGAAGTTCGGCCAGGGCCGCGTGGAGTACAGCGCGGGCGCCGGCACCGTCTGCTCGTAGCCGGCCGGCATTTTCGGCACCTCGATCTTCTCGAGGGGATAGAGATCGAAATACTTCTGCGGCGCGATGTACGGCGTGTGCGGTTTGTAGAAGCCGACCGCGAGGAAGAACGGCTCCTTCTGGTGCTTTTCCAGCAGCTCGATCGCCTGCGTGGCCACCTTCCCGTCGGTGTGCTCTTCATCGCGCCCCGTCTTGTCGGCGAGGTGTCCCATTGCGGAGCCGAGCCCACGCTGCGGCGTGAAATTGATGAACTCGGGCTCGAGCACCGTATGGTCGCGCCCGGCGGGATTGTAGAACTCGTTCCACGACGCGGGATCGTCGAGCCCGCTCGTGCCGATGTCGCCCGGATTGCCGTAGTGGTAAATCTTGCCGATGCGCGCCGCATAGTAGCCGTTGCCCATGAAGGTCTGCGGGAGCGTGACGACATCGGGCAGCCCCTGGCGGAAATGATACTGCAGATCGAACACGCGGGTCTGGTCCGGCCGCAGGCCCGTCATGATCGACGAACGGCTCGGGCTGCAAAGCGGAAACTGGCAGTAGGTGCGGTCGAACCTCACGCCGCGGGCGGCGAGCTTGTCGATGTTCGGCGACTTGACGATCGGGTGGCCGTAGCAGGCCAGGTCGCAGTTCATGTCATCGACCGCGATGAAGAGGACGTTGGTCTTCGGGGCGGCCGCCTGCCCGGCAATCGCCAGTGCAAGGAGGGGAAGAAAGCGGAGGAGTTTCATTCGAGTATAAGCAGGACGGTTCTGGGTTCGATTGAGCACGGGGGCAGGCAAGTCACTGAGTACCTCATGCTGGGCCGCATTCATGCAGCCCACCCGCAAAAGGAACTCTTGTCCGTGACAGGAAGAAACCAGTTTGTAGCGACGAGCACCAGCGAGTCGTCTTGCACGCTCCCGGCTCGCTGGTGCTCGCCGCTACACGAACGGCGCTGTTTTCTGGGAGCCGAGCGTAGCTGCCCACGTGAGGAGGCAGTCATCGAGGTGAGATGCGCCCCAGCCTCGTTGCCTCGGGTGCTACGACGCTTCGCGGAGTCCGATTGCATGGATGCGACTGAGCGGAGCCGTTCGCGGGGTTACGGCTGTTTCTTCTTCTTGCCCTTCTTCGCGCCGGCCTCGCCACCGCCGACGGCTCCCTGCCGGCCGAACCAGGCCGGCGGGATTTGGTCCGGCACCTTCAGCTCGCGGCGCAGCCGCGCGATCTCCTGCTCGAGCTGGGCCTTGGTCGCGGCGTAACTAGGATCGTCATACACGCTCTTCAGCTCGTGCGGATCCTTCTGGAGATCGAAGAGCTCCCAGTAGTCATCGCCCGTCCCATAGAAGCGGACCAGCTTGTAGCGGTCAGTCACGACGCCGTAGTGCGGCCGGACGTGATGCGGCGATGGCCACTCGTAGTACTGGTAATAGAACGCCTTTCTCCAGTCGGCCGGCGTCTGGCCGCGCAGGATCGGCACCATGCTGCGGCCCTGCATTTCCGCGGGCGCCGGCAGGCCGGCGATCTCGAGATACGTCTCGGCGAAGTCGATGTTGGCGACGAGGTCCTTGTTGGTCGTGCCGGGCTTCGTCACCCCGGGCCAGCGCACGATGAAGGGCGTGCGCACCGACTCCTCGAAGATCCAGCGTTTGTCGAACCAGCCGTGTTCACCGAGGTAGAAGCCCTGGTCGCTCGAAAAGACGACCACGGTGCTGTTGGCCAAGCCTTCCTGGTCGAGATAGTCGAGGAGCCGGCCGACACTCTCGTCCACCGCGCGGAGCGTCGCGAGGTAGTCGTGCATATAACGCTGATACCGCCAGCGGACGAGTTCCTTGCCCTGCAGATTGGCGGCGCGGAACTTCGCGTTGCGCGGCTCGTAGTAGGCGTTCCATTCCTTGAGCTGCTCGGGCGTGAGCGACGGCGGCGGCACAAGCTTGGCGTCGCGCTCGGTGAACGTCTTCGCGATCGTCATGTCCTGATCGTGCTCGGCAATCCCGCGGCCCGAGTAATCGTCAAACAGCGTCGGCGGCTCGGGGTACACGCGATCCTGGTCGGAGTTGAGGTGCCGGAGCGCCGGCGACCATTCGCGGTGCGGCGCCTTGTGCTGCATCATGAGAAGAAACGGCTTCGACTTGTCCCGCTTCTGCAGCCACTCGAGCGACGCATCCGTGATGATGTCGGTCACGTAGCCGCTCGTCTTGATTTGCTCGCCGTTCCGGATCATCGCCGGGTTGTAGTAGATGCCCTGGCCGGGAAGGATCTGCCAGAAGTTGAAGCCGGTCGGATCGGTCCCGAGGTGCCACTTGCCAACCATCGCGGTCTGGTAGCCGGATTTCTGCAGGAGCTTGGGAAACGTGGTCTGCGCGCTGTCGAACCGGAGGCCCGCGTTGTTCACGAAGCCGTTGATGTGATTGTAGGTCCCGGTGAGAATCGTCGCACGCGCCGGTCCGCAAATCGAATTGGCGACGAGACAGCGATCGAACCGCATCCCGGCTTTGGCAATGCGATCGATGTTCGGCGTCGCGAGCAGCTTCCGCGCCTCGCCGTACGCGCTGATCGCCTGATAGGCGTAATCGTCGCAGTAGATATGGACGATGTTCGGCTTGGAGGGCGCGGCGGCGAAGGCCTGACCGGCGCAGAGGACGCCCAGCAGGGCGAGGAGTCGTTTCATGGTAAGTACAAAAGAAAACCGCGGTTCGATCCGTTCTCGGGAAACTGGCTGTCGGCCACGGATTGCACGAATAAGACGGGGGCGCTCAGCCACGATTCGCAGCCGTCGGAAGCGACCTAGGCTTTCTTCGCCGCTGATTCGCAAAACCGCCGATTTTTTGACCGCGGAGTACGCCGATTCCGCGGATATTGGCCGGAGAGAACTCCACCCCTCCGCGTCCTCTGCGTGATCCGCGGTTGAATGTCTTTGCCGCTCGTTCACCTCCGACCGAGCTGGTGCATGGCTTGAACTTGTCCATCCGTGGAAACTCTTGTTATCCATGGTCGTTGGTTTGTGTGCAAAGCGAGACGGGCAGCGGCCTCACTGCTTCACCTGCTTCGCGAAAAACGCCTTCGCTTCCGCGACGAGCCGGTTCGGGTCCTCCGCGAACGCCTTGCTGTCGGTCTCGATCGCCATCACGCCGGACCACCTGCTCTTTTTGATCTCCGCAAAGAGTCCCGCGTAGTTCGCCTTCCCCTTGCCGATCTCCGTGTCGACTGGCGTGGCTTTGCCCTTCGCATCGGTTTCGGTGACCTTGTCCTTGAAATGCATGTCGTAGACGCGGTCGGCGCCGTAATCGCGGAAGACCTGCGCGGCATCGAAGCCCGCGGCCGTCACCCACCCGATGTCGAGGCACACGCCGATCCGCCGGTCGCGTGACGCGAGAATCTTCTTCACCGTGGCGGGATTGCCGTAGGTCGTGTCGAGGTTGTGATTGTGGATGGCGAGCTTGAGGTCGTACTCCTTCACCAGCGCTTCGAGATTGTCCCACTCGGCCATGTTCTTCGGTTCGACGATGATGACCTTCATACCCATCAGCTTTGCGAACTCGAAGAGCTGACGGTTCTGCTCCTTGTCCATCGAGGTCTGGTTGACGCCGAACGAGTACGCGACGAGCCCCTTCTGAGCGAGGATCGCCTTCTTGCGCAGCGTCTCCTCCTTCGGCGCCGTCGGGTCCATGTGCGCCTTGATCAGTTCGAGCTGCGTGATGCCGTGCTTCACCGCGAAGTCGACGACCTGGTCGAAGTTCATGTTGCGGCAGGTCCACGTCTGGATGCCCAGCTTGGGACCGCCGCCCTCCTTCGACTTCGGTGCATTCGAGGCGGCGTGGGCCAAAGGCAACGCGGCACAAACGAGGGCGAACAGGGCAACGAACAGGGGGCGTGAACGCATAAAAGGGGAAAGGCGCGCTGACCGTAAAATCCGGGAACGGTGTGATGCAAGCACGCGCGCGGGAAAGATTCGCTCGCGTACGGCCCCACGCCGCAATTCTGTAACACGTGCAACCGGCCCGTGCTCGGGCGACACCGTCAGCGGCGGCCGTCCGCCGCGCGGTCAGGTTGACCGCGCCACGCTCCAATTTCGCCTCATCCATGTCCTTGCAGGAATCCACCGCACCCGTCGCCGTCGTCACCGGCGCCGGTTCCGGCGTGGGCCGGGCGACCGCGTTGAAATTCGCCGGCGAAGGCTGGCGGGTTGCCCTGCTGGGTCGACGACGCGAAACGCTGGCGGCAACCATCCAGGGGGCGGCCGCGGCGGCGCGAAAGCGGATGCTGCCGCTGGCCTGCGATCTCGCCGACGCCGAGGGCATCGCCGCGGTCGCGCGCGAAGTCCTTCGGCGTTTTCGCCGGATCGACGTGCTCGTGAACGCCGCCGGCCAAAACATCCCGCGCCGTTCGCTCGCCGAGTTGTCGCGCGCCGACTACGCCGCCGTGATGGACGCCAACGTGAATGGCGTGCTGCACCTCGTGCAGGCCTTTCTGCCGGCCATGCGCAGCCAGCAGAGCGGCACGATCGTGAACGTTGGCTCGGAGGCGGGCAGGCAGGCCTCGGCGAAATCGGGCGCCGCGTATGTGGTTTCCAAATTCGGGCTGACCGGTCTCACCCAGACCATCAACGCCGAGGAGCGGCCAAACGGTTTGCGGGCGTGCTGTATTTTCCCCGGCGATATCGACACTCCGCTCCTCGACAAACGGCCGGTGCCGCCGTCCATCGAGGCCCGCGCCCGGATGATGCAGCCGGACGACATCGCGGCCTGCGTCTGGTTCGCCGCCACGCTGCCCGCGCGAGCAACCGTGGAGGAAATTCTGATCCGGCCATCGCGAACGTGGGTCGGGTAGCCGGCGATCCGTTGTCAGGGCTCGGTGAGTCGGTGGACGGTCGGGATTTGCGCCAACTGGCTGGCAAAGACGGCTCACGCATGACGGTTGACGGATGACTCGCGCGCGAATGCGGCGCACGCCGTGGCACCCGCGCTGTCTAGGAAGGGACCATGACGAACAATAAGGACGACCTTCTTTCCAAGATCCACCTGCAGGGCGTGCACGTCGATCTGACCGACGCCATGCAAGCCATTATCCGCGGAAAATTTTCGGTGCTCCTTCGCCACAACGAATGGATTGTTCGCGTGAACGTGCGGCTGCAGCAGGACCAGCATCGCGGCAACCAGCATCATTATGCCGCCACCGGTCACATCGAGGTGCGCGGACCCGACATCGTCGCGACCGTGAAGGGTGACGATGCCTACAACGTGCTCGACGGTCTGGTCGAGAAACTCGACGAGCAGCTGCGGGAGCGTCACGAGCGGCTGAAAGACAAGCGCAACCACCCGCAGGACGTGGAACTCGCTTCTCATCTGCCCAAGATCAACGGGAGCTGAACTCCCCAAGGTTCGGCCGCAGCACCACCGAATAATTGGCCATGCTTGGAGGGACGATCTCTGGAAACTGTCTCGGAACCGGTCAACGTGCTCGAATAATACACACCCCGCCCTTCGGGCACCCCTCTTGTTAGAGGGGAATCAAGATGGAGATGTGACGGGAGCGAAACGCTGTCTTGAAATCCCCTCTAACAAGAGGGGTGGCGCGCAGCGCCGGGGTGTGCTGGGCCGGAGACCGCTTGTTTCGAGACAGCCGCTCCGCCTCGTCGTCCGCGGCCCGCACGGGGGCGGGCCCTCCAGGTAGGTGCAATCGATAATGACGTCGTTTTCAACACCCTCCAGTCGCTTCAACCCAGCGTAAGGACGCCAATGCCGACGAGTGCCGCGAGAAACAGCGCGCCGAAGATGAACCCCAGCCGCCAGAAGTCCCGGCGCGTAATGAACCCGCACGCGTAATACAAGGGCGCCGGGCCCGTTGCGTAGGGTGTGATGACGCCGGAAATGCCCAGCGAAAACACCAGGAGCAGCGCAAACGTCCGCACGGGCATGCCAGGCACCGCCACGCCGGCCGCGAGAATCACCGGCAGGACCGCGGTGGTCCGGGCGGTCAGGCTGGCGAACATGTAGTGTATCCCGAAAAATAGGACGACGAGCAGCACCATCACCACCGTCGGCGGATAACCGTCCAACCGCGCGGCCGCCTGCCGGCCGAACCAGCCGACGAACCCGACGCGGTTCAACCCGTCCGCCAGCGCCACGAGCGTGGCGAACCAGGTGAGGACGTTCCAGGCCGGCTTGTTCCCCAGGATGTCGTCCCACGCCACCACGCGGGTGACCAGCATCAGCGAGATCGCCGCGAGCGCCACGGCGGTGGCATCGATGAAGCGGCCGCCAAATACCCAGAACGCCAGGGCGACGACCACCAAGGCCGCCATCGTCCACTCGCGCCGCGACACCGGACCGAGCCGGGCGAGCTCCGCCGCGGCCCACGCCGGCACTTCCGCACTGGCGCGCACTTCCGGCGGATAGAGCCGGTAAATGATCCACGGCAATGCGAGCATCAGCGGCACGCCGACCGGCAGGAACGCGACGCACCATTGTACCCACGAAATCTCGAGGCCGGTGGTCTTCTTGATGAATTCCAGCCCGAGCAGGTTCGGCGCGAGCGCGGTCACGAACATCGAACTGGTCACACAGGTCGACGCGAACGCCACCCACATCAGGTACGCGCCGATCCGCCGCGCGGTCGGCCCGGGTTCCGAACCGTACAGCTCGGGAATCCGGCGAATCACCGGGTAAATCGTGCCCGCGCTCCGCGCGGTGTTCGACGGCGTGAACGGCGCCAGCACGAGATCGGCGAACGCGATCGCGTAACCCAGCCCGAGCGTCCGCCCGCCAAGCCAGCGCACCAGCAGCAGCGCGATGCGCCGGCCAAGCCCGGTCTGCTCGTAACCCATCGCAAAAACGAACGCGCCGAAAATGAGCCACACCGTGCTGTTCGCGAAACCGGAGAGCGCCCAACGAATCGCCTCGGACGGCGCTTTCACCACGAGCCCGGACACCGCTGCGAGCGTCACACCGATCACGGCGACCCCCGCCGCCGGCAACGGTTCGGTGATGAGTGCGATGATCACCGCCGCGAAGAGCGCGAAATACAGCCACGCATTCGCGGCGAGCCCGGCCGGCGCGGGAATGAGCGCGACGAGGAGCCCGATGATGAGCGGCAGAGCGGAGCGGCCGAGTGGGGTCATCGGAGAATTGCTGGGGGGCGGGATGCCTTGGCCAAAACCATTCAGTTCAACCGCGAAGATCGCGAAGATGCGCGAATGAAAGCAGATCAATTGGCGGGCTCATCAAACGGGGAATTCTGATCAGCGTGACCAAGATCGCTTCTGCCCCTCTGAGATTCGCGTTCATTCGCGTCCTTCGCGGTTTCGCTCTGCACGACTCCGGCTCACCCCGCCCACCCCAAGCCACCGGGATTCGTCCTCATCCGATTTCCGTCACCACCGCGGCGGTGAACTCGTGCGTCTTCAACCTGCCGCCCACATCCGGCGTGAGGTTCCGCGCGGCGAACGCGCGCTCGATCGCGCCGCGAATTTTCCCCGCCGCGGCCGGCTGCCCGAGCCATTCCAACATCATCGCCGCGCTGAGGATCGCGCCGGTGGGATTCGCGATGCCCTTCCCCGCAATGTCGGGCGCGGAACCATGCACCGGTTCGAAGAGCGACGGGAACTTCCGCTCCGGGTTCAGGTTCGCCGAGGGATTGAGCCCGAGGCTGCCGGTCACTCCGCCGGTCAAATCGCTGAGGATGTCGCCGAAGAGATTCGAACCGACGACGACGTCGAAGGTGTGCGGCCGGCGCACGAGCTCCAGCGTCGCGGCATCGATGTGCAGTTTGTCGACCGCGACGTCGGAGAATTCCTTCGCCAGTTCCGTGAGCACCCGATCCCACAGCACGTAGGCGTAGCGCTGCGCGTTCGACTTCGTGATCATCGTCAGCTTCCGCCGGCGCGTGCGCGCCAGTTCGAACGAAAACCGCAGGATCCGTTCGATCCCGCGCCGGGAGTGCACCGCCGTTTGAATGGCCACCTCGTGCGGCGTGCCACCGGCGAGAAAACCGCCATTGTCGATGTACTCGCCCTCGGAATTCTCGCGCACCACCACCAGATCGATGGGCGCATCATTGCGCAACGGGCCCGGCACTCCGGGAAACGTCCGCGCGGGCCGCACACAGGCGTACAAATCGAACGCCTGCCGCAGCCGGATCAGGGGCGCAAGCGTGAGGTGATCCGGCAACCGCGCCGGCCAGCCGACGGCCCCCAGAAAAATCGCGTCGAAGCCGCGCAACGTCCCCAGGAAATCGTCCGGCGCCACGCAGCCGTGCCGGTCGTAGTGCGTCATGCCCCAGTCAAACCGCTGGTACTCCAGCCGAAACGTCTCGCTGTTGCGCGCCACTGCATCGAGCACGGCCACGGCCGCATCGACGACGTCATTGCCGATTCCGTCCCCGGGGTAAAGCGCCACGCGGTGGGTTTTCACGCTGCCCGAATGTGATCAATCGGCCAGCCGGGGCGCCACTGCAAAGTTCAGGGCAGTGTCGTTCTTAACAATTTTGGAGGGACGACCTCCGTGTCGTCCGCGGCCCGCACAGAGGCGGGCCCTCCAAGGGCGACGCCGCCCAGCGCCCAGTTACGCCGGCGAGCAATGGCACTACCCTCGACTACTGTGCCGACCCCACTGCGCATGCCACGTTGGACACGCTATGCTTGGGACGATGACAGCGCACTGCTACGCCGCCCCGGGCCGGATGTCACGCCGGCCGGCGTCCCAACGCGGCCGGACGGCGGCGCCGATCGTGCGGAGGCCGTACCCGGTTTTCATCGCCTATTCGGATGTGCCTGCGGCGCGCCACGCCATCGCGCGGCTGGCCAAAGCGATCCGGCACGGCCCCGACGAGCGCGAGTTGCTGCCGATGCTGTGGCGGTTCGACCAGCTCGATCAGCCCCGCTGGCGCAGGATGGCGCTGCGCGAGGCGGCCCGGGCGGTGACCATCGTTCTCACGATGAGCACGCGGGCTTCGCTCAGCAACGGCACCGAGGCGTGGTTGACCGCGCTGACCGCGCAACAACGGGGCGCGACGATTTCCGCGCTGCTGCTCGTCGGGGATGAATCATGGACGATTTCGCTCCAGCAAACGGTCAAGCAGTCAAGCCAGCCGACCGAAGCGCTGCTGCGCGCCGAAGAAACGCTGATGCCGCGGGCCAGCCATCACGAGCAAATCGTCGCGGCGTGCGCGGCTTGATCGGCGCTTCGATGCGAACGAACGCCTGCCGGCGAATCGTTCGCTCTCCGGAGGCACGGACCGTTTCCCACAGCTCGCCGCGGGAGGGGAGCGTAACGTAATACGTTACACTACGCAAGCGGCCGGACGGAGCTTTCTCGGATCGTCCGCCCCCGCGGGGCCCGACGGCGCTGCAATGAGTTACGGGCTGGCCGCCGCCGGCGCGCTCTTCTCCGCGTGATGCGACTTTTCGCGTTTCTTCACCTCGCTGATGCCGAAGAAAACGCCGACCGCCACGAGGGCGAGAATCGCGAAAGCCAGGGGACGCGGCATCGTCTTTTTCGGGGACGAGATGCCGACTTCTTTGGTGTAATCTCTGCTAATGGACATGATATTTTGTATTCTCCCGCCGCCGAATCCAACCGCAGCTCGGCGACACGAACGCTCAGAGGAGGAGCCTCGACTCCTCATCGCGTCAAGTGGAACGGCAAGAATTCTCTGCTCATAATTTGTCCTGCGCGCGCCCAAACAACGAAGAGTGCTTCAGAGAAGACCCACAAAAGTAGCCAACCCGTCCCATCGTCCTTGTTTTGTCATTCTGAGCGCAGCGAGGAATCCAAAAGCGCGCTCACGTGCGGGCATCCAATTGGATTCTTCGCTGACGCTCAGAATGACAGAAAAGTGTGTTTGGGGAGTTTTCGCAAAGTCTGTCACGCTCGTGGCTGCAACAAGCGATCGGACTCCGATCAAATCGGCCGGATCATTACCGCGCGGGCAACTCGTACACTTCGATCAAGCCGGCGCCGGTGCCAGTGCCCGCGCCGCTGACCACGGCGCTGTACGCGCCCGGCGGAAGGGTCACCACCACGGCCGCGTCCTTGCTGCCGTTCGGCAAGGCGAACGCCGCGACCGACGACGCCGCCGCGGAAATCTCCGCCGCCGAAGCGGGAGCGGCCGCACCAGCCACGGACTGCGGCGTGCCCCAGTCGTCGTTCTGCGCGACCACGGTCGTCCCGCTGTAGATTTTGAGCACGGCATCCGCGAGCGCGCCGCTCACGCCGAAGCCGGACAGCGCCGGGCCGATGCCGCGGACGAGCACGCGTTTCGGGGCATCGCCGCTGATGACGAACCCGGCGACGAGCACGGCGTCGCCCGTATCCACGAATCCCCGCGTGGAGAGATTGATCAACTGGGTGCCGGCTTGCGTCGCCTCGACGTCATAGACCTCAATCAGCGCGACGCCGTCGCCGCCGTTCGCCACGACTTCCGCCGTGTAGGCCCCGGGGGCGAGCGTGACGATCAGCGCGGCGTCGCGGCTGCCCGGAGCGAGTTGGAATGCGCCCACGCGATCCGCGGTCGCCCGCATCGTCGGCGTGTCCACCCAATCCTCGTTTTCCACCAGCACCTGGGAACCCGAGTGAATCCGGAGTCGGGGGTTCGCCAGCATGCCGGTGACGCCGAATTGCGCGAGCCCGGGACCGACCGCGCGGATGAGCATCGACTTGGGGGTCGAGCCCGACACGACGAAGCCCGCGATGAACGCCCGGCTCGCATTGCCCTCGGCCGTGCGCAACCGCGACGAGAGATTGACGAAACGCGCGGTCGAGCCGGTCGCCGGCAATGTGCTCGGCGGCGGCGGCGGGGGCGGCGGCGGGGGCGCGGCGTTCAGCGAGAATTTCTGGACCCGTGTATTATAGTAATCGGATACGTAGGCGTTGTTGTTGGCGTCGACCACGACGTTGAACGGCAACCGGAACTGGCCGCCAGCCTCGCCATAGGTGCCCCATTTCAGCACGAACGCGCCCGTCGGGGTGAATTTCTGAATGCGCTGGATTTGCGCATCGAACGCCCCGGCGTTTTGCGGATCCGAATTGGTCTCGGCGACGTAATAGGCGCCGGTGGCGTCGAAGCTCACCCAGACCGGCGTGACGAATTCGCCGTCGCCGAATCCGTAGCGGCCAATCACCGCCAGGAAGCGTCCGTCGGCGGCGAATTTCTGCAGCCGGTGATTGAACCCGTCGGCGACCCAAAGGTTGCCGGCCCCATCGAGCGTGATGCCATAGGGCCCGTTGAACTGCCCGTTGCCCGCGCCCTGGCCGCCCCACGAGGTGACGTGCTGGGCGCTGCTGCCGCTGACGTGGAATTGCTGCACGCGGTGATTGCCGTGGTCGGTCACGTACACGTTGCCGGCCGCATCCGCGGCGACGCCGATGGGACCGTTGAACTCGCCCGCGCCCTGGCCGGCGACGCCCCACTTCATCACGAACAGGCCGTTGTTGGTGATCCGCGAGATGCGGTTGTTGCCGCGCTCGGCGATGTAGAGGTCGTGCGACGCTGGATCGATCGCGATGCCAAACGGACTGTTGAACTCGCCGTCCGCTGTGCCCGTGCTGCCCCACACGGCGACGCGCGTGCCGGTGGCGGCATTGAATTTGATGATGCGCCCATGGTTCTGGTCGGCGACATACAGATAGGTCGTGCCGCCCACCGTATCCAGGGCGAGGCCGGTGGCGCCAATCCGGCCGATGTCAGCCGCGGCCCATTCAGCGACGAACGTTTGGGCGTGCAGGATCGCGCTCGGGAGAAAGCCGGCGGCCAGCGCGATCGCCGCCAGTGACTCGCGCCATCGGCGCGGGCGGGGGCTTCGCCCTCGAGCGTGCGACTGTACCGGGAGGACCAGGGAGGATAGATGCATGAGAAGGGTGATTGCGTGGTCGTTAGAAACCCCATCCGGGAAAACGGCTCGGCGGGCGTTCACCCCGCTCCGGGGTAGGGAAGAAATTTGGAACAACGGCATTCGCGCGGGCTGCATGATCGGCCACCGACCGGAATGGCATTGGGTTAACGATTTGTACGTCCCGTTCTCACGTGGCGCGGTCAATCTGACCGCGATTCAACGACGAGAAGTATTACCCGACCTGCGCGGCCAGCTTGACTGCGCTACGGCTCGCGTCACGGCACCACCGACAATCCTTGCGCTCAACTCGCCACCGAACCCGGCTACAACCAGAAGTTCAACTTGGTGCCATGCTGGCAGCGCCCGGCCACCGGCGGCGGTGCGCCGGGCGAATTGCGGGAAGACGGTGGCGAAATGCGCCGCAGCCTGCCGTGCGGTCGGCGACCAAATTTCGCGCGGAAGAGTTAACATCCGGTTTACCGCTGATCAGAAAACCGCCGCGCGAGCGCGAACCTTCGCCGCTTCGGCGAACATCGGTCGCTCGCGCATGTGACGGTGGTTCCCGCGGACGCGAACGCATCGTTTGCGCAAGTCAGATAGGGAACTTCCCCATCGCGCCGCGGACTGTGGTGAAACTTCGGTTCCTTCTTCAACTCGCGTGCCCTCCCCCACGACCAGACCGTCCGCCGCTTCGCGCGCGGTCGAACAAGTCCGCCGGTCGCCAGCCGACCGCGTCAAGGTCGCCATCACCGACCTCGACGGGATTCTGCGCGGCAAATTCATCAGCAAGGAAAAGTTTCTCGCCGTCGCCGCGCCGGCGCCGGCCGGGGGCTTCGGGTTTTGCGACGTCGTCTTTGGCTGGGACAGCAACGATGCCTGCTACGACAACGCGAAGCTGACCGGCTGGCACAAGGGATTCCCCGACGCGCTCGCGCGACTGGACCTCGCGACGCAGCGCACGGTGCCGTGGGAGGACAACGTGCCGTTTTTCCTCGGTGAATTCGTCTGGCATGGAAGCGATGGCAACGGCCCGGAGGCACCGTATCCGATTTGTCCCCGACAAGTATTGCGGCGCGTACTGCGGCGCGCGGAGAAGCTCGGCCTCCAGGCGATGTGCGGGATGGAATTCGAGTGGTTTAATTTCGCGGAGACACCGCAAAGCTGGGCGGACAAGCATTACGCGACCCCGACGCCGATCACGCCCGGCATGTTCGGCTACTCGATCCTGCGCGCGAGCCATGGCCACGCGTTTTTCCAGGCGTTGCTTGACGACCTGCCCCGGTTCGGCGTGCCGATCGAAGGCCTCCATACCGAGACCGGACCGGGCGTGTACGAAGCGGCGATCGCGTTTTCCGGTGCGCTGGAGGCCGCGGACCGCGCCACGCTGTTCAAGACCGCCGTGAAGGAAATCGGGCTGCGCTTCGGGATCATGCCGAGCTTCATGGCGAAATGGAATCAGGCGTACCCCGGCTGCAGCGGCCACATCCACCAGAGCCTGTCGGACGGGAAGAAAAACCTTTTTCACGATCCGAAGGGCCGGCACGGCATGAGCCGGATGTTCGAGAGCTACGTCGCCGGCCAGGTGGCGTGCATGATGGACTTCGCGCCGATGATCTGGCCGACGATCAACAGCTACAAGCGACTGGTCGACGGCTTCTGGGCGCCGGTGAAACCGACCTGGGCCGTCGACAACCGCACCGCGAGCTTCCGCGTGATCCCCGGCTCGGCGAAGTCGACGCGGCTGGAAACGCGCTGCCCCGGCTCGGACGTCAATCCGTTTCTCGCGATGGCGGCCGTGCTCGCCGCCGGACTCCACGGCGTGGAAAACGAACTCAAGCTGACGGCCCCGCCCATCCACGGCTCGAACGAAGGCGCGGAAAACATCGCGCGCGCACCGCGTTCGCTGATCGAAACGACGCGCATTTTCCGGAGTTCCGCGATTGCCCGCGACTGGCTCGGCGACGATTTCGTCGATCACTTCGCCGCCACGCGCGAATGGGAGTGGCGCCAGTGGCAGGACGGCGTCACTGACTGGGAGTTGAAACGGTATTTCGAGATCATTTGAAACCCCTGTGGAACACAGAGATCACAGAGGCGGCACAGAGGCCACGGAGGAAAAACCTCTGTGACCTCCGTGTCTCCTCCGTGACCTCTGTGCTCCCAAAACCAAGCGCATGAGCCTGCACCAGTTTTCGTTTCCCACCGCGATCACGTTTGGCCCGGGCGCGCGGAAGGAAGTGGCCGCGCACCTGAAGGCCGCCGGGGTGCAACGACCGCTCGTGGTGACGGATCGCGGCGTGGCGAATCTGCCCTTCGCGGTCGAATTCGTTCGCGGACTGGAGGCGGCCGGCCTCGGACCTGCGGTGTTCAACGGCGTGTTCGGCAATCCCACCTCGAGCCAGGTGAGCGCAGGGGTCGAAGCCTACCGCGGCCATCCTGCCGACAGCGTGGTCGGCCTCGGCGGCGGGGCCGCGCTCGACGTCGCCAAAGCCGTGGCGCTGATGGCCGCGCACGAGGGCAACGTGCTCGAGTACGCGTGGGATCATCCGCAGCGGCGGCCGATCACGAAGCCGCTGCCTCACTTCATCGCGCTCCCGACCACCAGCGGCACCGGGTCGGAAGTCGGCCGCTCCGCGGTGATTTCCGACGACACCACGCACGTGAAGAAAATCGTCTTCGCCCCCGCGCTGCTGGCGAAGGCGGTGTTCGCCGATCCGGAGCTCACGCTCGAACTGCCGCCGAAAATCACCGCCGCCACCGGCATCGATGCGCTCACCCACAACATCGAAAGCTACCTCTCGCCCGTGTATCATCCGATGTGTGACGGCATCGCGCTGGAAGGCGCGCTGATTGCCGCGCGGGCGCTGCCGCGGGCCGTCCACCACGGCGAGGATCTGGCCGCGCGATCGGACATGATGATGAGCTCGATGATGGGCGCGATCGCCTTTCAAAAGGATCTCGGTGCTGTGCACTCGTGCGCGCACGCGCTCGGCACCGTGCTCGACCTCCACCACGGGCTCGCCAACGGCGTGATGCTCGACCACGTGATGCGGTTCAACCTGGACGCGGCCCGGGACAAACTCGGCGAGCTGGCGCGCGTGACCGGCGCCGGCACGACCGGCGGGGATTTCGTGCCATGGCTGACTCGGCTGAAGTCGGAGCTGGGCATTCCCGACCGGCTCGGCGCCGTCGGCGGAAAACCCGAACATGTGCAGCCGCTGGCCGCGATCGCGATCAACGACCCGTGCCACCGCACCAATCCGCGGCCGTGCACCGAAAAGGATTTCGAGCGAATTTTCCGGGAGGCGATGTGAAACGAACCCGTGCTGCTTGCTGTTGGAGGGACGACCTCCGTGTCGTCCGCCGAAATGCATTCCCTTGTGCCTCCCTGCGGCCGGCACAGAGGCCGGCCCTCCAAAGAGGGGGTGGCGGGCCATGAACCGCGCCGCATCCGCATGCCTGCCTTGCATCTGACGAATCCCGCCACGGGCCGCATGACGGAATCGGTGCCGGCCGATGATCGCGGCAGCGTCCGGGCGAAGTTTCGCGCGGCCCGGCACGCCCAGCCTGACTGGGCGCAAAGGCCCCTCGCGAATCGGTTGAAGGTGTTGGCGAAGTTTCGCGCCGCCATCGTCGCGGAAACGGAGAAGCTCGCGCGCACGCTCACGCTCGACATGGGCAAGCCCATCACGCAATCGCGCAACGAGCTGAAAGGCCTGCTGCCGCGGCTCGATTTTTTCCTCGCGGCGGCGGGGCGCGCGCTGCGCCGCGAGACCGTTTTTGACGACGCGAAAACGCGGCTCGTCGAAGAAATCACGCACGAGCCGCTCGGCGTGATCGCGAACATCTCGGCCTGGAACTATCCCTACTTCGTTGGCTCGAACGTTTTCGTGCCCGCGCTGCTGGCCGGCAACGCGGTGCTGTACAAGCCCTCCGAATTCGCCGCGCGCACCGGGCTGGAAATTGCGCGGTTGCTGCACGCCAGCGGCGTGCCGGCAGATGTTTTCGCGCCGCTCATCGGCACCGGCGAAATCGGCGCGGCGGTGCTCCGGCTGCCGATTGACGGCGTGTTTTTCACCGGCTCGGTGGCCACCGGCCGGAAAATCGCGCGCGCGGTCGCCGGCCGTTTCATCAAGGTGCAGCTCGAACTCGGCGGCAAGGATCCCGTGTATGTGTGCGACGATGTCGATGTCACGGCGGCGGCGGCGGCCGTGGCGGACGGCGCGTTCTACAACACCGGCCAGAGCTGCTGCTCGGTGGAGCGCGTCTACGTCCACCAGGCGATCTTCGGCCGGTTCGTCAACGAGTTCGTCGCGACGGTGAAGCAGTTCCGCGTCGGCGATCCAGCGGAGGAGACGACGTACATCGGCCCGCTGACCCGCGCGGCGCAGCTCGACGTGCTCGCGGCGCAGGTTGCCGACGCGAAGGCGAAGGGCGCGCGCGTGCTGCTCGGCGGCAAACGGCTCCGTGGTTTCGGCCGCGGTCATTATTTCGAGCCCACCGTGCTCGTCGACGTGAACCACCGCATGAGCGTGATGCGCGAGGAGAGCTTCGGCCCCATCATCGGGCTGATGGCCGTGCGCGATGACGAGCAGGCGGTGGAGCTGATGAACGACTCCGACTACGGCCTCACCGCCGGCGTGTACTCGCGCGATCGGGCGCGGGCGGAATCCATCCTCCGCCGGGTTCACGCCGGCTCGGCGTATTGGAATTGCTGCGACCGCGTGAGCCCCCGCCTGCCGTGGTCAGGCGTGAAAAACTCGGGCGTGGGGCTCACGCTTTCGCGTTACGGCATCCAGACGTTCACGCGACCCAAGGCGTGGCATCTGCGTCGCAGCTAAACCCTCAATCATTCTGAACCAGATCAATGCTGTACGCCCGCGAATGGACGCGAATAAACGCGAATGAGCTCAACGAGAGAACTCGCTCCACTTGAAGCTGGAAGCACACCGCGCAAACGATGTCCGGTCCTTTCCCGCGGAAATTCGCGTCACTTCGCGTGATTCGCGGGCACTCTCTTGAATTTCCCGGCGCAGCCGGGGTGTAACGTATTACGTTACACTGTAAATCAGACGATTTTTGCGGGGGGACACTGGACGAAGTAGTGCTGGCTCTGCCGCCACCCATGCCGCGCGCTGACATGGCGTAGAAGCGCAACTGCTGTGCTTCGGCGCGCTCTCGCCTGTTCCGCGCGGGGCGGCATGCTGGTGGCGTGGATAAAACCGGCGTGGATCCCCTGGTGCAGGAGCCCAACTCGCTCGCTGCCGATGAGCGCCAGCGGATGCTTTCCCGCTTGCTGGCCCGCGTGGCGCACGAGATTCGCAATCCGCTGAGTTCGCTCGAGGTCCATGTGCAATTGCTCGAGGAGGATGTCGCACGGCTGGGCCTGTCCGACGCCGAGAAGACCAGCAACCGGCTCGATATCATTCGCGGCGAAATCCAGCGACTGGACAACATCGTCAAACAGTTCCTGCGGCTGGCGGGCCCCTCCGCGCTCGAATTGCAGTCGATGGACGTGGCCGCGACGGTCGAACACGTGTGCGAGCTGCTGCATCCCGAGGCGGCCGCGCGCGGCGTGGAGATCGCGATGGAGGTTCCGGCCGACTTGCCGGCGATGATCGCGGATGCGGGACAAGTCACGCAGGCGCTCGTCAACCTCGTGCTCAATGCGCTGCAGGCCATAACCGGCAGCGGCCGCATCGAGGTGAGCGTCACGCCCGCAGACGCGGGCGCCGCGCTGACGTTCCGCGTGAGCGACACCGGGCCGGGGGTCGACGAGGCGAAGCGCGCCGCGATCTTCGAACCCTTTTTCACCACGAAACCGCACGGCAGCGGTCTCGGCCTCTGGATCGTGCAGCAAATCGCGTTCGCGCACGGCGGGAGCATCACGGTGGAGAACGCCGTGCCGACCGGCGCGGTGTTCACGCTGCGGCTGCCCGTCCGCGCCACCAACCCGCGACCATGAATCCAGCGAAGATCCACATTCTCGTCGTCGACGACGAACGCACGCTTTGTGCGGGGCTGCAGGAGGCGTTGCACCGTGAAGGCTATACGGTCGACGCGGCGTCCGACCCGGCGACCGCGCTCGAGCTGATCGATCGGCGGCTGTACAACCTCATTGTCAGCGACGTGCGGATGCCGCAGCTCAACGGACTGGAATTGCTGAAGCGCGCGCGCCGCCGCAGCGCCGACACGCAATTCATCCTGATGACCGCGTACGGCTCGGTGGAGAATGCCGTCGAGGCGATGAAGGAAGGCGCGTACGACTACCTGACGAAGCCGGTCGATCTCAAGCGGCTGCGCGCACTGGTGCACAAGGCGCTCGAGGTCCAGGCGGTGGTCGCCGAAAACGCCGAGCTGCGGCAGCGGCTGCGCAAGCGCTCGGAGCCCAGCCTGCTGCTCGGCACGAGCGAGGCGATGCGCAAGGTCATCACCGTCGCCGAGGAAGTGGCGCGCAGCGACGTGACGGTGCTGATCGAAGGCGAAAGCGGCACCGGCAAGGAACTCGTGGCGCGGCTCATCCACGCGAAGAGCCTGCGCGCGGACAAGCCCTTCATCTTCACGAACTGCGCCGCGCTGCCCGAATCGCTGCTCGAGGCCGAGTTGTTCGGCCACACCAAAGGATCGTTCACCGGTGCCATCGCGGACAAACCCGGCCGGTTTCACCTCGCGAATGGCGGCACGCTTTTTCTCGACGAGATCGGCGATCTCGCCGCGAAGGGCCAGGGCGACTTGCTCCGCGTGCTCGAGGACGGCGCGTTCCGGATGGTCGGCGGCACGGCGTTGCAGCGGGTCGACGTGCGAATCGTCACGGCGACCAACAAGAACCTGCAGGAGGCGGTCGCGGCGGGCCGGTTCCGCGAGGACCTGTACTATCGGCTGCAGATCGTGCCGATCGTGATTCCGCCGCTGCGGGAACGCCGCGAGGACATCCCGCTGCTGATCGGTTCGTTCCTCGAGGATTTCGCCGCGAAGCACAAACGCCGGCGCAACCAGCTTTCGGCGGAGGCGATGGAGCTCTGCCAGCGTTTTCCGTGGCCCGGCAACGTCCGCCAGTTGCGCAACGTGATCGAGCGGCTCGTGGTGACCTGCCGCAGCGCCGTCGTCGGCGCCGGGGAATTGCCGGATTTCCTGCGCGCCCAGGATCACAGCGCGCCGTCGGTCGGAGTCCGACCCGGCATGAGTCTCGCCGAAGCGGAGAAGTTGCTCATCCGGCAGACGCTGGTGCACGTGACGACGAATCGCCAGGAGGCCGCGCGCCGACTCGGGATCAGCCGCCGGACGCTTCAGTATAAGCTAAAGCAGTACGGCCTGCTCGAGCCGTAGGCCGCCGGGCTACGGAGCCGCGCAGCAGCGTTGGCTGTAGGTTGCGCGCTTGCCGCGCAACCCGCCGAAGGCGGACAAGCGTGGCGCGACGAGCGCGCCACCTACAGATGGGCAGCGCAGCGCGGCGGTGGGCATTCCCAAAAAGTGTAGGCCGCGATTGGTGCACAAACTGCACGGATACCATTCCGCGACGCCCTTGCCGCACTCCCCCTGTTTCACCGACAACGCGCGCAAACACCTTGATCGCGGCACGTTGCTCCTGGCGCGGAACGGCGCGGCACGCGGCATGCAGGTTGGTTCGCCGCCCGCCACGGGCATCCAAACCAAATCATCATGAATTCTGATCCTATTGCCACCACCGCAGCCGCGCCGACGGCCGCTTCCGTTCCGAGCCCCACGCCCGCTCCCGCTGCCACCGCGACACCTGCCCCCGCTCCGGCCGCGCCTGCCGCTCCCGCCGCGCCCGCTGCTCCGGCGACCGCCGCGGTGAAGCCCGCGAAAGTCCGAAAGGTTTTCGGGAAAAAGGCCGCGGTGAAGAACTGATCGCCGCCCAAGCTTCGCGAAGGTGATCGGCGGCAACGCCGGTCACCTTTTTTTTCGCCTTATCTTGCACTCGAGGGGCCCGCCGCGTGCAAAGACTGCACGCCGCGCACCTTCGCCGGTCCCGGGCAACGAGCCACCTCATCAGCAACGAACTCGGCCCAAGCAGTTTCGTAATCCACCTCCGCCGGCGGCACGCGAGGTGCGGCGTAGCCCGCGATGAGAGCTTTAGTCCAAACTTTGTTCAACGCTCAGAAACTGCTTTTGCGGCATGCACCCTCCTCTCCCGAGCACCGCAAAATCGTCGGACAACTGCGCGATCAGGTGCCTTCTCCGCTCCTCGCGCACTTCCTCCGCATGGTGGAGCGCGGCCAGCCCGGCGTCGCCCTCGTCCACCATGGCGTCTGCTCGGCGTGCCACATCCGCGTGCCGCTCGCGACGCAGGCGACCCTCGCGCGATCCCAGAACCTTCACCTCTGCGAAAGCTGTGCCGCGTACCTGCTCCTCGCCGAGGAACCGCCAACGGTACCGGCGCCGGTCCGGCCGGTCGCGACGGCGGTGAAACGCGGCCGGCGCCCCGCGGCGATTGTCGCGTAAACGTCAGCCGGCCGCCGGTGGAACAAAGTAGGGCGGACTTCAGTCCGCCCGCGCGAGCGAAAAAGGCGGGCTGAAGCCCGCCCTACTTCCCGCGCATCGTGTCACGATAATGTGCGAAACTCATTAATCGGCGCAGTTGTAGGCGGGGTGCCCAGCGGGGTGCCCTCACCCCGCGAGTTGTGCATTCGCAGCCGATGTCCCGCGCGGTGGGGCACCGCGCCCACAACAGCCGACGCCGGTGATTTATGACAGCTACGGCACCTCGTAAATCTCCACGAGGCCGGCGCCACTGGTGTTGTTCGCGCCGCTCACCACCGCGGTGTAGTTGCCGGGCGCGAGCGTCACGATCAACGCCGCGTCCTTGCTGCCTGCGGCCAGCGGAAACGCCCCGGCGGCGCTGGTCGCGGCCGAGATCTGCGCGGCGGTCGACGGGGTTTGTGCCGTGGATACCGCCTGCGGCGTTTCCCAGTTGTCGTTCTGCGCGATCGGATTGGCGGAGCCGGCGGCGAACACTTTCAGCACGGGATCAGCGAGCGCGCCGGTGACGCCGAACGCGCCCAGCGCCGGACCGATGCCCCGCACGAGGACGCGGCGCGGCGTGTTGCCGGTGACGACGAAGCCCGCCACCAGCACGTCGTCGCCGGTGCCGACGTAGCCGCGCGTCGAGATGTTCACGATCTGCTCGGTGTCGAGCTGCGTGCCGGTCGATGCGTCGTACACCTCCACGAGCACGATGCCGTTGCCGTTCGCCATCACCTGCACGGTATAGGCGCCCGGCAGCAACGCCACGAGCAGCGCGGCATCGTGACTGTTCGTCGCCAGCTTGAACGCGCCGACCTGGTCACCCGCGACGCTGATCTCGATCTTGTTCTTCCAGCCATCGTTCTCCGCGATGACCCGGCCCGTGCTGTCCCGGAGCTGCAGCCGGGGATCGGCCAGTGCGTCGCGAATGCCGAAACCGGTGAGGCCCGGTCCGACCGCGCGAATCAGAATCGGTTTCGGTGCGCTGCCCGTGACCACAAATCCCGCGACAACCGAGCGGCTGGCGTCACCGCCGGTCACGCGCAGCCGCGAGGAAAGATTGATCAAACGGTCGCCATGCCCGCGGCCGTTGCCGGCATTCGCGTTCGCACCGTTGCCGGCGCCCGGCTTCTCCGCGTCGAGCACGACACCCGGCAACGGATTCTTCGACCAGGGCAACGTGAGTTGATCGCCGCTCAGGACGTGGCCCGCGGCATCGCGCAACGTGGCGCCGCCTTCGAGCTGCAGCGCGGTGCCGAGACGAATGCCCGAGGGAGCCAGATCACCGTTGTGAACCTTGTAGCGGAACGTCAGCGCGCTCGTGCCGCTGCCGGAACGATAGGCCACCTTGCCCGACGTGTTCTTCAGCCCCGGCGCGGCACCGACCGCGTTCCACGTGAAATACAGATTCGCGTCGTCATCGTCGTCGTCGTCGCCCGGCGTCGTGGGCGAAGTGGTCGTCGTGGTCGTAGTCGTAGTCGTGGTGGTGGTAATCGTCGGCGGCTTGTTGTCGCCACCTGACGGCCCCTTCTTGTCGTCGTCGCCGGGCTTCGTCTTCTTGTCGTCGTCGCTCCCGAACTTCTCGTCCTCGGGTGCGTCGCTGCCTTTCACTCCGGCGACGGTGACGTTGCCGCTGAAGCGAACGGTGAAAATGAGTTCGTCGTTCTTGACGTAAACGCCGTCCGCCGGCGGCGTGACGCTGACCGCATGCACGGCGGCCGCCGTAGTGCCGCCGGTATTACCACCGGTCGAGCCACTCGTGCCGCCGGCCGGAATCGTGTAGACAGGTCCGGTGGCGCCACTGGTCAGCGCATTGCCGGCGGCATCGGCGATGCCGGTGCCGCTGGCGTTCAGGTCGAGGCGAACCGTGCCGGTTCCCGTGAAGTTCACCGGAATCGTGTACGTGGCGCCGCTGCCGGCGACCGCACCCACCGTGCCCGTCGCTCCGCCCGTCGGGACGACGGTGAAGTCAGCGCTGTTCACGCCCGTCACGCTTTCGCTGAAGGTCAGCGTATAGGTGACGCTGGTTGCCGTCGTCGCGCCCGGAGCAAAGCTCGCCACGCGGGGCGGTGTCGTATCCGCGCCAACCGTACTGCCGCCAGTGGTGCCTCCCGCGGTGCCGCCGGTCGTTCCGCCGGTGGTACCACCCGTCGTGCCACCGGCCGTGCCCCCGGCGGTCGGGGCCGCATTCAAGTCGAACACCTGCACCCGGGTGTTGTAGTAGTCGGCCACGTAGGCCCGGTTGGCGGAATCGACCACGGCGCCAAACGGCAGTCGGAATTGCCCCGGCCCGCTGCCGAAGGTGCCGCCCCAGCGCGAGACAAACGTGCCGCTCGAGGTGAAGCGCGACACCCATTGGTTGTTCGCGTCGGCCAGCGTGCCATCCTGCGGATTCGAGTTGGTCGATGTCACCAGCAGATCGCCGCCGGGGTGCAGCCCAACCCACGTTGCGACGATGAACTGGCCGGCCGCCGAGCCGGCGCCGCCGAGCGCGGATTGGAAGACGCCGCTCGAGTTGAACCGCTGCACGCGTCCGTTGAAACCGTCGGCAACCCAGATATTCCCCGCGGCATCGGCCGTCACCCCGTACGGCAGGTTGAACTGGCCGTTGCCGGAGCCCGCGGTGCCCCACGTCGCGACGTTGGTCGCGCTCCACGCCCCGCCGGATTGCGCGACATGGAATTTCTGCACGCGATTGTTCGCGTGGTCGGTGACGTACACCTCACCCGCGGGGTCGACGGCGACGCCGATGGGCTCGTTGAACTGGCCGGGCGCGGAACCTTGCGTGCCCCAGGCCATCACGAAGGTGCCGGTGTTCGTGACGCGGGAAATACGGTGGTTGCCGCGCTCGGCCACGTAAAGATCGCCGGAGGCCGCGTCGCGCGCGAGACCGTACGGCGCGTTGAAGTCGCCGTTGCCGTTGCCGACCTGGCCGAAGCTGGCGGCAACGGTCCCCGTCGCGGTGTTGAATTTCAGCACCCGCCCGCGCGGGTGATCGGACACATAGAGGTAATTCGTGCCGCCCTCGGTCGAGAGCAGCAGGCCGGTCGGCCCGACGCCGCCCTCGGCCGCGGCGGTCCATTCCGCCACAAAAGCCTGCGCCGAGAGGCGCGCGACAGTGCCGAGCCCGGCGAGGAAGAGTGCCGCAAGAACGCGGCGGGAGTTTTTCGTAATCATTGTGCGTGTTGATCAGGGAGTTTTCCGAACCATTCGCGCACAGCGTACGGGACGCGCCGCTTCGAGGGAGCTGGGTTGAAACCCAAGAGGCCGGTGGGTATCGGCGATGGAACAAAATGACCGCGCAGCGCCAGTGACGGAAGCGCAGCGACTTGCGTATTGGCGATCTCGTGACGGCCCGCCTCACCCAAATGTCAAAGGAGTGTGAACCGCCCCGGCGGCAACGATGAACACGGGTTTAGCGGAAAGCGTGGGCTTTTCGCCCGGAGGAAGCGGGACAAGGCCGACACGGAGGTCGGCCCTCCAATACTCGACCTCGTCGTCCTGAATCCCACGGTGCCCTGGGATCCTTCGCTACGACGGCGCTCGGAGATCGCCGTCCACCCCGCACTGCTGCCACCGTCAAAAGAAAAATCCCGGGCGCACCTTTGCAGGCACGCCCGGGACTTGCTGTCAACCTATGCCGGGGAGGTGGCAAGGTCCCCGGCGCGAGGAGTGGCTCAAAGGGGTGGCCACTCCCCGGCGCCGGGGATCACCGGACCATCATTGGTTGGAAAGTTCGTAGACTTCCACCAGACCGGCACCGGTCGAGTTGTTCGCACCGGTCACGACCGCGCTGTATTGGCCCGGCATGAGGGTGATGACGATGGCCGCGTCCTTGCTGTTCGCCGTGAGCGGGAAAGCGCCCGTGGCGGTCGCGGCCTCGTTGATTTCCGCGGCGGTCGCCGCGAATTGCGTCACGCCCATCGGCTGCGGCACGGTCCAGTCGTTGTTCTGGGCGATCGGCGTCGCGCTGCCGGCGGTGTAGATCTTGAGCATCGGATCGGCCACCGCGCCGGGGACGCCGAACTGGGTGAGGCTCGGGCCAATGCCGCGGATCAGCACGCGCTTGGGCGCGTTGCCGGCCACAACGAAGCCCGCGATCAGGTTGCCTTCACCCGTGTCGACGAAGCCGCGGGTCGAGAGGTTGACCAGTTGCTGCGAGGCGGAGATGGCGGTGTTCGTGCTCGCGTCGTAGACCTCGACGAGGGCCACGCCGTTGCCGTTCACCCCCGACACAACCGCCGTGTACGCGCCCGGCGCGAGGTTGGCGTGGATCGCCGAGTCGCGGCTGCTGGCCGCGAGCTTGAAGGCGCCCACGCGGTTGGCAACGTCGTCGAGGTCGCTGTTGTTATTCCAGTCGTCGTTTTCGGCGACGAGCGCACCGGCGCCGCTAAAGAGCTGCAGGCGCGGGTTCGCCAGCGCGTCCGTCACGCCGAAGCCCGCCAGGCCCGGCCCAACGGCGCGGACGAGCACTTCCTTGCTTTCGGTGCCCGCGACCACGAAGCCGGCGATGACCGAGCGGCTGGCGTCACCAGTCGTCACGCGGAGGCGCGAGGAGAGGTTGACCAGGCGATCGTTGCGCTCCGCGGCTTGGCTGAGGCCGACGAGCGCGGCGGTGTTGTTGCCCGAGCGCAGCGTGCCGTTGAGCAGGCCGGTGCTGGCATCGACCGTGCCGACGATCGAGCCGCCGCCAGCCGTGCTGATGTCGATGGCGCCATCCGCGGTGATGGTGCCGGTGCCGGACGTGACGCCTAACGGCGTGACGGCCACGGCGTACGCGGTGCCATTCGGACCGGCCACGATGTACGTGGCACCGGAGGCCGAACCGGGGATGCTGGCGACATACACGCCAGAGAGCGACGCGGTCGAGCCGGTCTGCGGCGCGATGTTCGCGCTGAAGGTCGTGTCGAGCTCTTCGATCGAGCCGGTGGCGACGCCGTTGCTGATCGAGCCGCTGATCGTCCGGGGGGCGACCAGGGCCGCCACCGGGCGGCCCGCGGCCGGGCTGACATCACCCGACGACGCCGGCGTCGAACTCGTGGCATTCACGCGGAAGGTGCCGTCGGAGTTCAGGCTGAACTTGCCCACGATCGCCTCGCCCGTCGCGGCGAGCCGCGTGACGAAGACGCCCTTGGAGTTGTCCTGCGACACGACGATGGCGAACGTATCCGAACCCATCGTACCGAGGAAGACCTGCTGGCCGATGGCCCGCACCGCAAACGAGCGCGAGGCCTGCGCTGCCGCAAACGTGTCGTTCCCGTTCTGCGCCGCGCTGACCGTGACCATGCCGGGCGCGCCCATCAGCGTGAGGAGGTTGCCGCTCAGCCGGGCCGGGCCGCTCACCGTGAGCGTCACGGGCAGACCGGAGTCGGAGGTGGCGATCAGTGTCATCGGACCGGCGGTGACCGTGGTGTCGCTCACGCCGGCGATGTTCAGGTGCTGCGTGGCCTTCAGCGGATTGCCGAAGTTCACGTCGATACTCGCGGCGGCGACGGAGTCGCTGCCGGCCGAGCTGGCGCGCACGACGATCGCCCCCGGGCCCTTCGGCGTGAGCGTGTTGCCACTGAGGGTGGCATTGCCGCTCACGACGCTGAACGTGACCGGCAGTCCGGCGCTTGAAGTCGCGCTGAGCTGAATCGGCTCGTTGATCTGAATGTTACTCGTCGGCGAGTTGAAGGCGATCGTCTGCCCGTTCTTGACCGTGATGGTCTGGTCGGCCGAGGCCGAGCTGCCGGGCACGGTCGCGCGGACGACAATGGCACCCGCCGCTTTCGGCGTGAGCACGTTGCCCGTCAGCGTGGCGTTGCCACTCACGAGGCTGAAGGCCACGGTCTGGCCGGTATTGGCCGTCGCGTTGAGCGTGATCGGCTGGTTGACCGCCGCACCCGTGACGGGCGCGAACACGATGGTCGTGGTGAAGGTGCCGCCACCGCCACCGCCGCCGCCGGAGACCGGAGGTGTGACGCCGCCGCCACCGCTGCCGCCGCTGGAGTTGCCCTGGCTGATCTGGAAGGTCAGCGTGCCACTGCCCGTGCCGTTCGCGTTGGTCGCGCTGATCGTGACGGTGGAGGTGCCGACCGTCGATGGCGTGCCCGCGATCAAACCGGTCGAGGTATTGAGCGCGAGGCCCGCGGGCAGCGTGCCCGAGCTGTAGCTCGTCGGATTGAGGGTCGCCTGGATCTGGTAGCTGAACGCGCTGCCGGTGAGACCCGCCACCGTGGTCGAGGTGACCACCGGGCCGGAAGGCAGCGTGAAGACCGCGCTGTTCGGCGTGCCGCCGCCCGCATAGGCATTGCCCGCGAGATCTGCGATGCCCGTGCCCGAACTCTTCACCGTCAGCCGCACCGTGCCACCGGCCGGGCCGGAGTACGAGGCAGTGACCGTGTAGGACGCACCGGAGGCCGGCGTGACGCTGGCGACCGTCGCCGTCGTGGCCGAGCTGCTGGTCGTGACGGTGAAGTCATCCGGCGAAACACCCGTGACGGATTCGCTGAAGTTCAGCGTGAAGTTCACCGAGCTCGCCGTGTTGGTGCCGAGCGTGAAGCTCGAGACCGTCGGGGCCGTGGTGTCGGCGGTGATGTTGATCGTGACGGTCGCCTGGTTGCCACCAAAGCTGTTCGTCGCGCGCACGGTGACCGCGGTGCTGCCACCGGAGGTCGGCGTACCGCTGATCACGCCGGAGCTGCTCAGCGACAACCCGGCGGGAAGCGCCGGCGTGCCGACAACCGAGAAGCTCGTGGCGCCGGTCGCAACGACCTGATAGCTCAACGCCACGTTCTGGTTACCCGAGACCGTCTGGGCCGCGATGGTCGGCGGCGTGCCGGCGGCCGCGACGCTGATCGTCAGGGTCGCGCTGCCCGTGCCGTTGGCATTCGTCGCGCTGATCGTCGAGGTGATCGTGCCCGCCGCGCTGGGCGTGCCGCTGATCAACCCGGCGCTGTTGACCGAGAGACCGGTGCCGGTCAGGCCACTGGCGGCAAAGCTCGTCGGCGAGCCGGACGCAGTGATCTGATAGCTGAACGCCGTGCCCGCGGTGGCCGAAGCCGTCGTCGGGCTCGTGATGGTCGGAGCCGCGCCGGCCGCACCCACCGTGATGGTGAGCGTCGCGCTGCCCGTGCCGTTGGCATTGGTCGCGCTGATGGTAGAGGTGATCGTGCCCGCCGCGCTCGGCGTGCCGCTGATCAACCCCGCGCTATTGACCGAGAGGCCGGTGCCGGTCAGGCCACTGGCGGCAAAGCTCGTCGGCGAGCCGGACGCGGTGATCTGATAGCTGAACGCCGTGCCCGCGGTGGCCGAAGCCGTCGTCGGACTCGTAATCGTCGGTGCGCTGCCGCCCGCAGCCGCCACCGTGATGGTGAGGCCCGCGAAACCCGTGCCGCTCGCGTTCGTCGCGCTGATGGTCGAGGTGATCGTGCCCGCCGCGGTCGGCGTGCCGCTGATCAACCCCGCGCTATTGACCGAGAGGCCGGTGCCGGTCAGGCCGGTCGCCGCAAAGCTCGTCGGCGAATTCGTCGCCGTGATCTGATAGCTGAACGCGGCGTTCACCGTCGCCGAAGCGGACATGGCGCTGCTGATCGCCGGGGGCGTTCCGCTGGTGCCACCCACGCTGACCACCGCGCTGGTCGAGGTGCCGCTGCTGTCATACCACATCACTGGGCTGCCGGTCGTCTGGACGTTTGTCGTCGAACCGCCGGCCAGGAAAAGCTCGAACGCGCCGGTGCCGGTAAACGACACGGGGATCGTCCAGGTCACGCCGCCATCCGCCGACGTCGGCGCATTCACCGTGGGCGCGATCGTCCCGGTCTTGGCGACTAGAAAATCGCCGGCGCCCACCCCCGACACGGCCGCACTGAAGGTCAGCGTCAAGTTCACACTCGAAGCCGACGGGGTGCCGGCGGTGAAGCTCACGACCGACGGCGGAGTGATGAAGGTGCTGCCGTTCTGGATCGGGGCGCCGCTGGTGGCGGTCACACCCTTTCCGTAGAAAGCGTTAGCGGAAGCATCGGTGATTCCCGTGCCGGAAGTCTTGATCGCAACCTGCAGGTAAGCCGGATTGTCGTTCGTGTAGTTGAACGCGACGCGGTACTGCGTCGTGCTGACTGCGGTTACTCCCGTGATTGCCGCCGGGCCGCTGATCTGGAAGTCGGTTTGGTCGACACCGGATACGGCGGAATCGAAGGTGACGATCATGCGCGCGCTCGAAGCCAGCGGCCCCGGTGCCTGCACGATGCTCCCCGCTGATGTGTCGAGCACGAAGCTCGAAATCGCCGGACCCGCCGGCAGAGTCGGCGACGTGATGCCGCCGCCGGTTCCGGCGACGGTGATCGTCAGCGTCGCACTGCCGGTGCCGCTCGCGTTCGTCGCGCTGATGGTCGCCGCAATGGTGCCGGCAGCCGTCGGCGTGCCGGTGATTGCCCCGGTGCTCGTGTTGACCGAGAGGCCGGTGCCGCTGAGTCCGTTCGCCGCGTAACTGGTGGGCGAGTTCGACGCAGTAATCTGGTAGCTGAAGGCCGTGCCGACCGTCGCATTCGCGCTGGTCGCACTCGAGATGACTGGCGCGGCTCCACCGGCTGCGGCGACGGTAATCGTCAGCGTCGCAGTCCCGGCGCCACTCGCGTTGGTGGCGCTAATCGTCGAGGTGATCGTGCCGGCCGCCGTTGGCGTGCCGGTGATCGCACCGGTCGCCGTGTTGACCGAGAGTCCCGTGCCGGACAAGCCGGTGGCGGCGTAGCTCGTCGGGGAGTTGCTCGCGGTGATTTGATAGCTGAACGCCGTGCCGACCGTCGCGCTGGCCGAGGTCGGGCTCGAGATGACCGGGGCGGGAGCCGCCGTCAGATCGAACACCTGCACGCGATTGTTGCCGTAATCGGCGACGTAGGCGCGCGTCCCCGCGGCATTCACGACCACGTCGAAGGGCAGGGAGAACTGGCCGTTGCCGCTGCCATTCGTGCCAAAGGAAACGCCGAGCGACGCACCGGCGACGGTGCGTTTCTCCACGCGCTGAATCGCGCCCGAGCCGTTGTCGCTGCTTTCCGCGATCCACAACGCGCCCGCGGAGTCGAGATAGAGTCCGAGCGGAATCGTTCCCGCGAGGGCGAACTCACCCGTGGGATTGCCGTTCAAGTCCCAGATTTGCACGCGGGCGTTAAACCCGTCGGAAATCAGCAGCGACGAGCCGCTGACGGCGACGCCGTAGGGAACGTTGAATGAGTTTCCCTTGCGCCAGACCTGCGTCGCCACCGCCGCGGCGCCCGAGCCGGTCAGGGTGTACTTGGAAACGAAGTTGCCGCCGCTGCCGGTGTTGATGTCGCCGTGCTCGGCCACGTAAATCGCACCCGTGCTGTCCCGCGCGAGCCCGACCGGCCCGTGCATTTCATTCGCGACCGCGCCGCCCGTGCTGGCGCCCCAGCCCATCACGAACGTGCCGGCGCCGGTCGTTTGATCGACGGACAGCCGCTGGATCTTGTTCTGGTAGCGGTCGGAGATGAATAGATCGCCCGTGGCGGCATCGACGAGGATGGCGTCAGGGCTGATGAACTGCCCGTTGCCCGTGCCGCGACTGGCGACGACCTGCGCCGTCGTGGAGCCAGAGGTGAGGTTGTAGCGCAGGACCCGGCCACCGCCGGTCGGCGGCGTGCCGCTCGTGCCACCATGCTCGGACACATAGAGCCAAGTCGTGCTGGCCCGCGTATCGATCGCGACGAACGTAGGCGCCGCAGCCGACAGGCTCGAGAGGTAAGTTTGGGCGAAGCTCGGTAACGCCGAGCCCAATATCGTAACAAGCAGGACCGCAAACGCAGTGAGGCGTGCGGTCCCGCGGATTCGAGACTGCGGCCGCGTTATCGGCACGGTCTCACCAGGGGCAGACAGCATGGTGTGCATAATCTATGATTTCGGACTAGTCTGTGGGACGGAGTTGAAGAGCTACGCAGACAGTAGGTCTGTGATGTCCCCGGCATCCTACGGTATGCCGTCAGCCCACGCTGTTGGGTAGGCACCCATATTTGCGGTAGGTGTTGCCCTACGCCACGTCCCCAGATTCCGGAGACAACCCTATGCGTCCGTGCAAAACGCGGCGCCGCGCCTGCGCCGCAGGTCCGCCGGACCACCGGACTACGGGACGACAGGACTACGCCGCAGCCATGACCGACCGCGACGAGCGAGCCAAATCTCCAACCACCCGCCGTTATTGGTCCCGTTGTCCCGTGGTCCGGTGGTCCGGTGGTCCTTCATCCGCCGAACGCAAGAGCGCCCGGCTGATGACGATCCGCTGCACTTCGCTGGAGCCTTCGCCAATTTCGCTCAAGCGCGCATCACGCCAGTACCGCTCGACGGGAATGTCCCGCGTATAGCCATAGCCGCCGTGAATCTGGAGCGCGCGATCGCAAATTCGCGACGCAGCCTCGGAAGCATAGAGCTTGGCGACCGATGACTCCCGCGAGTGGCGCACCCCGCGACTCGCGAGGATCGCCGCGTGCAGCACGAGGCCCTCGGCCGCGCGCAGCTCGGTCTCCGAGTCCGCGAGCATGAACTGGATCGCCTGAAAATCAGCCAGCCGCTTGCCAAACTGTTTGCGCGCAATGGCGTGCCGCAGCGCCGCGTCGAGCGCCGCACGCGCCAGGCCCAACGATACCGAGGCGACGCCGATCCGGCCCTTGTCGAGGCAGGCCAGCGCCGCGGACTGCCCCGAGCCGCGGGCCCCGAGCAATTCACCGCGCGCCTTCACCAGCTTGAACTCGCTCGTTTCGCTCGCGCGCAACCCACAGGTCGGAACTTTCCGGATGGGCTTGATCTGCGATTTCTCCACGAGAAACGCGCTGATTTCCTTCTTGCCCTGGGCGGTGAGGCCCGAGTCCGCGATGACGACGAGCACGTCGGCTTTGCGGCCAAGGGTGATGTATCGCTTGAATCCATTCAGCTCCCAGGATCCATCGTCGCGCGGCGTCGCCTTCGTCCGCACGCCCGCGCTGTCGCTGCCCGCCTCCGGCTCGGTGAGGGCCCACGCGCCGAGCCAGCCGCCATTCGCCAGCTGCGGGAAGACCCGCCGCAACTGTGCGGCGCTGCCGTTGCCGAGAATATGCCCGACCGAGAGCGCGTTGTGCGCGGCGATGTCGATCGCGAGGGCGGCCTGGTGTTTGGCGAGCTCGCGGATCGCCAGCGCATACGCAACATAGCCCGCGCCGCGGCCGCCGAGTTTCTTTGGCGCGGTCACGCCCATCAGCCCGACCTGGCCGGCGCGCTCGAATATTTTTCGCGGCAACTCCTCGGCCTGCTCCCACCGCTCGGCCTGCGGCGCCACTTCCGCGGCCACAAATTCCGCCACCTGCCGCAGAAAGGCACGCTCGCCGGCCGACACGTGGTCGCGCCATAACGAGTTCTCGTCCACCAGAAGATCGATCATAGAGCAGGAATTAACGCGGAGAGCCGACCGATGGTGGGCAGGGTTGCTCACCCCGCTGGTTGCGGCGATCGTATCCGGTTTCCCGCGCGGTGGGGGCACCGCGCCCACAAAACAGCAACTCACTTTGGGTCACCTGTATACCCTGAAAGAACGAAAGCGCAACCGATCCGCCGGTAGGTGGCGCGCTGGTCACGCCACGCTTGACCGCCCTCGGCGGGTTGTGCGGCCAGCGCGCAACCTACAAACCCTGATCTCACAGGTGCACCGCGGGGCGCCGAAACCCGTCGCGCAGATGCGATTTGCGGACCCGGCATCCGATTGTACGGTGCGCGCATGGCTGTGCTTCGACCCCCGGGCCGCGCGCCACTGCGCATCCTCACGGCGGTGCCGCTGTGCGATGGACACGACAGCGCCGTGGTCACGATCAACCTCGAACTCGCGCGCCACGGCACGGAGGTGATCTATCTGGGATACCATCAGGCGGCGTCGGCAATCGCGCGCGCCGCCGCGCAGGAAGACGTGCACGCCGTGGGGCTGAGCAGCTACAACGGCGGCCACCGGGTGTTCTTCCGCGAGGTCATCGCCCAACTTCGGCTACGCGGCGCCGGAGATATTCCGATCTTCGGCGGTGGCGGTGGCACGATCACGGCGGCAGACGAGCGCGTGATGCGGCGCGCCGGGGTCGATCGAATTTTTTTCGCCGGCACGCCGCTGCCGGAAATCGTCGCCTCGATTGGTCGCGACTACCGGCGACCGCTGAAACGCGACGCAAAACTCGCCGGTGATCGCGCCCTCGCGCGGGCAATCACGCTGATCGAATGTAGGGCGGGGTCTCCCGACCCCGCCGTCCGCGTTGCGCGCACGGTTCGCATGCCGGCGGGGTCGGGAGACCCCGCCCTACATCGGCACCGCTGCTTGGTCGTCGGCGTGGCGGGCCCCGGCGGCGCCGGCAAGTCGACCCTGATCGACGAACTCACCTCGCGCTTCCTGCGCGCCCATCCCGGCCGGCGGCTCGCGATTCTCGCGAACGATCCGTCACACCCGGACTCCGGCGGCGCCATCTTGGGCGATCGCGTCTCGTCAATCTACGCCCAGGACGACCGCGTGTTCTTCCGCTCGCTCGCGACGCGCGGTCATCTCACCGGGCTCTCGGCCGCCGCGCCGGCGGCGATCGAGACCCTGCGGCGGAGCGGCGAGTTCGACCTGATCTTCGTCGAGTCGATCGGGATCGGCCAGGAAGGCGATCCCTTCGGCACATTCGGCGCCGGACCCAAGTGGGTGGACGCCGTGCTCTTCGTGCTGGCGCCGCATTATGGCGGCCGGATTCAACTGCAGAAAATCGCGCTGCTCAACGGCGCGGACCTCGTGGCCCTGAACAAATGCGACGACCCGCGAGCCACCACGGCCAAGACCGAACTCGCGGCGCGGCTCGCCGGCGTCGGGAAACAGCCACCGCTCTTTGCCACCGTCGCCGCCCACCACGAGGATCTCGGCGTGCACCGGCTCTACGCCGCGATCGCCGAGCTGGCCGGGTTCAGCGACGAGACGGGCGGCGAAAAACCATGCCAGCTCCAGGTACTCGGATGAAGGCGATGCGCGTTGGTGGGGCCGGGTCTCCGACCCGGCCTGAATTCCAGGCTTCGCGTGCCCCCGGTGCCGACCGCCCAGGCCGGCTCGGAGTGCCGGCCCCACCCTCCAGCCGCGGCGACCAGCTCGGCCTGGTCGTTTCCGCCGTCGAGGCGTACAACGAATTCATCACGCGCGAGGTGAATCGCGCGCGCCGCGACGCGGCGTACGCCGCCGGGTTACACGCGCGCTGGTCGGCCGCCCACGCCGCGATCGAGACGACGGTTTCGCCAACGGGCACACCGCTGCCGCGACTGGCGCTGCCGCAGCC
>Ga0082335_1001852_pt1 | contig 42257 bp, 63 predicted proteins | sample Subgrocontami58m_FD_72375 | JGI IMG/M metagenome (GOLD analysis project Ga0082335, IMG submission 72375) | Subsurface groundwater microbial communities from S. Glens Falls, New York, USA - GMW37 contaminated, 5.8 m (SPADES assembly) (version 2) ...
CGCACGCGGCGTATATAAGGCCCCCCATCGGGAACCCCACCCCCGGGGGGGGGTATGCTCTTTTCCCCCCTGCCCTTGGCACGCCCCTTGCCCGGCCCTGCCATTGCGTGTTATGCCCCACACGCACGAAAGCCCGGCCTGTTGGCGCAGGTCGGGCTCACGTTGTGCACTATAAGGCAGCGATATATCGCATGTCAAGCACTATTGCATCATCCGGGCGCATAGGCGATGCAGCCATGATCCCTCGCGCTCTGGCTCAGCCTTGGACTCTGCCTTGTGGACCTTCAGTGGGGGGTCGTGCTTGCACGCGTACTCCGCCTCCGCCTCCAACCATGCGTCACGCTCGGGGCCATCGGGTAACGCGGACGGGTGAATGTAATCGCGCCTCATTGTCTCGCAGACGTGCCCGATAAGCCAACCGGGGAATTGATACTCTTCGCCACAATGTGGGCAGTAACTCATCTCTTCCTCCTTGCTCCTTGGCTTGGGATGACAATCTTTAGCAATAATGGTAGGTCTTGCGCTAATACTGGGTGAGCATGAAGGAATACCTTTAATTCCTGTTCGTGCGCTCTCCATTTTGTGTTAATTTTATCTAACTCTGCCGCAACAATGTCCTCTTTTTTCATTACCACCGCCTCTAAAAAAGTGCGGGGAACTCTTCTTATCATCTCCTCCTCCTTGGCGCCTCTTCCAGGAAGTTCATCTCCCACAGTTCATCCTCGAAGGCCGCGATGCAGTTGTTGATCCGCTGTACTTCGTGGTCTGATTTCCTCTTCGGCACATCCGTTGCCATCGGCATCCACCAGTCGATGAGGCACGCCGCCGAGTATGTTGGGCAGGTGCGCTCGCCTTGGCATGCACGCTTCGCGCAGTAGTGGATGTCTATAGCATCGCCCCATGAGAATCCCATCGGAAGTCCCCTTGCGCTTATCATATCCTTGATGGCCGTGTTTGATCTCCCGTTCCTTCTTCCGTCAACGATTATCCACGCCCACTCGAACGCATCCTCGGCACGGGCGAATCGCGGCATTACTTGAATATGCCCATAAACGCTGTCGGTTTGAATATGTTGTCGATCAATGGTTGCCTGAAGATTTCCCATGCATCCTCCATCAGCACATCAAAGTCGTACCTGATGCCCTTCTTTTTACACACTCGACACTCGTAGTGGTAATGCCGATCTTCGCCCCTTACGCCTTCTCCCCACTTATGCCTACGATCAAGCGCCATTCTTCACCCCGTTTTCTTCCATCCTGTCGTCCTGCCACCATCCCGCATCCGAGCATTTATACCTCCCCCCGTTGATAGCGTGAGGAGCGACCTCCCGCGGATACTTGCACCGCTTCCTGCATCCATCGCACCCCGACTTAACGAGGGGCCGCTCCTCGCGCTTCTTCATCCCTCCTTCCCCAAATCCCCCTCGGCCCATGTCGCCTTGTCCAACTCCATCGCCTCCGGCATCGGCTCCTTGCACAACGGGCAGGCGTGGACTCCCTTGCGCTCCAGATATTGCGAGTCCCATTTGGAATCGCATTTGAGGCAGATCAGGTCAGGCATCTTTCCCTCCGATCTTTAGTTTCCCTTCCTTCGCGTACTGGTGGAGATAGAGAATTATCATCTGGATGTCCACCTTCATGGCGATCTTGGATGCGATTCTCAGCCGGTCGTATTTCTCCGCTCCGAGTCTGGCCCGTATGTGATCGTGGAAGTCCAGCGGGTTCTCGTGGCCCTTCAGATGGCACCCGAAGCAGATGCCGACCCCGTTGTCTAATGCCCACCGTGTTGACCGGGAGCGCCTGCCGAAGATGTGATGGGCCTGACGGGTCGGCCTGCGCTGACACCATACGCACACCGGATCGCGGGCGCGGATCACCTCGGACCAAAGTAGGTCGGCGGTCTTCGTGAGGGCAGCATAACTTTTCACTTCGCCGCCTCTTCGTCCAAAGAACATAAATGCAACGAACCTATAATTGGTTTATTCACCCTGACTAATTCCCCGCACAAAGCACAACAAGCATATATCTTATCCCCAATAATTATTAAATTTCCCCTCGTTCCATCCCCATATTTCGTCTTCACTTCCCCTCCTTCGGGTACGCGACGATCCCGATCAGTCGGATCAGCCCGGCCTCGTGGAGTATCTGCGCCGTCAGGTCCTCTTTGGGCTTGAGCGCGTACCCCTTCGGGCAGCGTTGGATGCGCTTGAGCAGGGCGGATTGAGGTGCGGAGAGTTTCATGTGGCAAGCCTCCTGTCTTTTCCTTTTAGTTCTATGACCTTGCACATTCCCGCTATGCGGGAGGCGATCCGGTCGCCTACCTTCTCTGAGATTTCATCCACGGAAAGATTGCTTGTGATGATCGTCGGGCGCATCTCCGAATACCGCTTGTCGATGATGATGTAGAGCGACTGGAGCGCGAACTCGCTGGTCTTCTCCGCCCCGAGGTCATCGAGGACCACGAGTCTTGCCCTTGTGAACTGACGGATTATGTCCGCTTCGCTTCTCTCCGCGTCCTTCTGGAAACTCTCACGTAGCATCAGTAAAAGAATCGCCACTGTTACGAACGTGTCGTATTCCATCTTCCCTGCGTTCTTAAGGAGTGCAACGGCAAGATGTGTCTTCCCCGTTCCTGGGGGGCCGTGCAGGAACAAACTATCATGTTCACCGTTGACGCATTGATTCCATAGCCCCCCCTCGACCGACGCTGGATCTACATCAAGGAACCTTCTCGGGACTCCCGCGTTCTCCGCCGTCTTCCGCTGGCGAACTCGGATCTCTTCAGGCGTCGGAGGGGTCGGTACATACAGTCGTTCCGATACCGGCGTACTTTCCGGGGGTGGCCTTGATGTTGCCAGTTTTAGCACTCTGTCCATTGCCGCCTTTGTTTCCGGGTCCATTTTTTCCTCCGTCATATTTACCTTCAAGAACCTTCACGGCGTTGTCGGGTGATTTGATGATCCAGTCGAAATCGGCCTTCCAGTTCCGGTCGTTCTGCCCGGTCAGGAATGGACTGGCCTCGATCCTTTGAAATATGGTTTCCCATTCGGTTGTAAGGTGGCGCTCTTTCAGCCTCGCCTTGACGTGGATCTTTCTTTTTTCGGTGAGCCGTGAGCATTTCGGAAGTGAGGTACAGATTCGATTCCAAAGGTAGGGGAGGTCGGCGGTAGCCGACAATGATCCTTCTGTATCTACCTCTTCTTTATATGTCTCTTCTTTATATGTCTCTTCTTTATATGTCTCTGTCTCTGTCTCTGTCTCTGTCTCTGTAGGTACAAGTTGCTTGCGCTCTGCTATCAAGTTGCTATCAAGTTGATAGCGTACAAGGAAACCGCTTGAGAATAAGGGGGTTAGAGACACCTTCTTTTTTAGTCCCGCCTTTTTTGTGAGGTACGGTTCATCTTCAGGTAGGAGGGGATCTCCGTCAGGGTGGCAGTCTCGGGACCGGCTTGCAAGTAACCAGATAGCGATAAGGTGCATCTTGCTATCATCCTGCAAGCACTCAAATTCGTAGTCGTCCAGAAGGGCGGCGTGAAGTTTTATCCAAGGGGGGCGGCGGCCTTTATAGTGCTGATGTTTCTTCCAATTCTTTATTCGGAATTGTGGAGTCAAATTGTCCTCCGTCCGCCGTGATGTGACGGCACGACGGCGGTAAAGAACGCAAGCGCAGGAGCGCATCGTTCACCGGAGGTCGTATTTTTACCGTGGATCGTCATGGGCCGTCACCCTCGACGCATATTTAATACCCCCACTATAACCCCTATCCCCCGCGCTGTCAAGGCGTTCGTGGAGGGTCATCCCATCATCTCCTCACTCCTCGGCCTCAGCGCCATTTCCGCGAGGTGCGCCTGCTGCCGCTCCGGGAGGGTGGCGGAGGCCCATTTGATCGCCCTCGTTGTCCCGCACGGGCAATTCCATAGGATCAGCGCGGGGGATTCGTCGATACCGTACTGGATGCCGATGATCGGCAGGTTGAGCGGGCGAGGGGAGGAGCAGCAGGGGCAGGGGGTCATACGGTGGCCTCCATGATGGCCCTGCCGATGATCTCGTCCGTCTTCGGCCTCCAGCACTGCGCGATATGCCGAGACAATATGAGGGGTATTTTGGCGATCATCGCAGAGGCGGCCTTGCGGGCGGGGCTTTTTGATCCGGTCAATCGCGAAATTGACGGCTGCGAATTATTAAACCAATCGCCGCCCTGCTTCGTCCCGTTTTCCTCGGGATTCGTCCAATGCCCTTTCGGGCGATGCGGGGTACCCTTTATGTGGTCAACGCAAGCCGACTGGAATGACCTTCCGCTCCCATCAAACCTGAATCCGCTCAGTTTCTTCGCGTGTTCCCCTGCGATTCTGGTAAAGTCCTGCCCGCGCTTGCTCCGGTCCGACCAATTCATCCCCTGCGATTTGTATACTCTTGTCATTGGCATCAGCGCAGGGACGTCTCCCCACAGATAAAAGGAACCGAAATTCCAAGCCGCTTTACCGACCCATTTCTGTGCTCCTCTGACGTTCTCGACCACCATCGGTATATGGCGTCCCGCCGCCGCGGAGGCTTCCCTTTGTATCCGAAAGCAGGCGTCGAATAATGCGTTGTCGGGCGGGGGCAGGGCCTTGGCGCGACTCCATGGCATCGCCCTATAGGAATATGCCTGGCATGGAGGACTGGCGACAATCAGCGCCGCCCGCTTGAACCGCGCCCCATGCAGTGTCGTCACGTCCTGGATGACAAGTTGCGCCGGGTATCGATGGTCGCCGTAAACGTGTCGCTCAATATCAAAACCGATCACCCGATACCCTTCTGCCAGCAGCCCCTCGGTCCAGCCGCCAAGGCCACAGTACAGATCTATGGCGAGCGGGCACCTCATACCCTGTTCCTCCCCCGCTTCTTCGTGGAGCGCGGCGGTATCGTCAGCCCGAGGGCGTGCGCGAATTCTGCCAGCGTGAAATGATGGGCAAGGGTGCCGTCGTATCGATTCCACGACCGCAAGGAAACGCGCTTGCTGCTGCCCCGGCAGGTGACTTCGATGGAGACACCGTGAGGATCCGTGATCGGGGAGCCGAGGCGCCGGGGCATCAGGCGACGCTCACGCGGTAATGTTTCCGGCAACAGTCGGTCTTGCGATACGCCGGATGGGATTTCAGGATGGCGCCGCATCCGGGGTGGCTGCATCGTTGCGCGGGAGGCTTCGGCGCATCGTTCCAAGTCCACCCGCCGCGTGGTACGGAGTACCGAGGGGAGGAGAAGGTCATGCGGATGCGGCCTTCGGTTTCTCCTCCGGGTTACGCCCGTATAGCACGTCAACGAGGTCGCGGCCCGTGTACTCCACGACGACCAGGGCATTATCCTTGCCAGGATTGCAAACTCCGCGCTCCCACGAATCAAGCAACTGCGGATATAGCCCCGCCTTCGTGATAAGGATATGGCGTTCGGCATCGTTGAATTTTAGCGGCATGGCATTCCCTCCTTGGATACTTATAATGGATCGCTGTTACCGTGTCAAATTATTTCTTTCACCTTCTCTAAAAATAATTGTTGACACATTCCCGGATGCGTGAGAGTATCACCTCAACATCCCCTCCCGCCCGAACCTGCGGGACCCGCGAAAGCGATCCAGGTGGCGGAGGAGAGGCGGGGAAAGAGTGGTAGCACCGGCGGGCGGCACATGGCAGCCCTTAATCCCGCGAAGCCTTGGCGGGGCCAGCGAAAGGCGCTCTTTGATGATCTAGATTTTGATAGGGGCGGTACTCCCCACGGAGTCGGGGGAGTCCAAGGGATGGTGCCTACGGGCGGAATCGCTAAGTCGGAGCGCCCATCCGCCGCCCCGCAAGGTCCCCCCCGTCCGTTCGCGTGAGCACATGCCGCGAGGGAGCGAGAGCGCCCCGCCGGGGCCACTAAAACGAAAGGAGGAGGAGATGAACGTTCGATTCAACGTGAGCAAGGAAGACGCGGCGATCATCGAGAAGATCGTGGACCGCGCCATCATCGCGGCGTTCAGGGGACCGCAGGAGGGCCGCGCATGAAGCCCCAAGCGGAAGCCATCTTGCGCTACCTGAAACAGCGCGGCGGCTTCGTCACCTCCACGGAGATCGTCAAGGATTGTTTCACGACGACGCCCTCCAAGCGCCTGGACGAGCTCCACGACGCGGGGCTGATCGTGAAGGAAAAGTACAAGGGCCGCGAGATGAAGTACCGGGCGAAGACGATGCCGGAAATTCTGGGGGTGAATCCATGAGTCTCGACCTTTCCTTCTACCGACGCGGTGATCTCGCCAGAAACCCAATCGTCATCAAGTCCGGCGCGGAGATTATGAACAGGGCGCAGAACTGGGCGACGCTTATCCTCGTGGCGCTCGCGTCTGGGGTGTTCGTGCTGCTGGTGTGGGGCGGGAAGTGACCCTCCGTCAACATTTTCTCGTAGGCGCCCTGTTCGTCGCAGGCCTCGTCCTCGCGCATTCGAACCACCGGGACGTGGCGGTCCTCGTAATGGCCGGGGCGTGCCTGATAGTGCTGATCGCGGAGCGGGGGGAGTGATGCCCGACCATCATCGGGCAGACGCCGGAGGGTACGTTTTCGAGCATGTCCTTGTCGCGGAGAAAATGATCGGAAGACACCTCTTCCTTGGAGAAGTAGTCCACCACAAGAATGCCATGAAAGATGACAACAGGTCCGAGAATCTATCGGTGTTTGCCAACCAGTCCGAACACGCCGCGCATCATCAGTCGAACTAAGGAGGACAGTCATGTCGGATCTGGCAATTTACGAAGAAGGTACCCACGGGATCATCATTTCCAGGGAGCCGGAAGTGGTACTCGCGGAGGCGAAGAAGGCGGCAAAGGCACTCAAGGATGTGCTCGCCAAGAAAGACAAGAAAGTCATGATGAACGGCGAGCAGTATTTGGAGTTTGAAGATTGGATGCTGTTGGCCCGGTTCTACGGGGCGACCGTGAAGGTCGATTCCACCGAGTTCATCGACTACGGAGCCGCCAAGGGATTTCTCGCCCGGGCGTCCGTGATCCGGCAGGACGGCGCGGTTATCTCTGCTGCCGAGGCGATGTGCATGAACGACGAGGAGAAGTGGTCCACGCGGTCAAAGTACGAATGGTCCGGCCCGAAGGAAAACCGGGTGAGAAACAAGGTGGGCGAGGAGCAGGTTCCTTTCTTCCAACTCCGGTCGATGGCGCAGACCCGCGCTTGCGCGAAAGCCCTCCGGAACGTGTTCGCATGGGTCGTCGTGCTGGCCGGTTACGCCCCGACTCCCGCCGAGGATATGACGGGAACGGAGGAGAAGGCGACCACGAAGCCCCCCCAGGAGAAGAAACCCGAGGACGGCGGGAAGACGGACGATGAGAAGCGCGGGGAGATCATCGACCTTTGCGCCGTGTACGCCGCCGCCAAGTCGATCACCGTCGAGGTCGCCATGAAGGAGTTCACGGTATTCACGGGGGCGGATGGCGCGGAGAAATATCAGGCGGACCCGAAGCGCCTTACTGCGAAGTGGCTCAATTCGACCCTTGGGCGGGCGCGGGAGTTGGCGAAACCGTTCATCCCGAAGCCGGAGGTCGCCGCGTAATGTTCACCTTCCGGGGAGAGGATCATTCCTATTGGCTCGATGGGCGGGAGTTGGAATCCGTTACGGAGATCCTCTCCCTTTCCGGCATCGCGGATTACCGCTTCTCCAATGCCGACGCGATGGCGCGGGGATCGTATGTCCATACCGCCACGGAGATGATCGACCGGGGTACGCTGGACTGGGAGATCCTTGACGATACCCTGCGGCCCTACTGCGAAGCCTATCAGCGGTTCATCGAGGACAAGCGGCCTGAGATATTGCTGTCGGAGAAGCCGATGTATCACGCGGCATACCTGTACGCGGGGAAGCCGGATCGGGTCTTCCTGATGGATGGTGTCACCTCTTTGGCCGACATGAAGACAGGAGTGCCGAACCGCGCCACACAGATTCAGGTCGCCGCATATCGGGAGATGGTCCGGGTGTCCGAGGACATCCATTGCGCGAAATGCTTCTCCCTGCACCTTCGGGATGACGGCACGTATCGGCTGGATGAAATAAAAGACCTGAAAAGAAACTTTCAAATCTTCCTCGGCGCGATGGTGGTCGAGAGATGGAAGAAGGGGGAAGCATGAAGGCGGTTCTGACGGTGAAGATGAAGTCCGGGTATCTCATTATCGAGAGCGAAGTAATCGACCTGACGGCGGAGGAGGCCCCCGTTGAGTGACCCCGCCCGCACCATCGACGTGGCCGAGGCTGAGGCGCAGTCCGTCGCCCTCGCCCTCCCCAACAGCGCCCGATCCATCGTGGTGATCGACTACCAGACGAAGGAGGCCGCCAACGCCTTCTTCCTCGACTGCCGCCGCGCCCGGAAGGTGATCGACGCATTCTATGACCCGAAGATCGAGGAATGGAAGGCGGCGAAGAGACTGGCCGACGATAACCGCGCCAAGATGGTCGCGGAGAAGACCGCCGCCGAAGCCCCCATCGTGGAGGCGGAGGGTATCGTCAACCGGGAGATCATGCGGTTCGACGCGGAGGACCGGAAGCGCAGGGAGGAGGAGCAGCGGATCGCCGAGGCGAAGGCCCGCAAGGAGGCCGAGGAAGCCGCCCTCCGTGCCGCCGCCGAAGCGGAAGCCGCCGGGGAGCGGGAGGAGGCCGCCGCCATCATCCACGAGGCCATCGTCGCCCCCGTGTTCGTCCCGGCGCCCCCTCCCCCGCCGAAGTTGGCCGGCAGCGCGGAGGTCGTCACTTGGAAGATGGAGGTATCCGACCTGAAGGCCCTCGTGTTGGCGGTCGCATCGGGGAAGGCTCCGCTGACGTATCTCCAAGCCGATGAGGTCGCCATCCGACGCACCGTCACCGCGCAGAAGGCGTCCTTCACGTGCCCGGGAGTGAAGACATGGCCCGAGACATCGCGCAGGTCCACCGGAAGATGACCACCCTCGCGCTGACGGGGATGGACGCCGAGAGGGGAGGGAAGATGCCCGACACAATAGAAGAAATTGATTGCTACGATTGGGTAGGATGCCCCGGAACCTGCGACGAATGCGAGATAGGGGCCGACATGGGGATTGAGCAAGTACCCCTCCCCCCTTCCCCGGTGTCGCCGTGAAGCGGCTGAAGGAAGAGAAGGAGTTAAGGAAAATCGTCTGCTTGCCTATTGATGTTGATGATTCTCTCAATGATCGGGTTGCCGATGCAAGGCTGGCGGGCCGCCTCATCACCGCCCTCGTCGCCGCCGTCCGCGCCGACTGCATCAGCATCTATTACGACTGGGCCAGCAGGCCGCCAGGATGCGCCGGGATAACATTCCCGGATGCCGTCAGAGGGAATAGGCGCTGGCGGGAAACCGCCACGATCCGCAAAGGAGGAAAGTGATGGACCTGATAACCGACCTGAAGGATGAGAGGCTCAGTTGGACGGTTGCGAATATAGCGCAGACAAATCCAAGGATGGCATTACGAATACTTATCGACTCCCTCCGCGCCTCCCTCACCCGCGAAGCCGAGAAGGACGCGAGGATCAGGGAGTTGGAGGAACGCGAGAAATGGCTGGAAAAAGAACTGCACGACGCGACTGTATCCCTTGAGACAAAGCAATCCCGCCTCGCCGCATCCGAGGCGCAACTGTGCAGGGCGAGGGAGAAGATCGGATATGTGGGAACTATCCGAGGAAGAGGGACCATTTTGGGGGAGGTTGCCGCCATATTAAATTCCACCGGCCCCTGCCGACACGAGGCGAAGGTGGCGCGGCTGGATGGCTTACTTTCCGATGCCTGTAAATTGTTGGATTCTGCCCTCGGTGATGGGCCGGATTGTGACTGCATTTTTGAGGGGAATGCCCACTTTTGCGGATGGACAAAATGGCAGGATGCAACGCGGAAGTTCTTGGACGCCGAACGCGCCGCCCTCGCGGCGAAGGAGGGGGGATGAACGACTTCTGGTTGAAAGCATGGGCCACTCTCGGGATGTTTGCGATATTTATTGTACCGCTTGTCCGCCGTAGGGCGAAGGAGGGGAAATGCATGCCTGCTTCCTCCACGCGGGGAAGGTGGTGAAGATGGAAGTGGGGGAGGGGAAGTGAAGGTATGAAATCCAATGTTTACAGAGTATCCTCAGAGGTGACTTATCCTTGGATATTGGAAAGACATTACGCCAAGAGATTGCCATGCATTACAGATGCGTTTGGATTGTACGAAGGAAATATGTTGGTGGGCATAGCCACCTACGGAGTGCCCGCATCCCCATATCTTTGCTCCGGGATATGCGGTAAAAAATATGCCAAAATAGTTCTTGAATTAAACAGGGTTTGCATAGAAGACGGAGGGAATAACAGGGCGAGCGTATTGGTGTCATCCAGCCTGAAGCAGTTGGATAGACCAAGGATTATAGTTAGTTATGCAGATGTAGGGAAAGGGCACATCGGGTACATATACCAAGCAACCAATTGGCTTTATACCGGGTGCACGAAGGAAAGGACGGACATTTATTCCGGTGAAGGAAAACACGCAAGGCATCACGGCGGAGACAAATCAATTAGGCAACCAAGGACATCAAAGCACCGATACGTATATTTCATTGGTAGCCATAGAGAAATAAAGGATATGTTGTCTTCATTGAACTATCCAACCCAAACATATCCAAAGGGTAACACGGAACGATATGATGCAAGTAAGGAAATTACGGCACAACCGTTGTTGTTATAGAACCCATTCTGCCTTCCTCCGCGCGGGGGAGGTGGTGAAGATGGAAGTGAGGGAGCCGCCTACCCCGGCGCCCCGGTGAGGAACTGTAGCAGGGGGCTTACCCGCCCCCCTTCATCACCTTCATGGCCACATTAAGGACCGGCCTCAACAGCCCCAGGTAGTCCGCCAGCATGGTCAGGAGTGATCCGATGATTAACCGTGGGATCACTTTCTTGATGAATAGGCTCCGGGTAGCCCCCTTGATGTCCATAGCGCCCCGCTGGAACACCCTGACGAACGACAGTAGGGCCTTCATGTCGTCCGGTTCAATGTCGTACCGGCAGACGTGGCGGGACTCAACGATGACGGCGATGGCGTCTATATCGGCCTCGGTAAGTACCATCTTTCGCGAATGTTCGGCCACAGGTTGCCTCCCGCCTTTATTTTGCTCAGAAACGGTAATCCGCAAGTATAGCCGCCCCGAAATCTGCCCCGGAACGGTCGTCCCTCTTCCCAAATGCCCTTTGCCACATGAACACTTGACTTATCCCCCTAAGACCCCTATTATGGAGGCATGGAAACCATGAATGCATTGTGCTTGGAGTGCGGAGAACCCATCCCGGGCGACAGGTTCAGGAAAAGAGCGAAAACCTGTTCGGGGAAATGCTCAAAATTGCACGAACGCAAACGATACAGGAATGTCAACCCGTGCCCAAACATATCCCCCGGGGCTGTTGGTGCCCTGAATGAATTACGGGCATCGGTAGACCTAATGTTGCGAGGATGGGAAGTATTCAGGGCACTTAGTCCGTCATCCCCATGCGACATGGTAGCATTTAGGAACGGAACTTTATTGAGGGTTGAAGTCACCACGGGATACATTACCCCCGGCACGGGCAAGTTGGCTTACAGTAAGCACATAAAAGACAAAAGAGACATATTGGCGGTAGTTTTGCATAATGGTTCCATCTCGTATTTCCCCGATTTGCCATCAGAAGCGCATATCGCCTAAAATAGCGGCTCCAAAATCGGCCCCGCTTCGATCATCACGCTTGCCCCACCCGCGCACTTCCACCGTTACTGGACCAATTCTCAGCGGACGAGCGTATAACTCGCCTATGACCAGCCCCCCCGTTCCCATACCCGCCCGGACCCCGAATTCCTTCTGGATGGCGAAGAATGGCGGCGTTGCTGGCCTGTACTCGATCGACCCCACGCCTACCCCGTCCTGATACCGGAGGATGGCCGAGGCTGTACCGCCTGCCGAGGATGGGGGGATGGTCGCGGAGGCGATCACATGGGCGGAGTTGTCCTGCACCGTGGCCGGGGTGAGCACGTCGGGGAAGCGGTCAACGTACTTTATCTTTTCGATGACCTTTATGCGGACCGGGCCGGGGACTTCGATGCGCTCCACCTTTGCCGCCGGGTCCTTCGGCTGGACGGCAGGTTGGGGGGTGTTTCCCCACGGCTTCAGGGAGTCCGGGGCGTAGCGCAAGAAAGCAAGCACAAGCAAACCGAGGGCAAGAAGCCCCCAAGGGATCGAAGCACCCGACGCAAGGGTCTTTAACTTTTCCCACATGCTGCCTCCCTCATGTTCCGATGATCGAGACTTTCCACGTCTTGTAGAAGTGTCCGGCCGCGATGCCCGACATGATCCCTCGGACGAACACGGGGTCCAGCGCTTCCTTGCCCCCGGCCAGTTTCCACCGCAGGAACACGACCGCCAGCCCGACGATGATGGGCACGAACGGCAGGAAGCGTGTCCCAAGGTGGCCGGGGATCGTATCCGTACTCGTGTAGACGGACGGCGTGGGGAGCCAGTATTTGACCCCCTGCGTCACCACGATGGCGACGACGACGGCGATCCAGTCCATGACGCCTTGGATGAGCGTTAAGAAGTCCATTTCATGCCTCCTTTACGTTCTGTTGGCTATGGAGCAACCCGGAGTTGTCCCGGCGCCCCCGGATTCCCCGCCGGGGAGGTCCACGAATACACGGGCGACCACAGCGATGTCTCACCGGTCCCGAGGACCGCTTGCGCCCTGAACGTGTGCGCCGTTTTCTTTCCGACCGCGGGGAGGATCCACGATGTTGCGGCGATTCTTGTGGCGACCTGCGCGCCGTCCATCTCCACGTTGTAGAACACCCCACCGGCTTCGGAGCCGATCAATGAATTGTCGGTGTAGGAAGTCACGTTGCTCCACGTCAGCGTGAAGGCGTGGGCAGGCCACGCGAACATCGTCGTTACACCAAGAGCAATTGCCATGAGCACCCCAACAGTTGTATTCCATCTCATAGTCACCCCTCCCTCATCTCGTAATGGTTGCATCTGCCATCTTGTAGTGATATAGTAGTTACATCTTGATACATGGAGGCCATTATGGTGATGCCGCGTAAAGACGATGGGAAAACAAAGGTTTGCAAATCATGCTCCATAGAAAAACCCCTGTCGGAATATTTCTGTTCTGGTGGTTATTACACTCCGCGTTGCAAGCCTTGCCACAATGAATGGTGCCGGATGCAAAGGAATAGCCCGGAAGGAAAATCAACGTATGCTTCATGGGCATCATCCGATCGTGGCAAAAAAGTAATATCTGCCAGAATGAAAAAATGGAGAACCAAAAACCAACAGAAGCGGGCCGCTCAAACTGCCGTTTCCAACGCCATAAGGGACGGAAGATTGATCCGTAAGGCGTGCAATATATGTGGATCAGGCGACCCTGAAGCACATCATGCCGATTATGCGAAACCATTAGAGGTCCGTTGGTTGTGCAAGGCGCACCATGTAGAAGAACATTATGCATTTTTACCATCATCGGACATAGAGTAATGGTTGCCATCCTTGAACCTTCCGCCCCACCGATTCATCGGGTCCAGCGTCTCCCACCATTCCCCGAAGGGGCGATGGGATTCCGTATCCGAAAGATACTTCCCGTCTTTGAACAAGTTCAGGTCTATAGCGAGTCGCTTCAGGTGCAGGGAGTTCTTGATCCCCTTGTTCTGATTGGCGTACAGGTCGGCCATCTCCTGCGTTCGCAACGCCTCCCCGAAGGTGCAGGCATAATTACTTTCCGCCATGTAGAGGATCAACTTCGCCACGTTGCGGGCGAATACCTGTTGGCGTTCGGAAAGGGTCATGCCTTCTCCCTCAGATTGTTCAGCGACGATTTGAAGTTGGAGCGCATCACTCTCCACCATCGAGGGCCAGCAGCAGGACGAGCAGGGTCAGGCGTTTCATGGGAGCCTCCGAGAGAAGAAGTTGGGGGGCATTACGGTTCCAGCGTGATCGTCATGGATTTCCACGTTCCAGGAGCACCTGCCACCGTACATTTCCAACCAATCACATTATCTGTCCCCAATTTCCAAGTGATATCGTTTGCATTCCATGTAACTGTGTTATCCGTGGGGGCGGCAGAGAGGAAAGCATGGGCAGTATTATTTCCATAAATCATTATTGGTCCGCCGCCGAGTATATTGCCTGATGTATTATTCTCGTATACGTTGTTTGCCCCGTATAATTGTCTGCTCACTGGATGTGCATTATATAAACCATACCTCGCGCTGTCTTTAATTGTATTGCCGGAAAAGTAAATATCAGTAAAATCGTCCGATGATATAATAACACCGTCAAGACCAACGCCAGTTATTATGTTGTTTGTTATTTTATGATGACTCGATACATATCCTTCCTCCGAAGCATAATATATTCCCCTGTAACCTTTACTTATTGTGTTCCCATCAACAATATAGTTATTGTCAGACCCTTGAGATCCAATGATTATATAAATACCGGCTTGCGCCGCTCCAGTTGTATATACCCCGTCTATCGTGTTGTTGGCTATCACAACATCCCTGCCGCCAAGCCCCGCTGTTATTCCGTGGGAGTTTTGTGTATTATCCCACCCGTAACCATAGATTGTATTACCGTATATAGAAAGGTAGGATGTAAATGGAGCATATATTCCGTCATACCCTGTTCTGGATAATACATTTCCTGATATTGTTATGTGCTTAAGGATGGCATTTGAAACGGAATCCATCTGTATTCCGAACCAGATTGTATCATTTATCGTATTATTACTGATAGTTATAAATCTACCTATATCGTTTGTATTGTCTGCCCCGGTCAGACAACCCGCAAGCGCCCCCACATTAACATTATCCATGTAATTGCCATCTATAATGCCGTGTCCGCCCACATACACTATCGCATCTCCGTCTAAATTCCGTATGCGATTGTTTGTTATTACAGATCCAGTTTCATAGTTGGTCAAATTGTATCCCAACAAGAACCCGTGAGAACCACCCTCAATCAGGTTGCCGGAGTATGTATTTCTATAACAATATCCGCCTGACCCTACATTAAGATTGTTGACGCTTCCGGTAGACGGTGCCCCGTAGATATAGTTATTACGTATGCTAGAGTCACTTACATCTACAAACGCAATCCCCATACTCTCGATCCCGTTCCGGTTTATGACAAGGTTTACTATATTTATGTGTGAAGAGGACGACACTTTTAATATGGGGTGGTATGTTCCAGCCAATGCCGATTGCGTGGGTTGCGCCAGTAACTTAAACCCCCCACCGCCCATTCCAACAATAGAAACATACGACTTACTGGCAATGGTCAATCCAACCCAACTTGCGGCACCTACGCCAACAGTCAAGGGGATGACAAGCGTTCCATTCGCGGTTATATTATCAAGGGCTTGCTGTACCTGCGTCGAGTAATCCACCGACCCGTCGGTAACGTAGCCCGCCGGTAAATACGCCCTCACGTCCACCCACGGCCCCTTCGTGATGAGGTCGGCGGGGCGGATAGTTCTGGTGTAGGCATTCGACCACGGGATCTGGTTCCCGTCGATCTTGTCCAGCGTAATCGTGCCGCCTGTAGATGTGCGCCGCTGGAACGTACCGTGGGCCGCACCGTCCGCGTCCATGTTCAAGTCCTGCGTACCGATCTGCGACTTGATATCCACTCCGAACGCAAGGGTACTTATCAGCATCCCCATGAGGGATGCGAGGAGAAAACGGCGCATGGGGCCTCCTATCGCTTTAGGGTGAAGCCGGAAATCGGAAATCGCATCAGAATCTCATCCTTACGCCAACTTGGTAATTCCTCCTCACGACATTAGCCTCATAAACAATACTTATCGTCTGCCAAATCCTTCTGTACGGATTAGGAAGGATGGCAGAAACCAACGCATTCCCGACAATACTGACGGCAAAATAAGAATCAACTTTATCCCCGCTTGGATGCTCCCCCAATAGAGGATTGTTTTCCTTGTAATAAGCGTGAGTTCCGTTGCCGCGCCCCTCCGCTTTCCAGTTCCAACTTCTTGCCGCATATCTTGTCTGCGACCAATCGGCTATCTGAGTTGCGACTACGGCGGCTTGGAACGCCGTGTCCGTTTTCGTCCACGGATCTAAGGCTGCCGCCGAAGACGCGAAGATGAACAAAACGAACGCCATCGTGATGGGTCCTGCTATCTTCACTTAAATTCCGCCCTAAAATACCCATAATTTGCATTAAGCACCGCATTGTCGGTAGATAATGCTTTCACGGCTACATTGTCTCCCGCTGAAACAGGAATCCAACCAGACACCAGCATATTTGTTGCCGAGGCGCCTGTATATGGAGTAGTGATATTCGCCGCGATTGTGGTTGTATTTTTGGTCAACAACGCCTGCCTGTTTGCTCCCGCTGTGGCAGTTCCATTCCAAAGCGTTGTTACGTAGAAGTTGGCGTATGTATACCCGGTTGGAATAGTTATGATTGTGTTGTCTACTGCCGGGTTGTGCGCCAAAAGAACATCGCTATCTTCTGTTTCCCATATAATGTAAGTCTCAGCGCCCCCCGTTATGCTTTGAGTGGCAGATTTTGATAGATTGCATATACTCAACCCTGTGGTGCTTACCGATGTAGCCCATGCACCATCGCCGCGAAGGAACCCAGTATTGTCCGCTGTCCCTGTGGTGGCAAGTTTTGAGATCGCAACCGTGTTGTCCACGAGTTTTGCCGAGGTAACGGAGTTGTCGAGGAGTTTCGACCCCGCGATATTCGCGGCAGAGTTTATATCCGCGTTGACGATGGCGTTGTCGAGAATCTTCGCAGAGGTCACAGTGGAATCTACGAGGTCCGCCCCATTGATCGTGTTATCGGTGAAGGTGGGGGCACCGACCACGGTCAGCGTCCCATTGACGGTCACGTTATCCGTGAAGGTCCAGTTGACCGCGCCCACCGGCGGCAGGATCGACAGGTAGAACAACGCGGCGAGCGCCAGCGCAACGATCTTCTTCATGGAGAATGCCCTACGCATTTATTAGCCCCCATTCCTTCCATGTCCCGGGAGTGCCGGTAGTGACACATATCCATCCGATGATGCCCCCCGCCGATGGTTCCGAGTTCCACCGAATGTCCCCACGGGTCCATTCTCCGGTAGTGGGAGCGGCGGTCCCGCGATCCCCGATGGAGTGTATCTTTGTGAAGGTTATGAGTGCCCCGGTGGATGAGCGCCTCTCAAATGACCCGATCCCCACTTTCAGGTCCTCAAGGCCGATCCGGGATTTAACGTCGGTCGCGCTCATACGTTCCCCATTCCATGAAGAATTGTGGCGCTATCGTCCACGGCGTAAATCTTCAGCGTGTTGGCCGATATGGTGACGATGACGGAGCCGAACACGCCGCCAGCCGCCGCGTCCGCATAGGTGATGACATCTCCGTACCTTGCAAGATCCGTCGAAGCGGACGCCCCCTGAGCCGAGGAAGGGATCGTCTTGAAATCACCTTTGCCCCGGTACCCCTCCAGTTGATCCATCCGGTCCGCGAGGTCCGCCAGCACCCGGTTCAATTCCCCGAGGTCGGACGAGTTTATCCGGTAGACGCGGCGGAGTTCGGTCATCTATTCCTGCCGAAGCGGTATCGCGCCGCCCTGCGTGGGGTCATCCTGTAATTCCTGCGCCGCCCTCATTGTTCCCGCCTTCGCCCCGAGTTTCAGTAAAGGTGGCATGGATGGAAGTTTACCCGCCTTCGCCGCCCTCAAATACCCCTTTGGTGAAGCAACAGAATGAGCCGCGAACAGAGAGAACCCGTAGGGCACAACAAGCCACTCCTTCGGCACTCCGAAGGATCCCAATGCCCCCGCAGCGACACCGTGCGCCATCAGTTGTTCGGCTGATACGGGAGGATGGATGTTCCTTTCCTTCATGGCCGCGCCAGCGAGATTAAGGAACTCCTTCAGTTTAGATACAATCCTTGGTCCTTCTGTCTTTCCGAACTGCCGGACGATGGCATCCTCTTGCCGGTTGAGTTCCACCTTCGCCGCCCCCACGTTCAGCGCCTCAGACCCGTCTTCCAGGACCTTTGTGCCTCGCCGGAATACCGAATATATGGAGTCGAACCCCCGGGAGTCCTTGTAGAGGGAGCGGGCCTTTAGGTACGCCTGCGCCAGTTTTTCCGGGGATGCCTGCCGTTGATCCCATCGGGAAATATCCTCAAGCAGGCCGCCACCCCAAACACTCTCAGCCCTATCGGGACTCCTACCCCAGAGCATCGTGTTTATCTTGGATTGCGCGGCATCCACTTGCGGGAACGTCATTGTCCCGTTTTTAGACATCTCCAGTTGGCCCTGAACCCACTTGTATGCCTTGTCGTCAGAGATAATCTTGGAATCCTGCGCCGCCAAGCCCAATTTTTCCCGGTACTGCGGAACGGATATAATGGCATCCCCGCCAATATCTTTCGCAGCGGCATACGCCTTCTTCCCCTCGGACTTTATACCCTTTTTCACAATAGGACCGACCTCCAGGATGTTCTCCCCCGGAGGGATATCTTTCCCGATCAATTCTCCGAACGCCTGAGAGCGGGAGGCCAGAACTTCTCTGTAAAACTTGCTGGCGTATCTGCTCAGTAGATATTTCCCGGTAGGGAACGCATCTGCAACCCACGCCGCCCCCTTCTGCACGATGGGAGACTGCAAAACGCCCTTTGCCGCCGCAATCCCTGCCCCGGGGATCATTTCGCCGTAAGCCGCTGCTTTTGTATCGGCGGCCACGTTCGACACGGCCTGTTCCGGAGTAACCTGCTCCCCGGAAAGATAATCCAACCCCTGCTTTATCAGGGACCCCCCGCCTCCTCCGGCGATACCGCCAAGAAGACCGCCAAGTGGACCCCCGGCAATCGCCCCTGCTGCTCCTCCCATCATCGCGCCAGCGACGGGGAAGGTGTCTCGCGTGGCCTTGCCGAACCGTTCAAGCGAAGACGGAGGCGTAGGAGGAAGTATCTTCCCTGCCGCCGCGAATACTTCCCCCATGTCCGCATCAGTCGGGGGAGCCTCGCCGTTCCATTTGAACGTGACCGTTTTCCCGGTCTGGCTATCGCGGGCCGTGTAGGTCGGCATCATTCCACCCCGATGATCTCAAATCGTCCCTTCGGCTTTTCCTTCCCAAGCACCGGAGGTTTACCCGTAGCCTTTTTCACCCTCCCTGCCGATATCCCCGAGGGGTCTACAGCGGCCCCCGCCCCCTGAAGGAACTGCTCCTGACGGTTCAGTTTGTCGACGATCAGTTCATCGGAGTCCAGCGGGTGAGGGAGATAGGTAGACTCGTAAAACGGCAGCTCCTCTTTCGATATGGCCGCGCCGGTCATGAACCGGATCTTCACGTCGAGGGCTTCGCGGAAGAGGCTGTTCATCTGCCGTCCCTCTCCGATTCCGCCCATCGGCGCCCACATCTTCAGGATCAATGCGCGATTGACCGATCCGTCCTTGTTCATGATCTTCGACCGGATCTTCTTTACGTTCTCCAGCCCCTTCGTGATCCCTTCGATCTTTCCGCCTTCGGTGGCGAGCGTGCCCTTCATCGGGGCAACGGGTACGGGAGTGGTAACGTTCGCCCCGGTCTGCTTGTTCCTGATGACGCTGTACTCCGTCCCTGTCGGATCGGTGTACTTGAACTCCTCCACGGGTGCGGGGGCGGATACGCGATACGGAGTACCAGACTTCGGCGTTACTCCAACACCGGCCGGTCGTCCCGTGTACGGGTCCACGTCGTAGGAAATCTCCGTTCCGTCGGGTAGTTTCCTCTTTCTCTCCTCCAGCTTTACCGGAACCGGCAACGCCCCGCCGGGGATCCCAACGCCCTCTTCCGTTTCGAGGATGGAAACCGGCCTACCTTCCGGGCCCTCAACGTCCCTCCTGCGCGTCTTCTGCTGGTTCATCTTCACGATGATCTTGCCCGTGGAGTCGAACGAGAACTCCGGCTTCGGCGAAAGGAGGCTCGCGGCCTGCTGTGAAAATGACGGAGCGGCGGTAACGCTTGGATCCAACGGAAACATGGAAGATCCGCCGCCGAAAGGTGCGGCAGGAGTAGCAGCAGGTACGCCGCCGGGAGCATTCATTCCGAATGTCTTCAACATCTCCTTAAATGACTCTTCTCCTTCTGCTTTCGGATACAATGCCCTCATCTGCTGCTCCGGCGTCATTTTGCCGAAGATGTCCTCTTTCATGGATTCAATGACAAGGGCCTTCTCTTTAAGTTTGGCCTCCTGCTTTATCAGATCCGTCTGCGCGGCAAGGTAGGCGTCTTTTTTCTTCGCCTCTCGTGCCTGCTGAAATCCCTGACCGAATCCCGGGATAAGTCCAAGCAGGACGTTTCCTCCGTCTTCTTCTCCCATAGCCTCCTCCTATTTCCAGCCGAGCATTGATCCGAGTCCTTGTCCCATATTCGTACCAAGATCCATCCAGTTTTTCTGTTGTGCGCTGTACGCCTGATTCGCGGCTCCGTACCTGTCCGCGTATGAAGTACCCGCCTGCCCTAATCCGGCCATTGATTGCTGCGGCGCGTTGAACGCCACTCCGTAGGCCTTCTGGAGGATGTCGTTGAAGATGCTTGAGAAGATTGTATTCTGCGCGTTGCTCAGATTACCAGCGCGGTCCGACGCCAACCCGGTAAGTGCGCTGATTTGCGCCCCTCCCCTCGGGGTATTCCCAAGAACGCTATCTTTCGCCACGTTGTACTGCGACTCGATCCCGGAGCGGGCGTTCGCGTACAGCGGAGCAAACGTGGAAGACTTGGCGGGGTCGAATCCTCCTTGCAGGAAATTCGTCATCTGGGAGAGAAGGTCCTCCCGGATCGGCGTGGTCTCCTTGTACGTCTGCTGCGCGATCTGCGCCTGCGCCGCCTCATATGGAGAAGTTGCTGGAGTCTGCTTTCCTTTTCCGACGCCCATGATCTACCTCCCCACTTCGTAATAAGTTATTACCGCGCCCATCCTTCTTCCCTCGTGCGCCATGTCGAGCATGTTCGGAATCGCCCCCACCTCAATGAACCCGATACGCTTGGCGTACCGGATGGCGGTCGCGTATTCCTGTGGAGTGACGCCCACGATCACGCGCAGCCCGGGGAAGGTAGAGAAATACTTAAGCGCCACTATGCCGATCCCCGGATGCGGATACCCGTACATACAGAAATGAATCTGCGCGCATCCCTTATCCACGTTGTTCAGCCACGCGACGCATGCGATCTTCTTCTCCCGGGCGTCCATCACGATAACTGGAAGATTCTTCGGATCCTTCAGCCAGTCGATCCATTCGGCCGCATTCGTCACAGTGCCACCGTAGAACAACTTCGCGGCCCGGCCTTCCTCCACCATCCGCTGCCACAACTTAATCAGCAACTCATCCGGCACCGACCATCCGTTTTCAGTCTTGCATATCGGCCAGATGGCGTACCTGTCCCCTCGTTCCATCTCCTACCTCCCCGACGATGTAGGTTTACTTAATCGAGTTCAACAGCCCAGATGTCCACAGCACCCGTGCCGTAGATCCGGGATTGCAGACGCTTCCCATTGTTCCCGGTGATGAGCCGCTTTGTCACGATGCGGGAACCGGTCAGCGTGTGAGATTGGATGCTTGACCCGTCAAGCATGATCTGCGCGGTCGCGGTCCCTCCTACCGAAACATCATATTTGGCGCTTCGGGGGAAGAACATCCTCACTTGATCCGACGCCTCCCCGGTCTGCCAATCCCATGAAATCGCCACCGCGTTGTCCGTAGTCACCGTGGCGTCTTCGAGTACCCACACGTACCCGGAGGTGTCCGCCGCAAGGATCCGGTCGTTCGTGTCATCGACGCATACCGCCGAGAACGCTATCCCGTAGTCGTAGTGGACCGGCTTCTTCGTACCGAGGTCGGTAATTATGACCTCGGAGGGGTACGTCGCCGCACCGCCCGGGAAGCCGAAGTACAGTTTCCCGTGATACGAGATAAGCCAGCAATTCCCCATGTTGGCGAGGACCCGCCCGTCGATACCCTGCGTCGTGTTCCCCTCGAATACGGGACGGAAGTTGGCGTTCGTTATATTGTCGTCCGAAGCCCCTGAGAACGCCCACACGCCATCATTGCCGACGTGAAGAAGCCCGGCCCCCCGGACGGCGAGGATCCCATCCTGCCCCACCGCCCCCGTCACCGCCGACTGCCGCAGGGGGAAGAATGATTGGTACCCGGTCCCTTGGTTCAGATAGATATCCCGCCCGGTCAGCGCGTACACCTGTCCGTTGAACAGGGAGAGACCCTTCAGCGCCTCCTGCGGGGCCGCTACTTCGACGTAGTAGAGCGCGGGCCAGTATTCCGGCTGGTTCGGCTTGCAGAAATACAGTAGGTTGTCCTTGGCGATGAAACAGTACCCGTTGAAGTCGGGGCCGACCACGACGGACCCGAGGGGGGGCCGGTCGTGGTCCGTTGCCACTTCGGTTCCAAGGGATGCGTCAGGGACATCGAGGGCGTCAGATGTCGTTCCAATCGCCACCTCGTGCGAGTAGTAGAATGCGGCCCCGGCGAGCAGCGTCCTATACAGCCGGACGTGCGTCACCTGCGAATCCCCGGAGGCCGCCCACGTCGCATAGATGCCCGTCTCTGCCTCGATGTACGCCGCATCTGACGGGTTACTCTCGCACTCCAGCGTCGTGCCGGATTTGCGGCAGTAGGTGTATTTGACGCCTATCCTCTGCCCCGATACAGAGTAATCCGTCACCAACTCGAAGAACCAGAAGTTCCGGTACGTCGCGGAGTCGGAAGTGTTCTCCGTGATGTCCGCTTCCCAGTCGTAGGTGATCTGGTAATTCCCGGAGGTCGTGCCCCACTGGTACGATCCGGCGGTCGCGTGGCCCGAGGTCGACTCCCACCCCTGCGTATAGGCGTACCCCTCGACCTTGCCGGAAAGCGTGGGGGCCGCAGTCGGAGGCGTGATCCCCCACTCCGCAACCGTCGATCCCGTGATCCTCTTCCGGTCGGTACCGTTCAGCGCGAAGATGGACTGCGTAGCCACGTTGTAAGCGTTGTACTTGATCGCGGACCATTTGGCGGAGGTCAGGCCCGACGCGAGCGACACCCCGTTTCGATAGATGGCCGTCCCGCCGAAGGCGTACCGGACCCCGCCCATCTCGACAAGCCGGTGAACCGGAGTGCCCACCGCCGCGTCCGACAGTCGAGTGGAACCCTTGCGCGTTGACGCCACCCCTTGCCTATCAAGATGAAGATTCGTACATCGCGTCATCGCCCCGGACAGCGCAACCTTACCCTCAGCGGAGAAGGGAAGGTCGGACGCATCGGTGGCGACATCGAGCATTCCGTCAGGGGAGAATCGGACGGGCATTATTTTAATCCACCGTATTCAGACATGATGTCAGGATAATCATTTAATACTTTGTTTGGAACTTTTTCTCCGCGCCGCAATGCCTTTCTAACGATGGCTAAATGCAACATATCTGGGTTACCCTCTGGGAACTCTGATTGTAATATTGTTTCTCCTGCCACCCTCCACCCGGACCTTTCTCCCAGCGGAGCAGTAACGTTATATCCTGCCTCTATTGCGTTTTCTTTCGCTGCTCCGTGGTCCCACCCCGTGATAAATTTACCTTCATCAGTCATTACCCCAGACTTCCATTTGCCCAGGAACTTATTGTCATATTCCGCGACGGATAAGGCCCAAGGGTTTAATTTACTAAATTCGTTTTTGGTTAGTGCCCACGAAGGAGGTACCGTAATCGGCATTGCAAAGGCACTCATCGCCCCTGACTGGAGCATCTCGGGGCTTCCCGGTTCCCCGCCGAGGATGCCCTCTAAAAGCATCGCCGCGATACGCTGTGGTATTCCAGCGTTGTAATTCACGCCTTCCGAAGTCAGCGGAACATTCGCAAATGGAGAGCCCTGCGGAGACCTGGGTACGCTTTTATTCAGCAGTGCTTCCTTGGCGCGGAGATACCTCTGGTGGAATGTCTCAACTGATGCGGGTATCGGAAACTCTGCCATGCCGTCACCCCGTCGGGTACGTGCTCGGCAGCCGCAGCCGGGACCGACGAGACTCCCGGGGCGCTCCGATGCAGTAGTCGCGGTTCTTCATCCGGCTCCTCTTGTATCCCAACAGCACGTTGATGCCGATCTCCTTGCGGAGTTTCCAGTAATCCCGGAGGGAGGGGATATGCCCGTCGGTGTCCGCCGCGAACGCACGCTCCATTGTCGCCGCCTCGATGTAATGGATGGCGAACTCGGGCAGATCAAGGTCGGAGTCCCACGTCGTATCGTCGGACTCGACATCGTAGGGTAGCCGGTCGAACACCATCAGGACAGCGCCCGCGGCGTCCACCGTGCCGGTAATCATACCGGTGTCTACCGCATCGACCGAACCCTCCGTCCACGCGATAAGTCCCTCGCCGAGGGTATCGGAGAAGGCGTCCCCGATTTCATCTTCCTGCCAAGTGATCCCGGAGGGCCGAGGGTACAGGACGAACTGGTTATGCTCCGCATCCGGTCGCCAGTAATTCGTCGGGGTGCCTGAAGAGAGGCGGTAGTTCCAGTCGTTCTCCGCGAGTTCCTTCTGACTGATCGGGTAGATGGGGGACTCATCCCACGCGACGAACTTCGCCCGCTGGAATTGAGCATGGAGCGGCATCGGAACGTAATCCGCCGGGGAAGCGATCCCCGCCTCGAACGGCATCGTGAAACGGTACCCATCATCGAACGTGTCCACGGTGGTCAGCCAGTGCGCCGGCTCCCAGGGGAACGAAACCACTTTCCCGTCCGCCTGCCACAGTTCAAGCGCCTGATACTTGTCCCCCTCCGCGTAGGCTTCCTCCCAGTCGTGGGTATACGCATACGTGTACTGCGGCGGGTAGGCGTAGGCGCCGACTTCCTCGATGAGGCCGCATTTCTGGAATACCTCCAACTGCGCCTCGTTCCACACGCGGCGGAGGTAGTCGGACGCCCAAATGTTGCCGGACGGGTCGCGTAGGAATCGGCGCATTCGAGTTAAGGAACTGTTGAAACTCCCCATTCGGGACGCCCCTTTCCGACCTGAAAGGTCCTCTCCGGCATCATCGGCTTCATCGCTGCCATCCCCGCTGTCTCCAGGTACTTCGCCAGCCACTCGCCCGCCCGGGTCGCATCCCCCCGGGAGGCGAAGAACTCGGAGACGGCGTACTGTGTCGCCGCCTGCCGGAATACGGGGCGCAACTTGATCGGGTCGGAGTCCGTCGTGTACGCCTTCGGGATGACAGCGCAGGTGATCTCCAGCGTGTCCCCGTGGGCGGACGGAGCACGGTCGAAGCCAAGATACTTCCATCCGATCTGCGCGTACCGGTTCGGCGGGCCGACGTTCTTAAGGAACCACGGGTCCTGAAGGGCCAGCGTGGAGATGTCCGTCTGGACGAGTTTATTCCGCTGTCGACGGTTCCAGCACTCGACCACCCATGCGAAATGATCGACGGCCCATTCCATCCGGTAGAAGAAGCGCCCCGCGTATAGGGGCAGGTGATACACCCGCGTGTACGACCCGGAGGCGAGGCATACTTCCTGAATCGCCGCGTTGATGGAGTCGCGGACCGGAGTCAGGTCGGAGTACACGTCCGGCGCGGTCAGGGATTCGCCAATCGCGTTGAGGACATCTGTTTCGAGCGCGTTCATCTACAGGCGGCTTTTCAGTTCCGCGATCTTGCCGAGGATGGCGTCGAGGCGTGACTGCTCCGTCGTCTGGGAGGCGATGAGCGCCTTGATGTCCCCCTCGATCCCGTCCCGGGACATGCTAAGACCGTGGATCTCCCGGACGAGGGCAAGTCTCTCTTGGTTCGTCGTCTCAAGCGCGGCGTCGCAGCGGGCCTTCCGTTCCTGCGCTATAACAGACGCCTTTTCTTTATTCGCCGCATTTTCCGCCTCGATGCTGTTGATGGTGGACAGTCGGTCCGCCTCCAGCGTCTTTTTCTGCGCCTCGCGTTCCTGCGCGAACTTGGCCTTCTGCCCCTCCAGTCCCGCAACCTCCGCCCGCAGTCCCTCCGCCTTCTTCCCGAGGGATGACACGGATGCGTCGAGTTGCCCGAGGACGGCGATGGCGGACTCGGCCTTGTTGAAGATATCGAGTATCTTCTTCGCGTCCCCGATGAACCCGAGGGCTTCTTTGATCTCGTCTTTCGTCAATATCGCCATGACCTACCTCCGCACCGTTAACCAGAATTTTGCATTCATCCCCTCGGCACCTTGGATCCGTGGCCGGACCTTCAGTACCTCAATGTCCACCTTGGCGATACCGCCGAGGGGCATGGAAGCGATCGGCTCCCACTCCCCGCCGCAGGTGGCGTCGAGATACGCCCTCGTGAAATCTCCCTCGACCTGTAAGGCCCGGGGCGTGAACGTGTCGCAGGACAACGCCTCTCCGGGGGCGTCTGGCGTCACCCCATCCCACAGGTACACTTTGCAGCGGTCGGCTTCGAAAATTGCAATCGGCTTCACACTCATAACGCCCTCCGTATCGTTGGTATCGTTGGCATTGTTGACAGCGTAGGCATATCGAATGGACCGGCTTCCGTCGTCCCTCTTCCTGTAAATGATCCGTAATTTCTCCCCGGCGTGGCCGAGAGTGCGAGTCGGGTCCTCATACGATCACGTAGGTATCACCCGCGCCCGGAATGCCGGTAAGCGCGGTGAATGTGAGTTTATCGGTTGCCGCGTCGAACGCCGTGATGTCGGTCGCCTGATACTTCAGCGTCCCGCTCGTAAAGATCACGATGCGTCCAATCCAGAAACCATCCGCCGCCTGCGTCAGAGCGGAGTCGATGAGCGTAGTGGTCGCCGCTGCGCCGGTAACGGAGCCGATGTAGATAACCCCGGCAGATGCGGCGAGGTTCGTTGCCGCTGCCGCGACTCCGGCGATGGCCGAGGCGTTCGAGTCCATGCGCCCACCCACAAGCGCCGCCGGAATCCTGCCGTCGAGAGTGGTGCCTGTGTCCACAAGGACCGCCGCCGTGTCCGTCTTGATGAGGTCGATCTCCGCCGCCGCCTTGCCGGGAGTGGCCGCATCAAGTTCTGACAGGCGACCCTCCGTGCAGACCGACGCAAGGGCCGCACTGTCGGTTCCGCGCATGGCCGCACCGTCCAGTCCCGCCACGTCCACCGCGATTACATCGGCAACGTAGGCCATCTTCCCCGGAGTCCCGGCATCGAGTTCCGAAAGTCGCGCTTCTGTGATCCGCGTCTCAAGATCGTCCACGAAATTATCTATGACGAGAAGGTCCGCTGCGATGGACGCCCCTGCGGGTGCCCCAAGTCGGGCGAACGCATCCCCGGTCATCGCCGGGGCGGTAGCGCCTTTCCAATTTATAACGCTCGCGTCCGGCACCCCTTCCGTCGCAGGGTTCGACACGCGCCCACCGTCCCACCGGTAGACGTTCGCCATCAGGTCGCCGGGGGACATCGTGTCGAATTGCGGAACAGGAAGCCGGTCGTCGAAATTCATCCCGGATAAGTCATGGACCGGATGCTCGAACATGGCGTCGTAGACGCTTGCGGGAACAACCATGAAAACTTTATGCACCGGCAGGTATGTTGCGGCCTTGGCGAACAGGACATCAAGGGTGCCGAGAGCATTCAAGTCCGTCGTGTCCAACGTTACTTTCATCATGCCGTAGGCGTCTGCAACCGAGGCGGTGACATTCTGGTGCCGAATAGCCGCCGCCGCGCCCGCTTTGCTCAAGAATATCCCTGTCGTCGCGTGGTCGATATCGGTGATGGTGGTCGCATCCGTCTTGAGGGTAACGCCGTCGGTCTTATCGACGAAAGGACCGAACATGATCGTGGCCGCTGCGTTATGCTTCAGGAATTGCACGGCTTACCCTCTCATCATATTGTAGTGATGCATCGCAACGGGGATAATCGGTAGCGTATACGTCACCACCAGTTTCGGATCGTTGGCGGTGCCGGCATTGTCAGCGCGATACCCCGACAATCGGACATCGTATACGCTGGACCATGCGGGAGGTGTGCCGGAAACCTCATAGTTTGCGTTTCTCGTACAGAAAAGACTTACCCCGGTTTTGCTGACGTTCCCCCTGCCGGTTGCGTTAAACGTGAAATCAACCCAAGCGTCGCTTGTCGGCCAATTGGCGTAGGTTACTGGCAATCCCGTCTGCGAAACGTTGCCGACGTTGACATGGTCTGTACTCGCCAGCGCGGTGTTTGATGCCGGAGTCGCCGCATATATGTCCAAATTGGGAGCGATGCCGGGAGCGTCCTGCTTCGTATAACCCATAATGGATAATACTGCCGCCGATATGCTTGCCGATGCCGTAAGCCCCGACGTATCAAATCCGAGGAACGTTCGGCGCAGGGTTCTCCATTCGTTCGTGGTCGTGTCGGAGATGATTTTCAGATACGACCCTGCCGTTTCAACTACATCGAATGCGGTACCCGCTCCCGCGATGAGCGTTGCCCATGATTCCCCCGCCGCATTCGTTCTTTCGGTGAAGCCGTCACAGGATGTTTTTCCAGCGTCCGCGTCTGCATTGGGATACGCAGTCAACGTCGAGAACCCGAACGACAGTTGCGGAACCCACCGGTCCGCAACGCACCAGTCCCAAGCGTGGAGCGTCCACCACAGGGGACGGAAGGCGTAGTACAGTCGCTTGGAGAACTTCGCGTGAGTGCGGAACTCCGCTTTCTGACGCGGCCCGTCCCACCAGAAGATCGCGTGAGGCAGGATGCGGAAGATGCGCCGACGCCCGACGGACGAAGATTCCCCGCTGATCCGCAGGACGCGACGGAACCACCTGCCGACGACGGGAGCGTTCAGGAGCCAGAGCAACTTCCCCTGGTGGAGCAGGAAGAAGAGACTACCGAAGGCTCTGTAGTGGTGATTCATTTATTCCACCATCGCCACGGAGGGCGGGTTAAAAATACGGCGTGACGCGACACGTCGCCGCAGAACCAGCCGCCGCGCTCGCCAGCCGGATCTTGTCCACGGACGCCATCCCCTTGATCGAGATGGAACCGGCCGAGGCGATGGAATGTCCGATGATACCGGTACCGGGAAACAGGAACCGTGCCGCGTTCGTCTCCACGGTGATGAAGACGCCCTGTGCCCGCTGACCGTTCGGGGCGGTCAGATTAACCCCTAACTCCGCGAGAGTCTGGTAAGGGTCCCCCGTGGTTACCGTGTACGTACCGTTGTGCGGATCCCCGTCCAGAGAGAAGACGCCATCGTACATGGCTTACCTCCCCGTCCGCGACATCTGATTCCCGCCGTGAAGGGAGGGCGATCCCCCGTCTCCCAACTGCGACGGCAACCTGTCGGAGTCTATCTGCTCGATGTCGTCTACCCGGCACATCTCTTCCGTGGCGTCGTACTCTTGGATCGACCCGTTGTTCGATGTTTTCTGGAATGGCAGGAACGGTTCCACCATCGTGCCGAGCGGGGTGATGACGCGGGCGAAATCGGCGAACCGATGCACCCCTCCAACCACCTCTACGAATGCCGTCCTCTTCAAGATCACGTCTGCCATGTCTTCATACCTCCTGTGGGGATACCGACATTGTTAGCTCTGACACGTTCCCATGCTTCTGTTTGTAGTACTCCAAATTCTTCTCGAAACACCCGCGCTCATCAGCACGGGTAAAGGTCAATATTGATGGCACCCTTCCGGATGTCGTGGCCGCATCCGACATTCAAGATAACCGCGTCGGGCGGGTACTCAATCTCCATCAGGACGGAGCGCATACGCCGCCGTCCATGACCTTCTTGTCCATGAACCCAAGGTCCGATTTCGTCCAGAGGATAAGGTTGATCGGATACACGCCTTTGCTTATAAGAAACTCCTGTACGGCCTTATGATCCATGGAAATATGCTCCGGGTTATCGAAATCCCGGTTAAGGAAGTAATTCGTGATGAGCGCCCCGCCATCTTTCAGCAGATCGCAAACCTTGCCTACGTCTTCCCTCCAATCGGGGAGGTGCTCGATGGAATCAAGCATCAGGGCGTAGTCATACGGCCCGCCCCAAGTCCACCCGCACCGGTCGGATACGCCGCGCTTCTTCGCACGCCACTTCGTGAACTCGTAAGCCCCGGCTCCGTCCACGTCGATGAAGTCAACGCGCTGCCCGCGCATGACGAGTTCCATGCTCACCGGAGCGGACCCGCATCCGAAATCCAGCGCGTATCCTTCCGCGTTTTTATTTATCATCCCGAGGATCATTTCCATCTGCTGAATCATGGCCGGGCTATGATGGAAAATAACCTGCCTCGCCAACTGCTCCTTGCCTCTGGAGCCGTAGTAACTCTTCAGGTCGTCGCCAGCGGCGGCGATGTCTGCCGGGTTGTACCTCTCGGCGATCTTCGCCATATCGTTGATCGTCATCCCCATATGCTCTTCCGCGTCCATCCGGTAGAGTTGGAGGGCGGAACTCACCGCCCACCCCGTCTCCACTCCCTCACCCGACTGGGAAAGAGTCGCGGCGTTCTCCATCGAATACCGATGCCGGTTGTTCGGCGTGATGATCTCGCGCTTGTTGAGCACGTGCCCGACCTTGATCGACGTATCACACCAGACCGTGAACCCCGCACCGACGGCCTTCTTGCATATCTGTAAATCCGTTCCAAGATCAAATTCCGGCTCGAACCACGGAGACTTGATCTTGTCGAACATCGACATCCGCAGCAACATGCAACCGCCGCCCTGTACGGCCACTTCCTGCATCTCGCCGGTAATCTGATCCTCGCGGATCCAGTAGGTGCCTCCGTCCTGACCGTATTTCATCAGAACCGGGCGGCAGTCCCCACCGCGATGATAGTACAGGGCACCCACGATGCCCCGCTTCGGGTCGGCCTCCATATGGGATATCAGCGTCTGCAACATCCCGTACCGCTGAGTAGGCCCCCGGGTATTCTCCCAGTCGATGACATGATCGTCGTCGAGGAAGAACAGGTAATCGCACGCCGTCTGAAGCGCGGCCTCAACGATGGCGTTACGCGCCCTGAACTGCTCGGACTTCGGCTTGATCGCCAGAAGAAACTCGTGTTCCGGCATCCGCCGGCCACAGTAGTAGGCGAGGCGCATGTAATCTTCGAGGGTTTCCGACGATACGTCCCGGTAGCACGGAATACCGATGAGGACGCGGCTCATGATTTTTGCACCGGGCCGAAGATGTCCAGGAACTCTTGGTCGATCTTCCCCTCGTCTCTCCACGCTTCGAGCGTTTTCAGGTTTTCTTCCGTTACGATCCGAAGGTTGCGTACCCGAGTATTGCCGCACTTCTCGCACATACCGAGTTCATTCAACTCCACGACAAGCAGAAGCGCGTTGCACGAATCGCAAATCACCACCGGATCAGAAAACGGCTCGTCCTTCCCATACTTTGCAGTCATGGCATCCTCCCGACTGGATAATTACGCGGGCTCGGAAGGTCGGGGCTTCCGACTTGCGTCCCGAAGGAACCCGCTGGTTAAAGGTGAAACCCCGACTAAGGACAACCGATTGTTTTGTGGTGTTCTTTTTTATGACAATTTGAACAAAGCACTATACATTTACCCATCTCTTCCAAGATCATTTGTTTCAATTTTTCTGACGATAGGCTAAGGCTAAACATCCTACCAACAGCATACTCTTTTGTCTCTGGATCTAAGTGATGGAACTCTAAACAGGATGGGTGATTTTCTGGACATTTACAGCAATTTAATTGCTGTTTAATTCCCTGCATCCATGCCATTAATTCCATCCTGGATGTTTTTCGCTTTTCTTTTATATTTATTTCGTTTCTCTTATAATACTCGCTAACCTTACCCTTTATTACCTCCGCGTTTTCTTTATAATAATCGCTTTGTTTTTCTCTAATTACGGACCTGTTCTTTTCGTAATACGGTTTGTTGTATTTCCTTGCGTATTCTAACCGTTTTTCTCGATATAACTCACGCTTACGTCTATCAATTTCCCTTGCCTTTTCCGGATGAAGTTTTCTCCATTCCGGAGATCCGTGGGCTTTTTCTGGATTTTTTTTCCTCCACTCCCGGTGCCATTCTGCGTGCTTTCGTTTTTCTTCTTCGCTCTTCGTCATTTAAAAACCTCCTGGGTGTGGATTATTTAGAATCCACACCCAGGATACAGCGGTGCTTTTATAAAGTCAAGCCTATAAAGCCTTTATAAAAACCGCGATCGCCTTAGTAGTCCAGGACGCCTGCGCCGCGAGCGCGAACCCGGCGTGCCTCACGTTGACCTGCGTCAGCGAACTCGTCGCCAGCGCGTAGTTGATGTAGCTCTCCAGGCAGAACACGGCGCTCACGCAAACGAGAGCCGTGCCCGCCGCGATGCCGGGGACACCGGCGGTCCATGAGCGAACGCGGACCGCGCTGTGGTACCCGTACACCTGGATGAGCCCGTAGGCGCCCGACGCGATGGTCTGCGCGGCGATACCGGCGAACGCGGTCCCGTTGTGAAGGGCTTTCACGGCTGCCGTGTCCGTGGGCTTGGTGACTCCCACGCCATCGGCGTCCGTGGCATACAAGTTGTTCCACCATTACTGGTGGCTCGGACTATATCATCTCTTTCGAGCGGGGCGCTCTGGCCGGTTATTAAGGGGACTGAACCCCTCCGGTAGTCTCTGCACCTTCCGGGGATGTATCCCCGGCTTGGCTCAGGATTGCCCTCGGCATTATCCGTTCGGGTTTCCCTGAGTTCACCCCGTTTGCACCATCGTTCCTCTTGCCTTCCGTTGTCGTCTGTGGCATACTATCAAGCAAGGAGGATAAATCATGGACCGAATGGAAAAGGATTCTACAGGACGATTTGTCAAGCATGATTCTCCCAATCTCTGCGTCATTAAAGATTGCGAGAATCCAGTCACTGGTCGTGGGATGTGCAATACCCACTACCTGCGACTGGTCCGCTACGGCGATCCCCTCTTCCGTAAAAAACGTGCCAACGGAGAAGGGGGAATTTCCACTCAGGGCTACAGGGAAATCACCGTAAACGGGAAGCGTATGCTTGAACATCGGCACGTCATGGAAACGCACCTTGGCAGGAAACTGCGGCGTTACGAGATCGTCCATCATATCGACGGCAACAAACAGAATAATGCCATCGGGAACCTGGAAGTTCTCCGTCGCAGGGATCATCCCGCCAATCATCCTGAAGTTCTGTCCTCCCTTAAATTAGGTCCGAAGAAACGATGGGGGACTATGTGACTAATCCCAGATCACCGCCTGCCCGTTGGTGAGTGACGCGGTTGAGTACGTGTTCTTCACGACGATGAAGATTTTCTCGGGGTCTGAACGATTGCACTCGATTCCTTGGTTACCCAAGGGAGTGGACTATGTCATGCCTTTCGGCCCGGGCGCTCTGGCCGGTTATTAAGGGGACTGAACCCCTCCGGTAGTCTCTACACCTTCCGGGGATGTATCCCCGGCTTGGCTCGGCGTTGCCCTCGGTTTCCCGGTCGGGGTTCACCGAATTCACCCGGTTTGCATCTCCGTCCTCGACACGGAGAGGGACCTAATTGATCCTCTGGAGCAACATTGCACTACCTCCCTTTTTTGTGGCTGACACGAGGCCCCGACTCCCCGCCGCGTTGTTGAGGGGTTGACGGTTGAATTACGACGCGATGGTCTGAGCGATTCCGTAAGCCACGCCGAGCTTCCGCATGTTGGAAACGGTGGCGTTCCCCATGAAGAGGATCTTCGCGGTCTTCGCGGTCTGGTTCTCCGGCTCGATGAACGGAGTGGTCACGAAATCCGTCTGCGAGTCGATGACCAGCTTGTAGAACTTCGTGTTCAGGGCGAACACGGAGCCCAGGGTGATGGCGGCGGTTCCGTTCGAGATGTCCGGGACCAGTTCGTCCCAGATGAGCGTAGCCGCCCGGACCTTGATGTTGTCGAAGCCGATCTGGGCCAGCTTGTCGTCCTGGTACTGCCGCTGGTCCTGGATGGCGTTGACGTAGGTCTCGTAGCTGACCTGATCGGCAAGCATGATATTCGGGCCGGTTCCGTCGGCACCCCTGGAGCACCAGTTGTACAGACGGTGCAACCCGTTCTTCATGCCCTTGTACGTTGTAACCGCTACGGCGAGCGAGTTCCCCGTGTCGGCGGACGCGGACGCGAACGTGCCGGTCTTGTGCCTCCACCAGGAGTACGTCGCCCCCGCGATGTTGCCGACGTTCCCGCCCGTGGTCGGGTCGGTAGTGTTGAGCTTCCGGAGGAAGTACCCCAGGGGGAACAGATCCTTCGCGGAGTTGCCGGGAACGAAGGTCGCCCCGGAAACCGTGCCGAGGACCAGTTGGGAATTGATGGCCGCCTTCAGGGACATCTCGGCCTGAAGGATCTTCTTTTCGAGGAGCTTCAGGATCGCGGACTCGCCGCTATTCTTGCGCTCTTCGAGTCGGGAGATGGAGATGGTGCCAGCCACTTCGCACCACGGGAAGAACGCCGTGGTCATGCCGTCCTGCGGCGTGGTGTCGAGGGTATCGTAACCGCTGTACGACTTGACGGTTCCGTTGTCCTCGTACATCAGCGGTTGCGCGATGCGCTCCCCGCCGTCCTGGTATTCGATGCCGCCGTAAGACTTCAGCGCGGCAAGGAACCCGTTGGATTTGAAGATGTTGTCGACCATAGTTTCGCGGTAGTTCGCGAGCGTGGTACTGAGTCAGTGTTGTTATCGCGGGCTTTCTATTTCCCGCTTCCTCCGGTTTCCCGGAGGCTCAGGTCATGTCACGCCTTTCGGCCGGGCTATTTATGGGGATTATATTTATTCACCCCTGACCGTCACACGCGCCCGGAGGGCCTTTCGTAATCCCTCCTGCTGGCTCGGCGTTATCTACTTGACACCCTGCCGGTACGCTGTTAGTGTAGTAGTTAGCAGGATCGTAAGATTTTCGCCGAATTAAGCCCGTTTTCTAAGGAGACTTGCCGATGAAACCCGGAACAAAGCATTCGCCAGAATCAAGGAAGTTAATCGGCGATGCCGTCCGTCGTGCCTATGCAGAGGGCCGACTAAAGAACTGGATGACCGGAAGGAAAGATTTCGCCCCCTTTGCCGGAAAGAAGCATTCGGAAGAAACGAAAAAGAAAATCTCCGAAAGCCGGAAGGGTAAGTGTCTCGGGAATCAGCAAGGATTCACGAAGAACCACGTCCCTCATAACAAGGGGAAATCGCATCCGGTTCATGATGCCGATTGGAGACGAAAAACAAGCGAAGCCAATTCCGGTCCTAATCACTGGAACTGGCAAGGCGGAATTAATTCCGAAAACCGCCTTATGCGAAGCAGCACTCGCCACAAGGAATGGTCCCTCGCTGTCCTGAGGCGTGATCGGTGGAGATGCCAGAAATGCGGATCAAACGGCCGCGATCTGACTGCCCATCACATTGAACCTTGGAGCAAGAACCGAGAACTCCGCTTTGAAGTCTCAAACGGCGTCACCCTTTGCAGGGCATGTCACTGTGGGCTGCACAAGCCCAGAACAGGTACAGGCAAACCTCCAAAGCCCCGATCAGTTCAGGGCGTCGTAGTTGATCGTGTTCTGTGAGGGGGCGGTCGCCCCGATGGTTGCCATGCTGCCTCCTTATTTCAGCCCCAACTTCTCCTTGGCGATTGACACCGCCTCGTTGAAGTTCGTGGCTTTCCGTGGTGCCGGGGTTGACTGTGAGACGGTTGTTTTTCCCGATACCGCCGCCGCCGATGCGGTTTCCTTCATCCTCGTCAGGGCGTGCTGTACCGCCCGGGACTCGAATACTTCCGGGGGTACCGCGTTCCTGTAGAGTCTTGGGAGATCCGCAATGAGACTGGGATGCTTGTCCAGTATCTCTCGAAGTTCCGGCTCGTATTTCCGCCATTCCTTGTCGATGCCGTCCAACTGGGCCTCGATGTTCTTGGCCTGCATCTGCTGGACGTTCTGGATCAGGGGGGCGAACTTCTCCTCTGCCCTCCGCATCGCCTCGCCCGCGGCCCGCTCCACGATTTCCTCGTAGGTCTCCGGCTGCCAGGGGTCTGCGGGCTGCCCCTGCTGCTGCGCGACTGCCGCAGCCGCTTCCCTGCGAGTGAGCGTGTAGCCGTGCTGGGCCGCCATCTGCTGCATCCCCGTGATCGGATCACGCAGGAACTGCTTCGCCTGCGTGAGTAGATCCCGGTCCGCGCCGAACTCCTGAAACTTGCGAGTCAGCGCGGCTTTCATCTGCTTGTGGGTTGACTCCCACAAGGGGCGGATCTCCGGTGGTAGCGTTTCGGGGTTGACACCGTCTGTGAAATCCACGTCCTGACTCGTCCCCGAAGATGCGGGGGCCGGTGTCGTGGCGCTTTCCGTGACGCTGGCTCGTCCTTCCGTGCCGGTTACGGGGGCCGTCGGGGTTATCGTGGCTGCCGCCACGGTCCCTTGGCTCGTCCCGTCGCCGACCGCAGGGGCCGTCGCAAGGTCTGTCATTTGCGATGATTCCTCCTATCTGGATTTGTTGATGCCAATAAAAAAGCCCCGCTGGGTTGCGGGGCTTGCGTCCACGCTCGAAGCGTAGGATGTTACGCGGCGGAAACCTTCTTGCGTCCCGCCGGTTTCTTTTCCTCCGCGTCGATCTCCCAGAACTCCTTCGTTTGGAGCAGGTTGAAGAACTCAAGACACGCGGGGCAGAAATCAATCTCGTGGTCGGTGGACCGGACCATGACCGTTTCGACCGCTGGTTTCATGTGGGGCGTGCAGACTCTCATCGCTCCGATAGACCCCGCTCTTTCAAGAGTTGCCGGTGATGAACTCTCCCCTTGACCACTACCGGCTCATGGCCCATGTTCCACTCGACGTGTTCGTGCATGACCGGCGTGATATTCGCCCGGGAGATGAGCCGCGTCATCGTTCGACCGCATTCGTCGTGGACCTTGCGCTCCTCAGAGACATGTCCCCAAACTCCATCAACCTCACCGCAGAGGGAACATTTGTACGTGTAAATCGGCATCAGCGGGGGCCTCCCCTCATCGACATGACGTTATTGCTTCCTGCCGCCTGCCCGCCCGTGCGGGCCGCCGCGGTACCCTGCGTATTCGGCTGCGACCCCTGCGCCCCCGGCATCGGAATCTCACCCGACATCATCTGCTGGCCTATCGTGAACAGTTCCTCCACAAGCGCGTCGCTCTCGATGTGGTGCATCCGGGCGGTTTCCTTCAGGAGTGTTTTCGACAGGAGCAACTGCGGCGCGTTCGTCACCACTCCCAGGAAACTAAGCCACTGGGCACGCTCGATCTCTGGAAGTTGCGGCGTGGTCGCGCCGACGTTGATGCTGTACTCGTACTCCCCCTCGATCTTCTCGTAATCCTGCGGGCGCATCGTGATCCATTCCTCACCCTGCGGCCCCACGATCTTCACCGCCTGCTCCTTCTTCCAATGTGCTTGTATCATCTGGTCGAGTTTCCTGCCGATGCCGATGACAAAATCCCCGACCATGCCGATCCGGTCTCCTTCGCGGATCTGCGTCCTCTTCTCGATGACCCCGGCCTCGGTCGCGGAATCCACGCCCTGAGCGCTGCCCCGCTGATTCGCGCCGGTTGCAACATCCTCGAAATCCTTCCGCAGGTACGCATACTCGACGTGGATGTTCTGATCCAGCGGGGCGTCCTGAATCGGCATGACGGGGGCGAATCCGGTCGGCGTGGTCGCCATCAGCACCGCGCCATCGTCTCCGTTCTCCAGTTTCGCCGCTTCGCTTTCGGCGTTGTCTCCGAACGGCGTGGTGAACATGACGTATTTCCGATTGAACCGCTTGCGATGCTTGAGCATCTTCGACCGCGTTTCGCAATACTCGCGCTGCGGGTCGATCTGCTGAGAGATAGGTGGGATCGGATACCACGAGTCGGAACGCGGAGTGAACCGAAGGTCCACGAATGGATCCTTCTCGATGCCCTTGGGGATGTCCTTCGGCGCGATCAGGTAATCATCGTTCCCCTCGGCTACCACGAGGAACTGCTTACAGCACCGGTCGTACAACCACCACGTCACGACGATGGAGGGGGTTTTTTCCTGTTGCGCGGATAGCGTGCCGCCCTTCTTCCGGGCCTCGCGCTCCTTGTCCGTCTGGTCGTCCATCTCCGTCGCCTTGCAGTCCCGCCGGGCGGAGCGGTCGAACCTGCGATCATCTCGAACTTCCTCAAGGCGCATCTTCACCCGCTTGGCCTTCCACTTCACGTCGTCATCAAGCGGTCCCGCGTCTGCGTCCACGAGGAAATCGTCGGGATGGTGACGGATCAACTGGAACGCCTCGTTCGCGGGAACCTCTTCCGGCTCCAACAGCGGGGCGTCGTCCTCGTCCAACATCGGGCGCCCGTCCTCGCCGAGAATGGCTTCACCCTTCTTCGGGTTCTCCTCCATGTCGGCGGACAGAGCGACCTCTATCACGCCGTACTGGAAGAAGGCGTCGGAGATTGCGAGGCGGGATTTCTCCTTCAGGCCGAGTTCGCCCTTGTAGTAGTTCAGGCCGCCCTGACGCACCTTCGCCATCTCTTCGTATGCGGCGATGGTTTCGGGTACGGGCTTGAAAGATTTCTTCAATTTCACGTAGAAGTACGGATCGGTGGAGTATAGGGTAGGGAGTTCGGCGAGGAGATTCGAGTAGATCATATTGATCGTGATCCACTCTTTTTCGTTGATCCCGGCGGGACGCTGGATCCCCTCGAAGTAATCATACGCAAGCGACACGCGCATGCGGTCGCGCCAGTTCTGGCGGACCTTCTTCGCACGGTCGATGCAGCGCAACCAATTCTTCGCGTTGCTCGGCTCGGCGGAATCCGGCATCTCTATCTTCTTGGGGCGACCGCGTTTTGCCAATTATCGGATCCTCCCGTATGCGTCAGTAAGACTGACCCCATGGCGCGAAGCGTATGCCCGCGCCTTTATCAACTTCCGCCGCTCCGCTTGGAACGAGTTAAGGTCCGGCTTTACCCGGTGCCTCGGCTTAATTGGGCGGCTCATCAAGAAGTAGCGGACCTCTTCGTAGCAGTTATGTACGATTACTCCGTTCGAAAGCGCGAACGAATGAAGATCGTCAACCGAGAGGCAGTAAACGTCACCCCTCCCCGCCTCTTCTACCCTGAGGACGGCCACGGCGCGTGTTCCCGCTCCTGACGCCAGCGCACTTACGAGAGCAGGACTTGGACCCGAGATATTTATTGACCTCGAATTTCTTTCCGCAAACAATGCACTCTCTGATGACCCGATCAAGCCCTGCGGCGTATCGCCACTTTGTTTTGCATCCGGGAGAGCAGAACCTTGATTGAAATAACCCGGGGTAATCCGCTCCGCATTGCTCGCACTTCTTTTCAACCCTTCGCTGTATTTCTCCTCGAACGTTCTTTTCGAAGTTTCGTTTCGCCCACTCTCGACCTGCGGGGCTGGAGTGCCATATTTTTGCCGCTTCCCGTGCGGCCAACATCGCCTTTGTGTGGTCGTTGGCCTTTCCGTGAACGGATAGGTGCTCTCCGTCCTCTTTGAGCGAAAGATTTCCGGGTTGATTATTCGCCCTGTCCTTATCGGAGTGATGAACGTGCCATCCGGCAGGAACCGGCCTCCCGTTGGACTGCTCCCACACGGTCCGATGTAAGCGAACTCCTTTTCGTTGGAAGTAAGGTCCGCACTTGTAATACCTGATTCCGAGGAACTCCTGAATCGTGGGGCTGATGACGAGGACTTCCATATCTCACCTCCATTGACAAGATGAGATATTGCACTATGTACCTCCCTGCCTGTCAAGTTTTTCGCTTCGGTCCACTTCCCGTCTGTGGTGAGAAACCGGTGGTCGGGAGTACAAAAAACATCGTGCCCGTCAACGAACGTAACCCGAACAAGCGGGGAAGACTTCCTTGTCTCCCGGCAACCGTGGAACTCCGACCATTGATTCCCGGCTGTCCATAGCCTCCCGGTTACACCGACAAGGGAGGATATCGGCTTCACGCCAAGGTCCGTCGTTATTCCAGTTTCTCCGACGAAACAATGGTCCTCGCACTTCTCCTCAATCTCCTCCGGGTTGCGCTCGTACTCCCGCAACATCGGTATCGTGCGCCAGAAGGAATCCTCGTTTTCCGGCGTCTGGAAGATGTACAGGCCGGGCTTTCCATCCTCGTCAACTTCCAGTCGTTTGTGGAACTGCTGGCGCCCGAGCATCCGGTCATTGTCCGCCTTGATCCAGACCACGCCCTCCGCGCACATCTCATCGAACACCGAGATGCCAAGAGACCCGTCCTTCTGCGGCCTACGCGACCAGATGTCGTGGCCGGCGGGTCCGACCTGTATCCGCTCCCCGCGCTCCCGGTCCTTGATGCCCCGGGCGATGTCCGTCGCGGTCATCTTGATGCCTTGGTCGGGGAGCAACTTCCCGCGCTCGTCCCGCTTGCACCCGTACCACGCCCGGTACCGGTAGATCCTCCCATCGAAGTCCACGGCGTACCATCCGACGGAAAACGGCTTCGCGTAGCCCCAGTCGAAGGCCCGGTACCGGGTCCACTCCGGCGGGATGTCGAACGCCGGGATGGAGTGAATCTGCCGGTTCAACTCCCGGAACGCCTGACCCTCAAAGGCATCCCACCGGCCTTCGCGGAGCCGAAGATACTCGATGGTCGGCAGCGCCGCCAGTCGCGCCAGATAATCCGGATCGTTCAGCAGCAGCGTCGGGTTATCTTCCAACGTCGCCGGGATGAACGTCCGCGACAGTCGAAGCGCCTCGCCGGTGATCGGGTCAACGGACTCCTCGTACATCGTGGTGCGAGGCTCAATGTTACCGATGCCGAACCGCTCCTTGATGAACTGGTGGCCCTCGCCGCCCGGGTTCGACGTGGAGCGCACCATCGGGCGAATCCGGGGGTCCGTGGACCGGCACCGAGAGAACAGGTACAGATAAATCAGCGCCGTGAACTGTGTCGCCTCATCGAATCCGATGAAATGGTAATCCTGCCCCTGATAGTTGAACCGGTCGGCCTCGTGCTGGCAATGGCCTAACTTGATCGTAGCGCCCGACGAGAAATGCCACCGCTTCTCTGTGGCGAGGAAGTACGCGCCCGGGTCGATCAGTGGGTAATACTTCCGGCAACGGTCCATGATCTCTTCCAACTGAGGAAACGTCCGGCGGAGGATCAGGGCCTTGTAATTCGGGTTGCTGACGTACCGCGTGGCGGCGATGACCAAGCAATCGGTCTTCCCGGGGCCAGCCGCCCCGCCGAACAGAATCTCAAACTCACCCCGCCGAAGGAACTCCGTCTGGGGGCCGTCGTGCGGCTTCCACGCGGCCAACATCAATGGACCGGAGACTGTGCCGCCTTCGCCATATCGATCCTCGACGGGTCATCCTCAAGAACCGGCAGGATCGCCGGGGAATAGTTATAAATCTCCTTCGTCTCGTGGGACTGCTTGGCGATGACGGCATCCTGAAACACCTTGATGGCGGCTACGCTTACGCGGGGCTGGTCCTTCCCGTTGTAAATGTGCATCATCAGGATATCCCACACCGTTTTCCCGGTTCGCTTCGACGCTTCCTTCGCGGCCTTGATGAGGTTCTTCTTTTCCTTGTCGGATATGCAGATGGGCTTTCTGCCGGAGCCGCCACGAGCACCGCCCCAGTTTTTACTCGGCATTTATGGCCCACCCACATTTAGGGCACATCGTTTCACTTTTCTTTTCCTCGCTGCTTCCTGACGACGGACACCATTCCTCGGGCATCCTCACGCCCCACTCGACCAGGGGAAGGTCGTCCCACGAGTTAGCCAGCGCATCAAAGTCCCAAGCGCCGAAGGAACCGTTGTCCTTGATGATGAACTCCCGCTTCCGCTCAGGGGTCAGGCCAGAGACCACCTTCACCGTGCAGGATTTCTCGCCCGCCTGCCGTAAGGCCAGCAGGCGCATGTTGCCGCCCAGTACGGTCATCGTTTCGTCTACGACAATCTCCCGGAGGCGCATCATGTCAGGGAAATCAGTAATTGATTTCACGAGATACGCCATATCGCGGTCCTGAATCGTGCGCGGGTTGTCGGGATTCAATTTAATATCCCCGACCCCAACCACCCGAGTGTCTATTTCCACCATTTCTCCCGATATTTCATAATTGTATCTAATAAATGAATGAATATTATTTCAAAAATCGCGTTTCACGGGGCGCACGCGGCGTATATAAGGCCCCCCATCGGGAACCCCACCCCCGGGGGGGGGGATGCTCTTTTCCCCCCTGCCCTTGGCACGCCCCTTGCCCGGCCCTGCCATTGCGTGTTATGCCCCACACGCACGAAAGCCCGGCCTGGTGGCGCAG
>Ga0082335_1001855_pt1 | contig 42191 bp, 34 predicted proteins | sample Subgrocontami58m_FD_72375 | JGI IMG/M metagenome (GOLD analysis project Ga0082335, IMG submission 72375) | Subsurface groundwater microbial communities from S. Glens Falls, New York, USA - GMW37 contaminated, 5.8 m (SPADES assembly) (version 2) ...
TAATTTGAAGGAACACCATACATTCGGCAGAGACGACTCAAACGAGTCGTCTTTGTCTTATTTTCTTCTTCGCTTTTTCACCCACCCGCCGAACGATTGACGCTGTTCACCCTACGGGTCGTAGGCTCCTTCAGTGTTTCTCATTTCTGCGATTGCATTCCTATTTATCACAAGATAATATCATCTTATTTGTCACCAATCCTATTTTCGCACTGTTCATAAACTCATCACGGTGCGAAATCCCTCTGCATTCGGCAACAAATCTATATGTAGGGCTATCAGATGTCGTCGCTGGATGAGAAATACAAGTTCTTACTTGGCACAAGTATTGGGCTGTATTGTTTGGTTTAGTAGCTTCATCATTCCCCATTGTTCTTTCCCACATCCGGCGTTCGCCGGATTAATCAATTAACAGGTAACTAACCCGAAAGGATTACAAAACATGAAACGATTTGTTTCTTTCTGTTGTATGGTTCTCACCTTGAGCATCTTCGCAGCCGCAATTACCGATGTCGCGGCGCAGCTCAAGGTCAAGAGGATCGGAAGATCGCTCAACAGCATGACCGCACCTGTTAGAGGCGCGACCGCTCCTCCGTGGAACTACTCTACAGGACTTAGGGCAGTCGGAACGCAAACCCGGGCGTATTTCAAAGTTGATACAGTTGGCTCACGCCGCACAGGCACGCCAACGTGGACGCTTGTCTCTAAACCGGCAGGATCGACCGCAGTCCTTGATAGCGCAGCGGGCAAGCTCATCAATAGCGTAAAGGTTGATCTTGGTGGTGAATATGTTGTCAGCGCAACGCTTGTGGACACGACTTCGTATGACACAGTTTTTGCAAGTACCTACGCCGGCGTTGACCCGGCACCGGACGCAGGATGCATTTGCCACACAACCGCAACAGCAATCAAAACCAGTTGGGAGAATTCGAAACACGCCACAATGTTCAAGCGAGGCATCACCGGATATCTCGAGGTTGAGCGTGGTGCGGGCGCTTATGCAACAGGTTGCATTAAGTGCCACACCAGCGGATGGGATCCAAACGCGAACAACAACAACTTCGGCTATCAAGTTAAGCAAACAGGTTGGGATACAACCTGGTACAGGGGCTTGCCGTTTTTCAATAATGACTATTGGATTACGACTGGCGACACGAGCAAGTGGGCATTGCTGAACCAAAACCAGAAGAATGCCGCCAGCATCGGTTGCGAAGTTTGCCACGGACCGTTAGCTGATCATAAAGTAACTGCAGACAAGAAGAAGGCAGGCAAATCAATTAGTGGTGATGTTTGCAACCAATGCCATGACGGATCGCGACGTCATAGCGTCGGTACATATTATGAGCAGTCAGGTCACTTCAAAGTAAACTATGGAGGTGCAACCGAAGGAGGACGCTCGAATTGCCAGCCTTGCCACACTGGCGCCGGCTTTTTGTACTACACACGAAATGCGCCTGTCAGCTATGACACGATTGGTCTAGCAGCTCAATGGAATCTCAACAGGGACGCTAAAACATCAATCAGTTGCCAGGTCTGCCACGATCCGCACGGCAGCAACAATCCGGCTCAACTCCGCACCGTCAGACTGGATTCACTCCGCAACGGATACAGAATACCGGAAGCGTTCAACAACAAGCCCGGCATGCTCTGCGCACACTGCCACGCTTCGCGCTACAGTGTGAAGGCTCGCATTACAACTACGCCTCCATATTATGGGTGGACGGATCGCTTCTACCCGCACTACAACATGCAAGCCGATATGCTCTTTGGTTCAAACGGCTACCAATATGGCGACACAACCTACACTGGAATTAACACACACGGCGGACTTGAAGCCGGTTGCGTAACCTGTCATATGCAAGGTCGCAAGAATCGTCTCGACGGAGGTGGGAATGTTCTTGCAAACCACTCGTTCAGCATGGAGGATACGCTGTATGCAACGGGAGTCTGGAAGCCGGTTGATGCGTGCAAGAACTGCCACGGTGAGATCGAGGACTTCAACGACATCCGCGCATTCTATGATTTCGATCGCAACGGTAGGATCGAAGGAGTACAGACTGAGATTCATGGTCTCTTAGATGCTCTCAAAGCCCGTTTGCCTCTCGATTCACTTACAGGCGAGCCAGTCACAATGAGGAAGGACAGCCTGAGGGTAAAGAATCGTCCCGATCTCATCCAGGGAATCTGGAACTACTACTTTGTGAAGTATGACAGAAGCTATGGCGTTCACAACACGAAGTACGCGGTTCGTTTGTTGTACAAGGCTCTCGGTTGGACTCCGCTCAATGTAAAGGAACTTCCGGGAATGCCGGACGCATTTGCTCTGAGCCAGAACTATCCGAACCCGTTCAATCCCTCAACCAATATCCGCTTCTCATTGCCGACAGAGCAGCGCGTCAAGCTGCAAGTGTTCGACGTGACAGGCTCGTTGGTGAAGACGATTCTCGATGAGGCGATTAGTGCGGGGAACAGGGAAGCTGCATGGGATGGCACCAACACCGCAGGTGCAAAGGTCGCGAGCGGTATGTATCTGTATCGCATCCAGACTGGCAACTTCACTGCTGTGAAGAAGATGGTCATGCTCAAGTGACTGATGTTACGCAGACAAGAACATTTGACTTGGCAAAATCCGAAACTCGAATATCGAAACAACAAGACGCCCTCAACGTGTCAAACCGTTTATGTTTGAGCATTTGGATTTCGAGAGTGTTTCGGATTTGTTTAGGATTTTAATAGTTCAATTGGAGCGTCTGCGTAACATGAGTGAAGTAAGTAACTCCAACACTCCCGTGGTCCTCTCTAGTAGGGACATCGGCTCGCCGTGTCCCATCTGTGCCCAAGTTCCGTCTCGGTTCGGTTGACAGTTCACGAGTATGGCAAAGTTGGGACGGTCTACGACCTCGTAGAGGGGCAAGCCCACGTCCCTACAAGGATCAATCGTGTTCTGCGTAACATCAGTTATTATGACATCGCTCGTTACGCTGTGTAATGACTTGTCGTTTTTGACATTCTGTTTTTCTATAGACAAATTTCATATCTTAGTCCAACCAATGTACATCTCGCTCTGATTATTTTTTCTTGATGAAGTTCTCCGCTATTCTTCTCTCGTTTGTTATTGCAGGTATGACTGCACTCGATCGCACCACGCCATATCCTGATGCATCTACCGTCTCACACATAACGAGCGTCATGCTTCCCGGCGAAGAGCTTGTGTACGAAGTAAGCTGGATGTTCTTCAAGCTTGGGAAGATTCGAATAAAGACGCTTCCTCCTTCTTCAGCAAACTCCGTCATTGCGTTCAGCTCAGTTGCATACTCTGATTCGTATAATTTGCCGTTTGTGGACTTTCACGCGTTTTCAACATCCGACATGGATTCAACACTCTTCTCCAAAGGATCGTCGCTGTTCGAGAAGAAGGAAGACAAATGGTTCCGGCAAATCTATCTTTTCTCACCCTCAACAAGAACTTATGTGACGGAAAATTCTTTTGTGAAAGATATTCATTCGCAGCCGATGCAACCTCCAACATTCGATACGCTGAAACTTTCCTATGACCGCTTTCAAGACGGAACATCAATCCTCTATTTCGTCCGAGCACATGCGCATGACCGGCGTGGAATTGGGGTCCCGACACTTGTCCGCGGCAAAGCCGGTAAGACAAATTTCTATTTCCCTGCCGAGCATACAACGGAAACAATTGACGCAGTTTCTTACCCAATCAAAGTTGTCGAGATGGAAGGGAAAGTCGAATTTGAAGGCATTTTCGGGCTTACAGGCGATTTTACCGGATGGTTTTCCGATGACGGTGCCGCAGTCCCCATTAAAGCGAAGATGAAAATCATCCTCGGAAGTATCACCTTTGAGCTAAAAGAATGGAAGCGTTCCGGCTGGTCCCCGCCGAAAGCCGATTAACCTTTCTTCACCACGCCGTGTTGATTTTCACCGTCCTGCTTAGTAGTTTGTGCCGGCAACTTTTCGTCCACGTCTCAAGCGCCATCACAACAATCATCTCATAATCATAAGGAGGCATGACCGGACCGCAAGAAGAGCGAGGTATTGAGAGGAGAACAACAATGAAGACGCTCTCTATTGCATTGCTCGCAGTTGCCATTTCCTTCTTCTTTATAAATGATTCAACCGCGCAAGGCAAGAAAAGGAAAATGCCTTCGCAAGAAGAAATGATGAAGCGCTGGCAAGAAGCTGCAACGCCAGGCGAATACCACAAAGCGATGGAGAAGTTTGTCGGCATGTGGGAAACTTCGTCCAAGACATGGATGGGCGGTCCCGACGCGCCGCCGACAGAAAGCAAAGGCTCATGCGAGATGAAGTGGACAATGGACGGCAGATTTCTCCAACAAGACTTCAAAGGAGAAATGATGGGGCTGCCGTTTACAGGATTCGGACTTACCGGCTACGACAACTTCAAAAAGAAGTACACGATGTTCTGGATTGACAACAGCGGAACGGCGATGTACACCGGCGAAGGAACGTTCGACGGTAAAGTCATGACGCTATGGGGAAAGATGGACGACCCGGCAGCAGGCGAGAAAGACAAAAAAATAAGATACGTTACGACCGTTGTTGATAATGACAAACACGTTTTCCAAATCTTCGACATCTCCGGTTCTGGCGATAAGAAGCCGGTTGTTGAGATAACGTATACGCGAAAGAAATTATAGAGCTGTTGTTACGCAGGGATTTGATTTCTCCTAAAGCCCTCATCCCCCCCGGCCGAGGTTGTCCAAAAAGAACTTCGGCGTTCGAGATTCCTTGTTCAATATTCGATATTCAAAGAAAATTTCGAATATCGAACACCGAATAATGAATGACGAAGTCCTTTTGGGACAGCCTCGGCGATTTGAGCTTAGGATTCAACAAAGTCCCTCTCCCTCTTGGAAGGGATTTTCCCGAAGGGATTCCTTCGGAAAGGGTGAGGGGCGGTCAGTAACCAAGAAAACTCTCTCTTGCGTAACATCAGTTATAGAACTGTTTCCTCTGTACTGCAATGAAAGAGGCTGATTGAAAAGCCGGTCGCTTTTTTCCAAATTGAAGTTGAGAGTTTGGGTCACATTTACAATCAACATTACTAAGGAGTACACAATGAGAAACTATCTCGTCGAATTCATCGGCACATTCTTCCTCGTGCTCGTCGTGGGGCTGACTGTGGTGTCGCCCCTCTCTGGCGTGAGCGCGCCATCGGCAGATCACATGGCGCCGTTGGCAATTGGTATCACGCTCATGATCATGGTGTATGCAGGCGGACATATTTCGGGCGGACATTACAATCCCGCGGTAACGCTCGCTGTCTGGATGCGCGGCAAGTGCGACACAAAAGATGTCGTGCCGTACATGGTTGCACAAATCGCAGGTGGAATTGTGGCAGCGCTCATCGTTGGATTCCAAAAGGGCAATCCATCTCTTGCCGCGATGACGCCTGATGTTACAAAATCATTGTTGAACGAGTTCCTCTTCACGTTTGCGCTATGCTATGTCGTGCTCAACACGGCAACGTCGAAAAAGAACGCGGGCAACTCGTATTATGGTTTGGCAATCGGCTTTACTGTCGTAGCTGGTGCTTATGCAGGTGGCGGAATTTCCGGCGGCGCGTACAACCCCGCAGTCGCGGTTGGCATTAGCACAATGGGCTTGAGCGCTTTCTCGAACATCTGGATCTATCTTGTCGGATGTTTCGCAGGCGGGGCGCTGGCGGCAATCGTCTACAAGGTTGTCAACCCTGACGAAAACTAACTTCTGAAACGTCATGGGAGCAGCCCAATAAAATTCAGCATTCAAAATTCCTTGTTCAATGTTCGATATTGGAATGAAATATAGAATAACGAACAAGGAATAATGAATGGCGAAGAACTTATTGGATAGGAGATTCTCAAATGTCAAGAGCAGCAATTATTGGCGGCGGAATTCTCGCGTGTTCGTAGATGGACTCCACCTTGCAACGCTCAATCCAAGAGGTGGAGTCCATCTGGTGGTTAGAGTCTCCCCGAAGCCATTGCCTCAAGCCGCGCAACACGCTCTTCCATTGGCGGGTGTGTGCTGAAGAGATTCGCAAGCCCGCTGCCCGTCAGCGGATTGACAATGAACATGTGCGCTGTTGCAGGAGTTGCTGCCATCGGAATCTCCGCCGCACTGTTGTGAAGTCTGCGCAACGCGCTTGCGAGCGAACGCGGGTTGCCTGCCATCTGCACGCCGGCGTCATCAGCAACAGTGTTCAAAACGTACACTGAGAGTTTCGTTGATGGACTTACTCCATCCCGCGTCGGAGCTCTATCATAAGCTGTGCGTTTGCCTCCTCGCCGTTTTGCTGGTATGCGTTGGCAAGATTTCGCAACACGCGAACGATAATCGCTGTCGCGTCGCATTGCAGGCGAAGAATATCCTGCCGCGTCAGTTGTGCGTTCACGGCAGTAGGGGATTCTTCATCAATGAACGTTCCGCCATTGAAGCAATCTACAATCACCTTTTGTCGCTTTGTGGATGCAACGGCGAGGAAATGTCCCGGGAAATTGCATCCCTCGATCGTCAATCCCAATCTGTTGCCGACCAGAATGTAAATACACGCAAGGCTGATGGGGATGCCGCGCTGTCGTTCGATGACATGCACAAGATTGCTGTTCAGAGGATTGTAGTAATCCTCTTGGTCCGCACCGTGAAGGCCGTAGCCTTGAAAGAGAAACTCCGAAAGATCAAGCACATCACGTTGTGCATAGCGTGCATCGAATTCAACTGCGAGGCTGTCCAGAAGAACTCCGACCTTTGTCGGGTAGAGACGGCCGAGCTGGAACTGCGAGAGGATATCGAGTCCTGTCTCCAGTTGCTCTTTGTCATTCTTCTTCTCAAACCAGCTCTTCCATGAACGCGTCAGCCATTCGCGATACGGCTGATCGAGCAACGACCGGATGAGCCGCGCCTGTTCTCCGTTCAGAGAAATTTTCTGACGCTCGATCTCATTTTCCAGCGATGGACCGAGCGCTGCAAGCTGTTTCATCACGGAAGGGCGAATGGTGTCGTCTTCGAGCAGTTGCACGAGCGATGGGAGTTGATCTGCGTTGGGCATCGGCTGTTTTCCTTTGATGAAAAGGTAGAGATTTTCAGTGAAACCTGCTTGAATGCTGCGACTCTGTGATTGACTTTAGAAATGGGTAAGGTTATATTTCGGTCAGCACCACCTTCCTCCTTTCTCCACAAACCATGAAGTGTGCGATGAAGAGAAGTCTTTTTGTGATAGCGTTCTCTCGCCTTCACTCAGTAATATTACCGTTCCTCGCATTTGCATTTTTTCTTGACTTTCATTGAGGTCATTCCATGAACACTACAGTGAAGTGTTTTGCCGCATCGCTTTTTCTTCTCAGTGCCGTTTTTGCCGCAGAGCCGGCAAAGCAACACCGGACGGGGTACCAATCGCCGTCCGCAGTGACACCTACCCGGCTCAACATCAACAATCTTTCGACGGAGTTCCGCAACGATGGCTGGACCGACCGATTGTCGAGTACAGGATATTCAGGTTTTGTTTTCCCCAAAGGGAGCGGACGGACCGCCATATTTCAGTCCGGACTAGTGTGGGGAGCGAAGACGAATTACGGCTCCAATGATACGCTTCATGTGGGAGGAGCAACCTACTCCGTTGGACTCCGACCCGGAAGAATTCTCTCTCCAGGTGTCCCCGAAGATCCCAATCTTCCGAAGAACAGAATCTACCGCGTTCGCCCGGACTACTTGTCCGCCGATCTTTCAGTTGAAGCCAGCGAAGAAGGAACGACGCAGTCTCAAGTCCGCGCACAGTACGCGTTGGATTGGAACCAGTGGCCCGCAACAGACGGAGCGCCGTTCGATGATCGGAACGGCAACGGCACCTACGAATCGGCTGTGGACATTCCCGGAAAGAAGGGGGCTGACCAAACGGTTTGGTATGTAAGCAACGACCTCGACACGGCTCGCACGCGCGCATTGTATGGAACCGTGCCTCTCGGCATTGAAATGCAGCTCACCGTGTGGGGATACAAACAACGCGGCATGCTGGACAATATCATCTTCAAACAATATCGGCTCATCAACAAAAGCACGCGAACATTCGACAGCATGTACGTGTGCCAGTGGTCTGATCCTGATCTCGGAGATCTCTTCGATGATTTCGCTGGATGTGACACAGCATTGCATCTCACATACTGCTACAACGCGGCTGCAATTGATCCTGTGTACTTCCCGTTGCCACCGCCTGCCGTCGGCTATCAATTGCTCAACGCGCCGATGACGGCTTCGTTTACATTTACATCTGGCAGCGCGATTTCCGATCCACCCTTTACTCGCGACGGGGCACGGCAGTGGTACAACTTGCTGCGCGGATTGATTCCATTTACTGGCGCTCCGTTTATTCATCCGAGAGTTCCGGGCGCGACAAAATTCTGGTATGACGGAGATCCAATTACCGGAACAGGACGAGTTGAAGAGGGCGTTAACTTTCCGGGAGATCGTCGCATCGGTGCGTGCAATGGTCCGTTTGTCATGCTGCCGAACCAAACGAAGGATATTATCATTGCACAGACCGCTGCGATGGGTTCGAATAGGTTGTCAAGCGTCGTGAAACTCAAAGAGTATTCCCGTATCGCGAGAGGGTTGTTGAATGCAATTCTCGTTTCCGCACCGCCAAAATTCGATGCGCGGGTTTCATTCCCTTCATCAACGCAAGCAACGGTGCAGCTCATCGCGGACGGGAGGCCAACGCGAGCACAATCTGTTTCGACTCGACTCTTGCGACCGGACGGCTCACCTGCTGCAACAGTTGTGTTGTTTGACGACGGTTTGCACGGCGATGGCGTAGCGAACGACGGCATTTGGGGAAACGCGACGACCATCGCACGAGAACCGGCAAGCTTGTATGTCACTGCAACAACCATTGACAGTCTTTCTCGAACGTTCGTATGGGAACGAATCTACGAGAACATTACAACGTCCGGACAAGTTCGTCTCTTAAACCCGAGAGTCTTCTCCGACAACATCAATAGCGACGGCATCGTGAATCCACGCGAGAACATTCGCTACGGGTTTACGATTGCGAACCAATCGCCATTCCCAATCGGTGGTGTGACACTTACTTCGCAATTGGAAACAGAGTTCCAGGTGATCGTCCGGAGCGGCGTGCCGGCAGGCGGCATTGATTCCATGCGCTACAACCCGAATGATGCGTTGAGCTATTTTTCATTTACTGCACCGGACGGCGGCGTGATGGTTCTTCCGTTCACGATTTCTGATTTAAGCTCAAACCTTTGGCGTGATACGATTCGGTTTACGGTTGTACCGTTCGCGCAGCCGATTCAGCGAAGCATTGTCAATCATGTCGCGGGAATAAGCGAGTGGGGATTCGGCATCAACGTCGTCAATCCATCTACTGTGCAGAATCATCTGTATGAGCTCACGTTTGCAGATTCGACCGTTGTTGACACAACATTAGGGTTTCCAGATACTACGTACTCGAAGATATTCACCCTGCGTGACATAACATCCGGAACGTTTTTGCTGCAGCGGCATCCATTGCCCGATTTGTTTGGTCATAACATTCCTGTTACCCAGGGCTTCAAAGTTGTGCAAGGGAATTATGATTTCGGTAGAGTCGGGCTTCGCCAAGATTCGACACGGTGGATTTCGAGCAACCCGGTGTGGCTCAGAGGTTTTCGCTTCAACGATGAGCATTCGGCGTTCAATGGGGGGGCAACTACAGGTTTTCAATTAGGCAGATTGTATCTGGGTAATGTGAGGTCAAATTATGATCCATCTCGCTCATACACAATTGCGGTCCGATTCGATTCATTGCTCCCACAGAAGGCATACAGGCTGCGAAGGTTTGGATCAACTGGCAGCCAATACATGATTCAATCACCCAATCCCTATGTAAACGTGCCATTCTCCGTCTGGGATGTCAGCAATCCAGCTTTGCCGCGTCAATTGACCGTGGCTTGGCGAGATCAAAATAACAATAGCAGATGGGATCCTCCAGTGGGTGATGACGGTTTAGAAATCGTCTTTGTTTACAATAAGTCATACGACCCGACAGGTACGACGCAGTTTGCTCTGCCCCCGAATGCAATCCCGAATGAGTGTACAATCGGTCCGAAGGCCGACATCGTGTACGGTCTCTCACTTGCCGTTCGGTCAGGTCACGTTCTCAACGAAAGCCCCGGCACATTGTATCTGCGTCCAACGTACGCTCTCACAACGGATGATCGCTACACATTCAATCCAACAATTGTGTTGAGTGTACCGGAGGGTTTGCCGGAAGCATTCGAGTTATCTCAAAACTATCCGAATCCCTTCAACCCAACGACAACAATTCGATATCAATTGCCCGCGCAAAGCAACGTCGCGATCAAGGTGTATAACATCCTCGGGCAGGAAGTGAAAACGCTGGTGAACGAAGTCCGGAGTGCAGGCGCGCATACCGCTGTGTGGGATGGAGTGAACAATAAGGGAACTCAAGTAGCAAGCGGTGTGTACTTCTATCGGATTGAGGCGAACGGTGCAGCGGCTCGGTCTAATTCTTTCACGCAAGTGAAGAAGATGTTGCTTCTCCGCTAACGATTCCATTGAGATGGACTCCACTTGCCATGTAATTCAAGAGAAGTGGAGTCCATCTTGAGCCTGCTACTCAGACTCCTTCACAACTTCAAAAATCTCACCCGTCATTCCCTCGATTTCAATTTCTTTTGTTGAACTCAAATCAAATTCTTTTCCCGTCAACACTTCTCGAAGTCGCACAACATTTTCCAATTGATGCTCGAATGACGAAAGGCTAATCGTTTGTTTGTCCGTATTATGATTGATGACGACCATGAATCGAGCTTCCTTCAACACTCTGAAATATACATACACTTCTTTCGTCGGGTTGAAGTGAATAAGCTTGCCCATTTGCAGCGGCGTGTATGTCTTTCGAATGTGCAGCAATTGCTTTGTGAAGTTGAAGATGTCGTTCTCTTGTTCTGTTCTGCCGATTGGCGTAAATGCATCACGTGTATCTCGTGGAAAACCTCCCGGAAAGTCTGCTCGAAGCCTTCCGTGATCCGGCCCGCCTTTCATCCCGATCTCTGTCCCATACAAAATCTGCGGAATGCCTCGCGTCGTCAGAAGCAGCATCACTGCAAGCTTGAATCGGTTCACATCTCCGTTGACGTTGTACATGATCCGCCGGATGTCGTGATTATCAAGAAACGTGACGAGATTGTTCGGATCGGGGAACAGAAAATCTTTTGTCAAACAGGTGAACACGTTTTCGATCTTTCCTACTGAGTCGGCAAACGTTTTCATGAACGCATCGAACAATCCGAAGTCTGTAATTGAGGGAAGTTGCGGGTCGAAGCGTTTCGGGAAATAGCTTTTCCGTTGATACGGTCCGAGATACACGGGGTCTTGAATCCACACTTCTCCCACGATGTTGAACTTCGGATATTCATCCATGATTGCCTTGCACCATCGTGCGCGAAACTCCGGCTCGATGTACGGATACGTGTCTTCTCTGATGCCATCAATTCCGCTCGACTCAATCCACCAAAGTGTATTTTGAATAAGATATTTTGCAACGAACGGATTCAATTGATTCAAGTCCGGCATGTAGTCGGTGAACCAGCCGTGCGTTGCTTTCTGTTTTGTAAGCGCATCGCTGTGCACATCGTCCAGCTCATACTTTCCGTGATACGACTTCTGATGATTCTCGACCGTGCCGTTCAGCCAATCCGGCGTCGGAAGATTCTTGATCCATGGATGATTGATGCTGATGTGGTTGTTCACGTGATCCATGATGACCTTCAGCTTCCGCTTGTGTGCTTCATTCACAAGCCTTGCATACAACTCGTTTGAGCCGAAGCGAGGATCGATGTTGTACAAATCAGTTGCGGAGTAGCCGTGATAGCTTGCAAACTTTGTATTGTTCTCAACAAGCGGATTGAGCCATAGCGCCGTGACACCGAGGTCGTGAAGATAATCCAGCTTGTTGATAACGCCCTGCAAATCGCCGCCGTGTCTGCCGTACGGGTCGGCAGGTTTCAGGCTGTCGATCATTCCTGCTACGTTGTCGTTCGTTGTATCGCCATTTGCGAATCGGTCTGGCGTGATGAGGTAGATGACGTCGGAGGGGTCGAACCCTTGATGCTCAGTGCTTGACCGCGTTCGTGCCCGGAGTGGAAATGTGAACAAGGTACTGCCGCTTCGAGCCGACAGTCTGAGTGAGTAGTTTCCCGCCTTCACACTTTTTCCGATCTCGATGTCAACGAACGCGTAGGAAGGATTAGCTATGCGATGCGTCTTGATGATTTTCAGATGAGGTGATGAAGAGCTTGCCGTTACATCCTTCAAGTTCTCGCCATAGATCATGAGGTGGACTTTGTTCGTCTTCATACCCGTCCACCAGTTGGGCGGCTCGACTTTGAGAATGTGAGGTGTTTGTGCAAGACAGAAGTGAACGGCGAGAAAAATCCCAAAGAGAAAAAGTCTTTTCATTATCGTTGGCTCGCTGAGTGAGAGGGTGAATCAAAGTAGTTATTCATTTTTCCTTCTGCAAGAGGTTCTGATTGATATTCAAAAACTTTTTGCTAACTTGAATGCAGCCACAACAGTTCTCGCCGGGATGTCTTGGTATCTCAGAAACCGTGTCACCATCAGCCAACTGTAATTTACCAACAAGGAGCAGACTTGAGCCTTTCAGACCGAATGCTGGAAATCCGCACGGGATTTCACCGAACGTTTTGGGTTGCAAACGCGATGGAATTGTTCGAGCGCCTCGCCTACTACGGACAAGCAACCGTATTAAGCATTTTTCTCAGAGACCATCTGAAGTTTACCGAAATCGAAGCGGGCCAGCTCTCCTCGATTTTTGGCGGACTCATTTATCTGCTGCCAATCTTCGCAGGCACGATCGCTGATAAGTATGGTTTTCGGAAGGCATTCTCGATTGCTTTTTCGCTTTTGGCGATTGGCTACTTTCTCATCGGCTCGGTGGGCATGGACGGGTTCTCATCGTTTTATGCCGGTCTGCCGCTGTTCAGCACCATGGCGGTGATTCTGGTTCTCACGGCGCTGGGCGGCTCGTTCATCAAGCCGGCGGTGCTCGGCACCGTTGCGGTAACATCGAAACCCGAAACAAAATCGCTTGGCTATGCAGTCTACTATTGGATTGTGAACATCGGCGGCGCGCTCGGTCCCCTTGTTGCATACTTTGTGCGCGATATGGTGGGCATCCAGTTTGTGTATGTCGTCTCGGCAATCAGTTGTGCGCTCATGCTTTTGGTAAATTTGTTTTTCTACAAAGAAGTGCAAGACGATGCAAGAGATCGGTCGGAGTCGATTGGCACAAAGCTGAAGAATATGTTCGTTGTTCTCGGCAACGCGAAGTTCATGGTCTTCCTGCTGATCTTCTCGCTCTATTGGATCATGTTCTGGCAGATTTTTATTATCGTTCCTTACTACATTACGGACTTCATCGACAAAGACGCGCCGTTTGAAATCATCCAGTCTGCCGATGCGTGGGGCATCATCGCGCTGCAATTGGTTGTGAACAGATTAACGAAAAACTTCTCGCCGCGCAAAGCCATTATCCTCGGTTTCATTGTGTCGAGCCTTTCGTGGCTGGTTATTGGGCTGCATCCAACTCTCTGGACGATTATCGCAGGTCTCGTTGTCTTCTCGATTGGTGAGATGACGCAAGCGCCGCGTTATTACGAATACATTTCCGATATCGCGCCGAATGGCCAGCAGGGACTTTACCAGGGCTATGCGTTTCTTCCCGTCGCCATCGCGTGGGGAATCGGCGGAACCTTCGGTGGATGGTTGTACGTAACGTTTGCAAAGAACTCTCCCAACCCGGACACGGTCTGGTACAGTTTGTTTGCCGTTGGTATTCTTGCAACGGTGTTCATGGCAATTTACAACTTCGTTGTCTCGAGGCAGGAGGCAAACCAAGCATAGCTTCTTGCTTGAGTTTGAGAATCAGCATATCTTATGACAGAACTGTTTCCAAGAGGAGGAATCTATGCGCGTTGAAGTTCAAAAATTGGGCAATGGTGTTGCCATCTGTATTCCGAAGCCGCTCGCTGAAGAATCTCATCTCATTGAAGGATCGGTTGTCGAACTGACCCTCAGCGAGGGGAAACTCGTGGCCACGCCGGTAAATGGAGAGGACGAAACTCTTGAACAGCTTATTAGCCGCATCACCGAAGATAACATCCACGGTGAGATTGATTTTGGACCTGCGGTTGGACGAGAAGTCTGGTGATAAAGAATGACCCGCTCGTCTGCACTCAGTCTTCTTCTTTCATGCCTTCTCGCTGTTGGAAGTGCACAGCCTTCCGGCGAAGAAATCCTCAAAAAGATTGAGGCGAACTACGCCGGCATTCAAGATTACTCCGTTTCACTTGATGTCGCAGTTGATCTCGAGCGTCTCAAAGTCCCGCAGATGAAAGCGACGATGCACTTCAAGCAGCCGGACAAGGTTCATTTTGAGTCGGAAGGGTTTGCCCTGCTGCCGAAGGAAGGAGTTGGCTTCACGCCAAAGAGTTTAAGCTCTCGCTTCGATGTAGAAAGTGTGAAAGAAGAAAAGGAGCGTTCACAATACATTCTTACACTGAAGCTCAGATCAGACAGAACCAAACTTCGCAAAACATTTGTGCTCGTTGACTCGAAAAACTGGACAGTCTCACAAATCACCACGCCGCAATTCGACGGCAGACAAATGACGGCAGAGTTCGAGTATCAACAAATCGAAACTCACTGGCTGCCGGCGCAACTCACCGTTACATTTTCTTCCGATACAACCGAAACAGAACCTCCCGATGCTTTCGGGCAGCTTCCCGCTGCGCAACGTTCTTCACAGATCCCCAGAACCGGTACTATCAAGATTCGCTATTCCGACTATCGTCTCAACACCGGACTGAACGATGATGTTTTTCAACAGAAAGCTGCCAAGAATTGATAGTAGGATTGCGACAGTATTGCTTGACAATACCTCGTAATTGTAGTAACTTCTGCCGCGGCGTATCGCGCTCATCTTCCTCGACTCTCCCCTCCCGTTCACTTCCCACATCGTGCGCCTGCATTGCTGTCTCATTGGTCTGTGCTTGAGCCGACATTCGGAAAGAATGAAGTAATTCAGTTTCAATTCAAATCAGCAAAGGAGGGTACCATCATGGTGAAGCGCTATGCTCTTCTTGTTCTTGTATTGGTGAATGCCACGATGAATGCCGATCAGCCATTAGTGCAGCGGCTTCGGCAGACGGGCAAGGAATACAAAATTCATCCGCAACTTCTGCGCACGCTCGAAACAATCTTGCCGCAAGAAAAGATCGCCGTTTGGATTCAGCTTCGCGATAGGCCGCGGTACGAATTCAACGAACTTCCTGCGCGAGGTTTTCTTCCTCCTGTCAATGAACAATACGTGCAAACGGCGCGCACTATTCCCGGAGCGCAGTTTCTGGGTGTATCGGAATTGACGAACGAAGTGTCTCTCCTGATGCCCGCCTCGTCGATCCCTCTTGCGGTCTCTTTTCCCTTCTTCGATCGCATCGAGGAATCGCCGCCACGACAACGCGAAGGAACACGTAGCGTAGCGAGTCATCCCGCGTACAGCGCCTATCAAACTGTGAGCTATGACGCGATGCAAACTCGCCCGCTGCAAGAGGCAACCTGGGGCGGATACGCGTGGGATACAACGGGAGTGAACCGGCCGAGAAAGATTGCTGTCTTTGATGAAGGCATCTGGCCCTATCATCCCGCGTTTTGGACGAGCGAGAAACTTCTTCCGACTTCGTTCGGCGACACAACGCACAGTCTGCCCATCTCCATTGCAGCGCGTGCCAATTGGGTTCACCTCCTTCCGAAACGCTCGGACAATACTGAGAAACTGTACTATATGAGAAGCTCCAACTATGGCGTCGAGTGGGATACCGCACGGGAGATTGCTGCCGTTGGGGAATTTGAGGTTATCGCAGACTACGCAATTGGTGCGGCTGAAAATAGTGTGGTGGCAGTGTATGTGCGCTTAGGCTTTGGCACAAGTGGCGCGGAGAAAAGCGTTCATGTCGTCGTCAGCAACGACAATGGCGCAACATGGACCTCACCGCTTCAGCTCTATGTCACGCCACCTTCCACTGCGACTTTCACTGCATCAATTCGGCATGTGGGCGTCGCAGTGACCACCGACGCGGGCACGGTCTGGGCGCACGCTGTATGGGCTGAAGAGAGTATGACGTTTGATCTGGTCACCGGTGCATTCACATCGCAAGGAGATGCGAAGGTGCGCCGCTCGAACGCGTTGGGGACAAACACGTGGATGGCGACACAGACCATCTACACCGAAGTGAAGCCGCCGTTCTGTATCGATATGTCGTGTACTTCCTATGAATACAGGTTCTTCGGCCTCGACGCTTCAGCTGAGGGCGCTACTGCACACGTGGTGTTTCATCGTATCTTCAGACGCGGTGATGCCGCGGATAATGAGAGCAGATTGTTTCTCTACACTTCATTGGACGATGGCAGCACGTGGGGGCAATCGCTTGCCATCTTGCGCAACACAACCGACCCGCCCAAGGCAGATTATCCTGCCGTTTGTACGAAAGACGGCTTCGGCCACGTCGCATTTGTTGAGGACTCCCTCATCTATTATACGAGACACCCAAGTCCTCCCGCTTCGCCGCTCAGCCTCAGCACCACAATGAAAGCGTTCGGGGTTCCATCAATCGCTGCCGTGCGTGATACAGGTGCAACCGGTTCATATAGAAGGATTGTGCATGTTGCCTGGTACGATTATCGCGGCAACATTCCTTCGGTCCGCTACAAACGGCATCCGAACAATGGCGACTCGGGAACGCCATGGGATGACGGAGATACGTATGCGGGGAACGATAACGCAGACATCTCCAAACGGATGAGTATGGATTATGCTCCTACAATCTGGAAGCCAGAACTGGACATTGCCGGTACGGACGAAACCGGGACCAAGATCTCCCTCGTGCATCTTGCCTGGAGAGATACACGCAGCGTTGACGGAAAAAAGTATGATTGGTACGCAAACTCGAGCAAAATCTTTGCATGGAATGATTACGCAGGAGGCGCACCAAAACCTGTGGTATATGCTGATCATGGGAGTGAAGTGTCCTCTGCGGCGCTGGCTGGCGTGGTTGAGTTGACGAGCGCCAACGCGAACTACAATCCCTTCATGGGCACGGCGTACAATGCTGTGCTCGCGATGGCGCACGACGGAACTGAAGCACAAACAATTCAAGCCATCAAATGGGCAGTGGATACGATTGGTGCGGAGGTGATTAATTTCAGCGCCGGATATGGCGCGACCGACAGCGGAGCAACGCGAGTGACGCAATATGTCGACTGGGCGGTTGCGCGTGGAGTTGTTTTCTCGAAGTCTGCCGGAAACAGCGGACCCGGCGGAAGTACAATCACAAGACCCGGCGATAACTTCAATGCTATGACGGTTGGTGGGACATTGAGAAGTGGCGGCAGTATAATGCCAATCAGCTCACGTGGCCCTGTCTCAAATGGCCGCATCAAACCTGATCTTGTTGCAACAGGCGGAGACGGAAATGGATCCCACCACGATAGCGGACCAATCGCCGGACCGGGAGGAGACATCTACCTGGCCGATCCGTTTCCCAATCCACCAAATGTTGGGATGTATGATTGGTGGGAAGGAACGTCGTTCGCTGCGCCTCATGTTGCAGGACTTTCCGCGATGCTGTTACAAGCACATCCGACGTGGACGCCTGGTGCAGTTCGCAAAGCTCTTTCAGCAACAGCGGCCGCGGTGACAGGTGCTGCACGTCCAAACAACAATGAAGGATGGGGACTGGTTCAAGGAAGCGCTGCGAATGAATTCAATCCGGCACCATTCCCACCCTCGATTCTTCCGACAGCAGCCGATTTTGAAGATTCGTCTTCGCGAGGGGCAGTAGCGCATTTGCGGACACTCATCAAACCAAACGGCGGAGTGAATACAGTGTTTGCGGATCTTGCGGCATTTGGTGTTGCAGCGTCGTTAGTGATGACGGATTCCGCAACTATTGCCGGCGGCTGGCACGTCTACACTGCTGGCTACACGGTTCCTGCCGGTACTCCAGTAGGCATGAAACACATCAGGACAACGGCATTTCGAACCGGTGCTGGTGTGCATGATACAGTGAAAGCGTACATCAACCTCTATGTCAAAACCGCGCCGACTTCAATCGCTGAACTAAATCTGCCGATGGAATTCATATTGCACCAAAACTATCCTAATCCGTTTAACCCAACAACATCCATACGGTTCAACATTCCTTCCACAGAACACGTGAAGCTGACTGTCTTTGATCTGTTAGGCAGAGAAGTGAGAACGTTGGTGAACGAAGTGCGCATGGCGGGTTACTACAGCACAACATTGGACGGAAGCACATTCGCGACGGGAGTATATTACTATCGCCTCGTCGCGGGAAGCTATGTTGCAGTCCGAAAGATGCTGCTTATGCGCTGAACCACTGAAGTTGTTTAAGTGTGAGGAGCCAGTCCGAGAAGGGCTGGCTTTTTATTTTTTCCTCTTGACATTAGACATCCAAAAACATAAATTTAGACGAGTCTAAAAAAACACTATCGTGAAAAGTATTTCCGCAGAAGACTATATCAAGGCCATTTACAAGCTGGAGGGCAGAGGCGAAAAAGCTACAACCTCAGCCCTTGCCGGTCAACTTGAGGTCGCCGACGCTTCGATCACCGACATGATTAAGAAGCTGTCGGATAAAGGTCTGCTTCATTACGAGCGCTATCAAGGCGTTGAGTTAACGGCGAAGGGAAAAAAGATGGCGCTGAGTATTCTGCGCCGCCATCGTTTATGGGAGATGTATCTCGTGGAGTTCCTTGGCTATTCGTGGGATAAGGTCCACGACGAAGCAGAACGATTAGAACACATGACATCGGACGAGTTAGAACATCGGCTGGACAAAGCGCTCGGCTTTCCGACTGTTGACCCGCACGGGGACCCAATCCCGACAAAAGAGGGAACAGTTGCCGGCAAGGACGATGCAAGTCTTTCCGAGTGTGAAGTCGGCGATGTTGTGAAGATCTCCCGTGTCAGTGACGATAATTCAGAGATTCTCCATCACGCAACTGAAATCGGCCTCGCGCTGAACAGTAGATTGATAATCAAAGAAAAGAAAACGTTCGACAGATCTATGGTCGTAAAGATTGGATCGAAGCAGCAATTCATAAGCAAAGAAGTTGCGCAAGCTATTTTTGTGCAGCAAGTGTGAAAGGTAAAGTATGGAACGTTCAACAGTTTCTCTTTCAGAAGTTCATCGCAGCGTTGCAATTCCGCAAAGCGTCGGGTTGGTGAAGCGGTTGTTCGCGTTTGCCGGTCCGGCGTATCTCGTCAGCGTCGGTTACATGGACCCCGGCAACTGGGCGACAGATTTGGAAGGCGGCGCACGGTTTGGCTACCAATTGTTGTGGGTATTGGTAATGTCGAACTTGATGGCAATTCTGTTGCAAACACTTTCAGCGCGCATGGGCATCGCCGCCGGCCGCGACCTCGCGCAAGCCTGCCGCGAAAGTTATCCGAAGCCTATCGGTTATGTGCTCTGGGTTATGTGTGAGATTGCCATTGCTGCGTGCGACCTTGCGGAAGTTCTCGGTACTGCTATCGGTCTCAACCTTCTTTTCAACGTTCCTTTGCTCTACGGCGTTATCATCACCGGCTTCGACACGATGCTGTTTCTGGTCATCCAGCATTTCGGCATCCGCAAGATGGAAGCGTTCATCATCATGTTGATATCAACGATCGGCGTGTGCTTCGGTATGGAGCTGTTTCTCTCGAAGCCGAACATCAGTGAGATTGCGACAGGCTTGATGCCGCAGTTGAGCTCGGAGAGTTTGTATGTCGCAATCGGTATTCTCGGCGCAACAGTGATGCCGCACAATCTGTACCTGCATTCAGCGCTTGTGCAGACCCGTTCAGTCGAGCAGACGAAAGAAGGGAAGAAGATAGCGTGCAAGTACAACATGATTGATACGGCGATCGCGCTGAATGCGGCATTATTTGTCAACGCGGCCATCCTCATTGTTGCAGCGTCTACGTTCTTCAAGAACGGTGTCGTAGTTACGGAGATTCAGCAGGCGCATGAATTGCTGACGCCTCTGCTCGGCACCACGCTCGCCAGTACGGCGTTCGCTATCGCGTTGCTTTCCGCAGGTCAGAGCTCTACGCTTACGGGTACACTTGCCGGACAAATCGTAATGGAAGGTTTTCTCCGGTTTAAGATGAGAGCGTGGCTGCGACGATTGATTACGCGGCTCATTGCAATTATTCCCGCGGTAGCAGTTATTGCCATTAAGGGCGAACAAGGCTCGTACGATTTATTGATTCTCAGTCAAGTGATTCTGAGTATGCAGCTTCCGTTCGCCGTTATCCCGCTTATTCAATACACCAGCGACAAAGGGAAGATGGGTGAGTTTGCAAACAACGTGTGGGTGCGCATTCTTGCGTGGGTCGTGGCAATCATCATCATCGGCTTGAATGCGAATCTCGTGATCGACACCATTACAGAGCTGATTCAAGAATCCAACGGCGCACTATGGCCCTGGCTCACGGTTGTGCCGGTTGCAGTAGGCTGCGCTCTGCTTCTCGTGTACATCGCTCTGCCGAAATTCTTCCGCAGGCGGAAAGAGCCGGTTCCTCTTCCCGCAACGTCATTCGAGCTTGTAGACCAAAACTATGCGCGCATCGGAGTTGCACTTGACTACGGCGGGATGGATGTGAAAGTTCTCTCACACGCAGTATCGGCTGTGAAGCGAAACGAAGCCTCGCTCTATTTGTTCCACGTAGTTGAAGGCGTGAGCGGACAGTTGTTTGGCGGAGAAGCGTACGACGACGAAGCGCGAAAGGATAAGGAACACCTTGACGCGGTCGCTGCACAGCTCCGCGAAAAAGGAATCGAGGTTCATGCAATGCTTGGATACGGCCGTGTGCCGAAGCAGCTTGTGAAACTTTCAACCGAAAACAACATAGATTTGCTCATCATGGGTGCACACGGGCATCGCGGCGTGAAGGATTTGATTTTCGGCGCGTCCATTTCCGAAGTGCGGCACGCGTTATCCATTCCCGTGTTGGTTGTAAAATAAAATAGGAGGAGAGACAATGAGTAGAAGGAAGATACATCTTAGGTTGTTTGTCGTTGCGATCAGCGTGAGTCTTTTGCCGATGGGCTGCGATGCATTGTTGACGAAAGAGCCTGAGCCTGAACAATCGTTCGATGCGCCTCTCGAGGGGCTGACGAATGAGCAACGCGCGATCTTCGTAAGAGGCGATGGAGCATTCGGTGAAGTCTTCACCTTTCAAACGGGTCTCGGTCCGTTGTTCAACCAGGCGGCGTGCGAACGGTGTCATGTAGCTGATGGACGCGGACATCCGCGAGTGAATTTGAAACGCTTCGGCCGCAATTTGGGCGGAGGACAGTTCGATGTGATGAGCGAATTCGGTGGCCCGCAGCTTCAGGAACGCAGCATGCCCGGCTATCTCGCGGAAACAATCCCATCGCATGCGAATGCGATCTCCGAACGGGGCGGTCCGTTGGTTGTCGGATTGGGACTCGTCGAAGCGATTCCCGATCAGACCATTCTGAATCGGTCAGATCCTAATGATGCTGATGGCGATGGAATTTCCGGTCGCCCAAATCTCATCACAGCGCCGGAGTTCCTTGGTTTCTCTCCGGGACCCTACAACGGAAAATATCTCGGACGCTTCGGACGCAAAGCGGGAGCGATCAATCTTCTCCAACAAACAGCGAACGCGTATCATCAGGACATGGGGATTACCTCCGATTTCATTCCTACGGAAAACTTCAATCCACTCGCTGGAGGAACCGGCGGCGATCCGGTTGCGGATCCGGAAGTTCCTGCTGCAACGGTGAATGATGTTGTCTTCTATCTCCAAACACTTCGTCCGCCAATGAGACGAAATGAACACGATGCGACGGTGCAGCGAGGAGAGCAATTGTTCCGATCAATCAAATGCTCGTCATGTCACGTTCCGGCGATGACGACGGGACCACACGCAATTGCAGCGTTGAGTAGTCGTCCAGCGTACCTCTATTCAGATTTGCTCTTGCATGATATGGGACCAGACCTTGCAGACAATTTCATAGAAGGAGAAGCGACAGGAACCGAGTGGCGGACAACACCATTGTGGGGCGTTGGCATTGTGGAAAATGTTCTCGGCGGAACGCCATTCTATTTGCACGATGGGCGCACATCCGATTTACGCGTGGTGATTGACGTGCACAAAGGCGAAGCCAACGGTTCGCGCCTCGCATTTCAGCGGTTGACAGCGGAAGAACAGGAAGCCCTCATCAAGTTTTTGAAGTCACTGTGATGGACAGGAAGACATTTCTGAAATCAACCGCAGCAACGCTTGCCGCTGCCGCCTGTGCACCGAACTCGAAAAAGTGGAACTGTGCGAGATTCGCTTCTTAACGTACTTGCTCTTTCAAAGAATCAACTTGAACGATCAAATGCAGCGAAACAACTCAGGGAGCTCAATGGATTGTTTGAAGAAAGCATTCAAGTTTGGTCGGCGGACGCTCGATTTGTCTTAAACCGCATTGAGCTTCTGAACTCAAGTGCATCGACACGCTTTACCGGAAGATTTGATCTGACAAAAGTTGGTATTCGGGAGATGTCTTTTGGTGGCGCCAACGCTGGTCAGGTTTGTCGACTTGATCCTCGCTTCAAAGCTGGCATCAACATGGATGGCTTTCAATATGGGGATGTCGTTGAGGTCGGCTTCGATCAGCCATTTATGTTTATGTATAGTGAAGAGAATGCTGACATGAACAATTTTGCTTACGGGCAATTCAAGAATACAGTTTACATCGTCAAAATTAAAGGGTCCAATCATTCCAATTTTTCTGAGCTATCCTTGATAACACCGTTACTTCATCAATTACTTGGTGGCTCAAAGATCGACAGTTGGCGATGTCTAAAGATCATTAACAGCTATGTATTGGCTTTCTTTGAAAAACATCTTAACGTCAGCAACGCACCATTGTTAGATGGTCCTTCTTTAGAATACCCTGAAGTCGTGATTGAGACACGGAAGGCCAATGACGTGCGATGAACTGAATAAACAACCTTAGCAAATGGAGGGAAAAATTATGGTGGATATCCTAAAATGGAACTGGACACCTGCTACAATTCTTTTCCTGTTGATGATTAATGGTATTCTGGAACACCAGGGTATCGCTGGCCCACCATTAGGAAATATCGTATTGGTACTTTTGATCATTCTCGGTATCGTATGGGCATTATCGGGAACAGCGAAGCTTCGTCGCCTCAGTGAGCTTTATCTTTGGCTTGTCTTCATCCTTTCGCTCGGTACACTAAAGGTCATAGCTGACAGGTTACCTTCAATCACAGGGATGAAAAACAATCTAGACACCTATATTGCGCTGTCGATAGTTCACCTTCTTATCATCGGTTTGGCGTTATGGATTCTGGGCGCTTGGAAGAAAGAAACAATAGATAATGCTAAACCCTATTTGGCCCGACTGGCCAGCGGCATTCTTATTATAGGAGCGGCCATTGTGTGGATAGGTGCAGTTACATTCCAAGGAATGAAACTCGAGGGTATCGCAGAAAACCGTGCCGACCATCTATTCACCAGCGGCTGTTTTGTCATTGGTGGTATTATAACATTAACCGGTCTTGCTATTCTTACAATGAGTTTACGCGATGCAGGTGATCGCAGTTTCTCAGAACTTGGGCTTCTTGCTATTCTTTTTGGCTCTACCTTCTGGATCATTCATCTTGCATTCCGAGTAACTGTAATGGTATGGTCAGCAGATGAACTGATCAGAACAGGCTCTGCACCTTCATGGTATGAAACCTGGAGAATGTGGTCGGGATTGTTCTACGGCATCTATATGGTGATGGCTTATCTCTCGATAGCAGCCTATGGAGCGTCATTACTCAAGACAAGAATGATTGCAAGGTGGTTGGGCCGAACCTGCGTTATCGTGGGTATGGCAGCAGCCGCGATGTTTGCGGCACAAGTCCCTGGATTCGGCTTGCCGTTGGAGATCCCAATATTACCGTTTGCGATAAGCTTGTTCCTATTGCGGCGTAACTGATAGAAACATTTGGTGACGAATACCGAGAGTACATGAAGCGCACAGGCCGTTTCCTACCGCGCTTGATTGGCTCAAGAAAGGAAAGAATGGTCTTTAACTATGTGTCTGCACAGAGTTTTGAAGATAGCAAAGCCGTGACTGCTTATCGGTTGAACATTGGCTATACGCTGTGGGCGCTGTTGGAGTGAGGGGAAGAGGCAAGATAAAAGCCATAGCTCGTTAAAATATTAGCGGTGTGATTTTTTGCTAAATAAGTTGCAATCTATAAATCAATAATGTCAGCTGTTGCTATCTCCAAAAAATACCGAAGGAGAATCACTTATGACTCCACATGACGCAAAACGGCGGCGTAATGCGTGCACACGTTAAGCACAACGGCGGTTCATTTGAGCAAGGAACACTTCAATGAAAGAAAAAAGAAAAGACCTCACACCACCTTACGCTCGATATCTTGTTCATCTTACCAGACCTTTTCCAGATTTCGACTTTTCCTTCATAAAACCTCTGCGTCAAAAGGCGGTCGAGTTGCTTCATTTAAAACAGGGCGCTCGTGTTCTCGATGTGGGTTGCGGAATGGGCGGGAGTTTTCCGTACCTCGTTCATAGCGTAGGCCCATCGGGTGAAGTGGTCGGCGTCGAGATTAGCCCTGAAGTTACCATAAACACTAGAAGACGTATAGAAAAAAACGAATGGAGAAATGTCCAGGTGATCGAGGCCGCTGCTCAGACTGTTCATCTGACAGGTACGTTCGATGGTCTCCTCATGTTTGCTGCCGCTGATGTCTATGCTTCCCAAGAGGCTCTGGATAATATCTTTCCGCATTTAAGAGACAACGCTCGGGTTGTTGTGTTCGGAGCGAAAACTTCGAGCAATCGTTTGGGAGTGATCTTGAACCCCTTCCTTCAAATGGTCTTCTCAAAGCTCTCTTTCCCAACAACTCCAAGTATAGACTACGAACCTTGGCGAATGTTGGCGAAGCGTGTCGAGAAGCTTAATGTTGAAGATTTTTTTTTTGGTTGGATGTTTCTCGCTTCGGGTTCTGTGGTCACAAAAAAAGGCCAAACAAAAAATTAGTTGTAGCATAAACAAATGACCAATCTTTACAATGGTTTCTACCACCGAACAAATTGATGACTTACCTTCTAAAGCGAAGGATTATTTATATGATGTTCTATCAGTAATCGATTCTGAGGAACCGAGTGTCACTAGCATCATAGCCGTTGGAAGCGTCGTTAAGGGAGGATTCTCGAATGCCGTTTCTGACGTGGACATTATTGTTGTGCTTGCAGATCTTGTTCCAAAGAAGATTAAAAGGTTCTTAGACAAAGAACTTCGATCGTTGGAATATAAGCATGGCTTTCGTAAGCATCCAAAGTCTATACTTGAAACAGTTTATATGCTTGCTGATGAGTTAGCTGGAATGTATCTCTCTCATTTCGTGTGTTACAAAGATGAACTCCTTGCAGGAAATTCGGCCAGAGTCTTCAATCTACACCCGCTCTTGTCTTTCTTTACCCCTGCAACACGAATACCATTTGCCAATATAGTAGTATCTGGCAAAACTATCTGGGGTGAAGACATTCTAAAACATATAAAGATATTGCCTATTAGTCGATTCCAGCTCATATTTGGTGGTGTTCTATATCTTAATAACACCTTTAATGCTATTGTAGCGTTCCCAATTTTTCCAAATGCTACTAAGTATGCTATGGAAACATTGAAATGGTCTCTGCACAGTTGCTATTTCTGCTACAATTTGAAAGCAGCAACGGTTGAGGAAGAAGTTGGCTTTTTTGTCTCAATACTTGGAGAGCAGTTGGTCTTCACGGAGTTGATGTTGTTGAGGAAAGAGTACAAAAAATCATTCGGCTTTGTGGTGAGATGCTTTCCAATGATAATTAAACTCTATAATAAGACACTCCGGGAAATTTCATTTCCTACTGGAATAAACTCAAACAAATCAGACATTGTGCCTACTCAACTATCAACGAAAGGGTAACAAAATGAGATTGTCAATCAACTTTTTGCGTGAAGTGCGATGGAGTAGCCTCCACGTTCTTGCGCTCTTGGTAATTGCGCTCCCCGGAATCTACGGAGTTTTCTCATTCTTGATCAGTGATCTTCCACGTTCAAATCCGTTCAGCACAGAGCTTATCACGAATCCAGTCTATTGGAACGATCAACGGCTCACACCCGAAAAGGCGCTCGAGAAACTCACCAAGGACTTTCCTGGTAACTTTGCCACGGTCATCGGCTTTAGTGCTTTCATAATACTTCTGAGCATTCACTACGCTTCGGTGTTGCGAGGACTCTACGCCTATGCGCCAGTACGATCAATCATTGCGACCGTTTTCTTGGGCGGGTCGGTCTTGTTCGGGCTCCTCGTCGGGCTTTCCTTGATGAGGGTGAACGAATTTGCTTTTCAAGTTGCATCTGCGGGTGCTGAGCAGAAAGAGTGGTTACGCACGGGCATCGGCTTCTTGATCCAAATTCACCTTATTTATGTGTATGCGTGGATACTCTGCACAGGCCTCGGGTGGATGTCCGTCGGCTCTGGCGCTTTCCGGGGAAAGCGTTGGATGCGCCGAGTTGGCGGCATTGAACTGTTCGCAGGTTTGATGCTGGTGACCAGCGTAATTGCTCGTGCATGCTTGCCGACGTACGGAGAAACGGCCCCGAGATTTGCTGTTTTCTTGAGTCATCTCTTCGGACCAGGTATTGCTTTAGGCTTGCTGGCATCGGGAGTTCTGTTTTGGTTATTCAGCCTCAAAGATGATGAAACCTCTTAGCACAATAGGCACAACGGCAAAGAAAAATTGAGCCCGTCTTTTTTACAAAGCACGTTTGGCGAAATTGCCCAGTACATCTCATTTACCACGGGAACTTAAAGGCATAAGTGCGGACAATTACGAAAATTAACTGGAGTTACACACACATGAACAAAGAATCATTCTCACACTGGCTTGATGCATATGGACGGGCTTGGGAAACACGCGATCCACAAGCTGCAGGAAGGCTATTTACAGAAGATGCAACGTACAGGGAATCGCCGTTCGACGACCCGATGTTTGGACGAAATGCAATCATCGAGTATTGGTCCGATGTCCCGAAGTCGCAAGAGAACATCAAATTCAGCTATGAAATTTTCGGTATTACCGAGCAACGAGGATTTGCACGATGGTGGGCATCATTTGTCCGTATCCCTTCGCAAATGAAAGTGAAGTATGACGGAATTTTTGTTGTTGAAATGAATGAAAAAAATGAATGTACCAAATTTGAAGAGTGGTGGCATCGACAGGAAACCAAACCATAGTATCTTTGATCATTACTTTCTCTGGAGATTAAATGGAACGAAAAAACATTTCGAGTGGAACACCATGGGAGCCAATTGTTGGCTACTCACGCGCTGTGCGGATTGGTCAACACAGTCGATCTTTTCAGCTTCTCTTCACTAAAGCGTTCATAGTAATTGCTTGGATACTGGCTGGGGCAGAGGCTGCGTTGGCGATACCTAAATTTGCTCGGACGTATAATGTATCATGCCAAACGTGTCATGTCCTTCCTCCAAAGCTTGGTCCTTCCGGGCAGGAGTTTGTTGCGCGACGCTATCAGTTCAGCGATGAGCGTATGATGCGCACGTCAACGATACCGGTAGCTGCCTGGGTTAGCGTGTTGGGACAGCGACAGCCAAGCAGAGATTTTATGCGTGGATTCCCGAATCGCGTGGAGTTTATAGCAAGCGATGCTATCTCTACTAAGCTTTCCTACTTTGTTGAATGGCGTGCAGTAAGCTTGGAATTGCGAGGTGATGGATCACTACGCGATCGAAGTGGGCGCTTCGAAGATCTTTTCATCATCGCTGGGGTACTGGAGAATGTATCTGTCACAGTTGGTCAATATCGCCTATTGAGCCAAGTAGATGTCTCTCAGCGATTGTCGATCTCAGAACCTCTTCCATTCTCTTCGAGCCTGCGAGGAGCAAAAGCGTCAACAAGCAGGTTGACGGGCTTAAGGTCATTCTCGCCTTCTGGGCGTTCTCCGACATTGCGTGTTCAGTACCATCATTCCGTATTTGGTTCTCAACGCCATGCAGATGGATGGTTCACTGTTTTTAATCTTCCAATGACAGGTGAGTTTTCTGTTCCCCTGACCAACCAGGCACGCGAGGAGGCAAGCTTTGAATTCGAGGCAGTGCCGAAAGGTCTGTTCATCGAGAGCTTCTTAAGAAACGGTCTAACAAGTGTTGGTGTCCATATGTTCACAGGAACGAATGATCGGCTTCTTGGACAGGTGGTCGGAACAACTCAGTATAGGAATCTTTTCTTAACCTCTGCAATCGGGGTAGGGAAAGACCGGGAGAACAAGCTGACCAACATGATGCTTGAGGCTGAATATAATCTCGTGGATTGGGGAATACTTGCAGTTCGATTTGAGCATCAGACAGGCTTCCAGAAAAAGCCAGCGATTATTCCATACGGAGTCGTGCACTTTCCCGGAACATCGTACACGATACGGCTTGCAATCGAACAAAGGATTCAGGAAGGGAACAATCAAATGCTTGTGGAGACCAGTCTAATTTTTTAGTTTCACTTGCGAAAGAAAGATATGGTGATTGACGTCCACAAAGGCGAAGCCAATGGTTCGCGCCTCGCTTTTCAGCGGTTGGCTGCGGAAGAACAGGAAGCCCTCATCAAGTTTTTGAAGTCACTGTAATGGACAGGAAGACATTTCTAAAATCAACCGCAGCAACAGTTGCGGGACTTGTGCCACTGGCAGCTCTCGTGGAAGGCTGCGCGTCAGCAGCCCAAGTGCTTCACATACAAGTGGCAGACAACAAAGCCGTTGTTCCTCTTGCGAGTCTTGTTGACCTCTCATTGCCGAACAGCTACGCAAAAGTGTATGTGAACCAACACGCGAACCCGATACTCGTGTTCGCTCAAGACAACGGGGCGATCAACGCCGTGCTCAGCACTTGTTCACATTCCGGGTGTGAGGTAAAGAAACTGAGAACAAAATTCGAATGTCCGTGCCATGGTTCGGAGTACGACTTAGGTGGGAATGTCATAAAAGGTCCTGCGCCGGCGCCACTCGATACATTTACAGTACAGAAGTTCAATGACCGGTTGGAAATCTTGTTAGGAGGATAATAATGAAACAAACGCATCATTTCTTTGCAACAGCTTTCTTGATACTGATTCTCAGTCAAACAGCGTTGGGTCAGGATACGACGGCGCGTCCTCCGCTTGTGAAGGGGGGCATTTATGACCGTCCGTACATCTTCCGTCCCTCGTCGCGCATTGCCATCGGCGGGTATGCGGAGACAATGATCCGCTCCGAATATGAACAGGGAGTCCATGAGAACATTTCATTTGAAGCAAGGCGATTCAACATTTTCATTTTTTCTTCCATCTCTCCTTATATCAAGCTGACGTCTGAGCTGGAGTTTGAGCATGGGACAGAAGAGATCAAGCTGGAGACGGCGCTCATTGATATTCAGTTTTACGAGGAGCTGAACCTGCGTGGCGGAATTCTCCTTTCACCGCTCGGCAAATTCAATCTTGCGCATGACAGCCCGCGCAATGAATTCACCGATCGCCCGCTGGTGTCAACGAGAATCATTCCCGCGACACTTTCGGAAGCCGGCTTCGGCTTGTACGGCTCATTCTATCCGCATCCCGAGCACCGGCTCACGTATGAAACGTATCTGGTCAACGGACTCAACGATGATATTCTTCTTGGCGGCGATGGTACATCAATTCCGAACGGTCGCCCGAAAGCGTTTGACGAGGACAACAATGGAAGTCCTGCCTTCGTGGGACGAGTGGCGTGGCTGCCGGAGTTTGGACTTGAGTTTGGGATCTCGGTGCACACGGGCGTGTACAATACATTCAAGAAAGAAGGACTTGTTATTGATGAGAAGCGAAGTCTCACGATCATGGCGGTAGACGGCGAGTATCAGATCGGAGATTTTGCGTTTGTCGGTGAGTATGCGCGAGCGCGCATTGGGATTCCTCCTTCACTCGTCGGGTTGTTTGCAGAAGCACAACAGGGGTTCTACGGACAGGCGCTCTACACGCTGCTGCATGGCGTGCTGCCGATGTTTCCACAGTCGCGACTCGCAATCGGCGCCCGCTACGATTACATCGATCTCGACACGGCAATCAACGGCGATGACACACATCGCTTGACTGTGGGCGCGAATCTGCGTCTCGTCCCGGACACCGTCATCAAACTCGATTACCAACATAACTGGATGTTTGACCGGCTTCAGAACAAAACACGCTCGGCAGTTATTCAATTCGGTGTGGCAACGTATTTCTAAAGCGTTGTTACTCCGTAATGAGTACTCCATCACTCCATCACTCCATCACTCCATCACTCCATCACTCCATCACTCCATTACTCCATTACTCCATCACTCCTCTCTCTTCGTCTCCCCAAGCTCTTTCCCTTCCAACAGCAGCTTCTCATATTCTTTCTTGTAGCGTTTGATTGCGTTGAAGATTGCTTCGGCGTACTGCTGCTGCCCGGATTCGCTCTTGAGAAGTTTCTCATCTTCTCTGTTGGAAAGGTATGCTGTTTCAATCAAAACGTTTGGCATCGCTGAGCCGACAAGCACAAGGAAGCCTGCTTGCGTAACGCCGTTGTTTGGTATGTCAAGAACTTTATCCAGCTCCTTTGCTGTGAAATCGGCGAATGTTTCGCTTGCTTTCATGTGCGCAGTCTGCGCCATCGTGACGAGAATGAAATTGTCATCCGTCAGTTTTTGATAGCGCTGCTCGTATCCTTCCTCGAGTTCAATGACTGAGTTCTCGCGTTCAGCGATTGCGATTGCCTCGTCGGTTCGTCCGGGACGCAGGAGATACACTTCGAATCCTCTTCTCGGGTAAGGCTTCCTCGGCATTGAGTTGCAGTGAACGCTGATGAAGAGCTTTCCATCAGCTTCATTAGCAATCTGTCCGCGCCGGTCAAGCTCAACAAATGTGTCATCGTCACGTGTGTACACAACTTTCAACCCCTTGAGATTCTTTTTGATGAGCTTGCCAAGCTTCAGCACTATGCCAAGCGCAACATTCTTTTCCTTTGTTCCCGCGACGCCAATTGTGCCGGGGTCTTTGCCGCCGTGTCCCGCATCCAGCACAATGACATCCATTCCATATTTCTTCCGCTGCCGGTCAAGTCCGGCGTGAACGTTTGACTTTTTCTTTTCTTCAATCACTCCCTTTGTCTCGTCCGGCTCCGCGTGGATGCTAATCAACAAGTCGTTTGAGGTTTCGTCTTTACTGATGTCGGACGATGTAAACTTTCCTTCCAGTCTGAACGCGATCTGAACAGATGTCGGGAACTGTGTTGCGATAATTTTCTTTACAGCGCCGGCTGGTTTGATTTTGTCGAGTTCTTTGATGTCAGCTTTCGCCTTCGGAATCGTCACGTACAGCCATCCATCCTGCTTGAGCAGACCTTCGAAGTCGGCAAGCGGCCGTGTTGCCGAAACGCGAATCAGCATGCCGTTCGCTTTGGGTTCAAGTGCCAGTGTTGGAATATCGAACGTTGGCTTTGATCGTGCTTGCTTGCTGATGCGAAGAGTATTAGTTGTTTTGTCAAACGTGGCTATAACACCGAAGAGTTTTTCAAATGCCGGTGTGCACGCTGCAAGCGGGATATAGAAATCGTTGGCGGAAGAAATGACGTTAGCAGAAAGTTGAATTGCTGTTTTGTCGTTTGCGTGATTCGCAATTGCAACGAAAGCGTTGTCAGCAAAGAATGTTATTTGCTGAAATGAGGTCTTGATTTCGAGAGATTGTGCCCGCTGATTTGCGGTCGCGCGTAATGAGAGCGTTTCTGCAATGCCGTTGAGCGAGGCATACAGAACGCCGTTTCGTTGAATGCTGCCGAGCGGAATAATGCGCGATGGGTCGTTCTCAAAAACAACCTTGAGTGAACGTTCTTGTGCGAGGAGCGATGAGAAGAAAAGAAGGAACAGAACGACGAGCGGGAAGAACCGCGAAGGGCTTTTTGCCGCCGTTGATCGTGTGCAGCGATGAACAGATTCCCCCAATCTGATCCTATTCCTCATCTATCGATAATTGGTGAATTGTGTTGCAAACTTCAAGTCGGCGCTTTGCAGCATTTTCATGACTGACTGCAAATCGTCTTTGCTCTTTCCACTGACCCGTACCTGGTCATCCATAATTTGCGCCTGGACTTTCAGCTTTACATCTTTAATCATCTTCACAATAAGCTTCGCATCTTCTTTGTTGATGCCGACCCGCAGCTTGATAAATTGCCGGACAGTACTGTTTGCGGCTGGCTCAATCGTGCCGTAATCCAGCGCCTTTATCGGCACACTGCGCTTGATGAGTTTGCTCTGAAGAATATCAATAACGCTCTTGAGCTTAAAGTCGTCGTCGGAGATGACGGTGAGCTGCTTGTCTTTCTGGTTAAGCTCGACGGAGCTTTTGGAATCCTTGAAGTCGTAACGCTGCCCGATTTCCTTCCGTGCTTGGTTGAGAGCGTTATCAACTTCCTGCATGTTGACTTCAGAGACGATGTCGAAGCTGAATGTATCTGCCATAATGTGTCATTCGTGAATAGAAAAATGTCTTGGTTCAAACGTAACGTCAGAACCGTCAAGGTTCGATCCCGAGAATCAATAGCGGAACTGGAGGACTGTTTCGTCCTTGCCTCATCACGTTGTAGACCTCACCTTCGTAATATGCAATGCCACTACTCATTTGAGATTGCATTTTCTTTGTTGGGAGAATTTCAATTCCGAGATTTATGACTCCGCCAGAATAGAAGAGCATATGCTTTACAAATAAATCATAAGCACCAAAGGCGTACTTGCCAAGTTGAATTTCAACAGCGATTTTCTCTTTTACAAAGTCAGTCTGATTGTAGCTGTAAATTGGTTCCTTTTCTCCACTTTCAAGGAGAAATTTCTTTTGTTGGTTCGAACTCATCAAAATACTTTTCTCCATTAGCTCGCGATTGAGAGTAATGTAATAATTGTACCTGCTTCCTTCCCAATTGCATTTCGAGAACTCAGTGTCAAATGCTTTGTTCAAGTGAACAGGTGCGAGCAGGGTCTTGCCAACTTTGCGCTTTTCCTTGCTGATTTTTGTCCGAAGTCTATTTGCATCAACGTTGGAAATAACCCGCTTTATCTCTTTGTAAAGTTGATTATGATGAACGATGAGATATTCTTCTCCGTTTAGATGAGAGTATTTCTGAGCAATTTTCATCAGTGTCCGTTGAAGCCGTTATTCTTCTCAAGCCACTCCATTGGTAATTGAGACACCTTGTCCTTTTTGCTCGGAATGTGAATCGGCTTATTGATTGGTCTCATTTTAAGCTTTCCTTCCTTGAAATCTCTTATTCTTTGGTTTGCGATTTTACAATATTGTTCTTCCCTTTCAATCCCGACCGCATTCCGATTGTTCTTTATTGCAGCTATTACTGTTGAACCTACTCCCGCAAAGGGGTCAAGTACCCAACTGTTTTTGTTTGTCAATGCAAGAACACAGCGTTCAACAAGCTCAATAGGAAATTGACAGGGGTGTTCCGTCTTTTCCGGGTGATTTGATTTCACATTTGGGATGTCCCACATTTCGTTTTCCCAATCTTGTCGAATGATCTCCCAAATATCGCTAGGGTTTTTCCCAAGCGGGTTTCCGGAAGGCAATCCCTTTTTGGGTCCCTTGAAATGTCGTTTGCCAGGATATTTTGATGGCACACGAACATTGTCAAGATTGAAAATGTAATCGTTAGTTTTGCTAAACCACAAAATTGTCTCGTAACGACCACTGAAACGATTGCTAGCGTGTAATCCGTGTCCAAAGTGCCAAATGATTCTATTACGAAGTCTCAGTCCGTACTTCTTGAAAATGTGATAATAAAAAACATCAAGCGGATAAACCTCTCCTTTGTCAACATAGTTACCAACCTGCCAACATAAGTTGCCTTTGTCTGAAAGTGTTCGAACCAACTCTCCAATAATTGCTTCTTGTGTTTCTAAGTACTTCTCAATGCTTGTTTTTATCTCGTATGACTTACCCACATTATAGGGCGGAGAAGTAATAATCAGGTCAAACTTCTTGTCGTCTATTTTTTGAAGCACGGTCAAACAGTCCCCCCTTTTGATTTGGTAATCAATGGTGGGGTTGATATAGTCAAACAATGGTTCTCGAACTTTCATTGTCATTGCGATTGTTCATTATAGTCTAATTGTAGTGAGGTATTTTGTTTAACCGGTCACCTACTACCTAAACTTCAAATTGAAAAACACATGAACAAAAATCTTGAACAGCTCCCATCGAGGACTACTCGTTTGAAGAACATAATTCTGTTGCACTTCACGCTGTTCAACAGAATCTCGAGTTGTTATTTGAACCGTTAACGGATGCATTGTCAGCTCCATATCTCCGTGACTTTCTTTGTGATTTTCAGATTGCGCTTGCCGAGCTCATCAATCATTACGTTGCCGGGCACACAGAGTTCCGGTACAAGCACGCCGCGTTCGGTGATGACGCCGTGCGCAAGCATTTGTGCTACGATGGATGTCGGGAATGCAGTCGCTCGCATCATTGCCGTCATCTTCGTGGCATCATCATAATAATCCACAAACTCATACACAAGAGTTTTTTCAGCCGTCTTGGTGCGGCCGGTGATTGTCGCGCGTGCGAGCACAACATCCTTATCGCCGTAATCAAGTTTCTTGCGCAACAGGTCAGCGAAGAACTCACGATTCGTCTTCACGCTGCCGCCGACCATCATCGGCTCGGATGTTGCAAAGCCGAGGTCGAGGAGTGTTTTGAATTTCTCGCAATGCCCTTTGTAGCGAATGGTTTTGTAATCGAGGTTCTTCACCTTGCCATCCAGCAGTTGCGTAAGCGTCGAAAGCCCACCCGATGTGTTGAACGCCTCGAGCGTTCCGAACGGCGGAGGAAAGTTGATGTCCTCCAGCTCCGACATCGGGTCGACGAGCTTCAGCTCACCATCATGAATGACGGTCGCTTTCTCGACGGACTCGTTGATCAGACCTTCTACGGAGAAAACAATTTGGTAATACAATGGCGGTTTCGGGTTCTGCGGCAATCCACCAACGCGGAGATGAATCGAATCGAGCTGGTCAAACTGCTTTACACCTTCCATCGCGAGAACGTTGATGAGTCCGGGCGCGAGACCGCAATTGGGAACGACGGTAATTCCTTTTTCTTTTGCTGCTGTGTCGAGGGTGAGTTGTCTCTCAACGACTTCGTTGTTGCCCCCGAGGTCGCACATCGAGACGCCGGCTTCGATTGCAGCCCTTGTGGTTTGGAAATTTACTGAATAGGACACAGCGCTGATAACGGCGTCGCTTCCTTGAAGCAGCTTCACCAACTCCTTCGCGTTGTTGACATCAACACGAACCGGGTTCACGTTCGGACCAATTGCAGCGGCAACGCTCTTCGCCTGTTGGATGTTGATATCGGCAAGAACAATTTCGTCGTTCGGGTTCGTTGTTGCTAAATCATACGCTGCGGCGCTGCCCATCATGCCCGCGCCGATAACTGTGTATTTCATTTCTCTTCCTCTAAATTCTGAGCGAACAGAGTGAGCGAAGAATCTAGCCCTTCCTAATCACCCGTGAGATGCTTCGCCCAGAAAACGGGCTCAGCATGTAATATCATTTTAGAATTTTCCCCGTTTCATTACTCCAAAACACCAAATCCAATTCATCCATCGAAATGCCGATGTCGAGTGCGAACTGTTTGAACTTCTTCTCTATACTAAGATAACGTTTTGCGGTGAGAGTTTTGGGCAATGAGCGAATAACGTTATGCTTTTTCAAATTCTTCAGAATATGCCTATCGAGAATCGCGAGGTCGCAATGTCCGATGTTGCGAAGAAAGTGCGACGCTTCCTTCCAGCCGAGGCCCTTTACATGCTTCACTAACCACACGCGCAATTCCGGGCTGGATGAGCCGTTACAGAGTTGTGTGAGAATCTCGTCGTAGTTTCCTTTTACTTCCTGCAACCGCTTCGCTTTTGTATTGTGAAAGCGGATGTAATGCTGCTTGCGAAAGAGTATCGCTGCAGCGTTAATGTCGTTGTTGAAGAAGTCTTCCGACTTCAACGCTTCAATTGCCTTGTCTGCGTTTCTTGCACTTGACTGTGGTGTAAGAAGGCAATACGCAAGCTCGTAAAAGTATGCCTCCGGTTTTATTGTGGCAAAGTCATCCAGCCGCTTGCGGATAGCGTCTCTCCGTTCATCGAATCGTAGCCTGAGCGCTTTGATGTTTGAATACGCTTTCTTTTCCATACTCATGCAAGCAAGACTCTGCTCGTCTGTAGTGTGCCGTTGCCTTTTACGCGAATCAAGCCGTCTCTTTCTAAATCAGAAATCAGAGAACGAAGCCATGCTTCATTCTTCTTTTCAAACTTCGGATAGATTTCTCTGCCTAAAACATTCAGACTGACGCTGCCCGTTCCGTTCAGCTTTCTCAGTCGCTCGATAATGCGACCCCGATAGAAACGATTGGGAATTCCATCCAACGACGGTTCACGTTTTGAGCGGACAACATTGTATCGTTTCATTGTTGCTCGCGAAGAGCATAATCCGGCAACAGGGCACACTTCGCATTTCGGAGTTCTCGCAGTGCAGACGGTTGCTCCCAAATCCATGAGCGCTTGGTTCCAGTCGTATGCTTTTCCCGTTGATTTGTCATTGCGAGCGGAGCGAAGCAATCTCTCAGCCACCGCAAGGCGAGATTGCTTCGGCAAAGAACGCCTCGCAATGACATGCAGAAAGAGTATTGCCTCGGCCAGTTTCCAGATGCCTTTGACGTTTCGCATCTCCGACGTTGATTTCATTCTCCAAAATATTCTGGAGATGACTCGCTGCACATTCACATCAACTACCGGAAGCTGTTTGCCGAATGCAGACGAGAGCAACGCGTACGCAGTGTATTTCCCGATTCCCGGAAGTGCGATGAGTGAATCATAATCCTGTGGAATTCTTCCTCGATGTTTCTCGACAACGACTCGTGCAAACTTGTGCAGCCGCACCGCTCGATTGTTGTAGCCCATACCTTGCCATGCAAGCACAACATCTCGCTGCTCTGCGTTTGCAAGAGACCGCAACGCAGGAAAGCGATGCAAGAATTCAGGATACTTCAGAAGCACGCGGCTTACCTGTGTTTGCTGCAGCATGATTTCGGAAACTAAAATGCGGTACGCGTTGGTAATGTTGCGCCAGGGGAGAGTTCTGCCTTGACGTTTATACCACTGAAGAATGGTGCGGACGATACTATGCTGTTTGACGTTCTTCTGCATGCTTCACGAGACGCTCAACGGCTTCCCGGTTCCCCTCCAAAATGTCCATCGCTTGCAGTTCGTGCGGACGCTTCCATTGAATCTGCTCGAAGGCATGATTCACAGGCTTGCCGTCGAATTCTCTTATCAAGAAATAAAAAACTCTGAACGAACCGTCGCGCTGGGGAGTGTCTGTGCCTTCCGTGTAAATCCATTCTTGACGAAAAAATTCTTTATCAATTGTTGCTTCGATGGCGAGTTCTTCATGCAACTCGCGCATAAGAGCGTGTTCGGGTGATTCACCTGGTTCCAGCTTGCCGCCGGGGAATTCCCACTTGAGCGCGTACTTCGCATCCCGCTTCCGCTGGCAGGCAAGCACCTGCCCGTCTCGCATAATGATACCGACTGCGACTTCTTTCATGGAGTAAAAGGTAAGGAAAAGAGAAGAAAACACCAAGAAGGAGAAGGCGACAAGTAGTCGCCTTTGAAGTCGATCACAACCTTGCGGTTAGGTTTTTGATGTCGCTATTGGATGGTCAATGAAATCTTCCGTCCCAATCCAAGCTCGACGAGCCGGTACAGTGTTGAGAGCTGAATGTCGCTGTGGCAATTCTCGATTCGGGAGATGAAACTCTTTCGCGTTCCCGTTTTCCTCGCAAGCTCTTCCTGCGTCATGTGCGCCAGCCGCCGCTCTTCTTTGATAATCTCTCCGATGGCAAACGCTTGGGCTCGAATCTCGAATTCCGTTCTGCGCTGCGTACCGATTTTTCCGTACCGTCTCTTGAGATGGTCTTCAAACGTCGTTATGTCTTTGCTTTTGTGCTTTTTGGTTTTCATCGGTTTTTGGATTTGGATTGTTCTTCAATGTAGTTGCCCGTCATCTGAGCAAAACAAGTTTCTTCGTCTGAACAAATTCTCCAGCTTGGAGACGGTAGAAGTATACGCCACTTGCAAAAGATGAACTGTTGAACACAACCTCGTGATAACCTGCCGCTCGTTCGTCATTGACCAAAGTGGCAACGCGTTGGCCAAGGATGTTATACACTTCAAGTGTAACTCTCACTTTGCGCGGCAATCCGAATTGGATTCTGGTCAATGGGTTGAATGGATTCGGGTAATTCTGAGAGAGACTGAAATCATTTGGCAAGCCTTGATCATCACCAACACTTGTTGGTGTTGTGGCGAATCGCCATATCTCCGACCAAGGACTTGTGCCTCCATTGTTGGATGCGTTCACTCTCCAGAAGAAGGTTCTATTGGTATCAAGCGACACGACGAATGACGTATCTGCGATGCCATCTCGGTCGACGACAGTTGTAGTGAAACTATCACTCGCTGATACCTGCAGGCGATAGGTTGCGGCGTTGACAATCTGGGACCAGACCAGCCTCATGTTTCTCGGCTGACCTGAAGAACCATTTGGTGGGGACACAAGCGAAGGCGCGGTCGGTGCTCTCAATTCTCCCTCTACAGCAAAGTAGATTGTATCTGATAACCCTCGGTATGAAACAACAGCAAACGCCTCTCCTTGTGCGACTCCTTTGAACGACTTAAATACGGGATCAAAACTTACAATGCTTGGATTGTTTACAGTGGCTGTTATGTTCCGACTCGAGTTGCCAACCTTTGAGATGAAGGTCGGGTACACAGAAGTGAACTCTGGAAAGGTGAGTTCGTTGGCTTGAAGTTTGGAAACAAGTGGCTCAACTGAAAAACTCACTGGAAGGGATGCGGTGCTTACATTCAAGGTTATCTGGTCAGTGACTAGGACAGTACTATCGGGATAGCGGTAGAAAGCAATCACTTCCACCTTTTGAGAATCTAGCTGATTGGCGCTCACTGGCAGCCTGAAATTCAGCAAGTTCGATTTGGAAGTGTCGACAAATGATCTTCCCTGGAAGTAGATCTTCGTATGAGTAAGTCTTAGCGTATCTGTAATTTGAATGAGAAGACCAAAGGTGCTATCAACATAGACATTCGAACCAGAGGGCGGGGATAGTATCTGTACCAATGGTGTGTGTACCTTCCAGATAACTTCCTTGGCACCGTCCATTGTTCGCGTAGCTATTGAGGCGGCCTGGCTTGAACTGGCCGGGATAGGGGCGAAGGCGTTAGACGACACACTCACGTTCAACAAACGATACACGTCGTCTCCGACGTTGACATTGTTGGTATGAGAAATACTTGGAACGAGTGCGTGAAAGATCGGTGACTCCACCGTTACGTTCGGTTGAGTGCGACTAAGACCCGCGAGTTGACTTCTTACATGAACAATCGCATCGCTTTCAAGGACGAACGCTACCCCGGTGTATGTCTCTAGCATGATATGTATGAACTTGATCGCCCTTTCCGCAGGACCCAGGCCGCGTAAACGAAACAGTTCAAGTTCTATCAGGGGATCAGGCGTAGTAGCACCGACAATGTCACAGATCTTATCGAGAAAATTGATATACGACCCAGCAGTTTCGATTGCATACCACACGCTTGGATGAACCCCAGGAAGGTTTTGCTCTCCCGGGAAAACGTCTCCTGCAATTAGGTGCGAGGGAATGGTCGTTTGAAGAAAAGGAAAACTCGGGGATGATCTCAAATCCAGCAGAGCTCCAGTTGGATTGAATATGTATGGCTCACTACTGGTAACGGGTGCGTACAAATCAAACGGAAGCGTCCCTGGCCAAAGAGTATAAACACCAGTTAGTGCATATCGCCACTTGAGTTGGCTGATTTGTGGATACAGGTCGAGTAGTAGATTTGCGAGAGGTGAACCATTATGTGGAGTACCTAGTGTGATGATTCGATTGACGCACCCTTTCCGGTAATTCCTGAAATCTGCATAGAGAGGATCTTCTGCGAAATACAACCACGGCCATCTCTGGATGCCAGCCCGAAGCATGTCCCCACCCATGCTGTGGCAAACGTAATCTACCTGATTTGCCGCAAAGCTCTTTGCTCGTAGGTCTTGGACAGCCCTAGGAAGAGAAGTCGTCTTTGGCCAATCCAAGAGATCAAAACCGTTAGCATTGAACCCCCAACTTCGATTCAAAGACAGAGCTTTCCGCGTCAGAAACCGTTGGTCGTCAAGAAATCTCAAACCTCCGCTTGTGACGTGGCTGTGTGCGAATCTGCTCCATGTTTCAGGCCCTCCACCCAATCCATGCACCAACACAAGTGGCGGTCGAACAACGAACGCTTCCCTTTCAGTCGTCTCTTGTGTTCCGCCCGAATACGTAACGGTGAACCGAGCTTTCACCTTTCGCAACGTTCCGCTGGAGTCTTGTGAGTTGTTGCCGACAAAATCGTCAGGCGCAACATACCAAAACCAATACTCAGTCCTGTTGGGTGTGTTGTCAGTTACGGTAGTTGCGGTAGCACTGTTGGCTTCTTCACTGTATGCATCCGTGACAGAAGCGACCATCACTTTCCCCAACGTGCGCGCTTCATTATTGATCCCATCCAGCAGTTCCAGAGCCACAGCGTTGAATGGGGGCCCAATGGTAGGATTGCGCTTGCTCAGTTTCAAATAAATCCTTCCAACACCATCGGCAGCAACGCCCACAGGATTTCCATTCCTCATCGTTGGATAGCTGTAATCCCAAACAAAATCAACCTGCAGGTTCGCTGCCGGTGCAGGCTGAATCGTAAATTGGCCGCTCGTTGCCACTCTCGTTGGTCTGTAGAAATCTATCACTCTCACCATGAAGCTGGTTCCTGTTGCTGACATCAGCAAATCGTAACCGAACGTAACCACCTCATCAATTGTCGCCAGCCCGCTCGTTGTTCCGACGTCTGACCACGTTGAACCACCGTTCGATGAGAGTTGGATCGTATATTGATACCTTCGTCTCGCACCTACAATTTGATAAGCACTGCCTCGCTGCATCTTATCGCGCCACTCGACATGCAGAGGTTGTCCCGAGTATCCAACATCTCCCGCGCGAGGAGAAAAGATAGACATTGTGTATTCTTGTACAGGAGCCGTGATTTGAAAAGTCTTGACTGGCGAACTTAGATGGCGGACTGTATCAATTGCATAAGCGTTGTATGAACCAGCAGGCGTGGACGCGTTGCTTGTGAAAGTGTAACTGAAATTTCCAGTGCTGGTTGCTGTCAATAGGGTGTTGATTGGAGTGAAACCAGAAGGTCCTGTTATGATAAGCCGGACAGCACCGTTGGCAGTGTAACTACTTCCTGACACGGATATGGAACCGCCTTGCTGAATAGAAGCGACTGACAACTGGAGAGTTGGATACTGCAAAGGCACTGGAGCTATACTGAAGACACCATCGCTGACGTCGTTCACGTTCGAATTGGCTGCATCACTTATCCGCACCTTGCATTGTACTGAAGGTGTGTTTGGAACTATCCAAGTATACGAACCGGTACTTGATGGCATGCTTGGCACAATTGTCGTCCAAATTGTTCCGTTGTTCGTCGTGTATTCAATCTTGACATTACTTATGTTACTGGTTCCCCATCTGATTTGATGCGACGTTGCAACCTGCCAACTCTCGCCGCCGTTTGGTGATGTTACCCAAACAATTGGAAAACCAATTCCGCCGCTCACCAGCAATGTGAACGTGCTATTGTTTAGTGAGTCTACGAAGGACAATGGCGGCGGTAAAAGGGGATGATTGATCGACGAGAAGCTACCGGAGCGTGAAGCAAAGCTCATTACTTGGAAAACATTTCCGGCCGACGGGACAAAGTTATTGATGAGACTGATGTTGAGTGTCCCATTCA
>Ga0082335_1001856_pt1 | contig 42175 bp, 38 predicted proteins | sample Subgrocontami58m_FD_72375 | JGI IMG/M metagenome (GOLD analysis project Ga0082335, IMG submission 72375) | Subsurface groundwater microbial communities from S. Glens Falls, New York, USA - GMW37 contaminated, 5.8 m (SPADES assembly) (version 2) ...
GCGCGGTGACCGTGCTGCCATCGTCGGGGTAAACGGTGCAGGTAAGACAACCCTGCTGCGGATGCTGGCGGGGGTCCTGCCGTTTGAGAGAGGAGAACGCATCCTCGGTCACAACGTTACCACCGCGTACTTCGCCCAGCATTACATCGAATCTCTCAATCCGCGCAACACCATCCTCGAAGAACTGCGAAGCGTAGCACCGAACCAACCGGAGCAATATTTGCGCGGACTGCTGGGGGCCTTTCTATTCAGCGGCGACGACGTAGCTAAAAACATTTCCGTACTCTCCGGTGGGGAAAAGACACGCGTCGCTATTGCCAGGATGCTAACCAGGCCGGCTAATTTTCTCCTTCTCGACGAACCAACCAATCACCTCGATATTCCATCCCGAGAGATTTTGACCGATGTGATGGATGCTTACAAAGGTACTATCTGTTTCATCACCCATGACCGTACGCTTATCCGCGAAATCGCCAATGAAATTATCGAAGTACAGGACGGACGGATAAAGGTTTTCCCCGGTAATTACGACGATTATCTCCGGAATAGTGAAGCCGCCGCCGGAGAAATACATGTGACACAAATACCGCGTGACCTCCGGCAGTCAGACCGTCCGCCAAGCGCCGTGAAAAACCGCCAGCGTAAGGCACTCGAAGGCCAACTCCGGAACGCACACTACCGCGCCATGTCGCCGGTAAATCAACGCATCGGAGAAATAGAACAGGAAGTCGCTTCGGCTACGGCGCGACTTCAAGAAATCGAAGCCATGCTAGCCGACCCCAGGCACTATGAAGACTCTCAGAACGTCATCGTCGTGAACCACGAGTACACGGAGCTAAAGGAAATGGTCGCGGCGCTGACCGCAGAATGGGACGATTTTACCGCCGAGGCGGAACGGATAAAGCTGGAGTACCGTCGGGCGCAGGAAGACCTGGAGAGTGAACGGCTTGGAGAGCAGTGATGAACCGCGTTGCATATCGCGGGCGGGAATACGACCCTGTACATCAACAAGTACTTTTAAAAGCATGAGCGACTTTGTCGCCATCCCGAGGAAATCGGGATTTGATCACGGGCAACGTGACCAGCTACTATTACCCCGTATCAGGTACGGGGCAGGCTCTCGGAGGTAGACTGGTGGCGATGAAAGAATCGAGCTCTAATGTGACCTTCGTCCACCAGAACCATCTGACGGGCACATAGCTCAATCAGCTACGCTCCTTATGGAGAAACGAGGTCAGGCTCTGTGCCCACTGACATCAAATTTACCGGGCAGAGGCTGGATGGAACTGGTCTTTATTACTATAAATAAAAAGGGGAGAAGATTGGGCAGGTTTATGGCTGCCCTCTCTTCATCCCCCTTCACGTTCAGCTTAGCAGGCTTAGCCTGGCTAAAGACTAATACTTGCCACCAGCTTTAAACTTGGCATCTCTCAGTTTGAGCGCTTCCTTGAGCCCGCCGGCCTTCATTACACTGGCTCTCTCAGCACTATATCTCGCCGCTTCATCGGTGGCATGGGACATCTGGTGAATTAACATATGATACTGGAAGGCATCATTCTGCCCCATCAGGTCCCAGGCATGATTTATTGATCTCTTCACCAGACTGACAGAGACAGGGTTGTTCATGGCAATCCTGCGGGCAAGAGCCATAGTCTCTGCGTCCAGTTTTTCCCTGGTGGTTACCTTGCAGACAAAACCAAGCCGCTTGGCTTCCTGAGCATCGATCGGGTCACCTGTCCACAGTATTTCCTTAGCTCTCCTGAAGCCGAAATCGTAGGGGTGGAACAGAATCTCAGCCGCGGCTGGAGTCATTCTGACTACCGGGTCGATGAACTGGGCGTCATCTGAGGCAACGATGAGGTCCATCATGGCACAATCCATCAGGGCTCCGGCAATGCAGTTACCCTGTACCATGGCAATGGTCGGTTTGCTCACATTGCGCATATCCAGACCCTGGTTGAGGAAAACGTAGTCCTCTCTCTTCAAGCGCATTTCCACGCCGGTCATCTTGGTGTCCAGCGCTCTTCTCATTACTGTCCCTTCATGAGCCTTCTCTCCGGTACCGCTCATGTCATGGCCGGCTGAGAAGTCCCTGCCTACTCCGCCAAAGATGATTACTCGCACATCTTCGTCAAGGTCTGCATTGATAAAGGCATCGGTCATTTCCGAAAGCATGAGGGCATCTTGCGCATTGCGCTTCTCGGGGCGGTTCATCATAATCTTGACAATACCGGGTTCGGGGGTTTCGTAAAGAATTCTTTTGTACTCCATTAGCTCCTCCTAATAATATTTTTTGCCTGGGTTTCTAAGCCGTTGAGAATTATAGCGCTATGACCGCTGTAAGTCAAGAGGCTTGGCTCACTGCTCCACATTGTTCTTTAGGGGAAGGATTTCGCCCCTTCCTCTTAAAAAGTGGAGAGGTTTCACCCTGAAGGGATACGGGGTAAATCATTGGTCAACACTCTCTATGTTTACAACGCTGATTGTAAAGGGTAAAATAGATGCTGGTTCGGGCGGTTAGCTCAGTGGTTAGAGCGCTTGCTTCACACGCAAGAGGTCGCTGGTTCAAGTCCAGTACTGCCCACCATCGAGTTAACAAACATCCTATATTGCGAAGCTACCCTTATCGTTGTCTTGTCTATTTCGTTATGATTACTAAACAGGTTATCGTTGTTGGCGCCGGTGCCAGTGGATTAATGGCGGCCGGGCGAGCCGCCGAGTCAGGTGCCAGTGTGCTTCTGCTGGAAAAGATGGAGAGTGCCGGTAAGAAAATCCTTATCAGTGGCAAGACGCGCTGTAATCTGACCAATAGCAGAGAGATGGATGACTTTATTGCCATGTATGGTCCGAACGGCCGTTTTCTTTATAGTGCCTTCAAGCTCTACTTTCGGGATGACCTGCTGGCATTGCTGAGGCGCTATGGCGTGGAAACCAAGACCGAACGCGGTGGACGAATCTTTCCTGCCTCTGACGACGCCAGGGATGTTGTCCAGGCACTGGAGCACTACCTGTCTGACAATAAAGTACAGAGGCAGACCGGCGTTCCGGTGACGGGTATTCTGGTGGATAATGGGCATGTCGTAGGCGTGCAAGCTGGGTCCCAGACCTATCCCGCCACGGCGGTTGTCCTGGCGGCTGGCGGGGCTTCCTTTCCGGCTACCGGCTCCACCGGGGATGGTTATCGTCTGGCGGCAGCGGTTGGCCACACTATTACCAAATTGCGTCCGGCGCTGGTGCCCCTGGTGGTCTTCGAGATAGAGCGTGCCAAGAGTATGCAGGGCGTCAGCCTGAAGAATGTGCGCCTGACGGCATACCAGTGTAAAGCTGATGAGATTGACCCATCGATGGCACCCATTATAGACGTGGGACGGGGCATCATGGGCAAGCGCCCCCGCTCACCCGTTATCGAAAGCCGTATGGGTGAGATGATGATGACCCACTTTGGCATCGGGGGTCCAATCACACTGCAAATGAGCCTGGCGATAGCCGATGCCCTGGAGCAGGGACCCGTCAGCGTCGCCATCGACCTCAAACCGGCACTCAGTGCTCAGACGCTGCGCCAGCGACTGCAACGGGACTTCGACAGCTATAGCCAGCGCAGCTACCGTAACATTCTCAAAGAGCTGCTACCCCAAAAACTGGTCGAGCCATTTGTTGAGATGACCGGCATACCGCCCGACAAACCCGGCCATCAGATTACGGCTGAGGAGCGGGAGCGTTTGTTAAGTCTGCTCAAGTCGCTCCGCTTCAACATTAAGTCTCCATTGCCCCTGGCGTCGGCGATGGTTACTGCCGGCGGTGTCTCCCTTAAAGAGATCGACCCCCGCACGATGGCTTCGCGACTTGTTAAAGGGCTTTATTTCTGCGGCGAGGTGATGGACATCGATGCCGAGACCGGCGGTTACAACCTGCAGGCCGCTTTTTCTACTGGTTATGTTGCCGGGGAGAGCGCGGCAGAATTTGTTAGTGGCATTTCCTGAGATTATTTGGCAACCTATCCACCTGCCTCCTTCCTTTGGTTAAGTGAAGGGGGATTATTTTATTAGAGGGGCTAGCTCTCCTGTACTTAGCCGTTCTTACAATAAGAAGACTTGACAAACTAACCAATAAGTTATTCAATACTACTAACCATATTAAACAAATGGAGGTTTAAGATGAAACAGGGATTTATGGATCATGTAGCAACTATACTTATACCGCAATTTCCTGGAGCACCCGCACTATGGTATGCAAAAGCATACTTAGGAGAAGGTGGAAGCAGCGATTCAAAGACTCCAGAGCAATCTCTTGCAAACACGTTAAGTAAGCAAGTTCAGACGGGGAGAGAAAAACGCATTAGGCGAGAACGCATTAAAGGTGTCTACTGTTATTTCCCCATCTCAATTATATCTACATCTGGACTGAGTGAAGAAATCGTTGTCCAGCTTTCTCTATCCGCGCAGGAACTAAAAGATATTAACAATCTTGTTGCTGTGGGCAAGTTTAACACAAGAAGTGATGCCGTCAAATGGTTAGTAACGGAAGGCGCAAAAGCCAATCGCACTTACCTAGATAAAGTGGCGGATACGATTAGCCAAATAGAGCAGTTAAAAAAAGGAGTAGTGATATAGGTGAATAGAGATGAACAAGAGGCAAGAGCAACGAGACGAAATAAGACGAAAAATTAGAGAATTAGCCGAGATAGACCTTCAAGACAAACCACTCGGTGACTGGAATACTAAAAGGGAAGAACAACTACAAAAAGAAATAGACAGTCTTCGGTTAGAATTAGACAAGCTAAGCACAAACCAATATTAAAAAGAACCTACGGAGGAAGGCAATGAAGCATCAGAAAAGCATCGGACTAAGAGTACTTCTAGCGATAGTGGCGATTGCCCTCGGGCTGGCCGTTCAGGTTGCTGGCTCTTTTTTCAGCGCATTCATTGGTATAGCAGCATTAGAGTATATTATGACACTCTTAGGTTTTGTAGTAATGGGCTACCTCATATATAAATGGTCAATAAAATGAGCATATGGGTAATGAAGCGATGCCTTATACCAATTCTAATAATCTTGGTGCTTGCTTCGGGGTTGCTCATAGGCTGTAGTGGTGAGCCGAGCGCCACACCAGAACTAACTCCTGCCGAGTTACAAGCTGAGGTTAAAGTGTTGCGGGATGACTTAAATCAGCTAAGAAGTCAGATAAGAGCGGAAAAAAGAGCCTCAATCCTGAAACAAGCTGACGCCTACAACGCAGTTGTCAAATTCATTTCTGATAAAAACCCTAAGCCGATCGCTAGTGCTAATATGACCAACGTTCAAAAAACACTGCAGGACGAGGGCAAGTTGTGGAGTCTAATAAAAGCCACGGGTGACCCCGTGCTAATATCAAGCTCTCAACCGCAAGGAGTGTGGAATGCCATACCAGTAACTCGTTCTTCTATCAAAGATTACGCTGAGGCCAAATATCAAGAACTAATGGCTGAATATAACAGACAATAATACGCGGACTTATATATCTAGATGGTGTATGAAAGAAAGAGGGGATTTTAGAATATGAAATCTCTCTCTCTCCCTTTACAAAAGAGAGAAGTCCGGTCGCATAAAATTTCAGGAAAGGGGGATTAAGTGGGTTAGGTTATAGAGTTTTACAGTATCTTGATGCCAAACTCTTTCAGGGCTTCCGCCAGCGCGCTCAGGGGGAGACCCACTACGTTAAAATAATCGCCCTCAATCTTTTCCACAATGACGGCTCCTAATCCCTGAATGGCGTAGGCTCCTGCTTTATCCAGTGGCTCCTTTGACCTCACATAGGCATCTATCTCCGCCAGGGTCAATTTTCGGATATAGACTTTGGTTTCTACCGATTGGGACAGCTTTTTGTTGTTGCCGGTATCGATGATGCTGAAACCCGTGATTACAGAATGGGACTTACCACTGATTGTTTCCAGCATTTCCCGTGCCTCGTTCTCCGTGTGCGGCTTACCCAGTATTTTGCCGCCGCAAACAACAAAAGTATCCGCAGCAATTACTATGGCATTTTGGTGGTGGCGGGCAACGACTTCGGCTTTGGCCAGGGATATTTTCTGGGCTATCTCATGCGGGGCTAACGCCGGGTCAATATCCTCGGCATAATTACTGGGTTCGACATCAAATTTAAGGCCGATTTGTTCCAGCAGTTCCTTTCTTCGGGGCGAGGCTGAGGCCAGTATGAGTATCTTCATGCCGTATCCACGGTGAAGGTAATAACCTCATCTATCGAATCCGCATTGCAGAGGAGCATTACCAGCCTATCGATGCCCAGGGCGACACCACCACATTCCGGCAGGTGGGCGACTGCCTCCAGAAAGGACTGTGGCATGACTCTCGACTGACCCTGTTCTTTTTGGATTTGTTCTATTGTCTCCCGGAAGCGCTTCTCCTGTTCCCCGGCATCTCCCAGCTCGCTATAGATATTAGCCAACTCCAGTCCGCCGATAAAGACCTCGGCTCGCTCGGCGACTCCCGGCTCATCCGGCTTGAGGCGTGCCAGTGACGCTTGGGCTGCCGGATAGTCTATAAGCACAGTAGGTCGGCTCGGTATGAAGCTGGGGAGCACCTTAGTCACCAGATCGGTATCGAAGCGCAGGGGGTCATCTTCAGCGATGGGGTCCCAGCCCGCGGCATGGAGAAAGGCATCTCTGACCGTAATCCTGGGCCAGGGTAAGCTAATGTCTATTTTCTGACCTTGATATGGGATTACGGTGTCAAGTCCCAACTTACTTGTAAGTGTCAACAGCAGGTATTCTATATCCTGAATCATTTGCCGGTAATCGGCACCGGCGCAGTACCATTCCAGCATGGTGAATTCCGGGTTATGCCAGCGGCCCCGCTCGCCGCTACGGAAGCTGTGGCTAATCTGGAATAGACGGTCGTAGCCGGCCGCCAGCATCCGTTTCATATGGAGTTCGGGAGAGGTGGAGAGCAACCAGGCTTCGCTCTCAAAAGGCGTAATGTGTAACTCCGGAGCGATAGTGGGCATACGAAGAGGAGTCTCTACCTCAAGAAAGCTTTGCTCCCTGAAGTAGGCACGAATAAACTCGTAAATCAAAGCCCGGCGTTGCAAGTTAGGTTTCAGGCGGATAAGCCGCCGGCGCTCATCCTCTATCATCTTTTACTTCTTGGTGACAACCCGTTCCACGTAGGTTCCGGTACGGGTATCGACTTTAAGGATGTCACCCTCTTTAACAAAGGGCGGAACGGCAATAGTGAAGCCCGTTTCCAGAATAGCCGCTTTCATCTCCGGGCTGACCCGGCCTGTCTTGGTAGCCACGTCGCTGCCTACCACCTTAAGTTCAACGAACATCGGCAGGGTAATATCGATAGGCTTATCACCCAACATCAGCATGGTGACTACTATGCCTTCTTTTAAGAGTCCTTTTTTATCCTCGAGCTGTGCCTCACTAATGAAATGCTGTTCGAATGTTTCGGTATTCATGAACACGTAGTTCTCATTCTCTTTGTAGAGATATTGCTCCTCGTGAGCAGTTATGTGAGCCTCCTCGACCTTGCTCCCGGAGTGATATGTGCGTTCAGCATTGCTGTTATCCAGCAGGTTTCTTAACTTAAGGCGATAGATAGCACGACCTTTCCCTGGCTTCATAAAGTCGGCGTCATCGACATTGTAAGGTACACCGTCGATGAGCAACTTGGAATTCTTGTGTATGTCCGCGATATCCATCATGTTCCCCTTTTTACTCCTTTTGCTACGATTCCGTATAACAACCGTATAGACTGGCTACAATTACAGGTCAGTCTTTTTTATTCTTTAGATTATAGCATCTGTTGCAGTTAATGGGAATAGACTTTTATTAAGATGCTATATCTGGGCTTTTGCTGTATAATCTATACTCGGGTATCAATCGATAAGTAAAGAGGTGCTAAATGAGTGAACAATCCGAGCAACAGAAGTTTGCCGTCCTGATTGATGGCGATAATGCCCAGGCGTCTCTGCTGCCTCAAATCCTGGCAGAGGTCAGTAAAGTCGGGTTGATAACAATCAAGCGGATATACGGAGACTGGACCACGACTAACATGAATAGCTGGAAGAATTCACTTCACGAGCACGCCATTCAGCCAATTCAGCAGTTCAGATATACCGTCGGCAAGAACGCAACCGATAGCGCCATGATAATCGATGCTATGGATTTGCTCCACGGTAAACATATCGACGGCTTCTGCATCGTTGCCAGTGACAGCGACTACACACGGCTGGCAACCAGAATCAGGGAGGAAGGGCTTTTTGTCATTGGGGTGGGAGAGAAGAAAACTCCGAAGGCATTTACCAACGCCTGTAACCAGTTCATCTACTCTGAAAACCTGGTCGAAGCCAAGGAAAGAAGCAAGGAACCAACCAAGGAAGAAAAGGCTGATGAACCTGACCTTTTAAACCTTCTTCTCAAAGGGTTCGAACTGGTGGCGAAGGAAGAAGAATGGGTCCATCTGGCAGCGATGGGCAATGCTCTTCGCCAATTAGACCCGGCATTTGACCAGCGGACATATGGTCACCAGCGACTCCAATCGCTCATCCAGGATTTCCCGGAAACATTCGTACTTAAACTGGATAAATCAAAGACACCCCCGGTAGCCTACGTCGCGCTGACGGGCCAGCAAGAGAATGCCAACGGCTTGTAAACTTGCGCCCGTCTGAGGTTAAATGTCAAAGATTTTCTACGGCTATATCATAATCGCTGCCTCTTTACTCATCCTTATAATCATGCATGGGATAGGCAGCACCTACGGCGTCTTTTTCAGTTCGTTACAACAGGAATTTGGCTCGAATCGAGCGACGATTGCCGGCGCCAGTTCGCTGGCCTTTTTCTTGGAAGGGCTATTTGCCATCCCCATCGGCAGGCTAACCGACAGGTTCGGCCCCAGGGTAGTAATATCCAGCTGTGCTCTTATTTTCGGCCTGGGCTATTTTTTGATGTCCCGTGTTGGTAGTTTGTGGCAACTATACCTATTCTACCCGGTCATCGTTGGCTTTGGCATCAGCAGCGGCAATGTCGCACTCATGTCGACGGCCACCAGGTGGTTTGTGAAGCGCCGGGGGCTGATGACCGGCATAGTAAAAGTAGGCACCGGGGCCGGCATGTTTATCGTACCATTAGTGGCAAGCTGGCTTATCCTGGGCTATGGTTGGCGTAATGCCTACCTGGTGCTAAGCATTATCGGCGTGGTGGGGATTGTTGCTATCGCACAGTTTTTAAAACGTGACCCCAGCCAGATGGGTCTTCAGCCATACGGCATGTATGATGCCAATGGGACTATTTCAGAATTAGCTGCCCATGTACAACTTTCTCTTCGCGACACCATGCGCACCCGCCAGTTCTGGGCACTTAGTGCTGTATACCTTCTGGTAACCTACACTACTCAATCCGTTATGATACACATTATACCTTACGCTGTAGATAGCGGTATTACGATAACCCAAGCGGCTAGTATTGTATCCGTCATCGGGGCAGTAAGTATTCCGGGCAGGCTGGCTATGGGCAGCACCGGCGACAAACTCGGCAATAGGCGAGCTTTAATAATCTGTTTCATCATAGTGGTTGCGGCTCTGTCCTGGCTGCAGTTAGCTAAGGGACTCTGGATGCTATACCTGTTCGCTATAGTATACGGTTTTGCTCATGGCGGTTTCTTTGCCATAATGTCACCATTGGTAGCCGAGTTGTTTGGCACGACGTCACACGGCGTGAACCTGGGTATGGTCCTTTTCTTAGGTCACATCGGAGGCGCTCTCGGACCCGTGGTAACCGGGCGTATCTTTGATGTGGCTCAAAGTTATCAATTGGCTTTTGCAATCTTGATTGCGGCTGGCGTTGGGGCGCTCACAGTTACAATAACACAACTAAATCCTGTCCAGGTCAACAAGCCATCGGCAATTAAAGGTACATAAAACCCCGATGTATGATGTATAAAGGGAGAGCAGCCAGGAGATTTGACGCTGTGTTACTGGTAAGGCATAATGATAAGGTTGCGGAATTTGAAGTGGGGAGAGGTGTCCGAGTGGTTCATGGTACCGCTCTCGAAAAGCGGCTCTCGATAATATCGGGACGTGGGTTCGAATCCCACCCTCTCCGTTTACCCCTCCGAGTGGATACTGAGCGACTTGTCCTGAGCCTGTCGTAGGAATAAAATGAGCCGCAGGGCAACCATGGACCAAGAATGGTTTTTCTATATTGTCAGGTGTAGAGATGACTCTCTATACTCCGGTATCACAGTTGATTTAGAAGGTCGCCTGAAAGCACATAATGGAGGAACCGGAGCAAAATACACCTCTGGCCGGCGGCCTGTGACCATGGTTTATAGTGAAAGATATAATAATGTTTCTGAAGTAAGAAAACGAGAGGCACAGGTCAAGGGCTGGCCTAAAAACAAAAAGGAACAATTAATAAAAGGTTCAGCCGCCAAGTAGGTAATGGCTCGTTAGCGGCGAGGACTTGCCAGCCGATTTCAAGCGCCCGATATTGGAGATTGGATAATTGAAAGACCGAAATTACCAGATAACGGATGAGGAAAAGAATTACTACTCAGTTCAGAAAAAGTTCTGGGCTTTTCTTGCTCCTTTCTACGATATTGCGGTTGCACCTATCTCAAGAATAAGGGAACGCGTGGTGAGTTTTACCAATGCCCCTGAGAAGGCAAAAATACTGGATGTGGCTACCGGCACCGGGAAACAGGCATTTGCCTTTGCCCGAAGAGGTTATGATGTTATAGGCGTTGATTTATCTGAGGCGATGCTCAAAGTAGCCACCAGGAAAAATAGATATGGCAACCTGAAACTTAAAGTCGCCGATGCCACCAATCTGCCCTTCGGGAATCGCAGCTTCGATGTTGCCTGTGTCTCCTTTGCCTTGCATGAGATGCCTCTTACGGTAAGAGAAAAAGTATTGGGGGAAATGGTCAGAGTTACTAAAGCGAAGGGAACGATAATAATTATCGATTTTGCTTTGCCGGATAACAAAATTGGCAGATTCTTCATTTATCACCTGGTTAAGAGTTTTGAAGGCGAGCATTACGTAAAATTTATGAAATCTGACCTGAAGGCATCGATTGAGCAAGCCGGGATTGCCATAGATGGGGAACTTCGGATATTATTGGGCGGTGGCAGAATCATAAAAGGCACGAGCGGAGGTAAATGATGATGGATAAAAAAAAGAAGTGCTTTGTGATTATGCCATTCTCAACTACTAGCTCTTGTACTGAGAATAAATGGACAGAGATATTCGATTATATAATCAAACCTGCGGTTGAAGAAAGTGGACTCGGTTACGCATGTGAGCGTTCTAGTGCAGATAGGCAAAATCTTATTAAAGGCATACTAGAGGCTCTAAACGAAGCAAATGTAGTGATAGCTGACCTGACTGATAAGAACCCGAATGTTTTCTATGAGTTGGGAATAAGACATACATTGGCAAATCGCACTATCCTTATTGCCCAGGGTAAAAAACATATCCCCTTCGATTTGACACCGTACCCCGTCGCTTTCTATAGCCAGTCTCCAGCTAAAATAGCAAAATTCAAGAAAGAGATCAAGAAAAAACTAGAAGATATAGAGGCAAATCCTGAAAGGTTAGATAGTCCAGTAGCCGACTTTCTACACTTGAAAAACATAGATATATTAGCTTATGAAAAATCAGCTAATTTGAAAAAATTAAGCGCTTTGATTTCTGAGATATCTTTCAATATAGACACGGTTGATTCTCTAATGGAGAATGTGAAAGACAACAAACTAGCTAGGGGAACGGACAAACAAGACAATGTGGGATATTCAAACAAGCGTCTCATCAATGATTGCTTAGTTTTATTGTTATCTACTTCATACGTTACGCTTCCTGAAAAATTCCAATCTCTTATTAGAGAGATTAATAGTTCGATAATGATGCTAAATATTTGGTTGAGTCGTTGGGAAAATGATGCTTCTACAGAGCAGACAGAGGAGCTATTTGAAGAGGTTTTACCTACAATGAACAACAGTTTAATTAAATTTATGAAACTTATATCTGAGCTCAGGAATAATTACTCTAGCGACAACTATATCGAACCAGAAGCACCAATAATTTGCTTAGCTAGCCCAGAGCACGAAGAATATCTCAAACTAACGGATAGCCCTTAGTTATTATGGAGAGGTGCTGGAGTGGCCTATCAGGCACGCCTGGAAAGCGTGAGTAGCCGCAAGGTTACCGTGGGTTCGAATCCCACCCTCTCCGCCACAATATTTCTTGTTGTCTAACGCTGGTAGAACTTCCGGATGCATTCGATGACAAATTCTACCTGCTCATTGCTTATCTCAGGAATCAGGGGCAAGGAAAGCACCTCTGCCACGGCACTACCCAGTCCGCCGATTACAGAATGTTCTTCAATAGTAACTATACTGCCGGTCTCCATCGTAGCTGCCAGTACTGCCCAGGTATCCAGCGGCTTGATAGTATGCATGCTGAGCACACGTGATTGAATGCCCTGGCGTCCTAACTGCTCGGCGGCTTGCATTGTATTGCAGAGCATTCCTCCGATAGCAACCAGTGTAACATCATTACCCTCCCGTAGCCTGCTTGCCTAATGTCTGTCATTTCTTTATCAGTTCACGGTAGAGGTGCTCCGTCTTACGGGCAGCAATGTCCCAGCTGTAGAGCTGGCGCACTTTTTGGATATTATTCTGACCCATAGCCCGAGCCAGCGAACGGTCGTTCAACACCTTAATCATGGCACTGGCTAGTGCTCCTTCATTACCAGCCTCAACCAGAATTCCATTGTGTCCTGACTCGATAAGTTCAGGTATTCCGCCGACATTGCTGGCAACAATAGGCTTCCCGGCCGCCATCGCCTCTAATATAACTATCCCCAGTCCTTCGAGGCGTGATGGTAGCACAAACAAATCGCAGCTGGCGTAAAGCAGCCTTAATTTATCATCAGGAACGCGCCCCAGAAAGAGAACCTTATCCGAGATACCCAGAGTTCGGGCTAACTGCTGGTAAGGTAGCTGGTTCCAGTCGCCGGCTAAGACCAGTTTCACATCTATTTCTCGCAGCACCGATGGTAATGCCTTGAGCAGGGTATCGACGCCCTTACGCGGTGATAGATTACCGACAAATAGTATCATTGGCTGTGAGGTGATACCCAGAGTGTCTCGCAGCGTGCTCCCGGCTTTCTCCGGGAAGACAAAGTCATCAAGATGCACGCCGTGGTAAATGACCTCTATCCTTGACGCAGGAATACCAAAAACATCTATGATGTCCTGCCTGGTAAACTGGCTGACCGCTACAATCTGGTCGGCACGCCGGATGCAAAACGGCTCGATGAAAGGGGAAATCCCTGACTCTCCCCTGATATTTTTAAGCCGGCTAACTAACCCTCCACCTAATGTCTTGAGAGTAGTGCGAGCTAAGTGATGAATTGTAACGACTCTGGGGGCAGAGACTGCTTTCCGGCTCAGGCTGAAGCCGCTGAGTCCATTATCGTGGACAATATCAAAGCCGCCAGCCTGTTTTTGCAGGGAAGAGAAGTTCTTCCTAAGCGAAAGCCACAAGGAAAGCACCTCGAGAAAGGGGCGGTTAATAAAATCAACCCGGTGCAGGAAAACGCCTTCTTCAAACGATTCTCTGGCACATGCCCCAACTCTGGGGGTGATAACATGAATCTCATGCCCCAGCTTAGCTAACTCCCGGGTTAAGTTATGAGCATAATTACCGGCACCACCCTTCAGGAAAGGGGGATACTCAAAGGTAATAAAGGCGACTTTCATTACTCTCCAAACTATTTAGAAAACACTTATCGGCGATAATATGTTTCGTAGACATGCTCGAACTGCTCAGCAATTTTCTCCCAGTTGAACTGTTCACGCACCAGCAGTTTGCCACTTTGCCCGAACTGCCGTCTCATTTTATCATCACTCAGCATCTGCAGCAGGGCATGGCGCAACCGGTCTGTATCGTAAGGGACAACCAGCCCGGCCTGCCTATTTATTATATCAGCAATACCGCAGCGGTCGGTAACGACTACCGGCGTGCCGCAGGCAAGCGCCTCCAGAATGGTTATGCCAAATATCTCATAGCTGGAGGGTAGGGTATAAACATCAGCATCGACATAGGCTTGTAATTTTTCCTGCCCGTAAAGTGGTCCGGTGAATAAAACCCGGTCGCTGATTCCTAAATCAGCGACTAATCTCTTCAGGTGAGATAGGTAACCGGTATCGGGACCGGAGATTACCAGTTTGGTATCTTTTGAGGAGCGGGCGATGTCGGCGTAAGCTTTAGCCAGAAGGTCAAGCCCCTTAATCTGGTGGATTCTACCCAGATAGAGGATTATCCTCTGCTTATCATCTAAGCCATACTTTCTTTTAAATATCCCTTTCCGGGGCAAATTATCGAATTCAGAGAGGTCTATGCCATTAGGAATAATCTTAATTTTGTTTTCGTCTATTCTCATGCTTTTATAGTGCTCGACTTCTATCCCGGCGACGGCAATGACCTTTGAGGCATCCCGTAAAATACGATAACCCCCAAGCGCATCGAAGGTTCTCTTGAGCCATCCATGATGGAAAAAGGTGGTTAACGAACCATGAGCCTGTAATACGTAAGGGATATTGTATTGCCTGGCATAATGAGCCACCACTATATTTTGAAAGGTTCGATAACCGTGCATATGAATTATATCAAAATGCCGGGTCTCCTCTTTTGCCTTCTTCATGATACCCGGCGCCACAAAGAGATTAGCCGAACTTAACCAGGTCCGGGCAGCGTGAACCCTGACCGCAGGAATAGAGCTTATGTATTCCTGTCCCAACTCGTGGTCACTGGTATAAATAGTAACTTCATGTCCTCTCTTAGCCAGCTCTTTGGACAAGCGGTAGGCAACATCGGCAGAGCCGCCGTGTACCGGCGATAGAACATTGGTTACTTGCAGGATTTTCACCTTGCCGCCCCTTGTTTTATATATTCTGTCCCTTTTTACCGGGGGGAACATTATGGCCGGAGTAGCTTCTAACGGAACAGAGTCTCTAGCAGCGCCCGGATAAAGCGTGGTTTAGCATAGCCCCATTCGGAGATTCGTTTCAGAGTGCTCCAGGGGTGCCTCAGTATTAGCTTAATCATATGGCGTTTATTGTGCCGGTCGAATATTGCTGTGGCGTCTCTGATTAGTTCAGAGCTCTCCTCCCGGGTGAGATTCTTGGTCAGATACATGCTGGGATTCTGGTGGAAAAAGGTGCTCCAATCAAAATTATCCGGAATCAGCCCTTCCGCTTTACATATCTCATACAACTCTGACCCGGGATAGGGAGTAACGACACTAAGGAAGGCTCGCTCAGGATTAAGCTCTTGCATTAGTGCCACTGTTTTTTTAACCTCGGCTGCTGTTTCCCAGGGAAAGCCAATCATAAAAAAGGCATTGAAAGCGATACCTGCATCTTTCAGGGTCCGGCAAGCCGTCTTCACCTGCTCGATGGTGACCCCCTTTTTCATCCGGGTCAGGGTGGCCTCATCCCCCGATTCGACGCCCATACTGCAATATTCACATCCCGCTATCTTCATTTTTCGGGCTAAGTCGGGGTTGACTCTGTCAGCCCGGGTCTCACAGCCCCAGGAGATTCCCAGGTCTTTGGCGATGAGCAGGTCAAAGATTTCCGTTACCCGCCGCTCGTTTAGAGTAAAGGTGTCGTCATGGAAGTAGAAGTGGCGGGTGCCAAAAGTTTTCTTTGTCTGCTCAATCTCTTGAACGACATTCTCCGGCGACCGGAATCTGACTGTTCGGGTCCATAGAGCGTGGGCTTCGCAGTAAATACAGTGGTAGGGACAACCCCTGCTCGTAGATAATCTGCCGAAGGCACGGGAGGGGTAGGTTTCTTTTTCCAGCAGTAAATGCTTTGCCGGGAAGGGTAAATCGTCCAGATTGGCAATCTGGGGTCTATCCGGGTTGCGCACGATTTTACCCTGCACCTTATATGAGATGCCAGTGATATTAGCCAGTGAGCCTTGAGTCTGCATGGCTGCGGCTAGCTGGGTAAGGGTGTAGTCTCCTTCGCCCCTGACGACGATATCGACAACCTCATTGCCCAGGACTGACTCAGTGGCGATGGTGGGGTGGATACCCCCCATGACGACCGGTATATCGGGGTTAATCGCCTTGACGAGCCTGGCGACATTAATGGCGGAACCATAACTACCGGTGACACAGGTTATCCCGACCATATCCGGAGCTTGTGCCGAGATTACCTTTTTCACCTCTTGCCACAATGGGTCATCCAGGTCTTGCAAAGTATGCAAATATTTCTGATATGCCCCCGTCATCTTTTTTAGATTGCCAAAAATCAAGCCTAACTTTTTATAATTATAATCAGCATTATATATGGAGACATCGAAGCCCTCTTTTTCCAGCCCTGCTGCCAGATAAGAAAGCCCGACGGGGCAGGAATCGAGCATCTGCCCGAACAATCTAAGCCAGGGTGGATTTACCAGTAAAATCTTGTAATCCTGTTTCATAAGAAGATTCCTTTCAGTACTATTCAGTTATGGTTGGTGATGTCATTGCGAGACCATCCCGACTTTGTCGGGAGGCGAAGCAACGACAGTAGAATTAACCAAATGCCAACAGAGCCGTCCTTTCCCCATTAGAAGTTAGCCGCGGGGTAGTTTCTGAATTATCATCTCTATGATTCTGACTGTTTCTCTGCCTTCATCCCCAGTAACGGGGGAGGGCGTATTATCGATGATGCAATCGACAAACTTGGGGATAATGAGGTCCTGACCAAATTGGGCTTGTCCGGTGAGCACTTTAAGGGCATTACTTATTACCCCAAGGCGAGTCTGGTAGGCATAATCGAGCGAATGGGAAGCCAGGGTCAGGGGTTTCAAGGACTTTTTACTTTTCTGGTGAATGAGCAACATGCTGTGCAGGTCGAGATGCAAAGCTCCCTCGCTGCCGAAAAGGTCAACCTCGGCGGCATAGCTGTTGCTGGTATAGGACTTAACTATGGAGCTGACAGCTTTCTCCCCGGCTAATTCTATTCTGAACTCATCGAAGTGAGCCCAGGGATGCTCCAGGAAATTTTTTGCCACAACAGCTACATTGTCGATATGCTTCAAGAAGGCAAGGGAGATATATACTGGATGAGATACCGATTCCTCAAGTATGCCACCCGGTAACTTATGCTCCCACTTGTCTTTTTGCAGAAGCACTACATCTCTTGGGTCAGATATAAAGATTCTCATGCCGGTAAAAGTGCCGATAGCTCCCCGGGCAACGAGTTCTCTGGCTTTGATTAGGGGGGGGAAGAAGAGCATGTTGTGGCTGACGCACAACTTAACTCCGTTTTTGCGGGATGCCTCAAGCATCAGGTCACAATCGGAGACTTTCAATGCCATCGGCTTTTCCATGATTATATGGCACCCGCTCTGCATAGCCTCCAAGGCCAATGGGGCGTGTGTTTGCGGGGGAGTGCAGATATCGATAACATCCGGTTTTTCTTTGGACAGCATCTCGGTGAAGTTGCTATATGCCTTCTTTATCCCGTATTGGAGAGCGGTTTGTTGGGCGGTACTTTGGTTAGTATCGCAAACGGCGCTGACGGCCACGGTTTTCTTCAATTTCAGGAAGGCGGGTATGTGTCTTTTGCAGGCAATCATACCGCAGCCAACTATGCCGACCTTGAGCTTCTCCATATCCGGTATTACCTTTTCAATCCTTTATTATGCACGGGGTATTAAAAGAAACGATGCTTGATAGCTCTGGCACCTTTGAGCAGGAATTCATGCCCGGCGATAAAAGAACCCAATTTAACCAATGGTAAAAATACCAGTAATGCGGTTACTTTAGAGATAAGGATAGCATCGATAACCCGTGTGATAGCCGGACGGGTATTTGCAGGCAGCTTAGAGAGCACGGCGTAAGCCCGGACTAACGGCGAGAAGTACATCGCTGAAAAGAGTATCTGTTGCCGCGCCAGTGGCTTGAAAGCCAGCATAGTATCCTTAAAGTAGTCCCGCACATCTTTATCGGTAAGCAGCGAGTTTTGTTCACAAACATCGAAGAGCCTGGTGCCCCGATAGGGATAAAAAATGCTGGCTTGAGTTATCTCCGGGCTGAGCAAGGCATTCAGTTTAATGGTGTCCAGAATCTCGGGCATACCCTCGGTTGGCAGACCTATCATACTATAGGTATAAACCCTGATGCCCGCCTTTCGGCATAATTCAGCGGCATTAATGAGTTGCTTATCCGAGATGTGCCGGTTAAGAACCTGGTTGCGAATCCGGGGGTTGCCACTTTCTATGCCCAGGTTAATCTGTATGCAGCCTGCCTCTTTGAGAAGCTTAGCCACATCTTCTGTCATCAGGTTGGGGCGCATATTGCAGGTGAATGGCAGGTGAATTTCCTGGCGGTATTTGAGGGCGAACTGCTCAAACCAGTCCCGGTTCAGGGGCAGTATGTCGTCATCAAAGGCAAACTTCTTGATAAAGGGATAACTGGTTATAATTTGCTGTAGCTCGCCGATGATATTGGCAACACTGCGAAACCTGACATAACGTTGTCCTTTATATATCGAGCTGAGCGCCCGGTTACAGCAATAAAAACAATCATAGGGGCACCCCCGGCTAGCCATTACGCTGGCGGCTCCCATTGCCTCATGGTATAAGTTGGGATAGTCAAAAATAGCCCGGTCAGGAAAGGGCAGGGTGTCAAGGTTCTGCATAAGAGGTCGCGGCGGGTTCCGGTGAATCTCTCCGTCTTTTTTCACCCAGATATTAGGAATCGATGAGATGTCCTGCCCGGCTTGTAATCGGTCACAAAGGTCAGCAAGAGCGAACTCTCCTTCTCCGACACAGATTGCATCCATCCCCTGAGCTTGAATGGCACTCTCCGGATTAAGGGTGGGATGGACTCCCCCGCATATCGTGAAAGCAGAAAAGCTATCTTTAACCCATTGGCTCCAGGTGTCGACATAAGGAAACCGGTTGGTGGTGGCAGAGAAACCGACCACATCCTGACCATCGCCAAGCAAATGCCCGGCTAATCGTTGGCAGAATTCCTCTTTATCGACAGGCTGGGTGACGTGTAAGAGTGAAACGGCATGCCCCTTCTGCTTTAAGACAGCCGCCAGGTAGCCGATGCCGTGGTAATAATATCCTGTCGACCTTATCATATAGGCTACATCCGGGTAGACCAAAGTTACTTTCATCCTGTTTTCGCTTGTCCTTTTTGCAGAGCAAGGGAAAATTCTCGCCTCTTGTAAAAAGTGAGGGTTAAAGAAAAGATATCTGGCGCCGCCTTTAGAACCGGGCAGTGGCTTCTATTTTATCACGATTGGCCATAATCCAGTCATAGGCTTTCCTGACGCCATCTTTTACTTTCATCGTGGGGGCATAGCCAAGGACCTTCCGTGCCCGGGCAATGGAAGCCCGGCGGCGGGTGATTTTATCCCAGTCTCTGCGGGGGACAAATTCCACCCCGCTGGGGTTAGCGGTGAGTTCATTAACCATATTGGCGATATCGATAATTTTCGTTTCTGTTTCCGAAGCCAGGTTGAAGGCATTGCCCACGGCTTCAGGAACGATGCCCAGTAGCAATGTGCCGGCAACAATATCTTCAACAAAAGTGAAGTCTCTGGTCTCATCACCGTTCCCGGTAATAGGCAGGGGTTTCTGGTGCAGTGCCCAGTAGATAAAATTAGGGATAACATTACGATAGGCACCGGGAATCTCGCCCGGCCCGTAAATATTGAAGTAGCGGGCAATAACTACCGGCAGGTGGTAATGGTTGTAGAAGAAATTACAATACAGTTCGCCGAGGAGCTTGGTAATTTGATAGGGAGTATCGAGGTGCAGGGAGACGAAATCTTCTGTCAGGGGCAGGGGGGCTTGACTGCCATATACGGAGCAGCCGGATGATGCGAAGATAACTTTCCCGACCCGGCTCAGATAAGAGTACTCCAGGACTTTTTGTGTGCCCAGGCCGTTGACCAAAAGGTCAGTCTCCGGGTTATCTACGGAGTTCTGGTTGGCAAAGTGAGCCGCCAGGTGAAAGACAAAATCAGGTCTGGCCGAGAATGCCCTCTTCAGTGTCTCCTCATCCAGAATGCTGCCCTTGATAAAGAGAACGTTGGGGGCGACGGGGATATTCCACTTCTCGGCGGCGGAAAGATCATCAAGAACGATGATTTTAGCTGCCTCAGCCTCGATTAAAGCCCGGGTGAGATTGGAGCCAACACAGCCGGCGCCACCGGTGATGAGGATATTCTTACCTTTATAATCACTCGAATATTGTTTCATTTTTTCTCCTTTTGCATGGCTTGCCAGGTTATGCGTAAGCCTTCATCAAGGCTGGTCTGCGTATTATAGCCTAGCAGTTTTTTGGCTTTTTCAATAGTAGCCCGACTGTGGATGACCTCCCCCGCCCTGGAGTCGGCGTAAGTGATAGGGATTACCTTACCGCTAACTTGTCTGATAATCTCGGCAATTCGTTTGATGCTGGTGGCTTGTCCGGTGGCAATATTAAATATCTGGCCTACGGCCGCCGGATGGGTCGCCGCTAAAATATTAGCATTGACAATATCGTCGATAAAGATAAAATCCCTGGTTTGCTCACCATCCCCAAAAATAGTAAGAGGTTCCCCTTTCCTGGTTCGGCTCAGGAATATCGAGACCGCATTAGCATATTCGCTGCTGTCCTGCCTGGGGCCAAATGCGTTGAAGTATCTCACGCTGGCCGTGGGCACGCCATAGACTTTATAGAAAGCGAAGGCGTATTTCTCAGCCGCCATCTTGCTGACGGCATAGGGGGACTCCGGGTTGAGGGGATGGTCTTCATCGATAGGCAGATACTTAGCCTCGCCGTAAATGGCTGCAGAAGAGGAATAGACCACCCTCTTGAGATTCGGGTTGTTGCGGCAGGCTTCCATCAGGTTCAGCATGCCCCGGATATTAACATCCATATCGAAGTATGGGTCTTTTAGCGACCTGATATTACCGACATGGGCAGCCAGATGAAATATATACTCCACCTTAGCTACGGTGTCATTGACCAGCTCTTTATCCCGGATATCGCCCTTGATAATAGTAACACGGTCTTTACTCCTGACCAGGTTGGTCATCACACCGGTGAAGAAATTGTCCAGGATAACGACATTGTTATCCGGCGAGAGCCTATCTACAATGTTCGAACCGATGAAGCCGGCACCACCGGTAACCAGTATGTTTTTACCCTTAAGCGGGTTATGATATTGCTCCATCTTTTTTCTCCTTTATCACCTCGGTGAGGATTCTCTCAAATTGATCGGTAATCTTGTCCCAGCTATAACTCTCGACGAAGCGTCTGGCTCTGGCGCCGAGTTCTGCTAACTGATTATTGTGGACCAACTCATTGGCTTTTACTATAACATCTGCCGGCTGGTCGATATATACTACACCATTATCCTGACCGAATTCTTTCATTACGCCGGGCAGTTTGGTTGAAATCATTGGTTTCTGCATTGCCATGTATTCGTATATCTTGGCAGGCAGGCCATCATGCATGATTTTCTCGGCAGGATAAGCCGGTAGCAGGCAAATATCGGAGGCGGCAATAAAGCCCGGTATCTCATTATACGGTTTCCTACCGGTGAGAATAAGCCTGTCCTCCAGCTTATATTGCTCTTGTATTTGCTTGAGGTCATCAAAGGCATCCCCTTCACCGACGATAAGGAGTTTCACATTATTGTCTTTAGTCCTGGCCATTTCCATGGCAACCTCTTTCAAGCCGGAAAAGTGGTAAAGCCAGCCCATGAAAAAGAGCACAGTGTTATCTTTGTTTATCTTATACTGTTTCCTGACGTCTGTCCCGCTGACACTCGGATTAAACTGTTGCAGGGATATTCCGGGTTTAACTATCTCAACTCGTTCCGGGGAAGCGCCCAGTTTGGTGACAAAATCTTTAAGCTTATCGCTGACGACGATGACTCTATCTGTTTGCCTCAGGGTCTTACTTTCTATCATCTGGCCGATGGGTTGAAAGGGTTTAAATGGTATCAGCCAGTGGAGCACATCCAGCCAATGGTAAACAAATGGTATGTTGTTTTTTTTGGCCGCCTTTACGGCCAGATAGCTATTTAGAATACCAAAACCAACGATTACATCCGGCTTAAATTCTTTTATCTGGCGTTGGATTTCTTTTCTATGGGTGACAATTAAGGAAACATACTCCAGCCAGGGCATCTTGATAATGCCGGGGCGAATCACAGTAACCTGCCCCCCGCTGTAAATTTTAGATACATTCTGAAAAACTTCTCGCCTGGAATAGCGTTCCTTTTTACTCTGTTGCCTCCATAAAAGCTCATAGTCAATCACCCGGATTTCATGCCCCCTCAGGGACAGCATCTCCGCCAGGTGGTGCTGCTGTAGCGGGTTGCGCTTGAGCCAGTCGGTTTCCTGGGTAATAAGTATTTTCATTAGAAGCTATACGCCTTCTTCATCCACTCGATAGTTCTGGGGATGCCTTCTTCCAGAGGCACCTGGGGGTTATGCTTTAGGTCCCGCCTTATCTTGGAGAAGTCCATATGCTTGACCCGGGTGGTAAAAGGCTCGGCCTCTTTATAGGTAACCCTGGCGTCATTCTTGCCCAGGTTTTTAAGAATAAGGTCGGAGACATATTTAATATCATGTTCCCATTCCTCTTTGCCCCCCACATTGTAGACTTCCCCTGGCTTGAAGTTACCAACAATATTGGCAAAGGTACGGCAGGTATCCTCGACATAGTCGAAGGTGCGCTGGTGTCCCAGGTAGACAGTGTAGGGTTCGCCCTTAAGCGCTTTGTAGATAAAATTAGGTATTACCCCGCGGTAAGAACTGTAGTGTTCGTGAGGTCCATAGGCATTAACGGGGCGCACCCTGACGCTTTCAGTGCCGAACATCGCCGCTGAGTTCAATACCTGGAGTTCTCCCACCCACTTGGTCATGGCATAGTCGTTCATCTGTTTTATGGGAATTTTGTCCATGACATCTTCACTCATGAATCCGTCGTAATCTCCGTAAACCTCAGCGCTGGAAAAGAATATCAGCCCGAATTTTTTCTTTTCCTGCAGTCTTAGTATGTTTTTGGTGCCAACGACGTTGGTTTGCCAGAGGTTTTCATAGTACTCTTCGCCATTCCAGCGTCCGTATTCGGCAGCCAGGTGATAGACATAGTCAAAGTTATGTGCGTCGAATAGTCGCTCAAGCTGCCGGTATTGACCGACATCGCAACGGATAGAATTCGGACCTTCCGAATGTTGTCGGTCACAGACCCAGACCTCATAGTCTCTTCGCCTGAGTTCAGGAACAAGGTTGGAACCGATAAAGCCCAACCCACCGGTAACCAGTACTTTAGTCATTGCTATCTCCTATCGTTATCTTTACAATCTTGCTGCCGGCGGTGCCATCGCCGAAGGGGTTATGCCAATGGGGTTCTCTGCCCAGCATCAGTGTTGCGCACTCGACTATTCTCTGCGGAGAAGCCCCGGCCAAGATATTAGCACCGACATCCAGTGTTTCCGGGCGCTCGGTGTTATCTCTCAGTGTAACACAAGGCACATTGAGGATACAGGTCTCCTCCTGAATACCACCGGAATCAGTGAAGATTAGCCGGGCATTACTCTCCAGGTGAAGAAAGCCGAGGAAATCCAGCGGCTCAATTAGTCTGATGTGTTGGGGGTGAAGTCCGAATTGGGTCATCATCTTGCGGGCACGAGGGTGCATCGGGTAAATAAGCGGTGTCTCAAATTTAGTAGCTACCTGGTCAAGGCCGTCCAGGACGGAGGCAAATCTTGCCTTATCATCAACGTTCTCCTGGCGATGGAGGGTGACCACAAAATATTCTCCGGCTTTAAGCTTCAAGGTATCAAGTATATTGCCTTTTCCCCGGGCTATTGCCCGGTTCTGATAGACGGCGTCGACGATGGTATTGCCGGTAACAAATATCTTGTCGGCAGGAATGCCCTCACCGAGCAGGATTTTCTCTGCTTTTTCGGTGGGAGCAAAGAGCAGGTCGGCGCAATGGTCAGTCAGGATACGATTTATTTCCTCGGGCATAGTGCGGTCATAACTGCGCAGCCCGGCTTCGATATGCCCCACCTTGATAGCCAGTTTAGACGCGGCCAAAGCTCCGGCAAGGACGCTGTTAGTATCTCCCTGAACCAGGACGACCTCCGGCTTTTCTTCAAGTAACACTTTTTCGATACCGACGAGCATTTTACTCGTCTCTGTGGCATGAGAGCCGGAACCCACATCTAAATTATATCTGGGTTGAGGCAGATCGAGCTGCTCAAAAAAGACTCTATCCAGGTTGTAGGAATAATGCTGGCCGGTGTGCAGAATAAAAAAGTCGGCTTGTTGGCGGCAAAGTTCCCTTATTACCGGAGACATTTTGATTATTTCCGGCCTGGTTCCCAGGATCAGGGCAATCGACACTACCTGCTTTCTCCTTTGTTCACACTGCGGGACCGGCTCTCTTAAGGCGAAATTTGACGATAGCCAGAGCTACTCCTAAGCCGTGAATTACCGGGTTGAGGTTGTGGCTATTGGCATGATAAACACAGGAAATAGGCACTTCGGTGATAACCAAGCCCTGGCGTCTCGCCTGTATTAACAACTGAACACTAAAGCCGAAACCTCTCTCCGTGATGTTAAGGGTATCGATAGCCTTACGGCTGTAAGCCCGAAAACAACTTTGAGCATCAGACACCTTTATTTTAGCCCCGAAATTATACAGCGAGGTGATGATGCCGATACCAAACCGGCGATATCGGGGAATATTACTGTGCTTATCCAGAAATCTGGAGCCGATGACCAGGTCTACCTTGCCACTAAGCATAGGTGCCAAAAGCTGAGGGATTTCTTCCGGGTCATGTTGCCCATCACCATCAATTGTAACCAATATATCTGTGTCTTTATTTTTCGCCATTTCAAAGCCTGATTTTGTTGCCCCACCAGCTCCCTGGTTAACCTGATGCCTTACTACCTGGGCCCCAGCCATTTCCGCCACCTGAGCGGTATTATCCGTGGAGCCATCGTCAATCACAATGACTTCATCGACATACTTTTTGGCCTGGGAGACTATCTTGCCGATGAACTGCTCCACGTTATACGCCGGTATGGCAGCTATGACCTTGGGGCTGCTCTGCTGAGAAGAATGTGGTGATTGTTTCATTGAAGTGTTCTGTTGTATCGTAATAACGGTATTAAATAACATCTGGCGGAGATTGTTTACCAACGTATCACTCTTTTAATTTCCCTTGCCCGATAAACTTAAATAGTCTAGCACTGGAATTGTAATCTAATATGAGGACAAGAGTCAACCTGGATGTCATGAATTGCCAGATGGCAAGAGTGATTTTTAACCCCCGGTATGCGGCTCTAGAGTCGCTTCAGCATATGGACTCGTGCCGATTGCCTGATATTACGACCATAAGGAGCACGGGCTATCGATTACTGCTCCGCCGTAGGTCAGCCTCTTGCCAAAGATTGGACACTGTGTAATACTTATCCGAGATTGTTTACTAATCCCCCATTCTTTAAGTCCCCTTACTAAACAATCTTTATACCGCATAATCCGATTGAGGAGGCAGGAATTGAAAGTAACTAAGGCCCAAATATGGACGGGCATAATCTTAGCCCTGCTCTTCGGGATGGCTCTATTCCTGCGTGCGTATCTCCCCTATAATAAAATCTTTACTGCTGAAGGGATAAAGTTTGCCGGTAACGATGCCTACTACTTCATGCGTCAGGTTGATATTCTTGCCCAACATTTCCCAAACGTCACGACCATCGAGCCTTACTACATCTACCCCGGTGGTGTCGGTGGGCCTGTTATTTTCCGCTTCTTCAGCTGGCTTCTGGCGGGCATTGTCTGGGTGATTGGACTGGGTTCGCCAACCGAGCACATGATTGATGTGGTCAGTGCCTATTTCCCGGCAGTGCTGGGGGCGCTGACTGTTATCCCGGTTTACTTTATCGGTAAGGAGCTGCTTAACCGCTGGGCGGGCGTGCTCGCGGCGGGTTTGGTCATACTGGTACCCGGTGAATTCATGGGTCGATCAATACTGGGCTTCACTGACCATCATGTAGCTGAGGTGCTGTTCACCACGGTAAGTATGATGTTCCTGATTCTGGCTGTTAAGACGGCGAGTCAGAGACAATTAACCCTGGCTCATATTAAACGCCGGGATTGGGCAATAATGGTTAAACCGGCTATTTATAGCGTTCTCGCGGGCATTTTTCTGGGAATCTACATACTCACCTGGGAGGGGGCACTGCTTTTTGTTTTCATCATTGCTGTCTACTTTACCGTCCAGTGTATTATTGACCACTTTAATGGTAAATCCACCGACTACCTCAGCTTTGTTGCCATTATTACCAGCCTGATTACCCTGATTATCTCTAGGCCAATTTTCTCCAGCCTGTCTTCCGCCAGCCTGCTTACCCAGGTTGCTATAGTCATCACTTTACATATCCCACTGGTTTTGAATGGTGTCTCCCGGCTGATGACAATGAGGAAAATAAAACTCGTCTACTACCCGGTAGTTCTGGTAGGGCTGGGATTGATTGGAGTAGCAGCCCTCTATGTTATTAATCCCGATCTTGTCCGGTCAGCGCTATATTCATTCGGTGTTGTCTTCTTCCCGCAAGGGGCTCAGCTGACGACTCTGGAAATGCAGCCCATCCTCTTCCCCAATGGCAACTTTTCACTGGCTGTTCTCCAGGGTAATTTCCCGGGTTTATTGCCCCTTGATAGTGCGAGCAGTGCCTTAACTTTTGGAAACACTCTCTCTCTCATAATGACAACTTTTTTTATCAGTGTTGTCTCTATAGTCATATTAGGCTACAAAGCGGTAAAACAGGGCGACAGTGAAAAAATCATTGTGGTGGTGTGGAGCCTGGTCATACTGGCGGCTACCCTGGCACAGCGCCGCTTTGCCTACTACCTTGCCGTCAATGTGGGGTTGCTTACTGGCTACCTGTCGTGGCAAGTCCTCAACATGGTTGTTCTCAAAAGATTGAGCTCCGGGACGGCGACAATAACCAGAAGAGCTGGCAGCAGTGCAGCCAGACTAAGAAGAGGCGGTGCCTCCACCGCCGTTACCTCGGTAGTTGTGGCTTTAGCCATGCTCGTTATCTTTTCGGTGGTCTTCTTTCCTAATATTAAGCCGGCAATCGACACTGCCAGTTCAGCACCCTTTGCCCCCACCGATGCCTGGATGAGATCTATGTTCTGGATGAAGGAAAACACCCCGGAACCCTTCGGTAGTCCAGATTCCTATTACCAGATCCATGAGCCACCTCCATCCGGGGAAGTCTACAAATACCCCGCATCTTTCTACGGTGTACTGGCCTGGTGGGATTACGGCTACTACATTACCCGCATCGCTCACCGCGTACCCAACGCCAATCCCAGCCAATCCCCGGTGGCTCTGTCTAAAGTCGCTGCCTTCTTTACTTCTCAGGATGAAAGCTCAGCTAATAAAATAACGCAAGAACTGAACTCAAAATACATAGTTATTGACTACCAGACAGCCATGGGCATGTTTTATGCTATGGCTACCTGGGCAGGCAAGAAACAGACTGAATTTTTCGATGTCTACTACATACCTCCACAAAACCAACAGCAAAACCAGTTACAACCGGTCCAACTTTTCTACCCGGAATACTACCGTTCGTTAGCTTCCCGGCTCTATAACTTTGATGGTAAGGCAGTAACCCCCGCAAGCATAACAGTGATTTCCTATCAGGACAAGACAGACCCTCAAGGGACGCTCTATAAGCTAATCACCAGCGCACAACAGTTCACCAGCTACGCAGATGCGACAGCTCATATCGCAAGCCAGAACTCGACCAATTATAAAATAATAGGCACTAACCCATTGGTTAGTGCAGTACCTCTGGAAGAGCTGGAGCATTACAAGCTGGTTTATAGCTCGGCTAACTCGATAACGATGCCAGAGGTGGGGGCAGTACCAGAAGTAAAAATCTTTGAGTACTCAAACTGAAGGGCTGTATCCGCAGGGGTAAACGGCTGCCGCCATGCTGTGTCCACGGGGTTTTTATGGGGTGACCCATTCCCTTTGAATTGAAAGGCACCCAGACGGTGTGCTATTATTTCTTAGCTATTCAACTGGTTGAAGAGTTCTCAGGCTTCTAAAAATTTGAGTTGCAGCAAGGTTACAGATAAAGGGTGAGCTGGTTTTGAAATTTACTAAGATGCAGGGCACAGGCAATGACTTTGTGCTGGTTGAGACAAAAGACACTCGGCGTGATTGGTCGCCGCTAGCCGTAGCGATGTGCGACCGACACTTCGGCATCGGCGGTGACGGACTACTGGTGATACTCCCCTCGGAGACACATGACTTTCAAATGCGCGTTTTCAATAGCGACGGCTCTGATGGCGGTATATCCGGCAATGGACTGAGGTGTGCGGTAAAATACTTTGTCGATGAGGGAAAGGCAAAGCCAGGGAAAAAAGAAATATCAGTAGAAACCACGACCGGTATCAAAACCGCCACCGTCACAAAAAAGGCGGGTAAAGTGGTTAAGGTGAAGGCCGGCATGGGCGAACCGAGATTTGAGGCTGAAGAGATTCCAGTGGTCGTCGGGCAAAACCGGGGCATGGTAAAATCGATGATAACCCACACGGTAACCTTAGATGGCAAAGAATTAAAACTGAATCTGGTCTCGATGGGTAATCCACATGCCATTTACTTTTACCGGGGAGATGTAGGTAAGTTCCCGCTAGCCAGCCTGGGACCGAAAGTGGAGCATCACAAAATATTCCCCGAGCGGGTCAATTTTGAGGTAGCCCGTCTGCTGGGTGCCGGGCAGATAGAAGCCCGCACCTGGGAGCGGGGAGTCGGGGAAACACTGGCCTGCGGCAGCGGCGCCTGCGCTATCACTGTTGCCGCCCGATTACACGGATATATTAAGGACAAAGCGACCATAAAAGAGCCTGGCGGGGCGCTGGAAGTGGAGTGGGACGGGGTGGGAGAGGTCTTCCTTAGCGGCCCGGCGGAAACAGTATTTACCGGGGAATGGCCGGCAGACTAGAGTACATCCAAGAATTGTCATTCCCGCGAAGGGGGGAATCCATCGTCTAGACCAGAGTTAAGAACCTGGACTCCCGATCAGGTCGGGAATGACAGGGTAAAGTGAGGTATATTTAAAAATGAAACTAGCCAAACGCATCGAGAATCTGCCGCCCTATCTTTTTGTGGAGATTACCAGAAAGATTGCCCAGAAAAAGGCTAAGGGTGAGGATGTCATCAGCTTTGCTATCGGTGACCCGGATATTCCGACGCCACCTCACATCATCGATAGACTGTGCCAGGCAGCCCGCGACCCGGTCAATCATCGCTACCCGGAGTCAGAGGGACTACCGGAACTGCGTCAGGCTATCGCCGAGTGGTATCAGCAACGATTCGGAGTCTCCCTTGACCCTGAGAAAGAGGTGTTGCCCCTGCTGGGCGCCAAGGAAGGGATTGCCCATATTGCACTGTGCTTTATAGACCCCGGAGATATTGCCCTGGTGACTGACCCGGCTTATCCGGTTTATGCTATCGGCACCTTGTTAGCCGGCGGGGAGTCTTACTACCTGCCCCTGACGGAGCAGAACAATTTCCTGCCTGATTTAGAGAGTATTCCTGAGGACATCCTTAAAAGAGCCAAGCTTCTGTGGCTCAACTACCCGAATAATCCTACCGGTGCCGTGGCTGACCTCGATTTCTTCAAGCGAGCCGTGGAATTTGCCCGTCGGCACAACATAGGTATCTGCCATGATGCGCCATATTCCGAGGTTGCTTACGACGGTTACAAGCCGGTGAGCTTTTTACAGGCGGAGGGGGCTAATGAGGTAGGGGTGGAGTTTCACTCGCTGTCCAAGAGCTTTAACATGACCGGCTGGCGCATAGGTATGGTGGTGGGGAACGCCGCGATGGTCAATGCCCTGAAAACGGTTAAGTCGAATGTGGACTCGGGAATTCCCCAGGCTATCCAACTGGCTGCCATTGCGGCTTTACGGGGACCCCAGGACTGTATCCCGCAGCATAATGCTATTTACCAGAGGCGCCGTGACCTGGTGGTCGAGATGCTCAATAATATCGGGCTGGAAGCTAAATCTCCCAAGGCCAGTCTGTATGTCTGGGCTAAAGTGCCGAAAGGCTATAATTCCGTAGACCTGGCGACGGATTTGTTGGAGCAGGTCGGGGTGGTGGTAACTCCGGGGGTAGGTTACGGGAAGAGTGGCGAAGGTTATATTCGCTTATCTCTGACCATCTCTGATGCCGGCCTGGTCAAAGGTTTATCACGGTTAGCCGGCTGGCGTGACAGCAAAAACAGGTTCAAGGCAAAAGTTCCTTGACATAATATAGAGGAGTTGAATTATGTTTAAGAGAATTGACCATACTGAATTTGTCCCGGCTGATTTTGAAAAGACCCTTTGTTTCTATACAGAAATCCTGGGCTTCAAGATAATGATGAGACGAAAAGTTGACCGGCCTCCGATGAAAGAGATTGTTTTCCTTGAGTTGGGCGGGACGATGTTGGAGCTTTTTTCAGTTGAGAAGCCGCTTCCAGCATCCCGGGAGCCCTGGCGGGTCGGCTACCGGAAGATTGCCCTTCAGGTGGAGGACGCCGGCAAGGCTGTGGAATATCTCAAGAGCAAGGGAGTCGAAATAGTCGGCAATCCGGCAGCGGTACAGCCCATGACGCGGGCGGAGATAAAAGACCCTGACGGTATATCAATCGAACTCATCCAGAGAGACTAAAGGAGAGGGCTTATTCCCCGTAATCTAACTAGTACGCAGGCACCCCCGGAGCGGGCTTTCCTGGTCGCTGTAGATACCAGGAGAAGTGCTGTCCGCTGGTCAGCCGAGGACTCTTTACATGAGCTGGCTCAGCTTGCCGGCACGGCCGGGGCTGAGGTGGTGGGTCAGCTTATTCAGCGATTACCGGTACCCTCCAAAACGCATTATCTCGGGGAAGGCAAGCTGGCTGAACTATTGTCGTTGAAGGCTAGCACCGACTATAATGTCATCATTTTTGATGATGAGCTTTCGCCGTTGCAGCAAGGGAAACTGGAGGACTTTCTTAAAGTAAAGATTCTGGACCGGGTAGCCTTGATATTAGACATTTTTGCCCGCCGCGCCCACACCCGTGAAGGGCAATTACAGGTTGAACTGGCTCAGCACCAGTACCTCTATCCGCGTCTTGCCGGGCAGTGGAGCCATCTGGAGAGGTTGGGCGGTGGTATTGGCACCCGGGGTCCCGGTGAATCGCAGTTAGAGACGGACAGGCGTCTGATTCGGCAAAAAATAGTTCGTCTGGAGAAGCAGATTGAAGAGGTGAGAAAGCACCGTCTGCTCTACCGCCAGCGGCGCCAGAAGAGTGGCGTGCCGATAGTTGCCCTGGTGGGCTATACTAATGCCGGTAAAAGCACTCTGCTCAATGCCCTCAGCCGGGCGGATGTCCTGGTTGAAGATAAGCTCTTTGCCACCCTTGACCCTACTACCCGTCGTTTAATCCTGCCCGATAAGAGTGTCGTTTTACTCACCGATACCGTTGGTTTTATCCGAAAGTTGCCGCCGGCGATTGTAACCGCTTTCCGGGCAACCCTTGAAGAATTGGCTGAAGCCAGTATCCTGCTGCATGTCGTTGACCTGTCTTCGCCGGATGCCGCCGAACAATGCCAGGTGGTGGAGGATATTCTCGCTGACCTTAACCTCAAGGATAAGCCCCGAATTACAGCCCTCAATAAAATCGACCGGTTGCTGGACAAAAACCGGAGATGGAACGAGGTGGAAGCGATAAGCTACCTGGCTGACCAGCCGATGCCAGTGAACCGGAATACAGTTCTCATTTCCGCCAGCAAGAAATGGGGATTCGGCAAGCTCCTGGAGCTAATCAGCCAGACCTTACCCCGCACTGTCCCCTCGGTTTAGTTCTGCCAATCCCTATCCTAGAACACCTGCTATGGCTTTTGGAATAGCTAACCACATCTGGAGTGTTGAAGAAATAGTAAAACTGATACAATAGGGCAAACATTTCTACGAGGTTTGAAAATATGGCACTGGAAACGAATGTAATCTATTGCGGAGATTGCCTGAATAAATTAAAGGACATACCAGACGAAAGCATCGACCTAATCTATATTGACCCGCCTTTTAGTTCAAATCGGAACTACGTGGCATTTTGGGAAGAACAAGAAGTGCGCCATTTTGAAGATAGGTTTGAGGATGTTCGAGCCTATATAGATTACATGACACCTCGATTAAAGGAATTGTATAGAGTCTTAAAGTCCACTGGCAGTTTCTATTATCATTGTGACTGGCACGCTTCACATTACATTAAGGTGCTTTTAGATAGGGATGATTTGTTTGGGTATAAGAACTTTCAAAACGAGATAATCTGGTATTACAGAGGCGGGGGAGCGTCAAAGAGGCGTTTTGCCAGGAAACATGACGTGCTTTTATATTATCACAAGGGAGACGAATGGACTTTTAACTTAGATGATGTTCGTATGCCGTATTCTGAAGATGTTATGAATAGCCTACCGAGCCGATATGACAAGTCATATCGTGGTGATAAAGTGTATTCTGGCTATAAGCCTAATCCACTTGGGAAAATTCCAGATGATGTATGGCTGATTCAGCCAATAATGCCGTCTGACAAAAAGGAACGACTAGGATACCCTACCCAAAAACCGCTCGCCCTGTTGCATGAGGTTATAAAAGCTAGTAGTAATGAAGGTGATATAGTGTTAGATGCCTTCTGTGGATGTGGCACGGCTTTAGTGTCGGCACAAATGAATAAGCGTAAGTGGATAGGAATAGACATATCGCCTACAGCTTGCCGTGTAGTTAGTCAACGCTTATCAAAAGATTATGCTCTCAAGGAAGGTGTTGATTTTACAATTCGCAATATGCCGATGACAGTAGAGGAACTTCGTATCTATCCGGCTTTTGAGTTCCAAAACTGGGCTATTATTGCTCTTGGTGGCACACCAAATAAGGCTAGAGTTAGAGATATGGGGATTGATGGGAAGCTCTATCCGATTGAGCAGATAAGCAAGGGCAAGAAAGCTAACGAGCATTATCCTGATAGCAAGAACCTATTTGGTGAGATTGACCGCTATATACCGATTCAAGTAAAACGAACAGACCAAGTAGGACGGCCTGACATTGATGCTTTCCAGACCGCCATGAAAAGAGATGGGCGTGACAAGGGTATATTTGTCGGATTTAGTTTTAGTCGTGATGCCGAAAGGGAAATCCGGCGCATGGCAAGAGAAGAAAACCTTACTATTGAAATGGTTACGGTGGACGAATTGGTTAAGCTGCAATTAGACAAGCAACTTGGCTAATTCAAAATGATACACTACCCTATTTTTTACTTTCTTGGCAAGGAAACTAAAACCTGCTAAACTGGTCAATTATAGTCTTGTTTAGAAAGGATAGCTGTTATGACTGAGCGAGGGACGATAACTAAGGGAAGGATTACGGGCAAAGGCTTACTGACTGAAGTTGAGTCTAAGGCACTCATCAAGCAAGCCGGGGTAGATGTTGTCGATACCAGGCTGGCGACTTCTCAAGAAGAGGCAGTTGCTATCAGCCGCCAGTTGGGTTTCCCGGTGGTCTTAAAAATAGTCTCAGCAGATGTTGTACACAAGAGCGATGCCGGTGGTGTTAAGCTGGGCTTAAAAACATCACGACAGGTAGCTAAAGCCTATGACGATATTTTAGGGGCAATTAAACAAGCCTATCCCGCAGCCAGGCTGCAAGGTGTATCGGTGCAAAAGATGGCCCGCCCCGGGGTAGAGGTTATTATCGGAATGTCCAAAGATGCCCAGTTTGGCCCGGTGCTGATGTTCGGTCTGGGTGGCATTCTGGTGGAAATCCTGAAAGATGTCTCCTTCCGGATTGTGCCGTTGACGCCGCGGGATGCCCGCGAAATGATACGGGAGATAAAGGGCTATCCCTTGTTGGAGGGTTATCGGGGTCAACCGCCGGTGGATATCCTTAATCTGGAGAAGCTCCTGCTTAAGGTTTCAAATTTTGTCGAGCAGCACCCTGAGGTGAAGGAGCTGGACCTGAATCCTATCTTTGCCTATAGCGATGGTGCCGTAGCCGTGGATGCCCGGGTGATACTGGAGGATGGTCAGCGATGAGCCTGAAACTGATGCTGGAGGAAACAGCAGCGCGCTATGGCGACAAGACGGCCATCGTTTGGGGCGATAGCCGCTTATCCTATGCCGATTTGGATAAGGCATCAAATAAGATGGCGAATGTCCTGATAAAAATGGGAGTAGGTAAAGGTGACCGGGTAGCCATGCTGCTGAACAATAGCCCGGAATTTGTTATTACCTACTTTGGTATTGTTAAGATTGGTGCCATCGCGGTGCTGCTGGATACCTATTTTCAGGTGGGAGAACTAGCCTCTTTCTTCGGCGACTCCCGGCCCAGGGTGCTGGTGGCGGAAAGCTCGGCTCTGCAACCGCTGATTCCGGTGCTATCCGGATTCCAATCTATTAAGCATGTCATCGATGTTGGTTCCGAGTGCGGGGGTCAGTTCCACAGCTACGCTGAGATTATGGCGGCCGGTTCGGCCCGGAGAATTGAGGGAGAGCCTGAGCCTGAAGCCGTCGCCCACATTGTCTACAGCTCTAGCCCCTCTTCTCACCCCAGAGGTGCTATGATAACCCATCGTAACCTGGTGGTGGAGACAGGGATAATAAAGGACGGATTTCAACAGACGGCTCAAGATGTAATGATGCTCTATGCTTTGCCCCTGCACCACATGTTTGCCCTGGGCGCCAGCTTGCTGGTTTCAGTGTATTGCGGTAGCACCATAGTCATAGTGCCGGGGACAGGATTATCCCTGGGCAGTTTTATGGCGTCGGTGGAGAAGGAGAAGGGTACTATTTGTCTGGGAGTACCATATATTTTTGCCCTGGCGATTGATATGGCGGAGAAAGAGGGTATAAAGAGTGACTTAAGTTCTCTCCGCTTGTGTGTCAGCGCCGGTGCCTGTCTGCCGGTTGACGTTATACGGGGCTTTAAGCAGCTCTATGGTTTTACTCTGGCTGATTTTTATGGCTTAACCGAAGCAACCTGTATTGTTACCGGCCCGCCTCTTGATGGTAGTGGTAAGTTCGGCTCGATAGGCAAAGCTCAGGATAAGTGGGCAGTAAAGATTGTCGATGATAACGGGCAGGAACTGCCCGCGAATCAATCGGGTGAGATAATTGCTAAAGGACCGATGATGAAGGGGTATTATAATAATCCTCAGGCGACGGCTGAAGTGATAAAGGATGGCTGGCTTTATACCGGTGATATCGGGCGGATTGATGAGGACGGCTATCTGTTTATTACCGGTCGGAAGAAGAACACGATTATCGTCAAGGGTCAGAATATCTATCCTGAGGACATTGAGAGTGTGTTACTGACGCATCCTAAAGTGGCTGAGGTCAGGGTGATGGCTATCCCCGATAAGCTGCGGGGGGAGATAGTGGGAGCAGTGGTTGTTTTGAAGGCAGGGGAGGTCACTACCGAGCAGGAGATTAGGCAATTTTGTCTCGAACGCCTGGCGAGCTATAAGTCGCCCAAGCAGGTCACATTTTCTAATTCTCTACCTCAGCCTGCTATCACTAAGACACACCAGTAAGATACGAAGCCTGTGTAGTCGAGGGATGAAAGAGGGCGAAGCCCTTTTAATCCTTCACTTGTCAAGGACTCTTACCCCTGATTCTGTTTGTATTTGGTTGATGCCACTATCATTGCGAGGAGTCCCGATAGAATCGGGACGACGTGGCAATCTGGGAGGTAACGAACGCCACGCCCAGCCCAGATTGCTTCGCCTTCCGACTTGTGTCGGAATGGTCTCGCAATGACATCACCAACCATAACCGAATAGTACCTTCCACTTACCTCTTATCTCTGGTTCTTAAAAAGTAACATTCCTGCTCCTTATCCTATCAAAATGAAATTATTTTGCCCGGGTATCTAGCGAAATGGAGAAAAACAGTCTATAATGAGAGCATGGGAAATATTCATCTGGTGTCCGATGTAGAGCGATTAGCGGAAAGCCTGTGGAAACATCACGGGATATTACTCCCGTCCCCGGCAAAATCGTGAAGGAGGTGACGCGTTAGAATTTACCCCCGGGACTTATTTTGGACAAAATTAGACTGCGCAGGAGGGTGATAGAATGCCAAAGGGCTATAATGGAAAGATACTACGGGTTGATTTATCTAAAGGCACAACATCAGTTGAAGAAATTGATGAGCTATTCTGCCGCAAGTATTTAGGGGGTGGCGGCTTTGTTGCCTACTATCTACTCAAGGAGTTGAAGCCGGGGGTTGACGCCTTGGCTCCGGAGAATAAACTGATCTTTGCCGCTGGCCCGGTGACCGGTGTTCCAATATCCGGAGGCGGTCGCCATTGTGTTGGTACTAAATCTCCCCTGACAGGTGGCTATGCTAAGTCGGAGAGCGGGGGTTTCTGGGGTGCCGAACTCATGCATGCCGGCTACGACGGCATTATTGTCGATGGGAAGGCGGACCGGCCGGTCTATCTTTGGATTCACGATGGGGAAGTCAGTATAAGGGATGCCAAGCATCTCTGGGGAACGAATACCAAGGAAACTCAGCAGACTATCCGAGAGGAACTGGGAGACAGTCTGATTCGGGTGACCTCTATCGGTCCCGCTGGGGAAAACCTGGTACGCTATGCCTGCCTCATGAATGACCTCCACGCGGCTGCCGGTAGGGGAGGCGTCGGTGCGGTAATGGGTTCCAAGAACCTTAAGGCTATTGCCATTAGAGGTCGGCACGGACCTGAGGTGGCTAATCCTGCTGCCCTAAAGGGATTTGCCCGCTGGGTTCTGGATAATCCTAAACTATGGGCGAATATGCACCAGTTCGGCACCGGGTCAGGACTGACGAGCGGTGAAGCCACTGGTAATCTACCCATTCATAATTTCCGCGACGGGACTTTTGCCGATGCCGGCAAGATAAGCGCCGAGGTGATAAAAGATACCATCAGGGTGGGGATGGAAAGCTGTTACGCATGCGCCATACGCTGCAAGAAGGTGGTTAAAGCCGAGACACCCTACTCTATCGACCCGGCCTACGGTGGTCCGGAATACGAGACTCTGGCTTCGCTGGGTTCTAACTGCGGCGTCAATGACATTCAGGCAATCTGCAAGGGCAATGAACTGTGCAATGCCTACTCCCTGGATACGATTTCGGTCGGGGACACTATTGCTTTTGCTATGGAGTGCTTTGAAAATAATATTATCACCCGGGAGGATACCGGTGGTCTTGATCTCAGGTTTGGCAATACTGCTGCCATGCTTAAAGTGATTGATATGATTGCCAGGCGCGAAGGCATGGGAGACCTGCTGGCGGAGGGAAGCCTTCGGGCAGCGCAAAAGCTGGGTAAGGGGGCGATGGAATTTTCCATGCAGGTTAAGGGGCTGGATATACCAGAGCATGAACCGCGGCTGAAAGCTGCCCTGGGCTTGGGTTACATAGTGAACCCGCATGGGGCCGACCATATGGATAGTATTCATGATACAGGCTATGCCAGTGCCGGGCCGCAGTTAGACAAAATGAAACAAATGGGTATACTGGAGCCTATCCCGGCTGATGACCTTGGCCCGCGTAAGGTATCTTTGTTCCGCTATGTTCAGCAGGAACGTATTATTCGGGATTGCCTGGTGCTCTGCGATTTTGTCCCTTATGGCATAGAGCAGTTGCCGGGTATCCTGGCAGCCATTACTGGCTGGAATACCGGTATTGTGGAAATGCTAGCCGTGGCCGAGAGAACTTTAACGATGGCCCGGTTATTTAATATTCGGCAAGGGTTTACGGCTGATGACGATAAATTACCCAATCGTTTCTTCCAGCCTAAAACCAGTGGAGCCTTAGCCAACACCCACTATAGTAAGGAAAAACTGGAAAAGGCGAAGAGCTATTATTATACCCTGATGGGCTGGGATGCCAAGACTGGCGTACCGACAGCGGAAAAACTGCAGGAACTGGGTATCGAATGGGCAGCCCAAAAATAGTTAGCCAAAAATGAAGGGGGGCTAAAGTGGAGATTAAGGTCGCTGCCGGTGATATTGCTAAGATTGAAGCCGGCGCTATTATCGTCAACCTGTTTGAGGGGACGGAACATCTGGCGGGCGCTACGGCTCGTATCGATAAAGCTCTGGGAGGGGCTATTTCTCAGCTTATCAGTCAGGGTGAAATTAAGGGTAAACTGAAAGAGATTACCGTTATCCATAGCCTGGGCAAGCTGCCTGCCAGCAGGGTGGTAGTTGTCGGCCTTGGTAAGCAAGCCGAGTTGACTGTGGACAAGATTCGTGGGGTGGTGGCCGATACCTGCCGACTTTTGCGACAAAAGAATGTGGAGAGTATTGCCACTGTGGCTCAGGGGGCAGGTAGAGCTATAGCCGCGGCAGATGCGGCTCAAGCCATCGCTGAGGGTGCTCTGCTCGGTGTCTACTCGTTTCGTCGCTACCTGACCAAGGCAGCGGAGCACGGTGAGATTAAACAGCTCACCATAGTTGCTGCTAATAAAGCGCAATTACCGGCTCTGCAACAGGGTTACCACAAGGGTAGAATCCTGGCTGAAGCCACCAATCTGGCCCGTGACATGGTCAATGAGCCGTCTAACTATATGACCCCCAGTGATATGGCAGCGATGGCATCCAGGCTGGCAAAGACTTACGGGCTTAAAATCAGTGTTCTGGAACGGGAGCAGATGCAGGAGTTGGGCATGGGGGCGTTATTGGGTGTGGCTCAGGGGAGCCGGGAACCGCCTAAATTTATCGTTCTCCGTTATCAGGGGGGTGGTGGTGAAGGAACGGATATTGCCTTAATCGGCAAGGGGATAACCTTTGATTCCGGGGGTGTCTCCATTAAGCCTTCGGAGGGGATGGGTGAGATGAAGGGGGATATGGCAGGAGGGGCATCCGTTATGGCGGCACTCAGTGCCATTGCTCAGCTTAAACCCCGGATTAATGTTATGGCTATTGTTGCGGCTACGGAAAACCTGCCGGGTGGCAGTGCCTTCAAACCGGGTGATATTCTAACGGCAATGGGTGGTAAAACAATTGAGATTATCTCTACCGATGCCGAGGGACGGCTCACTCTGGCTGACGCATTGGGCTATGCAAAAAAACAGGGCGCCAAACGGATTATCGATGTGGCTACTCTGACAGGAGCCTGCCGGGTAGCCCTGGGTGATTTTTGCACCGGTGCTTTTACCAATAACCAGGAGCTGGTAGATAAGGTGGTTGCTGCCGGGGCCGCTGCCGGGGAGCGCATCTGGCAGATGCCGATGTATGAAGAATATAAGGAACAGAATAAAAGTCAAATAGCTGATATTCAAAACACCGGTGGCAGATTGGCGGGGGCTATTACCGCCGCCCAGTTTCTGGCTGAGTTCGCCGGTGATACCCCCTGGGTGCACCTGGATATCGCCGGCACCAGTATGAGCGAGAAGGAGCGGAACTATCTGCTGAAAGGAGCTACTGGTGTGCCGGTACGCACCCTGGTAAATCTGGTCCTTTCTCTGGCTAAAAAGTAGTAAAGGAAGTCTTGGATTATGAAAATTAAATGGCTGGGACACGCAACGTTCTTGATTACTTCAGATGCTGGAATAAAGATAATCACTGACCCATATAAAACCGTTGGCGCCATTAAGTATGGCGAGATAACAGAATCGGCTGATGTTGTTACCGTAAGCCATGAACACGGTGACCATAATAATGTGGCTGCGGTTACCGGTAATCCTGTAGTGCTTAGAGACACCGCCAGGGTTAAGGGGATACAGATTAAGGCTATACTGACCCATCATGATGAGGCTGGTGGCAGCCAGAGAGGTAATAATATCGTATTTTGTTTTGAGGTCGACGGACTAAAGGTCTGTCACCTGGGTGACCTGGGCCACCCACTCAGCGGCAGCCAGGTGGCGGAAATAGGTAAAGTAGATATATTACTGGCTCCGGTGGGCGGTACTTATGCCATCGATGGCCGGGGTGCCACCGAGATTGCCGGGCAGCTCGCCGCCAGGGTAATTATCCCGATGCATTTTAAGACCGATAAGTGTGATTTACCGATAGCCGGCGTCGATGAATTCCTGAAGGGAAAGCCGAGAGTGCGCCGGCTGACTACCAGCGAAGTGGAGTTCAAAAAGGATAAATTTTCTACTGCCACTGAGATTATCGTTTTGCAACCGGCATTATAGAAAGACGATGGCAGGTTGTAGCGAGAGGTAAGGCTTGATATTTGAGGCTGAGGACTTTGTTTTCAAAGCGCCATCGGTGGTATCCCGGGCGCGGCGTGTTTTAATTAAACCCAGCGCGTCTTACTCTGCACCCTATCCTGTTACTACCAGCCGGGATATTCTGGCGACGATAGTAAGAGGTATCCGGCAGGTCAGTGATGCCGATATTTTGCTGCTCGATGGCGCGGCGGGGGGAGAGTCTATCTACCCGATATACCAGTCTTTAGGTTACGATTTTCCCCGGGTATTAATGCTCGATGTCAAGGATTGTATCTGGGTAGAGGTAGATAACCCCTTACCCAAGCCACTGACGGTGCCGACTTTCTGGGTGCCTAATGTTATCCTTTCGAGCGACTATTTGATAACCGTGGCGCCATTAAAGGTCTTTCAGGGCAGGGGAAGCCTCAGTATTATGAACCTGCTCAGCTTGCTGCCGAGCAGCAAGTATGGCGATGAAGCCGCCGCCGGGTTGGAAGCTTTGAATAGTCTGGGGATAGATAAAGTAGTGGCTGACCTCTATTTTACTTTACCCTTCGACCTGGGGATTATCGAAGCCCGTCAGAAGTTTGTTACCTGGGATGACCCGCTTGAGGGTGACATCGAGGAGTATGGTAAGGTGTTTGTCGGTGAGCCTTACGAGATAGATTGCGAGGCTTCCGCAGCACTGGGGCTGAAGACGGATTATCTTGACCTGATAAAAGAAGCTAAAGTGGGCTTTGAGGTTTAACTAGTACCTGATACTGAACTCCGTGTAGCTGCCGGTGTATTCTGCCCAGTTGGTCTGCACATTTTCCACGTTAGCGGCGGGTGGTCCGGCTTTAAGGTGCTCAATCAGCTGGTCCAGTTTATCCTTTTCGCCTTCAGCCTGAACCTCCACTGACTGTCTATCACCAAGGTTACGTACATAGCCTGTCAGACCCAGTTCCTGGGCATGGCTGGCAGTGAAGGCACGGAAGTAGACACCCTGCACACGACCGTATACCGTTACCTGAAGTAAGGCTAAAGTGGTCATCACCCGTCACTCTATTTTAAGATAAGCATCTGTTCGCTGCTATGAGCTTTGTATCGAAAGTGAGTTCATCCATGTCACCCTGGAGTCCCGACTTGTCGGGGCGAAGGGTCTCAGGGTGGTGGGGATTATTGCTTCACCCCCAGCCCCACCCTGAGATTCTTCGTCGTCCCGATGTGCCGATTCGTTTGCACTCCTACGGCATCCCGTATGAACGAAGTGAAATCGGGAGAATCGGGACTCCTCCAGAATGACATTTGAACAAGACCGCCGCTGTGATAAAGCCCATGAGAAGCGGCTAGCTGAACTACTCGTCTCTTGACTTCTTGCCTTTCCTGATTACCTCGACAGTCGCAGGCGGTGGCATGATAGAAGGCGCCGATATTTTTCGGGAATCCTTTTTGGTTTTTTTCACTTCTCTCTGTTTAAAATCTCGTTTTCCCATAAGTAACACCTCGATAGAGTATTGAACTGCTGGTACGACCAGTTGCAGTTTAGCAAAGAGAGACTATTGTGTAAAGTCGGTACTGGCCAGTGCGGCGCGGGCAGCCTCGATTTCGGCGGCTTTTTTACTTTTACCCGAGCCTTTAGCCAGCACAACCTCACCCCATCTTACTTCAACGGTGAATGTCCTGTCGTGGTCAGGACCGGTAACAGATATGACATGGTAGCCGGGTGTTTGTTGCCCTTGAGCCTGGATAAGCTCCTGAAGGGCCGACTTATAATCGACCTCGGCACCCCGATGAACTATGTTCTTTAAGTCTTTATCCAATAGCTTTAGAATAAAATCCCGGGTAGCCGGCAAGCCCTGGTCCAGGAAGATAGCCGCGATTACGGCTTCGAGGACTGATGCCAGATTAGCTGCTTTAAGC
>Ga0082335_1001860_pt1 | contig 42120 bp, 12 predicted proteins | sample Subgrocontami58m_FD_72375 | JGI IMG/M metagenome (GOLD analysis project Ga0082335, IMG submission 72375) | Subsurface groundwater microbial communities from S. Glens Falls, New York, USA - GMW37 contaminated, 5.8 m (SPADES assembly) (version 2) ...
GAGACCCAGTTTGCCGTCTCGGCCGAAACCGAGGCCTCGTTACGCGACTGCTACGCTCGACTCCTGGGAAACAGCACCGCTCGTGTAGCGGCGAGCGCCAGCGAGCCGAGATCGTGCAAGACGACTCGCTGGCGCTCGTCGCTACAGCTCGTCGCTACAAACTGGTACTGTCACCGGCAAAAGTCTCTTTTGCGGTTGGGGCTCCATCGCTCCGGCCAAGGCGCAGCCTCACTCCATTTTCAGCAGCCGCTTCGCGTTTCCGTAGAGAATTTTTCGTTCGATCTCCTTCGTCGGCGCCAGCCGGCGGATCGCTTCGAGCGTGCGGGCGGCGAAACACGCGGGTCCGCGGCCGGTGGGTTCGCTGCAGTCGCTGCCAAACATCAGCTTGTCCGCATGGCGGCGCATGAACTCGCGGTAGTGGTCCTCGTCGCGCACGATCGCGTTGTTGCCCGAGCCGGCGGAGACGTCGGCGTAGCAGTTCGGATAGTCGGCGAGATAGCGGTCGGTCAGGCCGCCGGGCGTGACGAGTCCCTTCGGATAATTGGTGCCGGGCACATGCTTTCGGTCGATGTTCGCCCACCACTCCTGCGCGTGGCCGATGAACTTCACCGTGGGAAACTTCTCGAGCGTGCGGTGAAACCGCTCGATGTGCCGGTTGTAGCGGTCGTGCTCGAAGTGCAGGAGCATCGGCACGTCGAACTCGCGCGCCACTTCGGCGATTCGCCACAACTCCGGCGCATCGCAGTCCACGCGGAATTTCTGCTCGCCAATTCCGATGGCGCCGCGCTTGAGCTGCCGCTCGATGCTGGCCACCGCGTCGGCGCGGTCGGTGATCTCGTTTGAAAAATAGACGAACTCGCCGGGATGCGCCCGCGCCAGCGCGACCACCGCATCGTGCTCGCCGGAGCCGCCGGCGTGACCGGCGCCGCGATCGCCCGAGGGCATCAGCACGGAGGTGGTGACACCGAGCACCCGCTGGTGGGCGATCAACTGCTCGTCGGTACGCCCGCTGTATTGGACGTGCTGATGCACGTCGATCAGCGGTTCTGCCGGCGCACCCGCGCGCACCACCGCCGGCCATTTCGCGGTGGCCAGCACCAGCGCACAGTGGCGGATAAAGTCGCGCCGGCGGGCAAGGGGCTGCTGGGGTGACGGCCGCATCACCGCAGCAAATTTGTTTGCGCGACCGACCGCCACTCGAAAAACGGCCGTCGGCAAATCCGCCACCGGTGACCCGGAACAGGGTGACGGAAGCAGGGCCCGCAGATTCTGTTTGTCAGAACTGGGGCGCGGCTGTGTTCTGGCCGCAGCCGGATCGCGCTGGTGATTCGGCCCCTGCGTTTACCTCCGCGCATATTACCCCGGCCGAATTGACCGCGATTTACGCCACCCGGACCGGCGGCGGCATTTTGCCATTATCCGAACCCCAGCCTCTCCATGAAAATCACCGGTCTCATCATTCAAAAAATCCGGCGCGGAGCTCGCGCGTTCCTGCTTTCAGCGTTGTTCTCGCTCCCGGCATTGGGCCAGTCCGCGGCCACCACGTCGATTACCGGTCAGGTCAGCAACGCCGCCACGCAGTCATACCTCCAGGGTGCGCTGGTGCAGATTCAAGGCACCGACCGGAGCACCGTGACCGACCGCGAAGGACGCTACGAACTCACGGACATGCCGAATGGCCCGGTGACGCTTGTCGTGACCTATGCCGGGCTCGATCCGCAGCGCGTGACGGTGGAGCCGCGCGCGGGCCAGGCCGTGCATCAGGACATCGCGCTGGGATCGGGCATCTACAAACTCGAGAAATTCGTCGTCGCGGGTGAGCGCGAGGGCACGGCACTGGCGGAAACGTTGCAGCGGCAGGCGGGCAACCTGAAGAACGTCGTTTCCTCCGACACCTTCGGCAATGTCGCCGACGGCAACATCGGCGAATTCCTCCAACACGTCGTCGGTCTCACGGCCGACTATAACGGCGCCGACGTGCGGCAGGTCAGCGTGCGCGGCGTGTCGGCCGATCTGAACTCGGTCACGATGGACGGCATGAAGGTGGCCACGGCGCAGTCAGGCAACTTCGGCCGCGCGTTCGAGTTCGAGCAGGCGTCGCTCGGCAACATCGAGATGATCGAGGTGACGAAGGCGGCGACGCCCGACATGGACGCCGACTCGATCGGCGGCAGCGTGAACCTGGTGACGAAGAGCGCGTTCGATTCGAAGGCCGGCCGGCGGGTGAACTACAGCCTGGGCGCCGTGACGGGCCCGAACCGGATCAGCCACGGCGCGACCTGGAAGATGCCGGTCGTGCCGTACGGGCCCTCGATCAACCTGCGCTACTCCGACGTGCTCGGCGCAAAACAGAACATCGGACTGACGCTGACCGGCACGATGTTCAGCAAACCCGGTGGCGGTCGCACGATCCTGCAGGCGCAGGGCCGCGAACCGACGGCGGGGCCGACCTACACGCAGCAGGTGCAGCGCCGGGTGTCCGGGGCGATTCGCACGCGCGTGGCGACCGGGGCGAAGATCGATTACCGCTGGAGCGAACGCACGACGATTTCGTTCAGCACCTCGTACAATTTTTTCCACGAGAACAACGACACGCGCTCGAACAACCTGGCGTACACGCTGCCGGCGGCGGCGAACACGAATCCGGCGGCCGCGCTTGCCACGGTCGATGCGGCCGGCAACCGCACCGGCGGCGGTTTCATCCACCCCGATTACAGCAACAGGCGGACGCGGATCTTCGCCGGCGGCACGAGCACGTTCAGCGATCTCAACATCGCGACGAACGACAAGTCGGGCCGCACCTATCTGTTCAATCCGATCGTGCGGCATCGGCTGCCCGGCCTGGACATCGACTACATGGCGAGCTACTCGAAGTCGTCGAACTGGTACGACGTCTCGCACAACAACGAGCACTACAACTCGCGGCCCAAGGGCACGGTCGCGGTGCGGTTGAACAACATCGGCTGGATCGTGGATCGTTCGCGCGATCTCGAGTCGCCGACCATCACCCAGACGCAGGGCCTGGACATGTACGACCTCAACAACTACACCGGCCTGACGCTCTCGCAGGGCGACATGACCGGCCACGACATGGTGGCGGCGGGAAAATTCAACGTGCGCAAGGTGCTCCCGTTCACGCTCCCGGCGTATCTCAAGGCCGGGTTTTCGTATCAGCGGCAGGAGCGGAAGACCGAGCGCAACAGCTATGCGTACACGTTTGCGGGGCCGGATGGGATCGTCGGCACCGCCGACGACAATCAGAACCTCGGGCAGTTTTTCGATCGAAGTGGCTATCACGGGGACGACGAGAAGAGCTACGCCGCGCGCGGCGGCGTGCCGCCGTGGCCGGATCCGTACGCGGTCGCGCACCACCAGAAGGCCTATCCGCAGCTGTGGGCGCTGAACGTCACCTCGAACGCGCAGACCTGGTATCAGTTCAACCGCCAGATCACCGAGAACGTGGCCGGCGCCTATGTGCTCGGCAACGTCCGGCTGAACCGCGTTTCCGTGCTGGGCGGCGTGCGCCTGGAGGACACGCGCGACACGGGCGACGGGCCGTTGCAGTATGTTTCGCCCGCGGAGAAGGCGCGCCGCGCGGCGTTCGTCGGGCCGTTGACGCCGGAGGAGACGCGGCGGCGGATCGCGGCGGAGTGGGGCAATCGCGCCCGGAACGAGGGACGCTATCGGAACTATTTCCCGAGCGTGCATCTGAAGTACGAGCCCTTCGCCGGGCTGGTCACGCGGGCGAGCTGGTCGAACGGCATCGGCCGGCCGGCGTTCGACAGCATCATCCCCAACAACACGGTGAACGACGACACGCAGCGCGTCACCGCCAGCAATCCGGGCCTCAAACCGCAGTATTCAAATAATTACGACCTGAGCGCGGAATACTATTTCCCCTCGCAGGGGATGGTGTCCGCCGGCGCATTCCGGAAGAAGATCAAGGATTACATCCGCACCGACACCGGCCAGATCATCGGCGGTGGGCCGAACAACGGCTTCGACGGGCAATACGAAGGCTACACGCTGACCACGCAGGTGAACGCCGGGGCCGCCCAGATCGACGGGCTGGAGGTCGCGTTCCAGCAGCAGCTCGTGATGCTGCCTGGCTGGGCGAAGGGACTCGGCGTGAACGCGAATTTCACCAAGCTCAACACCAAGGGCCAGAATCGCCGGCTGACCGGTTTCGTCGACCGGACGGCGAACGGCGGCATCAGCTGGCGCGGATACGGCTTCGACCTGCGCGTGCTCGCGACGTGGCGAAGCGAATACAAGACGAGCGACAACTCCAACCCGGCGCTGGTGCAGTTCCAGAAGGCACGGACGATCGTGAACTGGAAGTCGCGCTACGCGGTGTCGCGGCGGCTGAGCCTCTTCTTCGACGTGGAGAACGTCTTCGCCGCGCCGCTCGACAATGTATACGCCGCCTTCCCCGATCGCGTGGTGAATCTGCGCACGTTCGATCCGAAGCTGGTGTTCGGGATCGACGGGAGGTTGTGAGGGGCCGAGACGCGCGGCGGTGGGCCATGTAGGGCGGGGTCTCCCGACCCCGCCGAAAGGCATTCGAATCGCGGCCGGCGCCGAGCGCGTTTCACGCGCCGACGATTCGCTTGAAAGCCTCGCCCTCGTTCAGCGTCGGGCGTTCGGGGCGGCCCTTGTAGCTGTAGACGAGGCTCATGTTATCCAGCCCGAGCAGCCAGAGTATCGTCGCGTGCAGGTCGTGCACGTGCAGCCGGTCCTGAATCGCGTGCAATCCCACCTCGTCCGTGGCGCCGATCGTCTGACCGCCTTTCACGCCGCCGCCGGCCATCCACATCGTGAAGCCGGTGGCATTGTGATCGCGGCCGGTGCCTTTTTCGCTCATCGGCGTGCGGCCGAATTCGCCGCCCCAGACGACGAGCGTGTCCTCGAGCAGGCCGCGCGCCTTCAGATCCCGCAGGAGCCCGGCGATCGGCTTGTCGGTGGCGCGACAGAGCCGCGAGTGGTTGCCTTCGATGTCGCTGTGCGCGTCCCATTTGCTGCCGGCGCCGCTGTAGAGTTGCACGAAGCGCACCCCGCGCTCGACGAGCCGTCGCGCGAGCAGGCACATTTGGCCGAACCCCGCGGTCGCCTTTTCGTCCATCCCATACAAGGCCTTCGTCGCCGCGGTCTCCTTCGCGAGGTCGACCGCGTCCGGCGCCTCGGCCTGCATGCGGAAGGCGAGTTCGTAGCTGGCGATGCGCGCCTCGAGTTCGGCTTGCACGGGGTGCGCCGTGGCGTGCTGGCGATTCATCGCCGTCAGGAAATCGAGTTTCCCGCGCTGCTGCGCATCGCTGATTCCCTCCGGCGGATTCAGGTTCGCGATCGGCTCGCTGCTCGGCGTGATGCGCGTGCCCTGGTACACCGCCGGCATGAAACCGCTGCCCCAATTGCGGGGGCCGTTGATCACGGTCGACGGTTCGTCCTGCATCACCACAAACGCGGGCAGATTCTGGTTTTCCGTCCCAAGCCCGTAAGTGACCCACGCCCCCAGCGACGGCCGGCCCGCGATCACCGAACCGGTGTTCATCTGGCACACGCCCGCCGAATGGTTGATGCCGTCGGCGACGCACGAGCGGATGACCGCGATGTCGTCGACCATCGTCGCCGTGTGCGGCAGCCAGTCGCTCACCCAGATGCCGGATTCGCCGTGCCGCTTCCACGCACGTTTCGAGGCGAGAATCGGCGAGTCGAACTCGCCCATCGCGGTGATGACCCGGCCGAAGCTCGGCGGAATCGGCTTGCCGGCGAGTTCCTGCAACAGCGGCTTCGGATCGAAGAGATCGATGTGGCTCGGGCCGCCCTCCATGAAGAGGAAGATCACGCTTTTCGCGCGCGCGGCATGCGGCCCGGGACGCGGCGCGAGCGGGTTGACCACGGCACCGGGAGCCGCCGCCAGTTGCGTCCGCTGCAGCAGATCCATCAGCGCGAGTGCGCCAAATCCGCCGCCCGCCCGCGCGAGAAAATCCCGGCGCGTGAGCGCGGTGTCACGACGACCACAGAAGGAGGAGTCAGCGCTCATGGGGTGGGGGTGCGAGGTTCGCGTGGCAAGTGGCGGAATGTTTCGACGGCAACCGCCAATCCGTTGGTCACAGAGTGCACAGAGGTCGAGCCGGAGGTCACAGAGCGAAACATGATTTTCCTCTGTGTCCTCAGGCTTGTCCTCGGTGAGCTCTGTGACTCAAAACGAGCGCATTCGAGAAATGCCAATTCTCCGTTATTCCACATACAGGAATTCATTCGCGTTGAGCAGCACGTGGCAGAAATCGGTGAACGCGACGCTGCGCGGGTCGGGCCGCATCCGGCGCACGGTCTTGGCCTCGACCGAGTGCCCGTGATGGGAGCTGTCGCTGAACGGATCGGTTTTGGTCTCGAACTTCCAATAGCCCATCGTGTTCGCGCGCACGCTCGGGTTGTTCAGCAGCAGATCGTCCGGGCCCAGGGCCGTCTCCGACAACCGCACATCGTCGATCAGCCCTTCGAAAATATTCTGGGAGCCGCGCAGGGGCCCGCCAATCACCAGCGGCACTTGACCGGTGAGCGGGTTAACGGCGGCGTGCATCACCTGCACCTTGCGCAGCGGGTCGTCGCTATCGGTGAGGTCCTTCGCGAAAAACGTGATCCCTTGTTCGCTCGCGTCGTTCAGCCGCACCGAGACGCCGACGAAGTAGGGCACGTCTTGATCGATGTGGAGACCGGAGAAAATGATCTGCGCGTCGTCGCTGGCAGCCGGGCTCGCTGAGGCCGGGCGGCCCGGATCAGCGACCCGGGCTACCGGAGACTTCGCGTCGGAGAACAACTTCAATACCAGCGTCTGCGGCATGGGCGAACGCTTGCCCGTCACGCCGAAGACCCAGCCGGGCTCGCCCCCCTTGGCGCCGCCTTGCGCCACGATCGTGTGGACGGCATCGGAATCGATGGCCGATTTGAGATTGATGTACGCCTCGATCGTGAATTCGCCCTTCGGCGCGGCGGGCGTGTCCGGCACCACCAGCCGCTCCTGCAGGCTGCCCGCCGCGATCACCGCCGCTGAGCCATCGCGGAACCGCATCTTTTCCGCCACGAAGGGGACGACTTCCTCCTCGGGTTCCTTCACGTTGATCCGCACGGATTGTTCGTCGAGGAACTGGCGCGCGGTCGCCAGCTCGGTGGCGTTGGCCTGCCGGCCAAACGCGAGCCGGTAAGCGTCGGCGACGATTTTCGTTTCGTCCGCGCCGCGCGCCGCGCGTAACCGCTGGGCAAATACCGTCGCGCGCTCCTCCGCCCAGGTGCCGTTGAACATCAGCAATGACTGGGTCGAGGTCGTCGTGACATTCCGGTCGGGCGTGCTCACGAACCGCTCGGGCAAATCGAAAACGTCCAGCACCGGATCATGCCGGTTGCGCCGCACTTTCAGGTAAATCGAGCGTGCGGGCACCTCGTTGTCGACGCTCGGTCCGCCGTCGCGCAGCTGCAGTTCGCCGGTGGCGGCCAGCACCGCGTCGCGAATCTGCTCCGCGTCGAGTCGCCGCACCGGCGCGCGCCACAGCAGGCGGTTTTCCGGATCCTTCAGCCTGGCTTGTTCCGCGATCGGGTTGGCGGCGGACTGCAGGTAAGTGGCCGACGTGACGATGAGGCGGTGCAGCTTTTTCATGCTCCACCCGTTTTCGACGAAGCTGCGCGCGAGCCAGTCCAGCAGTTCGGGGTGCGAGGGCTTTTCCCCGAGGTGGCCGAAGTCGCTCGGATTCACCGCCAGCCCGCGGCCGAAATGGCCCTGCCAGATCCGGTTCACGATTACCCGGCTCGTCAACGGATTTTCCGGTCGGGTGATCCAGCGGGCGAGCGCCGTGCGGCGGCCGGTGGTGCCCGTCCCGACCGGGTCGATCCGGGCCGGCGCTGCTTCGAGAATCGTCAGGTAGCCGGGAGCAATTTCGCCCAGCGCCGGCTTTTTCGGGATCGTCACGGGGGGAGCGGCCGGGGCGATGTCCGTCGCCGCCAGCGCGAGCGGCAGCGGCTCGGGTTTGTGCTGATCGAACTTCTTCAACTGCGTCAGCAGCGCCGTACGCCGCGACTTCGCCGGCTCCTTCACGCGGCTCGCAAATCGCTTCTCCTCCCATTCGTACTCGACCTGTTTCCACATCAGCGCGGCAATTTGCTGCTCGAACGGAGTCCGCTCGGCGGCCGGTTTCGCCAGCATCGCGCGGGTTTCCGGCGGGAATTTCGCGATCGCGTCGTCCTCCGCCTTCTGGCGATACGGCGCGTCAATCTCGGCCAGCTGCCGCCGCAGGTCCGCCGTCTCCGCCTCCCAGCGCGCCAGCTTGCGCTCGTATTCGGCCCGCTGCGTCGCGGTCGCCACCGGCACCTCGGCCGGATGCTGCAACGCCGCGAAAAACGCCTGCAGCCGGTAGTAATCCTGCTGCAGGATTGGATCGAACTTGTGGTCGTGGCAGCGGGCGCACTGCAGTCCCATTCCGAGAAACGCGTCCGCGGTCGTGTCGGTGAGGTCGTTCAGGATCGTCTGCCGCTGGCCGACCGCGTCGCGCTGGTTGTATTCATAAATCTCATGCGTGAGGTATCCCGTGGCGATCCGCGCCTCGGTGTCGTTCGGCCAGAGTTCGTCGCCGGCAATCTGCTCCTGCACGAAACGATCGTACGGCTTGTCGCGGTTGAGCGAGGCGATGACGTAGTCGCGATAGCGCCAGGCGTTGGGCCGGTAGTCGTCGGCCTTGTACCCATCGCTCTCGGCATAGCGCACCAGATCGAGCCACGGCGTGGCCCAGCGTTCGCCGTAGCGCGGGCTGGCCAGCAGCCGATCGACCACCTTCGCATACGCGTCATCGGAGTTGTCGGCGAGAAACGCGTCGATTTCCGCCGGCGACGGCGGCAGCCCGATCAGATCGAAGTAGGCGCGGCGCAGCAGCGCGGGTTTTTCGGCGCGCGGCGCGGGGGCGAGCCCCTCCGCCTTCAGCCGCGCGAGAATGAAGCGATCGATCTCGTTGCGGCACCAGCCGTCGTCCGCCGGCGGCGTGATGCGCGCGATCGGTTGAAACGCCCACCATTGCCGGTCCTCGGGGCTGATCCCTGGTTTGCGCCGGGCAAACCGCGGGGCTTCCGGCGCCTCGGGCCACACGGCGCCGGCTTTCACCCAATCGGTGATTGTCGCGACCTGCTCCGCCGACAGTCGCTTCCCCTTCGGCGGCATCTGCAGGTCCTCGTTCGTGTAACGAATCGCTTCGATCAGCAGGCTTTTCTCGGGTGCACCGGGGACCAGCACGACACCGGAGTCGCCGCCGGCCAGCGCCGCGGCGCGCGAATCGAGCAGCAGCCCACCTTTGATCTTTTCCGCGGAGTGGCTGTGGCACTTGTAACAGTTGTCGCGCAGGATCGGTTGAACCTGTTGCCGGAAGAATTCGGGATCGGCGGCCTGGCTGGCGGCGCGCGTCACCGCGGGCGCGAACGCGCACAGCAACACAAAGCGCACAACGAATCGAAAGCGCGGCATGGGTAGTGGGGGGAACCGACGCGACGACGGTACGGGTTTGTTCCCGGTGCGCAACTCCTGGCTGCGTCGCCGCCGCCGATCGTCGGCATGGGCCCGCGTTCGCCCTGTAGGCGCGGTGCCCCCACCGCGCGGGAAACCGCCTGCGAACCCGCAACTCGCGGGGTGCCGCCTCCGCCCAGCCTTCGGCGCGCCACTGGCATCTTGCCGCGTCGAAGCCCGCAGGGCGGAGACGGGAGGGCACCCCGCCTGCAAGCGTGTGGATTAACGACGTACTGAATTGCCCGTGGCCTCGATCTGCTGGCGCAGCCGTTCAACCTCGTCCATCAGCCCGAGAATGATGCCGATGCCCGTCAGGTTCACGCCGCACTGGCCGTGCAGGTACGCGACGCGTTGCAGCACGCGAATGGCGTCCTGGTTGAAGTAATAACCCCCGAAATCGGGATCGACCTGCGCCGGCACGAAGCCGCGTTTGTAGCAGACCAGGATCAGATGACGCGGCAACCGCACCAAATGGGCGACGACATCGATCGGGTAGAGCGCGTCCGGAGCCGGAGTGAACCGTTGGAGCGCGTTGAGGTGAACGTCGACGTGAGTGGTCATGTGAGATGTTGCTCGAGTTGCAGGGCACTGCTCATGCCGACCGCGGATTGAAGCGGGAGGTGTGCGCGAGCTTCTCCCAGAGCTGTCGTTCCTCGCTGCCGGGGTTCTTCGGCAGCTGAACATTGGCGACGACGTACAAGTCACCGCGTTCCTCGGTGCCGGGGCGGGGCAGGCCCTGGCCGCGGACGCGCAGCTGCTGGCCGTTGTCGGTCCCCGGCGGTATCCGCACCTTGATCTTGCCGCCGAGGGTGGGCACCTCGACCTGCGTGCCGAGCACGCCTTCCCACGGCGCGAGATCGAGATCGTGGTACAGATCGGCACCGTTGACGCGAAAATCCGGGTGCGCCGCCAGGCGGACGCGCAGAAACAAATCGCCCGCCGCCGCGCCGCCGCTGCCGGGTCCGCCCTTGCCCGGCACACGGATTCGCCGGCCTTCCTGCGCGCCGGGCGGAATGCGGACCTTGAACGATTCCGTCTCCGTTTCGCCGGTTTGGGGATCGACCCGGCGCAGTGTGATCGGCCGAACCGAGCCGTGCATCGCCTCGTCGAGCGTGACCAGCACGTCACCTTCGATGTCCGCGCCGGGTGCCGGATAATCGCCGGCGTCGCGGCTGGCGCCCGCCCGCGCCTGCCGGAACATTTCCTCGACCCCGCCGCCGCCGCGAGCCGCGCCACCGAAATATTGTTCGAAGAAATCGCTGAAGCCCGTGCCACCGAAATGAAACTCCTGCTCGGGCCTGCCGCCACCCGCCGTGGACCAGCGCCGGAACTGCGCGCCGGGCGGCGGTTGAAACTCGCCCCCCTGCCAGTTTGCGCCGAGTTCGTCGTATTTGCGGCGCTTCTCCGGATCGCTGAGGACCTCGTGCGCCTCGTTGATCTCCTTGAACTTGGCTTCCGCCGACTTCTTGTCCTTCGCGACGTCGGGATGATACTGCCGCGCGAGTTTGCGAAAGGCCTTTTTGATGTCGGCCGCGCTCGCGTCCCGAGGGAGGCCCAGCACCGCATAGTAATCTTTGAACTCGACCGCCATGATTTCTTTCGAAGGAAGGCAGAGCGTACCGGGCGGACCCGATCCGTCAAACGGCGCCGGAGCCCCCAGATCGCCACCCGGACTGGGATCGAGCGGCGAGCGGAGGAAGAGCGAAGGCAGAGCGAACCCAGGCGCCGGGATGGCGCCGGGATGGTCCCAGGATGGTGCGAGGATGGCGCCGGCGTCGGGGGAAAGATCGCGTGAGCGCACCCAAAAAAATTTGTGGAGCAGCGCGCGCTGCCCGTCACAGTCGCCGCATGGCCAAATCGCCGCTCGCCGGACTCAACGTGCTGCTGCTCGAGGACGAAGTCGTGTTGCGCAAGCGGCTCGCGGGCTTTCTCGAAAAAGAAGGCGCCGAGGTGACCGCGGTGAACACCGTCGCGGCCGCACGGCAGGCGCTCGACTCGATCGCGTTCGATGCGGCGCTGCTCGACGTTAACCTGCCGGACGGCCGCGGCACGGATTTGCTGCGGGAAAAGCTCTTTCCGCCGACGACCACCGTGATCGTGATGACGGCCGAAGGCGGCATCACCGGGGCGGTCGAGGCGCTGCGGGCGGGCGCGGCGGACTATCTCGTGAAGCCGTTCGACTCCGAGGAACTGCCGGTGCGGTTCGCGCAGGCGCGGCGCACGCGGCAGAGCAAGCGGGCCGATGAATTCCGGCGCGGGCAGGAGAACGAACTGGTGTTCGGGCAGAGCCTGGCCGGCGTGCGCGAGCAGCTGGCGAAAATCACCGCGGCGGATCGCCGGCTGACCGGCTACCTGCCGCCGGTGTTGATCGAGGGCGAAACCGGCACGGGCAAGACGGCGATCGCGCGCTGGATTCACCGCAACGGCCCGCGGGCCGACGAACCGTTGATCGAGTTGAATTGCTCGGCGCTGCCCGACGCGCTGGCGGAAGCCGAGCTGTTCGGACACGAGCGGGGCGCGTTCACCGATGCGAAGACGGCGCGGATCGGCCTGATGGAAGCGGCCGACGGCGGCACGCTCTTTCTCGACGAGCTGCCGAGCCTCGCGCCGGGCTTGCAGGCGAAACTGCTGACGGCGATCGAGGACCACATGCTGCGCCGGGTGGGGGCGTCGCGTGCGATTCCGGTCGACGCCCGCATCATCGCCGCGACCAACGCCGACCTCAACACGCTCGTCGCGGCGGGAAAATTTCGCGAAGATCTGCTGCACCGGCTCGACTTGTTCCGCGTACGGCTGCCGCCACTACGCGAGCGCGGTGACGACATCCTGGTGCTGGCGGAGGAATTGCTGGCCCGCGTGAGCCGCCGTTATGGCGTGAAGCCCGCGCCGATTCCGGCGGAAGGCAGGGCGCGGCTGCTCGCCTACCGCTGGCCCGGCAACGTCCGCGAACTGGCGCACGAGGTCGAACGCGCGGTCGTGTTCGGCGGCGAGCGCGGTCTGACCTTCGGGCACCTGGCGCTCGAGCCGGCGAACCCGGCGCTGAGTTGGATGCGGCCGGATTTCGTCTTTCCCGAGAGCGGATTTTCGTTGGAAACCGCGATCGACGAAATGGTCGGCCGCGCCGTGAGACAGGCCGAGGGCAACGTATCCGCGGCGGCGCGACTGCTGGGCGTTTCCCGCGACGTCGTGCGCTACCGGCTGAAGGGACGCGAGGGCGAAAAAAATGGGGAATAATCCGCGACCAAGACGTGGTTTTGGGATGGTTTCCCCGGAATTCCGGCCGAATTTCGACTGCACTTTGATGGCGCAAGTTGTTCTGGGAAAAAGACTAGTTGCTTAAAACCCGAGTTGGCACGACGAGTGCAAAGGATTGGGCACGTTTTCGTCATGAATCTCGCCAACCACCGCTCGCTCGCCCTCGCGCTTCTCGCGCTGGCGGCTGGCATGGTGGCGACGAACGCGCGGGCGGCCGAACAAAAATCGGATGCCGCCACCACGAAGGAAAAAGCGAAGACGACGGCCAGTTCAGCGGCGAATCTGCAGAAACTGATGGCGCAGCTCACGGCGCAGCGCGACGCGCTCATCGCCGATCACGAGGCGCTGTTGAAGCAGTACAAGGAGGCGACCGAGGCGCAGAAGAAGGAGCTCCTCAAGAAAATGGAATCGCAGCGGAAGGCGTTCGAGGAAGTCACGAGCGCGCTGCAGAAACAAATCGCGGACGAGCGGCGGAAACAGCGCCAGGGCGTGCCGCCCAAGCGGTAATCAATTTAGGCGTAATACACGGCGTAATGTCAGCAAAAGGGCGGTCATCCACGGGTGGCCGCCCTTTCTTTTTTTGCGAGATCGACGGGCGGAATCGGCCGGCTCGATTGTCATCCTGCACGGCATGAAATTGGGGCGCATCTCCCGGTTGACGGTTTTAGCAGTGGGACCGGCGGAGCGTAGCGCCGGCATCTTGCCGGCATTCGTTGGAGCCGGCTCGAAGCCGGCGCTCCTTTTCAGCCGACAACCGGGAGATGCGCCCATGAACTTGCCGGACGATGAACATGGCTTGAGTGGCGCGGTCTCACCGCCCAGCCTCGCCGTTTTATTTCTTCAACCGGTTTCGTGATTTCCTCGATTCGCCTGGCGTCCCGCGTGATCTGTACCGTTGTCGCAACCGGAGGGGGCGCGCTCGCCCAGGCGGCGCCGGCGCCCCCGCCGCCCGCGACCGTCGCCGCACTGCTGGCGTCGCTGCCGAAATGGTCGGCGACCGTGTCGCTCGAAACGAGCTACGGTTACAAGGACAACCTGCTGCTGAGCTACGCCGGCGAGGAACACAGTGCGTTCGCGCGCGGCGGCGTGGAGGCGGTGCTCCTGCGCATTCCGACCGGGCAGTTCGATTACTCGCTCTACCTGCAGGCGGACCGCACCTGGTTTTTCACCGGGCGCACGATGGACCACGAGGCGCAGGCCTGGCTGGTCACGGAGCCGGCGTACCGCTGCGGCGAGGTCCTGCGGATTTCGCTGCCGCTGACGACCTACTACACCGACCGCATATTGGACGTTTCGGATTCGGACGTGGAACGTCTCGTGGCGAAACTCAAGGAGACCGGCGGCATGGCCGGCCCGACCCTGCGCTGGACCATCTCGCCGACGTGGTGGCTGGAGGCGCAAGCCGTGGGTCAGCGCCGGACGTATGAGGATCATGCCTACAACTCCAACCTCGGCGAGGGCGACCTGCGGCTGGGCTGGGCACCGCTCGAACGACTCGAGCTCCGCTTGAGCGGAGCGGAACGCTGGCGCAACTTCGCCCGCCGCGCGCAATACTCGTCGGCGGGACGCGAGCTGCCCGGCACGCACTTGAAGGCGGCCGAACGCGAGGCGGAACTGCGCGCCGACGTGAAGTGGGACGAGGCCGCCCATTGGCGGACCACCACGCGGTTGAGCGGCTCCTGGTATCGCGACAACGGCCCGGCGGGGTATTTCAATTACAACGAAAGGAAGGCCGCGCAGGATCTCGAGTGGCAGGGCGAAGCGTGGTCGGTGCGTTTGACCGGACTGGCCCGGCGGATCGATTACCTCGTGCAGACGGTGGGATTCGGCATCCGGCCCCCGGCGCGGCTGCGCGACGAGTATTCGGCCGAGGTGCACGTGGAACGGAAGCTGTCGAAACAGTGGACGATTTTTGGCACCTACCAGTGGGAGCGCAGCCGGTCGAATGATCGCTTCGCGTCGTACAATGCGAACGAAGGCTTGCTTGGAGTGCGCTGGAGCTGGGAGAAATGATCGGTTCCCTCTGCCATGCCCGCTCCTGTCGTCCCGCCGTCCAACGGTCGCTTCGCGCCCGGGGCGGTGGTGGTGTTGACGGTGCTCGTGTTCGGCGCGGTCGTCGCGCTGGTGACGTTGCGGCTGCGCGAGGAAGTGCGCGCGCAACTGCTGCGGGGCGCCGCCGATCAGCTCGCGGCGGTCGCGACGATGCAGCTGGACAACCGGCTCGAGGAGATGGGGCCCGGCAGCATGGCGGCGGCCGATCTGCCGGGCGCGTTGCTGCTGGCCGCGCTGAAAACCTCCAAGTTTCCCGGCGTGGCCGCCGTCCGCGTATTCGATAACCGGCGACGCCACATCATCGCCTGGCCGGTGGCGGCAAACGACGAGCCGGCCGGCGCCGACTGGGCGGAAATCCAGGCGGGGCGTTCCGTCGCGCGACTGCACCGGGCCATCGACGAGAACACGCTCTCGACCCTCGCGCTGGCCAACCCCGAACCGGTGATCGAGGCCTGGGTGCCGCTGCGGCAAAGCGGGGCGGCCATGATCGGGGCGGCGCAGTTCTGGGTGCGCGGCGAGAACTTCATCAACGAAATGGCGGAGCACGATCGCCGCCTCTGGTTCCAGGCGACGACCGCCTGGCTGATGGGCGCGGTCGTCATCGTCGTCGGGCTGAGCTGGGCATTTCGCCGGCTCGCGGCAGCCAACGCCGCGTTGCGGGCGCGCAGCGAGGATCTGCAGCGCGCAAACCGCGAACTGGTGCTGGCGGCGAAGACCTCGGCGCTGGGGGCCGTGACCGCGCATCTGATGCACGAATTGAAGAATCCGCTCGCCGGCCTCGAGGTCCTCATGGCGGGCCAGGTTGACGCGGCGGGGGACGAGCGGGCCGCGACCGGTGGCGAGATGGCGGCGGCCTCGGAACTCACGCGACGGCTGCGCACGATGGTGAACGACGTCGTGGGCGTGTTGCGCGACGAACAAACCGGGGCGGAGTTCGAACTCACCGCCGGCGACGTCGTCGAGGTGGCGGTGAGGAAGGTGCAACGCGAGGCCAGCGAGCGCGGCGTGACGATCGAGGCGGGTGCGCCGCCGCCGCTGCCCTTCGCCGGCCGGCGCGCGAACCTGGCGATTCTCGTTTTGCGCAATCTGCTGCAAAACGCGCTGGAGGCGACGCCCCGGGGCGGCACCGTGCGCGTGACGGCGCGGGCCGAATCCGGCGGTGGCGTGGAGTTTCTGGTGGAGGATGGTGGCGCCGGCCTGCCGGCGGCGGTGCGCGGACGGCTGTTTCAGCCCTGCGCGAGCACGAAAGTCGGGGGGAGCGGGCTCGGACTGGCGCTCAGTCACCAGTTGGCGCAGCAGGCCGGCGGACGGCTCGAACTCGTGCGCAGCGACGAGCAGGGAACCAGCTTCCGTCTTGTGTTGACGGAAGAGGCGTGATTCGTGCGCAGCCTGCATAAATTTGGCCCATTGTTGATCCCTTTTCCGGTATTTCCGCGCGCGTGGCTACACTGCATGAGTACCTGGCGGATCGTGATTGGCTGCATTGCCGCGGCCGCGGCGCTGCCGGCGCAGGACGGAACATTGCAATGGCCCTTCGCGGTCGGCGGTTACATTTCGTCTTCGTCCCCGGCCGTCAGTCCGGATGGCTCGACGGTGTATGTCGGCGTCGAGGGCAGCAATGGCCGCGGGCGGGTCTTTGCGATCCCGCGCGACGGCAGCCGGCAAAAATGGGTGACGCCGGACCTGCCGCAGCCGATCGTCTCGTCGCCGGCGTTGAGCGGCGATACGCTCTATATCGGCGGCACGGACGGACGGCTCTATGCGCTCAACGCCGAAACCGGCAGCATCCGCTGGCAGAAGGAGGTCGGGGGCTTCATCACGAGTTCCCCCGCCATCGGGGCCGACGGCAGCCTCTATTTCGGCGCCGGGGATCGCAAGCTGCACGCGCTGTCTCCAGTAAACGGAGACGAGCGGTGGGCCTTTCTCATCGATTCGCCCGAGGGCGTCATCGAATCGTCCCCCGCCATCGGTCCGGACGGCACGATCTACGTCGGAGCGTACGATCGTAACCTGTATGCCGTTCGGCCCGACGGCACCGAGCGCTGGCGTTTCCAGACGGGCGGACAGATCTTCAGTTCCCCCGCGGTGGGTGCGGATGGGACGATCTATGTGGGCTCGGACGATCAACGGATGTATGCGATTTCGCCGGAGGGGCAGAAGAAGTGGGACTATCTGACGAATGGCCCGATCCAATCCTCGCCCGCGCTCGGCGCGGATGGGACGATTTTTTTCGCCTCCGACGTTACGTTTTATGCGCTGCGCCCGGATGGCACCGAGGCGTGGAAGAACCCTTATGGTTCGACGACGCAGTCGACCGCGGCGGTGCGGGCGGACGGCACCATCATTTTCGGGGCCGACGACGGCAAGGTGCGCGCGCTGAATCCCGCGGACGGCTCGGCGAAGTGGACGTTCGATACGAAAACCGGCGTGGGCAACTACATCGAATCGTCGCCGGTGATCGCGCCGGATGGATCGATCTACGTCGGCTCGCTCGACGGCAACCTCTACAAGATTGCGGGCAATGGTTCGCCGGCGTCGACTTTTTCCCCCTGGCCGGCGTTTCATCGTGATCCCCAGCGAACCGGTCGGGCGATCGCCACGACGCCGGGGCAGCTTTTCAATTTGTCCACGCGCGCGCAGGTGCCCGCCGGTGAGCCGGTCGTCGTCGGTTTCTTCGTTCAAGGGGTCAGCAGCAAACCGTATTTGTTGCGCGGCATCGGACCCGCGCTGGCCCAGTTCGGCATCAGCGGGTTCATGACCGATCCGCGGCTCGACCTGTATTCGGGCACGCACCTTTTGACGAGCAACGACAACTGGGGCGAATCGCCGCCCGGGTTTGGGATCGCCGACACCACGGAGCGAGTCGGTGCGTTTCCCTTGCCGCCCGGCAGCAGGGATGCGGTGGTCGTGCAGGCGTTGGAACCGGGCCTGTACACGGCGCGCGTCAGCAACAACGAGAACCGCGCCGGCGTGGCGCTGGTCGAGGCTTATGACGCGATCGGCGGCGATCCGACGGCGCGGTTGCTCAACGTCTCGACCCTCGGGCCGGTCGGTGCCATCCGCGAAAACTATCTCGTCGCGGGCGTGTCGGTCGGTGGCACCGGGCCCACCCGTTTGCTCGTGCGCGCCATCGGCCCCGGCCTGGCCCAATTCGGCGTCAGTGGCGTGCTGGCGCGCCCGATGATGACCTTGTACACGAGCGGCGCCACGCCGCAGGCGTTGCGCACGAACAGCGGCTGGATGAGCGAGCGCCTCGGCGGCGACATCGCGGCGGCCGCCCAGACGGTGGCGGCCTTTGCGCTCGCGCCCAACAGCACGGACGCGGCGATGATCGTCACGGTCGATCCAGGAAATTACACGGTGGAGGTGGCCGGGGCGAACGGCACGACGGGACAAGCGCTGGTCGAGCTGTACGTTCTGCCTTAAGACAGTCACCGCCGCCGCATCGGCTACGCATTTCCGCGCCTAGGGATTTTTCCCATCGCGCCGTGCTCGCGGCGCGCGCGACGTGGCCGGGAAACTGCTTGCCACTGCCTAGCCAGCGCGGACACTGCCGACCGCTTATCAGCGCGTAATAGACACTCAGCAACCTTCGCGGGTGAACAACCCGCTTTTCCGGACGATATGGACGACAACGCCCCCAAGGAAAATCCTCCCACGGATTTTAACAAACTCGATCTAAGCCAGCTACAGGGCTTTAGTTTCGGCACGCAATGGACGCAGGAAAAACCTTCTGCGCCGGAGCATCATGAGCATGGAGGTGATCGTCCACGACGGGAAGATCGTCGGGAAGGACCGGGCGGACCGGATCGTCGCGATCGGCGGACATTTCGGCGGCCGGCGGGACCGGGCGGCGAAGGTGGTGGGCCCGGCGGTGCGCCGGCCGGGGGCGCCGAGCGGCGCGATTTTCCCGGCCAGAGGCCACGGCAGGGTGGCGAATATCGGGGCGGTGGGGGTGGCGGCGGCGACTACCGTGGTGGGCCACGGCGCGAAGGCGGCGGGCCGCGTTACGGCTACGGTCAGGGCGGCCAGGGCGGATACGGTCGTCCGATGCAGGATCGCGGGCCGTATGATAGTCCCTATTACAGCGTCACGTTTTATCCGGAGGACACGAGCTTCAACACGCTCGTGCAGACGATTCGGAAGTCGTGCCGCACGGTCGAACTTTTCGAGATCGCCCGCACGGTCGTGGCGAAGCTCGATCGTTTTGTCGTCGTCGTTTCACACAAGCCGCAGCCGGCGTCGGAAGCGGCGGCGCCGCGCAGCGCACCGGGTGCACCCGCTGTACCGACGGAAGCCGCGGCACCGGCGGCACCGAAGCCACGCCCGCAGTTTCACATTTCCGTGCCCGATGGCATCCCGTTCGAGAGCGACGAGGCCGCCATCGCCCACGTGTTGAGCAAGCATCTGGATAAGTTCTTCGAGACGGCGGAGGTCGAGGTGGAACCGCCCAAGGGCAACTTCCAGGTCATCAACAAGTGCGGCGTGACCGGCGAACTGCTGGGGCCGCCGAATTATCATCGGTACAACCAAATCGTGCAGCAGCACTACGCGACGAAAGTCGCGTCGCGCATGTCGCTCGAGGCGTTTCGCAGCCGGATCGAAACGGTGCGCGATCCCGAGGTCGTGAACCAGTGGCTGGCGAAGATGAAGAAGACCACGCGGTACACGTGGAAGCTGAACGGCGCGAAACCGGCCAAGCCGGCGGAGGCGGCAAAGCCAGCCGAGGTACCCCAATCGACCGAGGCACCCCAACCGGCCGAATCTGCGGATGCGGCCGGGGCGACGGCGCCCGCGCCGGAGGCCGCCGCACCGGCGGAAGCGGCCACGGCGGCGCCGCCGCCCTCCACGACACCAACGTTCGATACGCTGGAAGACGCGCGCATGTTCCTGCTGACGCAGGCGCGGGACAAAGTGGTGCGCACGACGGAAAACGCGCGCTTCCACGGCAAGGTGGCCGAGACGATGCCGCCGGGCGAAATTCGCCGGGCGATCGAGGGCGCGTTGGAACGCCAGCGTCGTTTTCCCCTGGATACCGCCAACGCGCTGCGGGGCCGGCTGCGGCGCGAGCACTTCACCATCTTCAAGAAAGGCTCAAAGGGCGTCTCGTACGTCTGCGCGGTGAAGCGGAAGTTCCGCGTGCCGGGCCAGACCTTCGCCGACAGCATCGGGTCGCTGATCTCGTTCATCGAGACCAACCCGATGGTGCGCGCGAGCGAACTGCCGACGAAATTGCTCGGCATCTCGAACCTGCCGCCGAACAAACCGGCCGAGGCGCCGGCTCCGTCCGCGGCGCCAGCCGCTGCCGGGGAGGGCGAGGCCGCACCTGCGCCAGCCGCCACGCCCGAGCCGGCGAAGCCCGACCTGACGCTCGACGAGCGCGCGAAGATTTCCCGACTGCAGGGCGACCTGATGTGGCTCGTGCGCGAAGGTTACGTCACCGAGTTCATCGACGGCCGGCTGTTCGCGCCGCCCCCCGTGGTCGAGGCCCGCAAGAAGGAGATCGAAAACGAAGAGCACGATCCTGAGAACTTCCCGGAAGCTCCGTCCGCGAACGAAGGCGATAGCCGGCCGGCTCCCACCGAACAGGCCGAGGAGTCGCCGGTGGCGCCCGAGGTGGCCGATCAGCAGGTGCCGGCGGCCGACCTGCCGCCGGTGGAGTCCGCCGCGGCGCCAGAGGTCCAGAGTCCGGCGACGGAGCCCGCGCCCGGGCAACGGGAAGGCAGCACCGAAGCGCCCCCTTCGGCGGGCGGCGCTCCCACCGAGGCCGCTGCGCCGCCGCCGGAGGAAAAAAAGGAGGAGGGGAAGGTTCAAAGCTGAAAGCGAACGGAGAAGTTCAAAGTTCATGGCTGAAAGCTGAAAAGGAAGAAAGATTGAAAGGGTCAATTGGTATGCAAACCTGCATCGATTCAAATTTGAAGTTTGTTTGGGTCGCAATCGATCAAAGTTTTTTCCGGAGGACGTACATCACATGGTGTGTGAAAAAGCTCCCATTTGTAAGTATTTTGCCTTTTCCAGACCCTTCGGGGTTATTTTCGATGACGAAGTGTTTCTAATTCTTCCTTCAAGGGTTGCCAATATTTCCTGTCAATTTCTCGCTCCATTTCCTCCTCGATTTTAAGTTTCTTTTCAACATCATCCTGGGTTACCCCTGCTGCATTCATCAGCCACGATCTCGATTCCGGAACCGAATTGAGAGCTTGAGGATGATCTGATCAGATCATCCTCAAGCTCTCAATTCGGTTCCGGAATCGAGATCGTGGCTGATGAATGCAGCAGGGGTAACCCAGGATGATGTTGAAAAGAAACTTAAAATCGAGGAGGAAATGGAGCGAGAAATTGACAGGAAATATTGGCAACCCTTGAAGGAAGAATTAGAAACACTTCGTCATCGAAAATAACCCCGAAGGGTCTGGAAAAGGCAAAATACTTACAAATGGGAGCTTTTTCACACACCATGTGATGTACGTCCTCCGGAAAAAACTTTGATCGATTGCGACCCAAACAAACTTCAAATTTGAATCGATGCAGGTTTGCATACCAATTGACCCTTTCAATCTTTCTTCCTTTTCAGCTTTCAGCCATGAACTTTGAACTTCTCCGTTCGCTTTCAGCTTTGAACCTTCCCCTCCTCCTTTTTTTCCTCCGGCGGCGGCGCAGCGGCCTCGGTGGGAGCGCCGCCCGCCGAAGGGGGCGCTTCGGTGCTGCCTTCCCGTTGCCCGGGCGCGGGCTCCGTCGCCGGACTCTGGACCTCTGGCGCCGCGGCGGACTCCACCGGCGGCAGGTCGGCCGCCGGCACCTGCTGATCGGCCACCTCGGGCGCCACCGGCGACTCCTCGGCCTGTTCGGTGGGAGCCGGCCGGCTATCGCCTTCGTTCGCGGACGGAGCTTCCGGGAAGTTCTCAGGATCGTGCTCTTCGTTTTCGATCTCCTTCTTGCGGGCCTCGACCACGGGGGGCGGCGCGAACAGCCGGCCGTCGATGAACTCGGTGACGTAACCTTCGCGCACGAGCCACATCAGGTCGCCCTGCAGTCGGGAAATCTTCGCGCGCTCGTCGAGCGTCAGGTCGGGCTTCGCCGGCTCGGGCGTGGCGGCTGGCGCAGGTGCGGCCTCGCCCTCCCCGGCAGCGGCTGGCGCCGCGGACGGAGCCGGCGCCTCGGCCGGTTTGTTCGGCGGCAGGTTCGAGATGCCGAGCAATTTCGTCGGCAGTTCGCTCGCGCGCACCATCGGGTTGGTCTCGATGAACGAGATCAGCGACCCGATGCTGTCGGCGAAGGTCTGGCCCGGCACGCGGAACTTCCGCTTCACCGCGCAGACGTACGAGACGCCCTTTGAGCCTTTCTTGAAGATGGTGAAGTGCTCGCGCCGCAGCCGGCCCCGCAGCGCGTTGGCGGTATCCAGGGGAAAACGACGCTGGCGTTCCAACGCGCCCTCGATCGCCCGGCGAATTTCGCCCGGCGGCATCGTCTCGGCCACCTTGCCGTGGAAGCGCGCGTTTTCCGTCGTGCGCACCACTTTGTCCCGCGCCTGCGTCAGCAGGAACATGCGCGCGTCTTCCAGCGTATCGAACGTTGGTGTCGTGGAGGGCGGCGGCGCCGCCGTGGCCGCTTCCGCCGGTGCGGCGGCCTCCGGCGCGGGCGCCGTCGCCCCGGCCGCATCCGCAGATTCGGCCGGTTGGGGTGCCTCGGTCGATTGGGGTACCTCGGCTGGCTTTGCCGCCTCCGCCGGCTTGGCCGGTTTCGCGCCGTTCAGCTTCCACGTGTACCGCGTGGTCTTCTTCATCTTCGCCAGCCACTGGTTCACGACCTCGGGATCGCGCACCGTTTCGATCCGGCTGCGAAACGCCTCGAGCGACATGCGCGACGCGACTTTCGTCGCGTAGTGCTGCTGCACGATTTGGTTGTACCGATGATAATTCGGCGGCCCCAGCAGTTCGCCGGTCACGCCGCACTTGTTGATGACCTGGAAGTTGCCCTTGGGCGGTTCCACCTCGACCTCCGCCGTCTCGAAGAACTTATCCAGATGCTTGCTCAACACGTGGGCGATGGCGGCCTCGTCGCTCTCGAACGGGATGCCATCGGGCACGGAAATGTGAAACTGCGGGCGTGGCTTCGGTGCCGCCGGTGCCGCGGCTTCCGTCGGTACAGCGGGTGCACCCGGTGCGCTGCGCGGCGCCGCCGCTTCCGACGCCGGCTGCGGCTTGTGTGAAACGACGACGACAAAACGATCGAGCTTCGCCACGACCGTGCGGGCGATCTCGAAAAGTTCGACCGTGCGGCACGACTTCCGAATCGTCTGCACGAGCGTGTTGAAGCTCGTGTCCTCCGGATAAAACGTGACGCTGTAATAGGGACTATCATACGGCCCGCGATCCTGCATCGGACGACCGTATCCGCCCTGGCCGCCCTGACCGTAGCCGTAACGCGGCCCGCCGCCTTCGCGCCGTGGCCCACCACGGTAGTCGCCGCCGCCACCCCCACCGCCCCGATATTCGCCACCCTGCCGTGGCCTCTGGCCGGGAAAATCGCGCCGCTCGGCGCCCCCGGCCGGCGCACCGCCGGGCCCACCACCTTCGCCGCCCGGTCCCGCCGGCCGCCGAAATGTCCGCCGATCGCGACGATCCGGTCCGCCCGGTCCTTCCCGACGATCTTCCCGTCGTGGACGATCACCTCCATGCTCATGATGCTCCGGCGCAGAAGGTTTTTCCTGCGTCCATTGCGTGCCGAAACTAAAGCCCTGTAGCTGGCTTAGATCGAGTTTGTTAAAATCCGTGGGAGGATTTTCCTTGGGGGCGTTGTCGTCCATATCGTCCGGAAAAGCGGGTTGTTCACCCGCGAAGGTTGCTGAGTGTCTATTACGCGCTGATAAGCGGTCGGCAGTGTCCGCGCTGGCTAGGCAGTGGCAAGCAGTTTCCCGGCCACGTCGCGCGCGCCGCGAGCACGGCGCGATGGGAAAAATCCCTAGGCGCGGAAATGCGTAGCCGATGCGGCGGCGGTGACTGTCTTAAGGCAGAACGTACAGCTCGACCAGCGCTTGTCCCGTCGTGCCGTTCGCCCCGGCCACCTCCACCGTGTAATTTCCTGGATCGACCGTGACGATCATCGCCGCGTCCGTGCTGTTGGGCGCGAGCGCAAAGGCCGCCACCGTCTGGGCGGCCGCCGCGATGTCGCCGCCGAGGCGCTCGCTCATCCAGCCGCTGTTCGTGCGCAACGCCTGCGGCGTGGCGCCGCTCGTGTACAAGGTCATCATCGGGCGCGCCAGCACGCCACTGACGCCGAATTGGGCCAGGCCGGGGCCGATGGCGCGCACGAGCAAACGGGTGGGCCCGGTGCCACCGACCGACACGCCCGCGACGAGATAGTTTTCGCGGATGGCACCGACCGGCCCGAGGGTCGAGACGTTGAGCAACCGCGCCGTCGGATCGCCGCCGATCGCGTCATAAGCCTCGACCAGCGCCACGCCGGCGCGGTTCTCGTTGTTGCTGACGCGCGCCGTGTACAGGCCCGGTTCCAACGCCTGCACGACCACCGCATCCCTGCTGCCGGGCGGCAAGGGAAACGCACCGACTCGCTCCGTGGTGTCGGCGATCCCAAACCCGGGCGGCGATTCGCCCCAGTTGTCGTTGCTCGTCAAAAGGTGCGTGCCCGAATACAGGTCGAGCCGCGGATCGGTCATGAACCCGCTGATGCCGAACTGGGCCAGCGCGGGTCCGATGCCGCGCAACAAATACGGTTTGCTGCTGACCCCTTGAACGAAGAAACCGACGACGACCGGCTCACCGGCGGGCACCTGCGCGCGCGTGGACAAATTGAAAAGCTGCCCCGGCGTCGTGGCGATCGCCCGACCGGTTCGCTGGGGATCACGATGAAACGCCGGCCAGGGGGAAAAAGTCGACGCCGGCGAACCATTGCCCGCAATCTTGTAGAGGTTGCCGTCGAGCGAGCCGACGTAGATCGATCCATCCGGCGCGATCACCGGCGACGATTCGATGTAGTTGCCCACGCCGGTTTTCGTATCGAACGTCCACTTCGCCGAGCCGTCCGCGGGATTCAGCGCGCGCACCTTGCCGTCGTCGGCCCCGAAAATGATGGTGCCGTCCGCCCGCACCGCCGCGGTCGACTGCGTCGTCGAACCATAAGGGTTCTTCCACGCCTCGGTGCCATCCGGGCGCAGCGCATAAAACGTAACGTCGGAGGCGAAAAAAATCGTCCCATCCGCGCCGAGCGCGGGCGAGGATTGGATCGGGCCATTCGTCAGATAGTCCCACTTCTTCTGCCCCTCCGGCGAAATCGCATACATCCGTTGATCGTCCGAGCCCACATAGATCGTCCCATCCGCACCCACCGCGGGGGAACTGAAGATCTGTCCGCCCGTCTGGAAACGCCAGCGCTCGGTGCCGTCGGGCCGAACGGCATACAGGTTACGATCGTACGCTCCGACGTAGATCGTGCCGTCCGGACCGATGGCGGGGGACGATTCGATGACGCCCTCGGGCGAATCGATGAGAAAGGCCCACCGCTCGTCTCCGTTTACTGGAGACAGCGCGTGCAGCTTGCGATCCCCGGCGCCGAAATAGAGGCTGCCGTCGGCCCCGATGGCGGGGGAACTCGTGATGAAGCCCCCGACCTCCTTCTGCCAGCGGATGCTGCCGGTTTCGGCGTTGAGCGCATAGAGCCGTCCGTCCGTGCCGCCGATATAGAGCGTATCGCCGCTCAACGCCGGCGACGAGACGATCGGCTGCGGCAGGTCCGGCGTCACCCATTTTTGCCGGCTGCCGTCGCGCGGGATCGCAAAGACCCGCCCGCGGCCATTGCTGCCCTCGACGCCGACATACACCGTCGAGCCATCCGGACTGACGGCCGGGGACGAAGACGAAATGTAACCGCCGACCGCGAAGGGCCATTGCAATGTTCCGTCCTGCGCCGGCAGCGCCGCGGCCGCGGCAATGCAGCCAATCACGATCCGCCAGGTACTCATGCAGTGTAGCCACGCGCGCGGAAATACCGGAAAAGGGATCAACAATGGGCCAAATTTATGCAGGCTGCGCACGAATCACGCCTCTTCCGTCAACACAAGACGGAAGCTGGTTCCCTGCTCGTCGCTGCGCACGAGTTCGAGCCGTCCGCCGGCCTGCTGCGCCAACTGGTGACTGAGCGCCAGTCCGAGCCCGCTCCCCCCGACTTTCGTGCTCGCGCAGGGCTGAAACAGCCGTCCGCGCACCGCCGCCGGCAGGCCGGCGCCACCATCCTCCACCAGAAACTCCACGCCACCGCCGGATTCGGCCCGCGCCGTCACGCGCACGGTGCCGCCCCGGGGCGTCGCCTCCAGCGCGTTTTGCAGCAGATTGCGCAAAACGAGAATCGCCAGGTTCGCGCGCCGGCCGGCGAAGGGCAGCGGCGGCGGCGCACCCGCCTCGATCGTCACGCCGCGCTCGCTGGCCTCGCGTTGCACCTTCCTCACCGCCACCTCGACGACGTCGCCGGCGGTGAGTTCGAACTCCGCCCCGGTTTGTTCGTCGCGCAACACGCCCACGACGTCGTTCACCATCGTGCGCAGCCGTCGCGTGAGTTCCGAGGCCGCCGCCATCTCGCCACCGGTCGCGGCCCGCTCGTCCCCCGCCGCGTCAACCTGGCCCGCCATGAGGACCTCGAGGCCGGCGAGCGGATTCTTCAATTCGTGCATCAGATGCGCGGTCACGGCCCCCAGCGCCGAGGTCTTCGCCGCCAGCACCAGTTCGCGGTTTGCGCGCTGCAGATCCTCGCTGCGCGCCCGCAACGCGGCGTTGGCTGCCGCGAGCCGGCGAAATGCCCAGCTCAGCCCGACGACGATGACGACCGCGCCCATCAGCCAGGCGGTCGTCGCCTGGAACCAGAGGCGGCGATCGTGCTCCGCCATTTCGTTGATGAAGTTCTCGCCGCGCACCCAGAACTGCGCCGCCCCGATCATGGCCGCCCCGCTTTGCCGCAGCGGCACCCAGGCCTCGATCACCGGTTCGGGGTTGGCCAGCGCGAGGGTCGAGAGCGTGTTCTCGTCGATGGCCCGGTGCAGTCGCGCGACGGAACGCCCCGCCTGGATTTCCGCCCAGTCGGCGCCGGCCGGCTCGTCGTTTGCCGCCACCGGCCAGGCGATGATGTGGCGTCGCCGGTTATCGAATACGCGGACGGCGGCCACGCCGGGAAACTTGGAGGTTTTCAGCGCGGCCAGCAGCAACGCGCCCGGCAGATCGGCCGCCGCCATGCTGCCGGGCCCCATCTCCTCGAGCCGGTTGTCCAGCTGCATCGTCGCGACCGCCGCGAGCTGATCGGCGGCGCCCCGCAGCAGTTGCGCGCGCACTTCCTCGCGCAGCCGCAACGTCACCAGCGCGACGACCGCGCCGAACACGAGCACCGTCAACACCACCACCGCCCCGGGCGCGAAGCGACCGTTGGACGGCGGGACGACAGGAGCGGGCATGGCAGAGGGAACCGATCATTTCTCCCAGCTCCAGCGCACTCCAAGCAAGCCTTCGTTCGCATTGTACGACGCGAAGCGATCATTCGACCGGCTGCGCTCCCACTGGTAGGTGCCAAAAATCGTCCACTGTTTCGACAGCTTCCGTTCCACGTGCACCTCGGCCGAATACTCGTCGCGCAGCCGCGCCGGGGGCCGGATGCCGAATCCCACCGTCTGCACGAGGTAATCGATCCGCCGGGCCAGTCCGGTCAAACGCACCGACCACGCTTCGCCCTGCCACTCGAGATCCTGCGCGGCCTTCCTTTCGTTGTAATTGAAATACCCCGCCGGGCCGTTGTCGCGATACCAGGAGCCGCTCAACCGCGTGGTGGTCCGCCAATGGGCGGCCTCGTCCCACTTCACGTCGGCGCGCAGTTCCGCCTCGCGTTCGGCCGCCTTCAAGTGCGTGCCGGGCAGCTCGCGTCCCGCCGACGAGTATTGCGCGCGGCGGGCGAAGTTGCGCCAGCGTTCCGCTCCGCTCAAGCGGAGCTCGAGTCGTTCGAGCGGTGCCCAGCCCAGCCGCAGGTCGCCCTCGCCGAGGTTGGAGTTGTAGGCATGATCCTCATACGTCCGGCGCTGACCCACGGCTTGCGCCTCCAGCCACCACGTCGGCGAGATGGTCCAGCGCAGGGTCGGGCCGGCCATGCCGCCGGTCTCCTTGAGTTTCGCCACGAGACGTTCCACGTCCGAATCCGAAACGTCCAATATGCGGTCGGTGTAGTAGGTCGTCAGCGGCAGCGAAATCCGCAGGACCTCGCCGCAGCGGTACGCCGGCTCCGTGACCAGCCAGGCCTGCGCCTCGTGGTCCATCGTGCGCCCGGTGAAAAACCAGGTGCGGTCCGCCTGCAGGTAGAGCGAGTAATCGAACTGCCCGGTCGGAATGCGCAGGAGCACCGCCTCCACGCCGCCGCGCGCGAACGCACTGTGTTCCTCGCCGGCGTAGCTCAGCAGCAGGTTGTCCTTGTAACCGTAGCTCGTTTCGAGCGACACGGTCGCCGACCATTTCGGCAGCGACGCCAGCAGTGCGGCGACGGTCGCGGGCGGCGGGGGCGCCGGCGCCGCCTGGGCGAGCGCGCCCCCTCCGGTTGCGACAACGGTACAGATCACGCGGGACGCCAGGCGAATCGAGGAAATCACGAAACCGGTTGAAGAAATAAAACGGCGAGGCTGGGCGGTGAGACCGCGCCACTCAAGCCATGTTCATCGTCCGGCAAGTTCATGGGCGCATCTCCCGGTTGTCGGCTGAAAAGGAGCGCCGGCTTCGAGCCGGCTCCAACGAATGCCGGCAAGATGCCGGCGCTACGCTCCGCCGGTCCCACTGCTAAAACCGTCAACCGGGAGATGCGCCCCAATTTCATGCCGTGCAGGATGACAATCGAGCCGGCCGATTCCGCCCGTCGATCTCGCAAAAAAAGAAAGGGCGGCCACCCGTGGATGACCGCCCTTTTGCTGACATTACGCCGTGTATTACGCCTAAATTGATTACCGCTTGGGCGGCACGCCCTGGCGCTGTTTCCGCCGCTCGTCCGCGATTTGTTTCTGCAGCGCGCTCGTGACTTCCTCGAACGCCTTCCGCTGCGATTCCATTTTCTTGAGGAGCTCCTTCTTCTGCGCCTCGGTCGCCTCCTTGTACTGCTTCAACAGCGCCTCGTGATCGGCGATGAGCGCGTCGCGCTGCGCCGTGAGCTGCGCCATCAGTTTCTGCAGATTCGCCGCTGAACTGGCCGTCGTCTTCGCTTTTTCCTTCGTGGTGGCGGCATCCGATTTTTGTTCGGCCGCCCGCGCGTTCGTCGCCACCATGCCAGCCGCCAGCGCGAGAAGCGCGAGGGCGAGCGAGCGGTGGTTGGCGAGATTCATGACGAAAACGTGCCCAATCCTTTGCACTCGTCGTGCCAACTCGGGTTTTAAGCAACTAGTCTTTTTCCCAGAACAACTTGCGCCATCAAAGTGCAGTCGAAATTCGGCCGGAATTCCGGGGAAACCATCCCAAAACCACGTCTTGGTCGCGGATTATTCCCCATTTTTTTCGCCCTCGCGTCCCTTCAGCCGGTAGCGCACGACGTCGCGGGAAACGCCCAGCAGTCGCGCCGCCGCGGATACGTTGCCCTCGGCCTGTCTCACGGCGCGGCCGACCATTTCGTCGATCGCGGTTTCCAACGAAAATCCGCTCTCGGGAAAGACGAAATCCGGCCGCATCCAACTCAGCGCCGGGTTCGCCGGCTCGAGCGCCAGGTGCCCGAAGGTCAGACCGCGCTCGCCGCCGAACACGACCGCGCGTTCGACCTCGTGCGCCAGTTCGCGGACGTTGCCGGGCCAGCGGTAGGCGAGCAGCCGCGCCCTGCCTTCCGCCGGAATCGGCGCGGGCTTCACGCCATAACGGCGGCTCACGCGGGCCAGCAATTCCTCCGCCAGCACCAGGATGTCGTCACCGCGCTCGCGTAGTGGCGGCAGCCGTACGCGGAACAAGTCGAGCCGGTGCAGCAGATCTTCGCGAAATTTTCCCGCCGCGACGAGCGTGTTGAGGTCGGCGTTGGTCGCGGCGATGATGCGGGCGTCGACCGGAATCGCACGCGACGCCCCCACCCGGCGCAGCATGTGGTCCTCGATCGCCGTCAGCAGTTTCGCCTGCAAGCCCGGCGCGAGGCTCGGCAGCTCGTCGAGAAAGAGCGTGCCGCCGTCGGCCGCTTCCATCAGGCCGATCCGCGCCGTCTTCGCATCGGTGAACGCGCCCCGCTCGTGTCCGAACAGCTCGGCTTCCGCCAGCGCGTCGGGCAGCGCCGAGCAATTCAACTCGATCAACGGTTCGTCGGCCCGCGGGCCGTTGCGGTGAATCCAGCGCGCGATCGCCGTCTTGCCCGTGCCGGTTTCGCCCTCGATCAACACCGGCGGCAGGTAGCCGGTCAGCCGGCGATCCGCCGCGGTGATTTTCGCCAGCTGCTCGCGCACGCCGGCCAGGCTCTGCCCGAACACCAGTTCGTTCTCCTGCCCGCGCCGGAATTCATCGGCCCGCTTGCTCTGCCGCGTGCGCCGCGCCTGCGCGAACCGCACCGGCAGTTCCTCGGAGTCGAACGGCTTCACGAGATAGTCCGCCGCGCCCGCCCGCAGCGCCTCGACCGCCCCGGTGATGCCGCCTTCGGCCGTCATCACGATCACGGTGGTCGTCGGCGGAAAGAGCTTTTCCCGCAGCAAATCCGTGCCGCGGCCGTCCGGCAGGTTAACGTCGAGCAGCGCCGCATCGAACGCGATCGAGTCGAGCGCCTGCCGTGCGGCCGCGACGGTGTTCACCGCGGTCACCTCGGCGCCTTCTTTTTCGAGAAAGCCCGCGAGCCGCTTGCGCAACACGACTTCGTCCTCGAGCAGCAGCACGTTGAGTCCGGCGAGCGGCGATTTGGCCATGCGGCGACTGTGACGGGCAGCGCGCGCTGCTCCACAAATTTTTTTGGGTGCGCTCACGCGATCTTTCCCCCGACGCCGGCGCCATCCTCGCACCATCCTGGGACCATCCCGGCGCCATCCCGGCGCCTGGGTTCGCTCTGCCTTCGCTCTTCCTCCGCTCGCCGCTCGATCCCAGTCCGGGTGGCGATCTGGGGGCTCCGGCGCCGTTTGACGGATCGGGTCCGCCCGGTACGCTCTGCCTTCCTTCGAAAGAAATCATGGCGGTCGAGTTCAAAGATTACTATGCGGTGCTGGGCCTCCCTCGGGACGCGAGCGCGGCCGACATCAAAAAGGCCTTTCGCAAACTCGCGCGGCAGTATCATCCCGACGTCGCGAAGGACAAGAAGTCGGCGGAAGCCAAGTTCAAGGAGATCAACGAGGCGCACGAGGTCCTCAGCGATCCGGAGAAGCGCCGCAAATACGACGAACTCGGCGCAAACTGGCAGGGGGGCGAGTTTCAACCGCCGCCCGGCGCGCAGTTCCGGCGCTGGTCCACGGCGGGTGGCGGCAGGCCCGAGCAGGAGTTTCATTTCGGTGGCACGGGCTTCAGCGATTTCTTCGAACAATATTTCGGTGGCGCGGCTCGCGGCGGCGGCGGGGTCGAGGAAATGTTCCGGCAGGCGCGGGCGGGCGCCAGCCGCGACGCCGGCGATTATCCGGCACCCGGCGCGGACATCGAAGGTGACGTGCTGGTCACGCTCGACGAGGCGATGCACGGCTCGGTTCGGCCGATCACACTGCGCCGGGTCGATCCCCAAACCGGCGAAACGGAGACGGAATCGTTCAAGGTCCGCATTCCGCCCGGCGCGCAGGAAGGCCGGCGAATCCGTGTGCCGGGCAAGGGCGGACCCGGCAGCGGCGGCGCGGCGGCGGGCGATTTGTTTCTGCGCGTCCGCCTGGCGGCGCACCCGGATTTTCGCGTCAACGGTGCCGATCTGTACCACGATCTCGATCTCGCGCCGTGGGAAGGCGTGCTCGGCACGCAGGTCGAGGTGCCCACCCTCGGCGGCAAGATCAAGGTGCGGATACCGCCGGGGACCGACAACGGCCAGCAGCTGCGCGTCCGCGGCCAGGGCCTGCCCCGCCCCGGCACCGAGGAACGCGGTGACTTGTACGTCGTCGCCAATGTTCAGCTGCCGAAGAACCCCGGCAGCGAGGAACGACAGCTCTGGGAGAAGCTCGCGCACACCTCCCGCTTCAATCCGCGGTCGGCATGAGCAGTGCCCTGCAACTCGAGCAACATCTCACATGACCACTCACGTCGACGTTCACCTCAACGCGCTCCAACGGTTCACTCCGGCTCCGGACGCGCTCTACCCGATCGATGTCGTCGCCCATTTGGTGCGGTTGCCGCGTCATCTGATCCTGGTCTGCTACAAACGCGGCTTCGTGCCGGCGCAGGTCGATCCCGATTTCGGGGGTTATTACTTCAACCAGGACGCCATTCGCGTGCTGCAACGCGTCGCGTACCTGCACGGCCAGTGCGGCGTGAACCTGACGGGCATCGGCATCATTCTCGGGCTGATGGACGAGGTTGAACGGCTGCGCCAGCAGATCGAGGCCACGGGCAATTCAGTACGTCGTTAATCCACACGCTTGCAGGCGGGGTGCCCTCCCGTCTCCGCCCTGCGGGCTTCGACGCGGCAAGATGCCAGTGGCGCGCCGAAGGCTGGGCGGAGGCGGCACCCCGCGAGTTGCGGGTTCGCAGGCGGTTTCCCGCGCGGTGGGGGCACCGCGCCTACAGGGCGAACGCGGGCCCATGCCGACGATCGGCGGCGGCGACGCAGCCAGGAGTTGCGCACCGGGAACAAACCCGTACCGTCGTCGCGTCGGTTCCCCCCACTACCCATGCCGCGCTTTCGATTCGTTGTGCGCTTTGTGTTGCTGTGCGCGTTCGCGCCCGCGGTGACGCGCGCCGCCAGCCAGGCCGCCGATCCCGAATTCTTCCGGCAACAGGTTCAACCGATCCTGCGCGACAACTGTTACAAGTGCCACAGCCACTCCGCGGAAAAGATCAAAGGTGGGCTGCTGCTCGATTCGCGCGCCGCGGCGCTGGCCGGCGGCGACTCCGGTGTCGTGCTGGTCCCCGGTGCACCCGAGAAAAGCCTGCTGATCGAAGCGATTCGTTACACGAACGAGGACCTGCAGATGCCGCCGAAGGGGAAGCGACTGTCGGCGGAGCAGGTCGCGACAATCACCGATTGGGTGAAAGCCGGCGCCGTGTGGCCCGAGGCGCCGGAAGCCCCGCGGTTTGCCCGGCGCAAACCAGGGATCAGCCCCGAGGACCGGCAATGGTGGGCGTTTCAACCGATCGCGCGCATCACGCCGCCGGCGGACGACGGCTGGTGCCGCAACGAGATCGATCGCTTCATTCTCGCGCGGCTGAAGGCGGAGGGGCTCGCCCCCGCGCCGCGCGCCGAAAAACCCGCGCTGCTGCGCCGCGCCTACTTCGATCTGATCGGGCTGCCGCCGTCGCCGGCGGAAATCGACGCGTTTCTCGCCGACAACTCCGATGACGCGTATGCGAAGGTGGTCGATCGGCTGCTGGCCAGCCCGCGCTACGGCGAACGCTGGGCCACGCCGTGGCTCGATCTGGTGCGCTATGCCGAGAGCGATGGGTACAAGGCCGACGACTACCGGCCCAACGCCTGGCGCTATCGCGACTACGTCATCGCCTCGCTCAACCGCGACAAGCCGTACGATCGTTTCGTGCAGGAGCAGATTGCCGGCGACGAACTCTGGCCGAACGACACCGAGGCGCGGATCGCCACGGGATACCTCACGCATGAGATTTATGAATACAACCAGCGCGACGCGGTCGGCCAGCGGCAGACGATCCTGAACGACCTCACCGACACGACCGCGGACGCGTTTCTCGGAATGGGACTGCAGTGCGCCCGCTGCCACGACCACAAGTTCGATCCAATCCTGCAGCAGGATTACTACCGGCTGCAGGCGTTTTTCGCGGCGTTGCAGCATCCGGCCGAGGTGCCGGTGGCGACCGCGACGCAGCGGGCCGAATACGAGCGCAAGCTGGCGCGCTGGGAGGCGGAGACGGCGGACCTGCGGCGGCAGCTGGCCGAGATTGACGCGCCGTATCGCCAGAAGGCGGAGGACGACGCGATCGCGAAATTCCCGCCGGAAACCCGCGCGATGCTGGCGAAACCGGCCGCCGAGCGGACTCCGTTCGAGCAGCAAATTGCCGCGCTGATGTGGAAACAGGTCGAGTACGAATGGGAGGAGAAGCGATTTGCGAGCCGCGTGAAGGAGCCGGCGAAGTCGCGGCGTACGGCGCTGCTGACGCAGTTGAAGAAGTTCGATCAGCACAAACCCGAGCCGCTGCCGCTCGCGCTGGCGGCGACGGACATCGCCCCGGCCGCTCCCCCCGTGACGATCCCGAAAAAGCCGGCGCTGGGCGAAATTGCTCCCGGCTACCTGACGATTCTCGAAGCAGCGCCGGCCCGGATCGACCCGGTCGGGACGGGCACCACCGGCCGCCGCACGGCGCTCGCCCGCTGGATCACCCGACCGGAAAATCCGTTGACGAGCCGGGTAATCGTGAACCGGATCTGGCAGGGCCATTTCGGCCGCGGGCTGGCGGTGAATCCGAGCGACTTCGGCCACCTCGGGGAAAAGCCCTCGCACCCCGAACTGCTGGACTGGCTCGCGCGCAGCTTCGTCGAAAACGGGTGGAGCATGAAAAAGCTGCACCGCCTCATCGTCACGTCGGCCACTTACCTGCAGTCCGCCGCCAACCCGATCGCGGAACAAGCCAGGCTGAAGGATCCGGAAAACCGCCTGCTGTGGCGCGCGCCGGTGCGGCGACTCGACGCGGAGCAGATTCGCGACGCGGTGCTGGCCGCCACCGGCGAACTGCAGCTGCGCGACGGCGGACCGAGCGTCGACAACGAGGTGCCCGCACGCTCGATTTACCTGAAAGTGCGGCGCAACCGGCATGATCCGGTGCTGGACGTTTTCGATTTGCCCGAGCGGTTCGTGAGCACGCCCGACCGGAATGTCACGACGACCTCGACCCAGTCATTGCTGATGTTCAACGGCACCTGGGCGGAGGAGCGCGCGACGGTATTTGCCCAGCGGTTACGCGCGGCGCGCGGCGCGGACGAAACGAAAATCGTCGCCGACGCTTACCGGCTCGCGTTTGGCCGGCAGGCCAACGCCACCGAGCTGGCGACCGCGCGCCAGTTCCTCGACGAACAATCCGTGCGGATCAACGTGAAGGAACCCGAGGAGGAAGTCGTCCCCTTCGTGGCGGAAAAGATGCGGTTCCGCGATGGCTCAGCGGCGGTGATCGCGGCGGGCAGCCTGCAGGAGCGGCTGGTGGTGCCGGACACGCCCGCCGCGCCGAAGGGCGAATTCACGATCGAGGCGTACATCAATCTCAAATCGGCCATCGATTCCGATGCCGTCCACACGATCGTGGCGCAAGGCGGCGCCAAGGGGGGCGAGCCCGGCTGGGTCTTCGGCGTGACGGGCAAGCGTTCGCCCATGCCGCAGACGCTGGTATTGAAGTTGTTCTCCGACGCGAAGTCTCCGGTAGCCCGGGTCGCTGATCCGGGCCGCCCGGCCTCAGCGAGCCCGGCTGCCAGCGACGACGCGCAGATCATTTTCTCCGGTCTCCACATCGATCAAGACGTGCCCTACTTCGTCGGCGTCTCGGTGCGGCTGAACGACGCGAGCGAACAAGGGATCACGTTTTTCGCGAAGGACCTCACCGATAGCGACGACCCGCTGCGCAAGGTGCAGGTGATGCACGCCGCCGTTAACCCGCTCACCGGTCAAGTGCCGCTGGTGATTGGCGGGCCCCTGCGCGGCTCCCAGAATATTTTCGAAGGGCTGATCGACGATGTGCGGTTGTCGGAGACGGCCCTGGGCCCGGACGATCTGCTGCTGAACAACCCGAGCGTGCGCGCGAACACGATGGGCTATTGGAAGTTCGAGACCAAAACCGATCCGTTCAGCGACAGCTCCCATCACGGGCACTCGGTCGAGGCCAAGACCGTGCGCCGGATGCGGCCCGACCCGCGCAGCGTCGCGTTCACCGATTTCTGCCACGTGCTGCTCAACGCGAATGAATTCCTGTATGTGGAATAACGGAGAATTGGCATTTCTCGAATGCGCTCGTTTTGAGTCACAGAGCTCACCGAGGACAAGCCTGAGGACACAGAGGAAAATCATGTTTCGCTCTGTGACCTCCGGCTCGACCTCTGTGCACTCTGTGACCAACGGATTGGCGGTTGCCGTCGAAACATTCCGCCACTTGCCACGCGAACCTCGCACCCCCACCCCATGAGCGCTGACTCCTCCTTCTGTGGTCGTCGTGACACCGCGCTCACGCGCCGGGATTTTCTCGCGCGGGCGGGCGGCGGATTTGGCGCACTCGCGCTGATGGATCTGCTGCAGCGGACGCAACTGGCGGCGGCTCCCGGTGCCGTGGTCAACCCGCTCGCGCCGCGTCCCGGGCCGCATGCCGCGCGCGCGAAAAGCGTGATCTTCCTCTTCATGGAGGGCGGCCCGAGCCACATCGATCTCTTCGATCCGAAGCCGCTGTTGCAGGAACTCGCCGGCAAGCCGATTCCGCCGAGCTTCGGCCGGGTCATCACCGCGATGGGCGAGTTCGACTCGCCGATTCTCGCCTCGAAACGTGCGTGGAAGCGGCACGGCGAATCCGGCATCTGGGTGAGCGACTGGCTGCCGCACACGGCGACGATGGTCGACGACATCGCGGTCATCCGCTCGTGCGTCGCCGACGGCATCAACCATTCGGCGGGCGTGTGCCAGATGAACACCGGTTCGGTGATCGCGGGCCGGCCGTCGCTGGGGGCGTGGGTCACTTACGGGCTTGGGACGGAAAACCAGAATCTGCCCGCGTTTGTGGTGATGCAGGACGAACCGTCGACCGTGATCAACGGCCCCCGCAATTGGGGCAGCGGTTTCATGCCGGCGGTGTACCAGGGCACGCGCATCACGCCGAGCAGCGAGCCGATCGCGAACCTGAATCCGCCGGAGGGAATCAGCGATGCGCAGCAGCGCGGGAAACTCGATTTCCTGACGGCGATGAATCGCCAGCACGCCACGGCGCACCCCGTGCAAGCCGAACTCGAGGCGCGCATCGCCAGCTACGAACTCGCCTTCCGCATGCAGGCCGAGGCGCCGGACGCGGTCGACCTCGCGAAGGAGACCGCGGCGACGAAGGCCTTGTATGGGATGGACGAAAAGGCGACCGCGGGGTTCGGCCAAATGTGCCTGCTCGCGCGACGGCTCGTCGAGCGCGGGGTGCGCTTCGTGCAACTCTACAGCGGCGCCGGCAGCAAATGGGACGCGCACAGCGACATCGAAGGCAACCACTCGCGGCTCTGTCGCGCCACCGACAAGCCGATCGCCGGGCTCCTGCGGGATCTGAAGGCGCGCGGCCTGCTCGAGGACACGCTCGTCGTCTGGGGCGGCGAATTCGGCCGCACGCCGATGAGCGAAAAAGGCACCGGCCGCGATCACAATGCCACCGGCTTCACGATGTGGATGGCCGGCGGCGGCGTGAAAGGCGGTCAGACGATCGGCGCCACGGACGAGGTGGGATTGCACGCGATTCAGGACCGGCTGCACGTGCACGACCTGCACGCGACGATACTCTGGCTGCTCGGGCTGGATAACATGAGCCTCGTCTACAGCTACAAGGGCCGCCCCGAACGCCCGACGCTGAACGAGGGCGAGGCTTTCAAGCGAATCGTCGGCGCGTGAAACGCGCTCGGCGCCGGCCGCGATTCGAATGCCTTTCGGCGGGGTCGGGAGACCCCGCCCTACATGGCCCACCGCCGCGCGTCTCGGCCCCTCACAACCTCCCGTCGATCCCGAACACCAGCTTCGGATCGAACGTGCGCAGATTCACCACGCGATCGGGGAAGGCGGCGTATACATTGTCGAGCGGCGCGGCGAAGACGTTCTCCACGTCGAAGAAGAGGCTCAGCCGCCGCGACACCGCGTAGCGCGACTTCCAGTTCACGATCGTCCGTGCCTTCTGGAACTGCACCAGCGCCGGGTTGGAGTTGTCGCTCGTCTTGTATTCGCTTCGCCACGTCGCGAGCACGCGCAGGTCGAAGCCGTATCCGCGCCAGCTGATGCCGCCGTTCGCCGTCCGGTCGACGAAACCGGTCAGCCGGCGATTCTGGCCCTTGGTGTTGAGCTTGGTGAAATTCGCGTTCACGCCGAGTCCCTTCGCCCAGCCAGGCAGCATCACGAGCTGCTGCTGGAACGCGACCTCCAGCCCGTCGATCTGGGCGGCCCCGGCGTTCACCTGCGTGGTCAGCGTGTAGCCTTCGTATTGCCCGTCGAAGCCGTTGTTCGGCCCACCGCCGATGATCTGGCCGGTGTCGGTGCGGATGTAATCCTTGATCTTCTTCCGGAATGCGCCGGCGGACACCATCCCCTGCGAGGGGAAATAGTATTCCGCGCTCAGGTCGTAATTATTTGAATACTGCGGTTTGAGGCCCGGATTGCTGGCGGTGACGCGCTGCGTGTCGTCGTTCACCGTGTTGTTGGGGATGATGCTGTCGAACGCCGGCCGGCCGATGCCGTTCGACCAGCTCGCCCGCGTGACCAGCCCGGCGAAGGGCTCGTACTTCAGATGCACGCTCGGGAAATAGTTCCGATAGCGTCCCTCGTTCCGGGCGCGATTGCCCCACTCCGCCGCGATCCGCCGCCGCGTCTCCTCCGGCGTCAACGGCCCGACGAACGCCGCGCGGCGCGCCTTCTCCGCGGGCGAAACATACTGCAACGGCCCGTCGCCCGTGTCGCGCGTGTCCTCCAGGCGCACGCCGCCCAGCACGGAAACGCGGTTCAGCCGGACGTTGCCGAGCACATAGGCGCCGGCCACGTTCTCGGTGATCTGGCGGTTGAACTGATACCAGGTCTGCGCGTTCGAGGTGACGTTCAGCGCCCACAGCTGCGGATAGGCCTTCTGGTGGTGCGCGACCGCGTACGGATCCGGCCACGGCGGCACGCCGCCGCGCGCGGCGTAGCTCTTCTCGTCGTCCCCGTGATAGCCACTTCGATCGAAAAACTGCCCGAGGTTCTGATTGTCGTCGGCGGTGCCGACGATCCCATCCGGCCCCGCAAACGTGTACGCATAGCTGTTGCGCTCGGTCTTCCGCTCCTGCCGCTGATACGAAAACCCGGCCTTGAGATACGCCGGGAGCGTGAACGGGAGCACCTTGCGCACGTTGAATTTTCCCGCCGCCACCATGTCGTGGCCGGTCATGTCGCCCTGCGAGAGCGTCAGGCCGGTGTAGTTGTTGAGGTCGTACATGTCCAGGCCCTGCGTCTGGGTGATGGTCGGCGACTCGAGATCGCGCGAACGATCCACGATCCAGCCGATGTTGTTCAACCGCACCGCGACCGTGCCCTTGGGCCGCGAGTTGTAGTGCTCGTTGTTGTGCGAGACGTCGTACCAGTTCGACGACTTCGAGTAGCTCGCCATGTAGTCGATGTCCAGGCCGGGCAGCCGATGCCGCACGATCGGATTGAACAGATAGGTGCGGCCCGACTTGTCGTTCGTCGCGATGTTGAGATCGCTGAACGTGCTCGTGCCGCCGGCGAAGATCCGCGTCCGCCTGTTGCTGTAATCGGGGTGGATGAAACCGCCGCCGGTGCGGTTGCCGGCCGCATCGACCGTGGCAAGCGCGGCCGCCGGATTCGTGTTCGCCGCCGCCGGCAGCGTGTACGCCAGGTTGTTCGAGCGCGTGTCGTTGTTCTCGTGGAAAAAATTGTACGAGGTGCTGAACGAAATCGTCGTGCGTTCGCTCCAGCGGTAATCGATCTTCGCCCCGGTCGCCACGCGCGTGCGAATCGCCCCGGACACCCGGCGCTGCACCTGCTGCGTGTAGGTCGGCCCCGCCGTCGGTTCGCGGCCCTGCGCCTGCAGGATCGTGCGACCGCCACCGGGTTTGCTGAACATCGTGCCGGTCAGCGTCAGTCCGATGTTCTGTTTTGCGCCGAGCACGTCGGAGTAGCGCAGGTTGATCGAGGGCCCGTACGGCACGACCGGCATCTTCCAGGTCGCGCCGTGGCTGATCCGGTTCGGGCCCGTCACGGCGCCCAGGCTGTAGTTCACCCGCCGGCCGGCCTTCGAATCGAACGCGCTCTTCGTCACCAGGTTCACGCTGCCGCCGATCGAGTCGGCGTCCATGTCGGGCGTCGCCGCCTTCGTCACCTCGATCATCTCGATGTTGCCGAGCGACGCCTGCTCGAACTCGAACGCGCGGCCGAAGTTGCCTGACTGCGCCGTGGCCACCTTCATGCCGTCCATCGTGACCGAGTTCAGATCGGCCGACACGCCGCGCACGCTGACCTGCCGCACGTCGGCGCCGTTATAGTCGGCCGTGAGACCGACGACGTGTTGGAGGAATTCGCCGATGTTGCCGTCGGCGACATTGCCGAAGGTGTCGGAGGAAACGACGTTCTTCAGGTTGCCCGCCTGCCGCTGCAACGTTTCCGCCAGTGCCGTGCCCTCGCGCTCACCCGCGACGACGAATTTCTCGAGTTTGTAGATGCCCGATCCCAGCGCGATGTCCTGATGCACGGCCTGGCCCGCGCGCGGCTCCACCGTCACGCGCTGCGGATCGAGCCCGGCATAGGTCACGACAAGCGTCACCGGGCCATTCGGCATGTCCGTGAGTTCGTAGCGTCCTTCGCGGTCGGTCACGGTGCTCCGGTCGGTGCCTTGAATCTGCACCAGCGCACCCTGGAGGTATGACTGCGTGGCGGCGTTGCTGACCTGACCGGTAATCGACGTGGTGGCCGCGGACTGGCCCAATGCCGGGAGCGAGAACAACGCTGAAAGCAGGAACGCGCGAGCTCCGCGCCGGATTTTTTGAATGATGAGACCGGTGATTTTCATGGAGAGGCTGGGGTTCGGATAATGGCAAAATGCCGCCGCCGGTCCGGGTGGCGTAAATCGCGGTCAATTCGGCCGGGGTAATATGCGCGGAGGTAAACGCAGGGGCCGAATCACCAGCGCGATCCGGCTGCGGCCAGAACACAGCCGCGCCCCAGTTCTGACAAACAGAATCTGCGGGCCCTGCTTCCGTCACCCTGTTCCGGGTCACCGGTGGCGGATTTGCCGACGGCCGTTTTTCGAGTGGCGGTCGGTCGCGCAAACAAATTTGCTGCGGTGATGCGGCCGTCACCCCAGCAGCCCCTTGCCCGCCGGCGCGACTTTATCCGCCACTGTGCGCTGGTGCTGGCCACCGCGAAATGGCCGGCGGTGGTGCGCGCGGGTGCGCCGGCAGAACCGCTGATCGACGTGCATCAGCACGTCCAATACAGCGGGCGTACCGACGAGCAGTTGATCGCCCACCAGCGGGTGCTCGGTGTCACCACCTCCGTGCTGATGCCCTCGGGCGATCGCGGCGCCGGTCACGCCGGCGGCTCCGGCGAGCACGATGCGGTGGTCGCGCTGGCGCGGGCGCATCCCGGCGAGTTCGTCTATTTTTCAAACGAGATCACCGACCGCGCCGACGCGGTGGCCAGCATCGAGCGGCAGCTCAAGCGCGGCGCCATCGGAATTGGCGAGCAGAAATTCCGCGTGGACTGCGATGCGCCGGAGTTGTGGCGAATCGCCGAAGTGGCGCGCGAGTTCGACGTGCCGATGCTCCTGCACTTCGAGCACGACCGCTACAACCGGCACATCGAGCGGTTTCACCGCACGCTCGAGAAGTTTCCCACGGTGAAGTTCATCGGCCACGCGCAGGAGTGGTGGGCGAACATCGACCGAAAGCATGTGCCCGGCACCAATTATCCGAAGGGACTCGTCACGCCCGGCGGCCTGACCGACCGCTATCTCGCCGACTATCCGAACTGCTACGCCGACGTCTCCGCCGGCTCGGGCAACAACGCGATCGTGCGCGACGAGGACCACTACCGCGAGTTCATGCGCCGCCATGCGGACAAGCTGATGTTTGGCAGCGACTGCAGCGAACCCACCGGCCGCGGACCCGCGTGTTTCGCCGCCCGCACGCTCGAAGCGATCCGCCGGCTGGCGCCGACGAAGGAGATCGAACGAAAAATTCTCTACGGAAACGCGAAGCGGCTGCTGAAAATGGAGTGAGGCTGCGCCTTGGCCGGAGCGATGGAGCCCCAACCGCAAAAGAGACTTTTGCCGGTGACAGTACCAGTTTGTAGCGACGAGCTGTAGCGACGAGCGCCAGCGAGTCGTCTTGCACGATCTCGGCTCGCTGGCGCTCGCCGCTACACGAGCGGTGCTGTTTCCCAGGAGTCGAGCGTAGCAGTCGCGTAACGAGGCCTCGGTTTCGGCCGAGACGGCAAACTGGGTCTC
>Ga0082335_1001861_pt1 | contig 42115 bp, 39 predicted proteins | sample Subgrocontami58m_FD_72375 | JGI IMG/M metagenome (GOLD analysis project Ga0082335, IMG submission 72375) | Subsurface groundwater microbial communities from S. Glens Falls, New York, USA - GMW37 contaminated, 5.8 m (SPADES assembly) (version 2) ...
ACATACGCAGATCCATGACACTTTGCTCGGTCCAGGGCATCGGGGTTACCTCCGGATGCCGAGCTTCCGCTGTTACCCATGTGCCCGGTCCAAAGTGTTACCTATGTGCCCGGTTTGTACCCCCCTCGACCCCCACCAAGGCTGGGCCTTGGATGCCATTTGTTGATCGCGGTCCAGGGGTGGTGCCCCTGGTGGGTTCGAAGGGCGAGCCCACGCGGGGGGTGGGGCAGCGCCTCAGCCTTGGGCACCGGCCGACCGGAGCGCGGCGACACGATCCGGTGCCAGACCGAGTATGCCGGTCAGCACAGCGTCCGTATCCGCCCCCAGCCCCGGCGCGGGGCCGATTGCCCGCCCGAAACTCGCCTGCCACGGCAGACCGGGCAACACGCCGCTCCCATGAGCATCCCAGAATGCCCGGGCGCGCAAATGCGCACTGTCCACCAAGTCGCCGGATCGGGCGAGCGCGGCGGCAGGCACGCCCGCCGCCAGCACGGCCTGCGCCGCCGCACGCGCCAGCTTGTCAGTAAACCACGCGGCGAGCGCCCGATCGATCGACGTCTCCGCTTCGCGACGTCCAGCGAAGTCCAGGCCGGCCATTGACGACAAGGACGGCACGAGCGCGCACAGCGACCGCCAATCGGTATCATTGCGCGCGACGACCGCGATCCAGTCGTCCTCCCCCGCACACCGCCAGACGCCATGCGGTGCGTGGTCGGCGGATCGGTTGCCTACCGGGCGAGGCGGCGGACCCAATTGCGTGGCCAGCAACGGGTCCGCCATGGTCCACAACATCGCCTCGATCATCGAGAAGTCGACCCGCGCCACACCGCCATCGCGCTGCCGGCGCCAGAGTGCGGCCGCCGCGGAAAAGGCCAACATCAGCCCACACATCGGATCCAGCCACGCAAATCCGATCCGTGGCGGCACATCCGGGTGCCGGTTCAGTCCGGCGAACCCGGCATAGGATTGCAGCAGGGTCCCATAGGCCACCGCGTGTGAATCCGGCCCAGTCCGCCCCATCCCCGATGCCGAGATATAGATCAGGTCCGGGTTGACGGCTTGCAGCGCCTCGGCGCCCAGGCCCAGCCGGTCCATGACGCCGGTGGCATAGTTCTCGATCAGGATATCCGACTTCGCCGCCAGGCCGCGCGCGATTTCCAGCGCCTCCGGCTTTTTCAGGTCGAGGACGATGGCTTTCTTTGCCTGCCCGAGCACGGTGTGCAGTTCCGAGGCCCGCCCGGGATCTCCGCCGCCCGGCGCCTCCACCTTGATCACCTCCGCCCCCATCGCGGCCAGATAGCGCGTGGTGGTCGGCCCAGCGATCACCCAACTGAAATCCAGCACCCGCACACCGGAGAGCGGCATGGGCCCCACCGGCGCCCACCCCGGGACCGCCCCTTGGCGCCCGCTGGCCGCGATGGTCAACCCGAACGGTGCACCTGGTGCCTTGACCGTCCGACCGGCAAGCTCAACCGCCCGATAATAGCCTCGATGCCGCATCTGCGGGGTATCGAGATGTTCGGCCACCTCCCGCAGCGGAAAACTGGGCACATGCGCCGCCTGGGCGGTGTCGGCGATCCATTGCTTGTCGTATTGCCGGCTCCATGCGGACATCAGCGCGTGCAGCGCATCGAAATTCGCGATCCGATCCGCCTTGGTGGCGAACCGCGGGTCCGATCCCCATGCGGGCGAACCCATCGCTTCCAGCCAGGACGCCCATTGCCGGTTTTCCCGGGGCGATATTGCGGCATAGCCATCCCGCGCCGGCAGGATGCAGACCGTCGCGCCATTGCCGTCGGTCAACCGCTTGCGGCCCCAACTTCGGCCGGTGAGGCCGGCCCGGGTCAGCTCCGTCATCGCCATGGTCGCGAGGACTTCCTGCGCCGAGACATCGATCGACGCGCCGGGCTGATTGCCAAACGCCGCATGCATGCCGGCACAGGCCGCCGCCAGACCACTCAGGACCGCCGATTGCGTGCCGACCGGGCGGATGGGCGGCTCCGACAGGTCGTCCACCTGCCCTGTCAACAGACGGGACATGCCGCTGGCGAAGAACAAGGTCAGGTCCGTGGCGGGGTCATCGGCCTGTGGTCCGGTCTGACCATAGGGGGAAATCGTCGTCAGGACGGCACGCGGGTTGAGCCGCCGGATAGTGTCGTCCGTCCACGGACCGGCGGCGAGATCCCGGGGCGCCCCTTCCCGCACGATCAGATCAGCCGCTGCCAGGGCATCGCGCTGGGCCGGTTCTCCGGCGGCAACGATCTTTCCATGGTTCAGATGGTCGGCCAGAACCGAACCGGCTCCAGGATCGATGCAGTCGATGCAGGTCACCAGGGCGCCAACATCGGCCAGCAGCCGGCCGCAGACCCCTGCGGCCAGGCCGCGGCCGATCTGGACCATTTTGAATCCCGTCAGCAAGGTCATACCGATGTCCCCGTCCCGTTCCGGGTTGCCGCCATGCTCCGACGGTCCCGTGTTCCTGTCAGCCACCACGCGCGATGGATGGCCACTCGCCCGTCGATCGGGCGTTTGCGCATTATCAGGTACGGTCGGACAGACACCAAATCCTTGGCACCAAATCCCTGGCGCCAACTTCCTGGTGCCAAATCCCTGGCGCGCCGCTCGGCCCCTTGCTGGTTCAGCCGCGGGGCATCATTTTGCCGGCATGTGGAACCAGCCCTACCTGGAAACCTGCTGCCGTTCCGCACTGCACCGGTTATTCCTGGCGGGTGCGGCGGGACGCCCCCCCGCGCTGCAAACCGATGGGGCGCCGACTTCACTGAAGGATGCCCCCTGCCTTGACCGCCTCGCCCGCATGGATCTTGTCTGTTCCAGCCCGGACGGACGGTTTTACCTCTCGGACTCTGGCCGCGACCTGCACGGCCAACTGATGGCCCGCGGGGACGGCCGCGCCTGACGCGTCAGGCCATGCGTATCAGGCCAGGGGCGCGGTCAGCACGGTCTCGATATCCGACAAGGTCACGCAGATGATCCGCGCGCCATCGGCGGCGGTGACCATGATCATGTCGCCCACGGCCAGCATGTCGGAGGCATCGGCGAAGAAATCCGCCTTGACGACCATCTCCAGCCGTTCTTTGCCCGCCTTGTAATGCCAGAGCGTGAAGCCGTTCGCGTAGGCGAGGACCGACAGATTGCGGATGGCGAAAACCATGGGGAAATTCCTTTCGGGCAAAAAAAAGGCCGCTGCCCCGAGTGGGGAAGCGGCCTTTGAAGAGGAGGATCAGACTGCGAGGACGCAGCTATCCCGTTGACAAGAGCGTTCTAATGGTCAGTTGGAAATTGTGTCAACGATTTTTTTCCTAAATTCGTTCAGGCGACGATGCCCTTGACGCGCAACGGCCATTCCAGCCGGTCCATCGCCTCCCGCCACAACCGCCAGTCGTTGCGCTCCACCGCATAGGCCGGGTTCGGCACCGTCTGCCGCTCGCCCCAGATGCGCAGGATGCGGGCATGCACCAGATCGATACGGCGTTGCCGGTATAGGCCGTCGAGGCACTTGACCACGTCGTCCGGCTCGCAGGGACGGACCGCGGCCCCTTTATTGGCTGTATATCTGGCACCATCGCGACGCGCGGTCAGGGCCGCCATGGTCCAGAGCCACGCCTCCTCGGCACTTCGGAAGGCCTGGACCCCAGGGCCGGTCACGCTGTGAGGGGTGGCGGTGGGCAGGATGCGGCAGGCGGCTTGCGACATGATATTTCTCCCAAAGGGCGACGGTGGTTCCGACTGGGGTAGACTAAACCATAGGTTGCATATCATGGCAATCCATAAGGTGATTTTTCCTATTTCAATTGGCCTTGATTCCTAGGACACTGCGCTCGCACCGATTCGCCCCTCCGATTCGCACCCCACCCCACGCGGTGGGCACGCATCGCGGCGCCGGATCGGGCTCGTCACACGACTGCGTATGGGATTTGTCCGATGGGACTGCTGGCATGAAGCATGAGGATGTCTGGCGCGCGCTCGACACGCTCGCCGCGGAAAATGGGCTCTCGGTCTCGGGCCTGGCCAAGCGCTCTGGCCTTGATCCAACCACGTTCAATCCGTCCAAGCGGCGGATGCCGGACGGGCGCGCCCGGTGGCCCAGCACGGAAAGCGTCGCCAAGGTGCTGGATGCCACCGGCGCGAGCCTGGAGGCGTTCACCTCCCTGGTCTCCGGCGCGCGCGCGCTGGCCAGCGGCGGCAACGCGGCACGCAATGTTGTGCGACGGGTTCCGCTGATCGGCTTCGCCCAGGCCGGCGGAGAAGGCTTTTTCGACGACGGCGGCTATCCGGTCGGCGGCGGCTGGGATGAGGTCAGCCTGCCGGAAATCGGCGACCCCAACGCCTATGCCCTGGAAATCAGCGGGGATTCCATGGAACCGGTGTTCCGAGACGGCGATCAGGTGGTGGTCTCGCCCGCCGCCCCGATCCGACGCGGCGATCGCGTCGTCGTGCGCACCGTCGCCGGCGAAGTGATGGCCAAGGAACTGACCCGCCGCTCCGCGCGCCGGATGGAACTGAAAAGCCTCAACCCGGAACACCCGAATTACAGCTTCGACCTGAATGACGTCGCCTGGATCCATCGCATCATCTGGGCCAGCCAGTAACCTGGGTCAGTCAGGAACCATCGGACGCTGGAGCCGTTTCACGCTGGTTGGAAACGGCAAACCGCTCTGGAGTTTCATTCGATCGCATGATTCACACGCTGTTACGGTCCGCTCAGCGTGATCATGCTCGAGGTTTGACCGCATGATTCACACGCTGTTACGGTCCGCTCAGTGTGATCATGCTCTAACGCGAATTTTCTTTGACGGATCCCATGGATCGGGGTCCATGATGGGAGACCACCGGCGGGAGGACCGTGCCGATGAAGCGGATCGTCTTTCTATCGTTCGCAGTGCTGCTGACCTTGATCCTGCGTGTCCCGGGCGCGAGCGCGATCAAGGATGTGGATGTCGCGCTGGTTCTGGTGACCGACGTCTCGCGCAGCATCGATGACACCGAGTTCAAGCTGGAGAAGGAGGGCTATGCCGCGGCCTTCACCGACCCACGCGTGCTCGCAGCCATCCAGGGCGGCCCAAACGGCGCTATCGCGGTCGCCTATGTTGAATTCTCCAGCGCATTCGAGGTCACGAATGTCCTGGATTGGACGGAAATCCGCGATCTGGCCTCCGCCCAGGCCTTCGTTGACCGCCTGACTGCCGCACCACGCTCCTTCTGGGGCCGCACGGCGATCGGTTCGGGTATCGATCGCGGTGTCCAGTTGTTGGGGGAAAGTGGCTTCAATACCCTGCGACGCGTGATCGACGTATGTGGGGACGGCACCAACAATGCCGGACGGGATGTCGCGCTGGCGCGGGACGACGCGGTGCGAGCCGGGATCACCGTCAACGGGCTGGCCATCATCAACGAGAACCCGGCGGTTTGGGCCACGGCCCATGTTCAGCCGCCAGGCGGTCTGGTCAACTATTACCGGGAACAGGTGACCGGCGGCCCGGGCAGTTTCGTCCTGGAAGTCCGGGAATTTGCGAAATTCGGGGAGGCCATGACCCGCAAGCTGGTCATGGAAATCGCCGGCACATTGCCTGCGACAAGCTTCGCCGCGCGCCAGTAAACGGCGCCCGGTGTTTCGCCGGCACCAACCGGGAAAGGACTCCGCATGGGCCTGCTGATCGACGGCGTCTGGCAGAACCGTCCGAGCCTGACGGATGCGCATGGAAGCTTCCAGCGCCAGGAGACGGCGTTTCGCAACTGGGTCACGCCGGATGGAAAGCCCGGGCCCACCGGCCATGATGGGTTCGCCGCCGCGCCCGGCAGGTACCATCTCTATCTGTCGCTTGCCTGTCCCTGGGCGCATCGGGTGCTGATCATGCGGGCGCTGAAGGGGCTGGAGGAGATTGTCGGAGTTTCGATCACCCATTGGCACATGGACGAGCACGGCTGGACCTTCGCACCCGGGGCGGGTGTGATTGACGACCCGCTGTTCAGCAGCCGGTTTCTGCACGAAATCTATACGCGCGCGGAGGCCAGCTATACCGGACGCGTGACCGTGCCGGTACTCTGGGATCAGCATACGCAGACGATCGTCAACAACGAGTCATCGGACATCATCCGCATGCTGGGGCGGGCGTTCGACGCTGTCGGGGCGAAACCGGGCGACTACTATCCGCGGGACCGACGGGCCGAGATCGATGCGTTCAACACACGCATCTATGAGACGGTAAACAACGGGGTCTACAAGGCCGGCTTCGCCACCACCCAAACGGCCTATGAGGACGCGGTCGGCCCGCTGTTTGAGACCCTGGACTGGCTGGAGCCACAACTGGCGCAATCCCGCTTCCTGTGCGGCGACAGCCTGACCGAGGCCGATATAAGGCTCTTCACCACCCTGATCCGCTTCGATGCCGTGTATCACGGTCATTTCAAATGCAACGTCCGGCGCATCGTGGATTACCCGAACCTGTGGGCCTACACGCGCGATATCTACCAGGTCCCGGGTATCACCGAGACCGTCAATATGTTGCATATCAAGGGGCATTATTACGGCAGCCATCGCCACATCAACCCGACCGGGATCGTCCCCGTGGGCCCGGCCATCGATTTCGCCGCGCCAGCTGACCGGGTTCGCGGGGTCGACAAGCTGATCGTGTTCTAGAGCATTTTCCGATCTGCTCGCTTCGCCGTCTCCGGCGGGGTTTGGGGCGACTCTAGTGCCAGCACTACCTCACCCACCAGGGGTTTGGTTTGCCCTGATCGAAAAGCGCTCTAACCTGTTGGATTGATCCCGTTTCGGCGCATGGCCCTTGATACCCCGACCATCACGCCGTCTGCCCCGGGCGGTCCCGCGCGACCAAGACCCAGCCCAGAAATACCATTAACCCGCCGACACTGACCGCATTCAAAGTGAACAACGAACGATACTCCGCCTCGGTAAACGCAACCGGCGGCGAACCCACGCCGCCGCGCAACAGCAGCCACAGGACCAGGGGCAGCGACGCGACGCCCAGCATCACAAAGCGTTCCCGCCAGCGGAACAGCATCGCCGCGAGCATCGCGCAGGGGATCAGGAACAGGCCGACGCCCGACCGCTCCCCCAGCAGGAAAAGACACAGTACGGTGTTCGCCATCCCGAAGACCGGCAGGGCTATGCGTCCCAGTAATGACCACCGGCGCGCCAGGGCCGGGACCGAAAAGAACGCGATGCCGGACAGGACCGGTGGCAGGCCAACCCAGGCGCTCTCGCCCAGAATGCCGAGCAGATAGAGCGGGTAGAATGGCTGGTTCCAGGCCAAGACCAGGGCCACGAAATTCGCCGCCGCGACATGCGTGTCGTCACTCGCAACATAGGCGTTCAGCCAGTTCGGCATTCTGTCCTATCACGCCTTGGGGCGCAGCCGGTAATGGCTGACACCCCATTCGTCACCGTTACTATGTCCAAACAGACCAGCGGTCGCCAGAAAGAACAGCCGCCAGCGGCGCCGCCACAGGGACACGTCCTTCCCATAGGTCGTGCCCAGGATCGCGTCCACCGCGTCTCTCTGCCAGTCGAAATTGGCCAGCCAGTCCTGTGCTGTACGGGCATAATGCAACCCGTTCCACCGCCAATCCGCCTCCACCTCGAACCCCGCGGCGCAATGCCTGATCAATCCGTGACTCGGCATGATACCGCCGGTGAAGAAATGTTGTGCGATCCAGTCTTCCCTGTCTTTCGTGTCGAACAGGTAAGGAGTCGAACGGTGGCTGAAGACATGGAGGAACAGGCGGCCATCAGGGCGCAACCAGCCATGCACGCGCCGCAGCAACGCCTGCCAGTTGGTCATGTGCTCAAACATTTCAACGGACACCACCCGGTCGAACGACGCATCGGTCGTGAAATCGTTCATGTCGGCTGTCACGACACGCAGGTTGGACAAGCCACGATCCCGCGCGGTCGCCTCGATGAAGGCGCGCTGGGAATGCGAATTCGAGACAGCGGTGATCCGCGCCGCCGGAAACGCGGCCGCCATCCAAAGGCTCAGCGAGCCCCAGCCGCATCCCAGTTCCAGAATATCCTGTCCATCCGCGAGCGCGGCATGCTCAGCCGTCTCGATCAGGGCCCGGTCTTCCGCCTCGGCCAGCGTGGTCACACCTTCCGGATAGAGACAGCATGAGTATTTCCGCCGTGGCCCCAGCACCAGCCCAAAGAACTCGGCCGGCACTTCGTAGTGTTGCGCATTCGCGGCATCCGGACGAACGGCGATCGGATGGCGTGCCATCAGAGCGGCGAACTCGGCCTCATCGGTGCCGTCGTCACGCGACAGGCGCCGGCGTGTCCGATCGACAAGAAACGAAATTCCGGCCGCCGTCACCGCATCGGGCACGGCCACGCGCTCGATCACGTGAGTGGCGGAGGCGATCAGACCCATCGCAATCATCCTTTTGGCGGCAGGGGAAAAAACGCACTGACCCGGGCCTGATAGGCCCGATAGGCGCCACTGCGGGACAGCAGCATCTGCCGCTCCAACAGCGGGATGCCGGAGACATGGACCAGCAACCAATACATGAAGGCCGGGCCGGTCAAGGCGAGCCAGCCCCAGGCCCAACCGCCAAGGTCGATCGCCAGCAGCGGATAGGCGAGCCAGCCCAGCCATTCGAAAAAATAGTTGGGATGGCGGGACCAGGCCCATAATCCGACGTCGCACACCCGACCCGTGCTGGTGGCGGCCGATTTGAAACGGCGCAGTTGAGCATCCGCCACACCCTCTCCAACAATCGCGATGGCCAGGACAACGACGGCAGCCAGGTCGGCCAACCGTGGGAAGGGTGCCGGGTTGTGCGCGGCCAGCAGCATCGACAAGGCCAGAACCGCCGCCGCGACCGCCTGGATCTGCAGGAACCAGAATAGCCGGCGCTGAAACCCGCTCCCCCATTCCGAACGCAACGCGGCGTAGCGCGCATCTTCAGGGCCATGCATCGAACGCAGCGCGATGTGGATGCCCAACCGGAGCGACCAGGCTGCGATCAGAAGGGCGACGACCACCTGGCGGGTGGAAGCCGAGACCGGATTGGGCAACAGCGCGACAGCGACACCGCCCACGCCCAGCCCGAAGGACCATACCGAGTCGACCCATCCGGCATTGCCGGTCAACCGCTGCAACCCCCAGGCGCCAGCCATGATCAGGCAGAGCAGGATCGCTACGAGCAGGAACACCATCGCCAGCCCGCCGGTGTCATTTTGTATCAAAAACATATCAGATGGCCTCGCCGGAACCCGCTGGTGGCCCCACCCGATCATGCTGACGCATCTCGGCAGCCACAGCTCTCTCCTGCTGGAACCAGACAACACCTGCCGACGTAACGTCTGATCGATCGGGCAGCGCCCCCATCGTCATGCTCGGACCTCTCCCGGGCGTCCCCGCAAGCACGCAATCTCCAATGCTCATGGCCAGACTCCATGTCTTGCACTATCGGCCATGCTCGGGCCGGGGCGAGCAGGACGGTTTGACAGGCCATCGGCGCGAGAAGCGTTGGTTACGTCGGTCGGCATAAGTCGCGGGTCGTGGGCCAGAGCCTCTGCTCGGGCTGGCGAAGGGCTGGTCCCGCCGGCCGACCCTGACCGGAAGGTCGGGGACGGGAAAGTCGGGGACGGGGACGTCCGGCCCTCGAGACGATGGTCAAGGGCGTTGCCCAAGGCCGACACCCTTGCATCCGAGGTCGAACGGTTGTTGGCACGCAGGAAGGCCGTCACGTCCTGAAACACGGGAGCCGTCCATCGCAATGCACCAGAGAATGCGCCGATCAGGGCGGCATGCCCGAGATTCGGATAGAGATGCACCTCGACCCGCCCTCCCAGGTCCCTGATCCGGTCGGCCAGTCTCGTGGTGTTACCCGACAGAACGATCCAATCTTCCATACCGGCCGCCAGGAACATGGATGGCCCGTCCCCGCGGGCAAAGCTGATCGGCTGCGACAGACGCAAATCGCCCGCGGGCGCAAAGATCGCTTGCAGCTCGGTGTCATGCAGCGGCAGGAAATCATAGGGTCCGGCAAGACCGATCATCCCGGCGATGTCCCGATCGGGGTCCAGCCCGACCCGCCCCAGCCATTGCCGGTCCAGGGTCAACATGGCGGCGATATGCGCCCCGGCGGAATGCCCCATCACAAACAGCCGGTTGGGATCGCCGCCATGCCGGGCGATATTGCGCTTGGTCCAGGCGACCGCCTCGGCCGCATCGAACAGGAACCCGGGGAACCTCACATCGGGGTAGACGCGATAGTCTGGAATGACCGTCAGGACCCCTTGTTGCGCCAGCGCGGCGGCGACAAAGCGATATTTCTCTTTTCGCCCGTCCTGCCAGCCGCCACCGTACAGGAACACCACCACCGGCGCGTTCGCCTGTTCGGAGGCATAGATATCCAGTCCGTGACGCTCCCCCGGACGATAGGCCACGTCCGACACCACGCGCACCCCCTCGGTCGGCGCCAACGCGTTCAGCACGGCCACCGGAGAGCAGGCGGCCAGGAAGCCCAGCACCATGAGACTCAGACGCCCGAACATGGCGCGGTCACAGTCCGATCATGCGTTGCAACAGACCAAAGGCACCGCCCAGGCGGAACCCCTCGGTCGCAATGACGCAGACACAGGGCTCGTCGCTGTCGATCCGTGGCGGAGGGTCGTGATCGCCTTCCGGTTCGGCCAGGTCGCCCGCGCCATAATGCCCGTTGGCGTCGATGAACGATCCCTGCAGGACGCAGGTCAGTTCCAGACCGATATGCTCATGGCGAGGGAACAAACGTCCCGGTTGAGCCACCAACAAACCACCCCACGCCCGCCCGTTGGTTCGCATCGGACGCCAGCGCAGGCCCGGCGCCACCAGCCGCGAACGCCCGAAGTTGCAATATTTCAGCGGTGCCGGCAGCCCGGCCTCACGCACGGCCGTCACGACCGAAACCTGTGGCAGGTCGCCCCGGGCCAGGACCCGCGCCAGCGCGTCATCAGACATTGCGACCGGCGGCAGATCGTCCAGCACCGAGCCGCCGACGGCTTCCGCCATGGTGACCCCGTCCCGACAGACGGGACAAAAGGACAAATGCGTGGCGGTCACCATGGCGAGCGCCTCCGGCAGCGTGCCCGCGGCGTAGGAGGCCAAGGTCGTGTCGCTGGGATGATGGTTGATCAACAAAGGTCCTCCAGCGCTGAACGGAGGCGACTCATCGCCAGACGCAGGCGCGACTTCACGGTGCCCAGCGGAATGCCAAGGTCCCGTTCGATTTCGGAATGCGGCTTGTCCTGAAAGAAGGCGAGCCGCACGACATCCGCCTGCTCGGGCGACAACGTGGTCATGGCCTGGCGCACCCTGTCCTCCCGCTCCAGCGCCGCCAGCAGCCGGTCGGCCTGGGGCGGGTCCTCCGGCTCATCGACCGGATCCTGCATCAGTTCATCGGGATGCCGCTCCCGCCTGATCCGGTCGATCCGCAGGTTTCGGGCGATGGTGAAGATCCAGGTGGAGGGTCCGGCCCTGGCGCTGTCGAACAAGGACGCTTTCCGCCACACCATCAGCATGGTTTCCTGCGCCAGTTCCTCGGCCACGCCAGCGGCTGCGCCGGAGCGCATCAGCCACGCCTTCACCCGTGGGGCGTAATGGCGGAACAGTTCGGCGAAGGCCTGGCGGTCGGCATGCGACGCAACCGCCTGGATCAGCGCCGCATGGGCCAGATCAGGCGACACGCGCGCAGCAGTCGTCATGTGACCGGCAACCCAGCGGTGGCGACGGACCGTGCCTGTCCACCTCGCCCCAACGGGTTGGGGGCATGCAAGCCGCCAGACATTGATGCCAATTTCATTCACACCCCTGTTACGGGCGCACGAGCCCCCTGGATCACATGACCCCGGTAGAAACAGATCAACCGGACGGGGAAGATGACCCATCGGATGATGCCAAAAGACCCGCGCCGTGGCGATAGAGCAGCAGCATCCCGAAGCGTCATGCCGCGGACCAGAGACCACGACCCCACCAATGGGTCCGGCGCGCGCTATCCGTTCCCGGGTCGGCTAAGGCCAACGTGTTCCCGGACATGTCATGCACGGGTCCTGATCCTATCGGGAGATCAAACTGTCTGCCACGGCGACACCTGGCATGGTCTTGCCAGGCTCCTGGCCGCGCGATGCATGAAGGACGGATCGAAGCCATCGCCGGCTCGGCACCTCGACAAGTCGGTAGCTACCGGCAGCAAAAATGGTGGTGATCGCCACATCGCATGCAAATTTGACAGTAGAATTGAAATAGGCGAGTGGGGATGGCGTTGACGAAACGAATTGGGATCCCATGATCACAATGACGGAAAAGGACCAGATATATACTGAATAGCTGATGTCTCCCATAAACAGGAGCGGTGGGCTGGCAAGCGCTTTGCTGAGCCAATTCTTGTAGCGTACGCAGCAATAGAGTAACGGCGCAAGGGCAGGCGTGAAAATGAAATTGCACCGGAGATCATTAAGAAGCGGACTTTGAGAAATCGAGGGGACAAACAGCACCGCGGCACACCACGCCAAGCAAAGCCCTATCACGGTCTGACCCATTCTGGGACTTATCGGAACATCGCGACGACTGAGGTAGGCCTTCGCGGCAAGAGTGCCAGCGATGAATTCGAGCATCCGGGTCAGCGGACAAAAATATATGATCCACCCCCAGACTGGCGCGCTGATCTTGTCGCCATGCCATGCCAGCGGCGTGAATGCGGCGACAAGCACAGTCTGGTATCGGAATAGAATGATCAACGGGACCGGTACCGCCACCAAGAAAATCACCAATGTCCGAACAGGGTGGCGAATCCGCGCCAACACGAATGTGAAAGGAACGAAAGCAAAATAGAAGAACCATTCGGTGCTGACCGACCAGGCCGGTGAAAATACAACCATTTCGCGGTTGAACCACGACTGCGTCAAGGTCAGGTACGCAAGCGCACTCATCATGTCATTGGCAAAGAGCGGACTGGGGATATATACCAACGAGGTCAGAATGCTGACAGCATAAAGTGGATAGAGTCGGGCAAAACGTGCCACCAGAAAATCATACCCCGCCGACAGTATGGGCTTTTTTTGAAAAGCGTCCGCATAATTGTAGCAAATGACAAATCCGCTCAGGACGAAGAACAGCGACATGCCAAACCACGCAAGGCGCGACGCCAGATCGTTAAAGGTTGAACCTTCCCCGATGAAGGTCGAAACGCTTCCATAAACAAAGGCGGTGGCCAGGCTGTGGCCAACCAGAACGCAATATGCAGCTATTCCCCTGAGACCGGTCAGTGGATCCAGGTGGAGGCTTGCCGCGGCGTTCGCCGGCGCTGGATTTGCCGGCGGCTCGGATGTGGTCGGATATTCGCGTTGCCCGACGGCCCGGGCTGTGTCGTCGACCTGCGCCACTTGCATCTCGTAACCTCACATCTCTGGTTGTCGGGGCAGTTCGTCCGGTAACTGTCTGTCGGGATGAGGGCAACCGTATTATTGGTCAAGGGGATTGCCGAAGCATCCAGGAGGTTCCTCGACCGTCCAGGGTGGCTTTTCCGCATGCGTACACGCGTTGACGTGGCGGTGGTTGACGACGGCTGCTCCCGGCAGTTCCGGCATTTCATCAGCAACTCACCCAGGGAGCACGATCCAGTGGTGGCACAAATCGGTGCCGGCGCGGACCGTCCGTTGGGCGGCAAGCCAACAAGCGGCCGATTGTCCGGCGAGAGTAGCTTTGCCACGCAAGGGGGGACATTTGGTTCGCGAGGGTAGTGTCGATGCCGGTTACGGCAAGGAGCCGAGCTTCCCGCGGGCGCTCGACGCGGTGAGGGAGGTGTCCGCCGCCGACATGCTTTGGCTCCGTCAAACCAAGGCGATCTCCGCGACGGCATGACGGTGCCGCCACGGAAATGTCCGACCGTTGTGATCCGGGCTGCCGCCGCGCCCGTATGACCCACAAGCATCGAGCAAGCCGCCCGCCCGACCGGCGGACGAAACGCGAATAGCACAGGGACCGCATGACGGAGCAGGACGCAACGGACACGCTGGATATCGCCGTCATCGGCACGGGCATCTCCGGCCTGTCCGCGGCTTGGCTCCTCAGCCAGCGCCACCGGGTGACCGTTTACGAAGCCGGCGCCCGCCCGGGTGGGCACAGTCATACTGTTGATGTCAGGGTTGGCGACGTCAGGGTTGGCGATGCCAGGGTTCGCGATGTCAGGGTTGGCGACGTCAGGGTTGGCGATGTTGCCGTTGACGGCACCTGTGACCGGGACGCCTCCATTGCCGTCGATATCGGTTTCATCGTCTACAACGAGGAAACCTATCCGAACCTGACAGCGTTGTTTCGCCATCTCGGGGTCGCAACGCAGGCATCGGACATGAGCTTCGGCGTATCGCTGGATGACGGCGCGTTGGAATATGCGGGCACCGATCTGGCTGGCCTGTTTGCGCAACCGCTCAATGTCGGCCGTCCGCGTTTTTGGTCGATGCTGTCGGACCTGCGTCGCTTCTACCGAGAAGCCCCAGCCCAGGTGGCGGCGGCTGGTCCGGATATCGGCATCGGCGACTTCCTTGACCAGCACGGCTATGGGGCGGCGTTCCAGCAGGACCATATCCTGCCGATGGCCGCGGCGATCTGGTCGGCCTCGACGATGCGGCTGCGGGACTATCCCGCCGCCGGGTTCATCCGGTTTTTTGAGAACCACGGGCTGTTGCGGTTCAGCGACCGACCGCTCTGGCGCACTGTCGTGGGTGGCAGCCGAACCTATGTGCATCGGATGAGTGCGGCGTTTGTGGGGGGATTGCGGCTGGCATGCGCGGCGCGGTCGGTGCGGCGGCTCCGGGACGGGGTCATCATCGGTGACAGCGACGGCGAGTACCGACGCCACGACCATGTTGTGATCGCCACCCATGCCAATCAGGCGTTGGATCTGCTTGACGACCCAACGGAAGCCGAGAACGATCTGCTGGGCGCGTTCCACTACACCGCCAACACCGTCATGCTGCACAACGACCCGAGCTTCATGCCACGCCGCAAACGGGCCTGGTCCAGTTGGAACTATCTCGGCCAGAGGGGCGAACAGGAATCCCTCAGCGTGACCTATTGGATGAACCGGCTGCAGGGTATTCCCGACACCATTCCGCTGTTCGTAACGCTCAATCCGCGGAAGCAGGCCAGGCCTGGCAGCGTGTTCCACCGGCAGGACTGCGCCCATCCCCAGTTCGACCAGGCCGCCATGCGCGCACAACGTGCCTTGTGGTCGTTACAGGGACGGCTGCGTACCTGGTATTGTGGCGCCTATTTCGGCGCCGGGTTCCACGAGGATGGGTTGCAGGCGGGCTTGGCCGTGGCGGAGCAACTGGGCGGGGTGCGCCGCCCCTGGACGGTGGCGCATGAAAGCGGCCGCATCCACGTTTCCGCGGCGCCGGTTCGGCGACTGGTACCGGCATGAAGTCCGCCCTTTACATGGGCATGGTGATCCACCGGCGGTTCCGGCCCCGACCGCATCATTTGCGCTATCGCCTGTGCTGGATGCTGTTCGACCTCGATGAGTTGGCGTCGTTGCCGAACCGCCTGCTGTCGCATAACCGGGCCAACCTGGTCAGTTTCCGGGATCGGGACCATCTGGACGGTTCCGACACGCCGCCTCGCGCGCAGATCGAGACCCATCTGCGGTCAGCCGGGCTGACACCGGATGGCGGCCCGATCCGCGTGCTGTGCATGCCCCGGGTGCTGGGCCATGTGTTCAACCCGATCAGCGTATGGTTCTGCCATCGTCGCGACGAGTCGCTGGCAGCGATCCTCTATGAGGTCAACAACACATTCGGCCAGCGCCACTGCTACCTGATCCCGGTTGACAACGAAGCTCATAGCCCAGTGCTCCACCAAAGCTGCGAGAAGCGCTTTTACGTCTCGCCCTTCATGGCCATGGACATGACCTACGATTTCCGTGTCGTTCCGCCGAGGGACGAAGCAACAGACACGACGTCAGTCGTGGTGGACGCGTGCGATGTCGAAGGCAAGCTGATCACGGCATCATTCACCGGGCAGCGGCACGCATTGACGGATTCCAGCCTGCTAGGCGTGGTGCTTCGATTCACAATGTTGACGACAAAGGTCGTTGCGGCCATTCATTGGGAGGCGGCAAGGCTTTGGTTGAAGGGGATACGCCTTCAGCCGCGCCCTGCCCCACCCGACCGACCTGTCACCATCGTTCCGCTAAACAAGAGCTGACCCATGGCTGAACTTTCGTTCGATACCTCTGCGTCCTCCGTCGATCATGCCGCCGATGCCAGTTGGCTCGCCCGACGCCTCGCCCGCGCCTTGTTGTCTTGCATCGCCATTGGCCGCCTGACCATCGTGACCCCGTCGGGCATCCGGCTGTCGCACGGCATGACGACCCCTGGCCCCGACGCGGTGCTTGTCCTGCATCGGTGGCGCACCCTGCGGCGGCTGTTGATCCAGGGCGATGTCAGCTTCGCCGAAGCCTATATGGATGGCGATTGGAGCAGCCCCGATCTGCCAGTGCTGATCGAACTGGCGGCGCGCAACGCAACCACGCTCTACCAAGCCATCGATGGCCATTGGCTATCGCGTCTGCTGAACCGCGCGCGGCATCGGCTGCGCGCCAACACCAGACGCGGCAGCCGCCGCAACATCGTCCACCACTACGACCTGGGGAACGATTTCTATACCGCCTGGTTGGACCGCGGTATGAGCTACTCGTCCGCACTTTACACCACCGGTCAAGAAACGCTGGAAGACGCGCAGACCGCGAAACAGGATCGCGCGATCGCGCTGATGGCATTGCAAGGCGGGGAGCATGTGCTGGAAATCGGGTGCGGCTGGGGCGGTCTGGCCGAACGCATGATCCAGGTCGGTGGTTGCCATGTCACTGGCCTCACTTTGTCCCCGGCGCAACTGGCACACGCCACCGACCGGCTGACCCGGGCCGGGCTCGCGGATCGTGCCAATCTGGTGCTGCGGGATTATCGCGACGAACCCGGGCGCTTCGACCGGATCGTCTCGATCGAGATGCTGGAAGCCGTGGGCGAAGCCTACTGGCCGGCCTATTTCACCGCCCTGCACGATCGCTTGAAACCGGGGGGGATAGCGGTGATCCAGGCGATCACCATCGCCGAAGACCGGTTCGAGGATTATCGGCGCTGCACCGATTTCATCCAGCGCTACATCTTCCCGGGCGGCATGCTGCCGACCGTGACCGAGATGCGACACCAGACCGAACGCGCCGGATTGGTCCTGCGATCGGCTGAAACCTTTGCCGACAGCTACGTCCGGACCCTGGCCGAGTGGCGCAACCGGTTCCACGCTGCCTGGCCAGAGATAGAGCGCCAGGGATTCGACACGCGATTCCAGCGCATGTGGGACTACTACCTCGCCTATTGCGAGGGTGGGTTCCGCGCCGGCACGATCGATGTCGGGCTCTATGTCATGGTCCGGCCGTCATGATCGGGCGGCGCTCATTGCTCGCCAGCGCCGCGGGACTGTTGGCCATTCCCAGGGCTGGCGCGCTGCCGGTCCCGGCCACCAACCGGTTGGAATTCCGCATCCTGCGCAAGGGAAGCCTCATCGGCACGCATGCGCTGCGCTTTACCGGCGCCGGCCGGGACCTGACCGTCGAGGTGACCGCCGATATCGCGATCGGGCTCGGACCGATCGCCTTCTTCCGCTATCGCCATCGCGCCACCGAACGCTGGCAGGACGGCCGTGTCGTCTCCGTCGACGCCGAGACCAACGACAACGGCACCATCGAGCGCATGACCGCTCGCCGCGACGGCGCTTCTCTGGTGGCCGAGGGCAGCAAGGCCCCGCGCTATACCGCGCCGCCCAACGCCTCGCCGGCGACACACTGGAACCGGCGCATGTTGGAAGGCCCCCTGATCAACACGCAGGACGGGCAGCTCATGCGCCCGTCGGTTACCGTAGTCGGATCGGGCGAGGTGCCGACCGCCGAAGGGGGCAAGCTGCGGGCGGATCATGTGACGCTGCGGGGCGATGCCGATCTGGATACATGGTACGACGCGACGCCCACCTGGGTGGGGTTGCGCTTCACGGCCAAGGATGGATCCGTGGTGGAGTACCGGCGGAGCTGATGGCAACCGCGTCCGTCAACCTCGGGCCGCGGCCAATTCGGCACAGATCACGATCGTTCGATCCTCCTTATGCCGAGGAGGGCGCACTGATGCCGGTCCGACAGAGACGCCGGTATCCCGTGGCAGGCCCCCGCCGTCTTCCATCGGAAAGTCGGTCCAAATCCGATCGGGGCGTGCAAGGCATGGTTGCCTATCAGGCGGTTGAGCCGGGCAGTCCAGCGTCTTGGCCGACGCTCGCCAATAACCGCCACAGCGGCAAATAATGCCCGCATGGCAAGCCTAAGCCCCCCACCTACACCGATCGCCGCGGCGATCGCGAAGGCCGTGGATGACGACGAACGTCGGCATGAGGGAGTGGACCCGGTATGCCACGCCACCCGATTCGTTTGATCCTGGGCGCCACCTGAGCCGGACTGCACGGCCTCGGGTAGAATGCATCACGAGACCGGATCGGCACGTTCGGCCGACGCGAGTGCACCGCTTCTCGCCCCGAGCCTGATGCCCCGCTGGAGTGGAGCGTCGGCTGAGAGCGTTGAACGGGCCCGATATGCAACGCCCGGGGACATTGGCACTACTATTGGTCGCTGCAATACGGGCTTGACTCGCCGTTCCATTTAGTAGCTCATGCATCGTTAATAATAAATTTTTCTCCGCTATCGTTGATGCAAGCATTTTCCGACGCTAGCGCCGCTGTGCGAACTGCACATTTCTTGGCGCCGGTGGCCTACCCGACAGGATTACGCCAAGGTTGTTCCGCCGACCGAATTGGAGTTACGCGAATGAAGACCGGCATACTGCAAAAGAGATCGGCGAGAACCCTCCTGCGATACGCTGCTCGGTTGGCGATCGCGGCTCCGTTCGCGGCACTGCTGTGCGGTCCCTCCCCTGCATTGGCCGTGCCACTCCTGGGGACAGCGCAGAGCTTCGCGGTTTTGGGTAGCTCGACGGTCACCAATACTGGGACGACACTCATCCATGGAGATGTGGGAGTCTACCCGGGTACGGCGCTCACCGGAATGGGGACTGCGGTGATTACCGGAACGCAATATCCAGGCGTTCCCCCCGCAGATCAAGCCCAGGCCGATGCGACCACCGCGTACAATACCCTTGCGGGGCTGCCAGTCTCTACGGTGTTGACAGGCCAGGACCTGGGCAGCGTGGGCACGCTGAGCCCAGGGGTCTATCAGTTCAGTTCGGGGGCTCAGTTAACTGGGACACTGATCCTCGACTTCGCCTCCAATCCAGGCGGTTCATTCGTGTTCCAAATAGGGACCACGCTCACTACGGCCAGCGCTTCGCTTGTCAGCGTGCTGAACGGCGCTCCAACCAGCAGTATTTACTGGCAGGTCGGCAGTTCCGCGACTCTCGGAACGGACACGATATTCGCCGGAAACATTATCGCCCTCGCGAGTGTGACCCTGACCACCGACGCAAGCATCATGTGCGGCCGAGCGATCGCACTGACTGGGGCTGTCACGTTGGATACCAATACCATATCAAACGATTGCTCCTTCGACGACTATGCCACCGGCCGCGTGGACTACGGTAGCTACGGCTTTAGCGGCGCCGGCGATGTTGAAATTCCGGAGCCCGCGTCCCTGCTGTTCCTTGCCATGGGTGCGATAGGCGTGGCAGCGGTGAGGTGGACGAAGTCGGCCGACCAAGCGCGTGTCGCATAAGGGTTCGAGGCGGCGTCGGCGACGCTCGGCAGTCGTTGGGGCGCTTTGGACCCCATTACCTGAAACGCGGACAGCCGGAATTTGACAGCAGGCTGCGCGTGTCGTCCCTGGCGTGTGTTTCCACATCTAGGGCATCACAGACACGCCGGAGATGGTGACGTACCGGACCGACGACATGGGCCGTCATCGGAAGCAATCCCGACACCCCAGGGTACGACGGTGACCTCAGGCCAGATCGCCTGAGCCCGAATGGCCTTGCGCGTGTGCGACTCGGCGTTGTCGAGGGCTCGATTGGGTCGAATCACCATACCAAAGAGATCGTCAAGACCGAATGGCGCCAGGACGTCCAGCCGGCCGTCATCGTCCAACCGGACCCCAACAGCATGCACGACCGAGGCGTATCGCCGCAGGGCTTCGTCCGCGGACGACAAAGCCCTGTATGGGACCAGGAAGCGGGTCTCGAACCAGAGATGCACCCGGGCCTGATTCCGAACCTCGACGGGTCCGATGCCATGAGACGTCGTGTCGGCGACACGCCGGATGACGCGATCTTCCGCCTCGTAGGAGAGATCGTCGGGATCGAAGTAGATCACATCGTAATCCCGGATGCCCGTGCCCCGAGGCCGACCGGTCAGCACATTCCAGACGGTTTGATAGAGACAGCCCGCGACAAGCCGCCATTGAGGCAGCCCAATCTCTCGCAGCCGAACGAGCAGGTCCATCAACCCCGGGTCCGAACGCACGATCTCCTCAAGTCGCTGTCGGTGCTTGTCGTCCACCCTCTCTGCCATGCCGGTTTCGGTGCCGGACGCCACGGGACCTGGTGGCGCAGAGGCCACCGCTTCATGCGGGTGGCGCCAGATGGTCGACGGGTCCACTCCTGCCAGGTTCGCCTCCTCAAGTAATTCACTCTGGAAAAGCGCCACCGGCATGTTGCCGCCCTCCGTTGCGGCCCTCCGTGGCCGACCCTGGATCGACGTTATTCTCGGTGGGCTATTTCCGTCTACATGCATGACGAACCGCACGCGTCGGGCGAGGCCGCGGCGCTGGCGCGCAAACGTTTTTCGGGCTAGAGTGCTGGCAACCATCAGACCGAGGTCGATTATGATCGTCACAGCGGACAGCATCGTTGCGCAGCAGTCCAACCGCCGCAGGACCGGCAATGGTTGGATCACAAGCTATATCGGCAAGAACCGCAACACCCTGAAGGAAGGCGAAGCCCCGCCGGCCGACGATGTTGTCTACCCGATGGCGTTTCTGGTGGAAAAAGACGCCGGCGCGTTGGTAAAGCCGCATTTCCACTCCGCCGACCAATACCAAGTCGTCGTCCAAGGCGGCGGCCGGCTCGGCATTCACGATATCGGCACCATCGCCGTTCACTACACTGACGCCTGGTCCGCTTACGGTCCGATCATCGCCGCCGAGGAAGGTGTCTCCTGGTTCACCCTGCGTAACACCTGGGATCCCGGCGCCCGCTACATGCCCGCACAACGCCAGGCGCTACGCGAGGCCCGTGCCCGCTTCCAGCACCGCGAAGCCACCTGCGGCCCGATGCCACCACTGTCGAACGCCGAACTGAAGGCCCTGACCACGGTGACCGGTTCGGCGGTGATCGAGGAGACCAAGGACGGTCTTGGCACTTGGCGCTATACCGTGCCGGCCGGCTCATCTGTGACCGGTCCCGATCCGATGACCGGTGGAGGACAGTTCTGGCTGGTGGCGTCCGGCAGCGCCTCGGTCCCCGGGGGCTCCCTGCTGCCATTGAATTCCTGCGCGTTCGTTGCCCCGGACGACGCGGCGGCGGTGATCACAGCCGGCCCGAACGGCGCCGATCTGGTGTGCATGCAGTTTCCGAAGCGCGCGCGGGACTGATCGTCGACCTTCCGCCGGCACCGCGTCCCGTCCTTGTGTGCGATGGGACGCGGGCTGGCCAATTGTCCGACCGACCCTGTAACCGCTTGGACCATGTCGGGACCAACCCGCTAGCATGACGCAATACCCTGACCCGCCGGACATTCGCTGGCCGGCGCCCTACCTGACCGAGCCCGCATGGCTGGTCTGGGCCCGCGAACTCCAGGCAACGGCGCAGACCGGGCTGACCTTTTCCACCAATCCCTATGACCAGGACCGCTACCGCGCCCTGCGATCTCTAGCGGCCCGCATCATGGCCGCCCATACCGAGGCCGACGCCACCCGGATAGAGGCGTTGTTCACCGCGGAAACCGGCTACGCTACCCCGAAAATGGGCGTGCGCGCGGCGGTGTTCGACCATCTCGGCCGTATTCTGATGGTGCGGGAGACCGCGGATTACGACCGCTGGACCCTGCCGGGCGGCTGGGCCGACGTGAACCAGACCGCCGCCCAATCGGCGGTGCGGGAAGTATTCGAGGAATCCGGCTACCACGTGCGCCCGGTGAAACTGGCCGCCGCGTGGGACAAAGTCGCGCAGGGCCATCCCCCGGGCCCGTTCTCCATCACCACCTTGTTCTTTATCTGCGCGCTGGAGGGCGGAACACCAACCACCAGCCTGGAAACCAGCGGCAGCGATTGGTTCCCGGAACACGCGATCCCGGAGGATCTGTCGCCCCGGCGCGTGAAGCCGCATCAGATTGCGCGGATGTTCGCGCATCGACGGGATCCCGAGTTGCCGACCGAGTTCGATTGAAACCGGGGGAGGCTTCGGCCTTCCCGCTCCGGTCTTCTTGCTTCGGTCTTCTTGCTTCGGTCTTCCCGCTTGACATCCCAAATCCGGTCCCGAATGATGCCGGCAAGGGGAAATCGCGATCACCCCGTGAGGCTACGGCCGAAGCATCGCGTCCATTCATCCCTCTCAAGGATACGGACGCTCATGCCAACCCCCGACACGATCACCATCGGTCAACTGTCCCGCTTGATCGGGACACCTGACGCCCCCGTCGTCCTCGACATCCGCACCGAGGAGGATTTCGCGGCCGACCCCAGGCAACTCCCCGCTTCCATCCGCCGCGATTGGCGCTCCGCCGGCACCTGGGCCGGGGACTATGCCGGCCGCTCCGTCGCCGTGGTCTGCCAGCGTGGTCTGAAGCTCAGCCAGGGCGTCGCCGCCTGGCTTCGTAACGCCGGTGCCAAGGCGGAATCGCTGGAAGGCGGGTTCGAGGCCTGGACCGCCGCGCCCGGTCTGCTGGTCACCCCGACCCATGTGCCGCCGCGCGACACCAACGGCCGCACCGTCTGGGTCACGCGCGGCCGCCCGAAGATCGACCGCATCGCCTGCCCCTGGTTGATCCGCCGCTTCATCGATCCGAGCGCCGTGTTCCTGTTCGTCACGCCCCCGGAAGTGCCCGCCGTCGCAGACCGTTTCGGCGCCACGCCGTTCGATATCGAGGGGATTTTCTGGAGCCACCGCGGCGAGCGCTGCACCTTCGACGTCATGATTGAAGAATTCGGCCTGCGCTCCGAGGCACTGGAGCGACTGGCTCTGATCATCCGTGGCGCCGACACCGCCAGGCTGGACTTCGCCCCGCAATCAGCCGGCCTGCTGGCGGCATCACTCGGCCTGTCGCGGATGTATCGCGACGATCTGGCCCAATTGGACGCGTCCATGGGACTGTATGACGCGTTCTACCGCTGGTGCCGCGATGCGGTGGGTGAGACCCATAACTGGGTCGTTACGACCGACTCCACGCCTGGAGCCTCCGCATGAACGCCGAACCAACCCCGGTTGCCATGCCGAGCTTCGCGGAAGCGTTCCGGGTCTGGACGCGGATCGGTCTGCTGTCCTTCGGCGGACCGGCCGGCCAGATCGCCATGTTGCACAAGGAGGTCGTGGACCGGCACCATTGGATCGGCGAGCGGCGTTTCCTGCACGCGCTCAACTTCTGCACCCTGCTGCCGGGGCCAGAGGCACAGCAGCTCGCCACCTATCTCGGTTGGCTGATGCACGGGGTGCGCGGTGGGCTGGCCGCCGGGTTGATGTTCGTGCTGCCCGGCGCGCTCGTCATGCTGGCGCTGTCGCTGATCTATGCTCTGTTCGGCGATGTCCCAATGATTGAGGCACTGTTCTTCGGCCTCAAGAGCGCCGTCCTGGTGCTGGTGGTCGAGGCGCTGTTACGCATCGGACGACGAGCCCTGAAAGGCACGACCGCCTGGACCTTGGCTGTTCTGGCTTTCATTGCGCTGTTCTTCCTGAATGTGCCGTTTCCCATCGTGGTCCTGACGGCGGGCGTGGTTGGCTATTTTCTGCCGGACTCCTTCGCCCATGCCAGTCACGGCAACGTCAGGGACGACCGCCCTGCCCTGATCGACATGGCTCTGGAACTTGATCCGGGGCGCCCCGCCCGTCTGGCTGCGGGCGCCAGGCGCGCCGGCATGATCGCCCTGGTGCTGTGGCTGGCTCCGGTTGTCGTACTGATGGGCTGGGTCGGCGGCACCTATGGCGACATGGCCTGGTTCTTCTCGAAAATGGCCGTGGTGACCATCGGCGGCGCCTATGCCGTTCTGGCCTATGTCGCCCAGGATGCCGTGCAGACCTACCACTGGCTGTCTGCCTCGGAAATGCTGGCCGGTCTCGGCCTGGCCGAAACGACGCCGGGACCGTTGATCCTGGTGCTGCAATTCGTCGGTTTCCTGGCCGGGTTCCGGTCTCCGACGGAACCGAGCGGCGTGGTCGGCGGCATCCTGGCGTCGGTCCTGACGTTGTGGGTGACGTTTGCGCCCTGTTTCACCTTCGTCTTCCTCGGCGCCCCGGTCATCGAGCGGCTACAGACCAATCGTGCCCTGGCCGGCGCGCTGGCGGCCATCACGGCGGCGGTGGTGGGTGTGGTGGCGAATTTGGCGGTTTGGTTCGGGTTGCGGGTGGTGTTCACCCGACAGGAAGCGTTTGAGATCGGCCCGATTTCCGTCGCCTTGCCGGTACCGAGCAGCCTGGACAGCGCGGCCCTGGCGTTGGCGGTGCTGGCAGGGGTCTGTCTGTTCCGGCTGCGGCTGGGAGTGTTGAGAACGCTGGGGGTGACCGCGTTGACGGGTCTGGTGCTGCGGCAGATCAACCTGATCTTGTAGCCAATTGGGTAGCCGGTCGCGCAATGCCGTTGTCTTCCGTCCACCGGACGCGACGATCCTGCCTGGGGTCGGCCTGAGCGCTGCGTTTGCCTCCACGGCCATCGCCGTCGCACGTCGGGTCGACTGCGTTGCGATGGCTCGTGACCCGCCACCGGTCGGCTCTCGGCCGCTCGACTCGCCCTGCATCTGGCGGGCTGTGGCTGATGCGACCTCTGCCTCGGCGCCACCGATCCTGACGACGACAGCACGAAATCCCACCGGCGAGGGTTGTCCCGTCGCGGTGTTGGATGCGACTGAACGCCGGGATGGAACGCTCGCGACCCGGGTCCGCCCCGGCACGGGCAAGCTCGGTACGTGGACCCAAGCGGACGACCTGACCCATTCCGCGTGGCTGGACCTGGACAGTGCCGGATAGCGGGACCTAGCCCCGCTCATACCAACTTCGGCTGTCCTTCACGATCCGCACGACCGAGAGCATCACCGGGACCTCGATTAGCACGCCCACCACGGTGGCCAGTGCGGCGCCCGACTGGAAGCCGAACAGGGCGATGGCGGTGGCGACCGCGAGTTCGAAGAAGTTCGACGCCCCGATCAGTGCCGAGGGGCCGGCGACGCACCAGGCAACCCCCAGTTTGCGGTTGAGCCAATAGGCCAGTCCAGCATTGAAATAGACCTGGATCAGGATCGGCACCGCGAGCAGCGCGATGACCAGAGGCTGGGCGATGATCTGCTCCCCCTGCAAGCCGAACAGCAGCACCAGGGTCAGCAGCAGCGCACCCAGCGACATGGGGGACAAACGGTGCAGGACCCGCTCCAGCGCCGGTGGCCCACCATTGCGCAGCAGAGACGACCGCCAGACCTGCGCCAAGATGACCGGCACGACAATGTACAGAACCACCGACAGGAACAGCGTGTCCCAGGGCACGGTGATCGAGGACAGTCCCAGCAGCAGCCCGACGATCGGCGCGAACGCCACCACCATGATCGTATCGTTCAGCGCCACCTGAGACAGCGTGAAATGCGGCTCCCCTTCCACTAGGTTGGACCAGACGAACACCATCGCCGTGCAGGGCGCCGCTGCCAGCAGGATCAGGCCGGCGACGTAGGAATCCAGTTGTGCTTCCGGCAGGAACGGGCGGAACAGATGGCCGATGAACAGCCACGCCAGTAGGGCCATCGAGAACGGCTTGACCAGCCAGTTCACGCCGACGGTCGCCGCGATCCCGCGCCAGTGCTCCCGCACCTGCCCGAGGGCGCCGAGGTCGATTTTCAGCAGCATTGGCACGATCATCAACCAGACCAGGATGGCAACCGGCATGTTGACCTCGGCGATCGTGGCATTGCCGAGCACCCGGAAGGGGCCGGGGATGAGCTGTCCGAGCGCGATACCGGCGACCATGCAGAGCGCGACCCAGAGCGTGAGGTAACGCTCGAACAGCCCCATGGCGGGGGGTGTGCCGGCGGTGGTGTCGGTCATGCAGGTACGGTCCTTGTCTGGGGTCGGCGTTTACTGGTGTTACGATTGCGACAGACGGGGCTCGCTCGTCGCGTGAATCGAAGCACCCAATCAAGTGTTCCGATCGCGAAAGAAAGGGTTCGCCCGTCGCGCGGATCGGAACTCCCAATCAAGTGTTCCGATCGTGAAACAGGGGCTTCACTCGTCGCGTGAAGCGGGGCATCCAACCAAGCGTTCTGCTCACGAAAGAGGAGGTTCGCCCGTCGCGCGGATCGGAGCACCCGATCAAGTGTTCCGATTGCGACAGATGTGGGACCTCATCGCGCGAAGCAGAACACCATACCAAAAACCTGGTGCTCCGGCCCGACGGCGCCGGGACGCCGGCCAGGCTACCCCTTCATCAGCACGATATCGAACTCAACCGCCAGCGCGCCGGGCTCCTTGCCGGCAATCGGGTGGGGATCGGTGATCAGCGCGTCCTTGCGGCTGGAACTGTTCAGCCAACTGTCCTTCTCATTCCATTCCTCGCCCTTGAAATACATCTGGGTGACGAGCTGCTCGGTCTTCCCGGTCACGCTGAAATGGATATGCGCCGGCCGCCACCGTCCGGGCGCCGCTGGATAGGCCGCCGGGCGGACGGTCTTGAACGCATAGCGTCCCTCCGCATCCGTGGTCGTCACCGCGAACCCGTTGAAATGACTGTCCAAGGGTGCCGCGTTCTCGTCGTTCGGATGGTCGTAGCGGCCATGCGCATTGGCCTGCCAGATCTCTACCCTGGCGCCGGCAACCGGCTGTCCCGCCTTGTTCAGTACCCGGCCCGACAGATACAGGATCGGCCCCGCCGCCTGCCCGCCCCCGGTCAGGTCCCCGGTCTCGATCGGTTTGTGCATGAACGGGTAGAACGGCCCCAGGATCTGCGGCGGGGTGGTCAGCAACTCGGTCGCTTCCGGCCGGGTCAGAGTGGCGGTATCGGCCATGATGGGTCTCCCTTGCGTCCGGCGAAGACCCAACCGAACCGGGTGGGCGGGCCAGAAATCCAGGTCTATGATCGCGCGATGCTGACCCCGCCGCAACGCCGTTTTCTCGACCTGAGCCGCGTCGCTCGCCTGGCCACCGCAGACGCGAAGGGTGCCCCGCATCTGGTGCCGGTCTGCTTCGTGGTGGAGGCGGACAGCCTCTACATCACCATCGACGAGAAACCCAAGCGCCAGGACATTCCCCAGGGCATCCGATTGAAGCGGCTGCGCAATATCCAGGAAAACCCGGAAATTGCCGTCACCGCCGATCGTTGGGACGAGGATTGGAGCCGCCTTGCCTGGGTCATGCTGCGCGGGCCGGCCGATATCCTGCACGACGGCACCGAACATGATCACGCCCAGGCCCTGCTGCGGGAGAAGTACATGCAATACCGCGCCATGGCGCTGGACGACCTGCCGGTGATCGCGATGCGGATCCGCCGCGTGCTGTCCTGGGGAGAGCTGTCGCTGTAGCGCCCCTCTCACGCAAGTGTTTCCAACCATGGCGACAATCACGACCGCGACAATCACGATCGCGACAATCACGATCGCGACAATCACTGGCGCCACCGGTCCCGCTCGGCGTAAGCTCCGCGCCTCCGTCCCTCCTGGAATCTGCATGACCCTCCTCCGCCCCGGTCTCGCGCTGGCTGTTGCCCTGGCCGGCCTGATATTCGCGCAGGTGGCCGAGGCCGCCTTGCTGCCGGCGGTCGGCGATGTCGTGTCCGGGCAGGTCGCGCTGTTCGACAAGGCCATTCCGCTCCCACCCGGGGAATGGCGGGTCGCCTCCAGCGGCTTCGGGCGGGTTACCGGCGACGATCCCGGGCCGTACGGCACGATCGGCGGCGTTCTTCTGGTACGAGCGCAACCGGCCTCGGACCACGCTTTCCTGCTCATCCACACCAATGCTCTGCCGGTGCGGGACGGTTGGGGCACATCCAGCCTCTGCACCGACCCGAGCCATCTGGACCGCCGAACCATCGATCCGAGCGATGCGACGTCCGGCTGTTCCTTCGTGGCCGCGGTGCGAGGACCACGCCGGCTGGGCGGCACCCTGCCGGCCCTGTCCGGCAAATCGGGGACGGAACGCGCGGGTTCGACCACCGCCCTGCCGCACTGGGCCTTGATGACCGGATTCCGGGTGAGCGACCACCGGGATTTCCTCGATCTGCGGTACGGCGTCGCGCCATCCTATCTCGATCCATCCGGCTGGTTCGCATCCAAAGATGCGTTAGACGAGCCACGCCAGCGGACCGTTCAACGGCTGGCGGATTGGGCGCAGGTGGCCGGCCAGACAGCACGCGCCGCCTTGCGCCTGCCGGTCGCACAAATAGAGCCCCTGCCAGCCCCGCCGGTCAGCGCCACTGATGCGCAACTCCGCGAGCCAACCGCGGACAGCCCGGGGTTCACCAGGCGCGCGCTGCAGGTTGCCTCCTATCGTGTGCTCAGCGCGACGACCTCCTTCGTCATCGCCTCCACCCTGACCGGCAATACCCTGACCGGCGGCTGGATCACGTTGTGGCAGGGCCTGACCCATGGCGCGATCTTCCTGGCCAACGAGCGTGCCTGGGACTGGCCGCGGCGGGTGCAAGTGCACGACCTCGCCCGCACCCCGTCCGCCGGCGGTTCGGCGGGCTCGCCAAACCAACCGCCCGCGCCCGTGCTCCTGGCCGGAAAACCGCTGCCATTGCCGGCCGGATCGTGGACGACATTGGCAGAATTGACGGAGTCCGGCGTGTCCTCCGTCATTCTGGGCCAGATCGAGGAACGCCGCCTGACCTCCCTGTTCATCGCGCGGACCAATACCGGGAAGACCACCGCCATGATCGGTCCGCCGGCCGAATGCGCGCGCCAGGACATCTATTTCGCGGTCGTCCGCTCCGACGCGGCGCGGGATGGCTACTGCTTCTATGCCAAGCTGGTAATTCCCAGCGACAAGGCCGCCGGCGATCCACTTTGGGGCGCGGCCCTGGACAAGGTGCGGGACGCCAAGATCGAGATGCCGGTCGCGCTGATGGCTGTCGGCGCGCGGGCTCGGACACCGGAGAATTTCCTCGATCTGCGGGTCTATTTCTCGACCGATGCGTCATCGGTGATGTCCCGTGACCGGCTGGATGCCGACCGACCGATGCAAACCCGCATCGACGCCCTGCGCGCCTGGTCCGATTTGCTGGAGGAGCCGGCGATTTTGGGTGTCCGCGGGCGCCAGCCGATCGGCGCCGCCGCCATCCCTCCCCCCTGGCCGGCGCCGGACGTGGAGAAGGCGCTGATCGCCCAGACACGGGCGCCTCTCCTGGCCCTGCGCGACGCTGGCGCGCTGGATGAGGCGGGGTATCAGCGGCAAGTGGGGCTCGCCGAGGTCGTCGCGTTGCAGCGCGAACAGGAGCGTTGGTCCCTGTGGACCCGGTCGATGTACAAGACCGCAAGCTACCGGGCCGCGGCCTATATCGACAGTTTCGTGGTGTCCTGGGCCATTACGGGTGAGATCCGGCAGAGTCTAAATTTTGCGAATTTGACCAGTCTGCTGACGCCGGCCGTCACTTACGCGAATGAAATGGGGTGGGGCGGGCCTGCGGCGGCTCAGCCGCTACCGCCCAACTTCCCGGAAATCGGGATCGACCGACAGTAGCGGCAAGCATCCCGACCGTTGGTCCGAACCACACAGGGCAGGGGGAGCCCGCAGCAAAATCGGACGCGAGTGCCGTGACGCTTTCCTCAGCCATACAAAGACGTGCAACAAACTGGGCACGCGGTCTGGGATTACTTCAGCCGCACGCTGAGAGTTCCCGGGCACTCGATCATCGCGCCACTTGACCATTACGTCTAAGCGCGGCTCCGGCCTGCCTGATCAATATGCGGACGGCAATTTTTGACAGAGTTGCCGATAGGATCGCGGCGCTTCGGTGCCCACCCGACACACACGTCCATACAACTTGCCCCCACCGGACGCATAGGCCAGACGCGATCTTGGGCCCCACGTTACCAACTAATAGCCCGGACGGCGCCTTCATAGGTTTGACACTTTCCGTTTCCGTGTCCGAACGCGGAGCTATTGCCTCGACATAACATTTCTGTTTTCGGCCCCCGTGCAACAAACTGCACCGGACCATCGCCAACAACGATTGCCGTGGCGGATTGGCTGTCCGAGAACGCAGAGCCAATGGCGCCACCGTGCGCCACTCGGAATGGTCCTGTCAGAACCTCTCCGTCCGCCATTGTGATCGTGATCGGGTGAGACCGTACCCGGCCGACAGATTACCCTGATTAACGCCTGACCCTACCTATTTCCCCGCCGGACGCATCGCGCGCTCAACCGCTTCGTCCACCCGCTTGACGATGCCGTCAGCCGCCATGCGGGCCTGCGCATCTTCGATCCATCCGGCAAACACCTGCTCGTACGGACCGGAAATCTGCCGCAACTGCTCGATCGCGCCCGCGTAATTCCCGTCCGCCACGTTGGCCGCGGCCGCCCTGACCAGATCCGGCGTCACATCCACCGGTTGCGGCGGGCGATTGAAGGACGTCCAGGATGTCAGAGTGGCCATCCACTGGGCTGGAATAAGGCCGCGGCCAGGGCCCGTGATCTGGTCCGCCATCCGTCGGAACTCGCGGTCGAGATCAGCCGTCGATGGCACGCCCATCGAGACAAATGGAGCGATCTGGTCCAGCATCGGCTTGATATCGTCCAGACTGACGCCAGCCCCGCGCGCCACCGCCAGATCCGGGCCAAACGGCGCGGACCGGCGTAGCGCATCGCCGAGGCGGGTCAGCGCCATGGCCCGCAGCCAAGCGGCCGCATCCTCCTGCCGGCGCGCGGCCTGCGCCAGATCGGCCTGCGCCTTGGTCAACTGCGTGCCGGTGGCCGCCAGTCGCTGCTCCAGATCCTGCTGCTTCCGCTCCAGCCGCCCCAATGTCAGCGCATCTTCCTGCCGCGCTCGGCTTACCGAAGTGGTGATGCCCAGCATCCTCTGGACCGGGTCCTGCCAGACCGGCACCGTCAGGGCTACGACGAGCGCCGCTACCGCGATCCCCCAAGTCGAGTTCGCCCCGGAGCCGGGCATGGGGTTCGAGGCTTGAGACACTTGAGGAGAGGTCATGATCGGAGGACTTCCACTTCCAGGGGAAACGCGCTGAACCGAAGATGGTGCCGCGACGGCCGCGGACGCAGCGAGAGGTTGAACGACAGGCGCGGCGGCAACCGGATGCGACGCGGCAACATCCGCGGCCGGCGGAGCCGAAGCCCCACGTCCAGTTGCCAAAGTCACCATCGGTTCGGCCGCTGCGGCAGTCGCACCCGCATCGGCGGCAGACGATGAGGCCGGTGGCGATGCGGGGGCCGCTTGCGGCGGAACCCGGGACGCGGCGGCGGCCTCGGGCGCTGTGTCTACCGGGGCCATGGCATATGATGTCGATCCAGCCGAGGTCGACGCAGGCGCCAGCGCCGAACCTGCGGCGGCGACCGGCCCATCCATGGCTTTTTCCTTCGCGGCACCGGTCCCCGGCACGGCAGCCACAGCTTCGGACACCGGGGCCGAAGGTGCCGGCGGGGCGACCGCCGTTTCAGCCGAGGTCGATGCAGGTGCCAGCGCCGAACCTACCCTCGCGGGAGGTCCATCCACGGTTCTTGCTGTCTCGGCACCGGCCGCAGGTGTGGCGGGTACACCTTTGGATGTCGAAGCCGTCGGCGCGGGCGGTGCGGCCGCGCGAACCACGGGTTCGGCCGTCGCAGCCAGCGGCATGCTCGCCACTGGCACACTCGCCATCGGTACACTCGCCGCCGGGACCGGGGCCGAAGCAGTCTCGGCTGAAATGGTGATCTCCGGCTCCGCCCGCGCTACGTTCGTCACGGGCCCCGCGGGCGCCACCGGTTCCTCGGACAAGGTCGCGCTGGCCGGCAGGTCCTCGATCGGCGTGCCGCGAGAGGGCGCCCGACCTGGCTTGGCAAATACGTCCGGAAGCGATGCCGTCGGCTTCTGGGCCATGGTGGGTGTTCCCCTCGTCGTCGGTCGTCGGGCTTGGGTCAGGACGCAGCCGCCAGCCGCGGCGCGTCCAGCTTCGCGGCGTCAGCCTTGGTGCCCGAGGCGACGGGATCAATCTTACGTAACTCCCCGGTAACAAAGCCATACAGCTCCCGGACCTCGTCCGCCGCCTTGCCCGACGGCTCATACTCCGTGGCGGTCATCGCCGCCGCCGCCGCGGCCGGGAATGCCGAGCGGAAACGCAGCACGCCGGCCACCCGGCCCTGACGCGCCAGGATCGGAATGGCTTCCTCGATCGCCCGGATCCGCCGCCCGGTCGGCGCCTGAGTCACCACGAAGGCATAGCGCCGCCCGGATTGCTCGATCATCTCCACGATTTCCGGCAGAGCCTCAAAATCGTCGGAGGTCGGACGCACCGGCACCAGGATGAAATCGGCAACATCCATCACCCCGCGCATGAAATTATGCACCGACGGCGGTACGTCGATGACCACCAGGTCCGCAACGTCCGTCGCGGCAAGCTGACGCAACACGCCCAGAAGCTGACCCGGCGCCACCGCCGCCAGAGCCGGATTGGGCTGATCGGTCGCATCCGCGGTCCGCCGGTTCCACCATTTCGACAGCGACGCCTGGGGATCCAGATCGACGAACACCACGCGCTTGCCGCCGGCGGCCGCCAGAACGCCGACTTCGCGGGCCAGCGTACTCGCTCCCACGCCACCTTTCTGCTTGGCAAACATCAGAATGTGCACGGCTTCGACCCTCCCCGCCTTGCGCTGGACCGAAGATGTCCACCTGCATCGTAAGCGGCGCCCCTGGGAGGATGCAAACCCCGTCCGCCGCAATCCCGCGTCAATTCATGGGCGACGACAGGGCACGCGGGCAGATGGAGTGCACGAACCTTCAAGGCAACCATCCAGTCACCGAGCGCCACGCCCAGAACGTCACGGAACTGGTGACCGTGGCCGCGGCCGACAGACCGCAGAACAAAGCAGCGGTGGCCGTGGGCGAACCCGGGCCGGTAGCCACCACCAGCAGGTAACCGATCATCGCCCCGCCGGCACAGGATGCCAGGGCGGCTTCCGCCAGCCCGACCTGGGGAACCAACACAACCGTGGGCGCTGGTTCCGCCCGTGTGGTTTGCGCCATCCCGTGCGTCGGCGTCAGCATCGCGCCACACAACAACGCCAGCAGCACCGCAAGAATGCGCGCCCTGGCCATATCCCCCCTGGCCATATCCCCCCTGGCCATAATCCCCCTGGGCATAAACCCTCTGGACATCGGGATAACGCCCGGATGGCGCTGCTTCTCTCGCGCCACTGGCGGGACGGGACACGTGGACCGCCTGGCCATCGCCGCCCGGGTCGCGAGCATGGGTCTCCCGACACCCGGTCGGCTGGTATCAGAGGCGGTCGCCGCCCGCTCCCTCATGATCGCCCGTCGCGGCCGCGCGCCTCGCCAAGCTTTTCGACCCGCGAGATCAACGTATCGGCGGCGACTCGCGCCACCGCGTCGTCCAACCATTGGTTCAGCCATTCCGGCCGAGGATCAGGGATCGCTCGCGCCGCCGCGATGGCGCCCGGCAAATCGTCATCGCGCAGCCTCCGCCGCACCTCGACCAGCGCCTGCCCCGCCGCGTCATCGGTCGCCGCCCGCCCGATCGCCCGCCGCAACCGTTCAACCGCCGTCAGTTCCGCGCCGGACGGTGCGATCGCCGCATGCATCCGGTCGAACTCCCGCAGCAGGCGTTGGCGACCGGGCACCCCGGTTTCGCCATAGGGCTCGATCTGGCGCACCAGATCGTTGAACTCCGGGCTCGTCTTCACCGCAGCTCGTGCCAACGCAAGCTGCTGTTGGAACCCGCCGGGTTGTCGCAGCGCCGTGCCGAGTTCCGTGATGGCCAGCGACGCCTCGGACGCGTCGATCTGTTCCGCCGTGCGGCTGATGCGGGCCACATCGGCCTGCGTCCGCGCCGCACCCGCCGTCGCCAGGGTCATCCCTTGATCGAGGCCGCCGACCCGGCGCTCCAGCATCTGCGTGGCCTCCCGGGACTGAATCGCGTCCTGTTCCGAGCCTGTCGGTATGTTAAGACTACCCAGGACCACGGGGCCCCAGAGGGAGGCAGTCAGGGCCAGCAGCACCGTCGCGCCCGCCGCCATCACGACGGATCGGTGCAAGACCGCGGCAGCATGAACCTGGGCGTCCACCGCTCCATGCCTACCCGTTCCGTGCGCGCCCGTCCCGTGTCCACCCGCGGATGTGTCATCGCTCATGCACGGATTCCATTTCGATCATGTCCCTTTGGTGCCACCGGCGGACCTGAGCGGGCACTCTAATCCGAGATCAGATGGCTGTCAGCGCGGAAATCACCGCGTGCACCAAAAGCGCGACAATGACGCCCGCGACGATCGCATTGGCGACCGATCGGCTGACATCGAGACTGGATGATTTGGGGCCGAGCGCGATGAAGATGGAGGTGACGGCGGCGAAAAAGCCGCTGAGGGCGGCCTTCACCACGACCCAGCCCATGACCGACAGCGGCCACCCATCCTCGGTCACCACGTTGCGGAAAAACAGGGTCTGGAACAGCGCCCGGTACTGTGTCGGAAACTGGATCTTCCAGGTCTCCTGTGACGCCCAGGCCCCCAGCAGCAGCGACAGCAGCAGCAGGACCACCGCGCCGACCACCATGCTGACGATGATCGCGCTGAAGACGTAGGTCTTCCCCGGGATTCCCAGGTTGGACATCGCCCGGAACTGGGATGTCAGCACGCGATTGCCGATATCGGCGGCGATCACCGCGCTGTTGCGGGCGACGAACAGGATCGTGGTGATCAACGGCAGCGCCACCCGCCCCTGCACGGTCCCCAGACCGATCAGGGTCTCGTCATGCAGCAGCGATTTCAGCACCCCGCCGTAGGAGTAGTAATTGAAGCCGAACCAGATGGTCACGAAACCCGTGATGCAGGCCCCGGCCGTGATGTACAGCAGCATCACCGGAGAGGCGCAGAGCAGCCACATGTAGCTGGCTACGTAATGCGCGAACCAGAAGAAGCGGGAATGTCTCTTATCGCCGACGCCTCCCGGCAGCTTCCAGGCGCGCCCGCGCAGGGGAGCGCCCTGTGTCGTGTCCGCCTCCCCCGCGGCCGCGGTCAGCCCGGCCTCCAGCGCGGCGGCCTGGGGCGGCACATCCCGCAGGCACGCCGCGGTCGGGTCCATGACCAGCACCCGGTCGGCCAGTGGCAGCAACTCCGCCGCGTGGTGCACGGCGATCAGCGCCGGTTTTCCCATCGTCCGGCACAGATCGCGGATCAACTCCACCAGCCGGCGGGACGACACGATGTCGAGCCCCGAATTGGGCTCATCGAACAGCAAGACGGGTTGGTTCGACAGTACCGTGCGGGCGATCGCCAGGCGCTGGCGTTGCCCGCCGCTGCATGCGCTGACCGCCTGATGCGGGTCGATATCCGCCAGCATGCCCAGCACCGCTTCGATCGGCGGCGCCCGACCCGGCGCGGCATGGTCGCGGGCAATCCGCAAGTTGGCCTGGGCGTCTAGTTCGTCGAACAGGGCATGGCTCTGGAACACCACACCCCCAACGCCCCCATGTTCGGCCGCCATATCCATGTCGCGCCCGTCGCAGCGCAGGGTGCCGGAGATGTCCCATCCCCCTGCTCCGCCATCCAGCAATCCGCCCAGCAGCAGGAGCAGAGTAGACTTGCCGCAGCCGCTGGGACCAACCAGCAGCACAACCTCGGCCGGGCCGATATCCAGCGACGTGTCACGCAGGATGGGCACACCGTCCGGACGGACGATCGTCAGGTTTCTGACCGTCAGGCCCGTCCGGGCCGAACCCTGCATGGGAATATCCGTTGGGTCCGGCACTACGGCGTCCATCGCGTTCACTTCTGCCCTTGCCCCGTCTGCCCTGGCCCCGTCTGCGCTGACACTGGATCGATGCGGTCAAGCGGGTGCGCCGCGGACCGGTCGAGCGCCGCGATCTCGTCACGCTGCGCCGGGTTCATGAAGACCACCACGCGATCCGGCCGGCCGGAGACGGTGGTGCGGACAACGGTCGAGGCCACCAGGTTCAGATCCTTGCTCCCATGCAAGCTCACCAACAAACGCGGTCCCGCTCGGCCCAGATCGTTGGCCCGCGACAGCGCCTCGGCCACGTATGGCTGGAAGCGCTCGTCGAATGCCATTTCAGCCAGTAGATCCTGCAGGGCGGGGTCATGCATCGTGGCCTTGACGAGTTCATCCTGGAAGACGCGCAGGAATTCGACGGTTTGCGGCGCCTCCATCAGGCGCATGAACGCCCGCTCGGGCACATCGCGGTCGCGCATCTCCTGCACGGCCGCCTTCAGCGCGTTTTCGATCGGCTGCATGTTCCAGGGATGCTCGCGGAACGGGTCGATGAAGCCGATCGCATTGGCGGTCAGCATGGCGAGCGGCACACTGCGGAAATGTCGCTCGATCGTGGGGCGGACATCGCGCGCGGTCAGCTCGCGCAGAATCGGATCGTAGCTGCGGAGCAAAGCCCGCCAGGCGCCGCTGTCCTGCGTGACCTGCCAGGCCTTGCGCGTGCTGGCCTGGAACACGTCCATGAATCGGTCCCGGTAGGACGTCGCAAATTCGGGCGAACCCAGAACATCCCGCACGCCGCGGGTCATGGCGACCGCAAGGAACGCCGCTTTGTCGCGCAGAGCCTGGCGTTCCTGGTTGGAGGCCAGAAACCACAGCAGACGGGCATCCGCGGGCAGCGACACGGCCTCGGTCGCCGTGGCCAGCAGCGGGTCCAAACTGTCGTAGAAGCCGACGCGGATCAGGCCCTGGTCCGTCAGTTCGGCGTTGCCAAAGCGCACCGCCGCCCCGTTGTCGCGCAGGGCGAACACGGCGGCGGCGATCCCTGCCCCACCCCGCTGCTGGTCGCTGAGGTCGATCGCCGCGGCCAATTGCGTCGGACGCCGCGGCAGACAGTTCAGGCCCACGGCGAAAGCAAGCACCAGCAGGACCAGGCTGGCCAGCCAGTCCCGGGTGGGATTCAGCCGCCTTCCATGCCGGGCAGATCGGCGCAACCAAGACGGGCGCAACCAAGACGGGCGCAACAAGGATGGGCGCAACAAGGATGGGCGCAACAAGGATGGGCGCAACCAGAACGGGCGCAACCAGGACCGGAATGGGGTCCAGAACGAGGAATGTGAGAAAACGGACAGCGACACGATGGGTTGAATCCGCGACAATGATGGACGGGTCAAGGACGGAATGCTCCAGGTGGGACTGCGCAACCCCGGAATGCGCGGGGACGGACCGCGCAGGGACGGACCGCGCAGAGAGGAACCGCGCGATGCCGGAATGCGCGACGCATGAATGCGCGATGGAGAGCCAGGTCAGTCAGGACAGATGCCATGCAACGCGCAATCGACAGCTCGAAGCGCGATCGACCGCTTGCATACCGACCGCCTGCATGTGGACGTGCCCCATAGCCCTGCCAACCTCTCTGTCCTGGCGTAAGCCCGATCAGCCGCGCCAGACCCCGAGCCGACGCCCAAAAGATAACAGCCGCGTGACGGCACCGGGCGGCATACGCGGCAGCCTTTACAGCGGAGCGTACGCGCACCTATAACGGCGCCGATCACACAAGGCGAGGATTTCGAATTTGACAGCCGCGGAAGACCTGGTCAGGCGCCCAGCCGACGATCAAGCCCGGCGCTATGCGGACTTGGTGAAACTCCACGGTTTGCAAACGAAGCTGATCGATCGTGCGCAGGAACGGCACCTTCTGGAAGAAGGCGTCACCCGCTTCAACCTTGGCTTGGACGACGCGCGTGGTATCTTGCGCGCCATCGCCGAAGACAACGGTTACACATTTGAATCGGAGACCGGAAAGCGCATCCAACAGGTGCTCGCGCGCCACGCGGGACGCCGAGGCATGGTCTCACGCAGGGAATTCGTCAATCTGACCCAAGTCCTGCGCGACTTCTCCGACAACACGATCTCAGAGCCCGAGGCGCGCCGACAGCTCAAGCGGATCATGCTGGACAATGGCTGGCGTCCCCGCCGAGCGGGCCTGCTGCGGACGCGGAGATGGTTCCGCCAGATCGAGGTCTGATGGACCGGGCCACTCGCCTGGGTGCATTGCGCGCCGAGGCGGCCGGCCCTTGAGATCGCGCCGCCCCAGATCTCTGCGCACCAGATCTCTGCGCACCAGATCTCTGCGCACCAGATCTCTGCGCACCAGATCGCTGCCCGCCAGGTCGCGTTCCGCTAGGTCGCTGCCCACCCGGTCGCCGTCCGGCAGATCGCTGTCCCTCAGGTCGGTGCCGAGGCATCGCTGCCCAGGAATCGCAGTCCAGGGGGCACAACATGGATATCATTGAGCTTCTTGGCGAGGCCGGGCGGCTTCTGTTTCAGGTTCTGGCCGTCGTCTTTCCCCTGTTGCTGTGGCAATGGCTGGTGCTGCTCTTTCGGCCAGCACGCGGCGCGGCGGCGGCACTAGATGTTACCGTGATCAGCGGCGCGATGGTGGGCTTGGCCTCGGTCATCACCGCCATCCCCCCCATGGCGCTCGGTTGGGACGCGGTCGTATCGCCGCTGGGCATCTGGGACCTGACATTGGTGGAGTTCTATGTCCGTGTGGCAAATTTCGCCGGGCACGCGCTGCCGGCTCTGCTGGATGGCCTGCTGTACGAAGACCCGCACATGGACCTGCTGGTGTGGGTGCTGCTGGCGCTGGTCGTCTGGTTTCTCCGCGTGGCGATCGTCCTGCTATCGCGGCGCGCTCGCCATGCCGGGCAGATGCTCGCGGCGGAACTACTGACCTTTACGGTCAGCCTGTTCGGCGTCGTCTATCTGGCACCATTGTTACTTTGGTCAGTCAATCGGATGAATTTCTGGCTGCTCCTGGTGCTGATCCTGCTGATCCAGGACCATCGCTACAACGAGCCGCCAGTCATCTCCCGCCTGTTCGCATCCCTGAATGCGGCCGCCCGGGTCAGGCGGGTGGGGTTCACGGGGGTGGATTGAGGTAATTGGACTGACCGGTGACCCGTCGTTTGGCCAGCGACCAGGCAACCCCGGTTGCCAAAACCAGTGCCAGACCCGTCAGAAACAGATAGGTCCGGGTGCGCGACCGCCCCAGATCGATCGCGTCCAATTCCGACAGCGCAAACACGCCGAGGACTAGCGTCACGAGAGTGAGCAGCAGGCCGACCCCGCCCAGCGACAGCCATGTGATGCGGACGAACAGCACATGCAAGGTCAGCAATGCGACACCCGCCGCGACTTTGGCGGCGAGCGGCGCGGGTCCGTCGATCCAGTCGACGTAGCTGACACCGGTCGGGTTCCAGGTGGCGAACACCAGGAAGAAACAGGCAAGGATGCGTACGAACAGACCGCCGCTGGTCATGGCGGGTCAGCAACCGGACGCCGAGCCTCGGGAGGGATGCAATCCATGGTCAGGTCAGGGTTCTGGAGTCCATCTGCCCGCTCAGGCGGTATCGGATGATGGAGAAGCTGACCCCGATGCCCAGCAGCAGAATGAGGCACATCTGTATAGCCAGGGTTCGCTGCAACCAGTCGGACAGATCAATCCAGTCCTGATCTGCGGCGAGCCATACCAGCGACGCCAGCAGCACGACCAGCGGCGGCCCCAGCAGCCAGCCAAGGGACCGAATCGTCGCATTGACGCACACGGCATAACAGGCAACCAGCACGGCCAGGATGAAAAACTTGCCCACCCAGTGTTGGGTACCGGTGTCCACGACCCAATGATAGTAGGAGTAGCCGGACGGATTATAGGTGCCGCCGACCAGCAGCATGACTGCCATGACACGCACCAGGATCGCTATCGGTTGGCCGTACATCGTCGCTCCCTACAGGCCCTTTCACCCCGGGACGTTCGGGGACAGGGGGATCGGGAACGTGCCTCCCGTCCGCTCATGAGCCGGGGCGAAAAATCGTCCGCACGGACCCTATCCCGATGCTCACGGGGCATGTCGCGGCATTCGACCCGGCCCCGATTGTGAAATAGTGTGACGGCATTCTTGCACGCTGGAATTACGATTGACGAGGATTTTTTGAGATGTATAGCTTTAAGGATCGGGCAGAGGCGGCGATCGCACGGGTGCCGCGGTGACGGTCTTGCCGCACCGGGGGCCAACGCGAGGCACGACGTTACGGTCTGACCACGATAAACGTCGGGGCCTGTGTCTGGTGCGGCCTGGGACCCATCGGAGACGAAGGGAGATGTCAGCCGGTGGCCGATAATAGTCGTGATATCTCAGCGATTGTCCGAGTCCGGGATGCCCAGGCAGGCTCCAAGGCTGAAAATGCGGGCACAAAACCCGCGATCCCAATCAGCCCGGACAACGGCAAGCCCAACGTCGCGCAGCCCACCACGACTGCCGCGACGGACCAAACGGGGGCCGCCGCCGGCCCGTCGGATATTACTCCGCCGGATACGACTCAGTCGGATACTACACGGTCGTCCATAGGTCTGTCGGGTACCCACGTTTCGGGTCAAGGCCCTTTGGGTACTGACCCAACTGCGATCGGCCCAACTGCTACCGGTCCAACTGCTACCGGTCCATCAGCCTCCGGTCCAACTGCCTCCGGCCCAACTGCTACCGGTCCGTCTGCTGCCGGCCCATCTGCCACCGGCCCGGCCGCCGCTCACATGTCTGACAGCGCTCCGGGCGCCGCCCGCCAAGCCGCGGCCCCACCGCCGGCCGAGACGCTGTTCAGGACCGCCGATCCCGGGTCCGCCGATCCGAAGGCCACCGATCGCAGGCCCGCCACGCCACATACGGCCCAGATGGCACAACAACCGCCACAACAACCGATGCGGCAAACAGCGGCGCAACCGGCGGGGCAACTCCACCATCCAGCCCCGGCAACGCCGTCTGTCGCGGAGGCCCCCTCGCCGCAACGCCGCGGCAACCGCCTGTTTGGCGTCCTCGCCGTGGTGTCGATCGCCGCCGCCGGGATTTCCCTGACCGCCCCCGCGTTGCGGCCGGAACTCGCGCATCTTTCGGCCGCGTGGTTCGGGGCCGAGAACCCCGTCACCGCCTGGTTGCTGCCGCCTCCCCCGCCGGTCGACGTGGAACGCGACCTCGCTGCGCTGATCCCAAGGGTGGCGCAGTTGGAAGCCGGCCTGCGCGGAGTCACCGGCGAGCTGCGCCGAATGGATGCCCGCCTGGCCGAAGCCGGCAGCACCCTGCATGAGGGACTGGGCAGCCTCGACTCCATCGCCCGCATGGCGCAGGACGCGCTACGCCGGACCGAGGGGATCGAAGCTGCCAGCCAGGACCTCACGAACCGCATCCGCGCCGCCAGTCTGATGGCGCTGGCAACCCGGTTGCGCCGCGACGTCGATGTCGGCGCGCCGCTGGCCGAAAACGCCCTGCTGCTCTCCCTCTACGGCCCGTACCCGCCGGCGATCGAGCGTGCTATCGAGGATCTGATGCGCATGCCGGACGGCGCGCTGACCATGCGCGATCTGGCCGTGGGCTTCGAGGCGCTGGAGGCCCGCATCCAGGCGGTGACCGGTCTCGATTCGTCCTGGTCGGCACGTGGCTGGAACCGCGTGCGCTCGCTGTTCGGTGCCGCCCCGACCGATCTGGAAGCCGCGATCGGCGAACGCCTGCACGTGCTGGCAACGGAAGGCCGGTTCACCGAGGCAGCGGATCTGCTGGAACGTTCACCATGGAAGGAACTGGGTGCGGTATGGCTTGGCCAGGTGCGGGACCGCGCGAGCGCGGCACGGGCGGCGCAACTCGTGATGGCACACGCCGTCGCGGGCGCCCGGGCGGCCCCGGGCGTCTCCCCACAGGGCGCCCCAC